>ERZ1370068.6921-contig-5872_pt1 | contig 20525 bp, 30 predicted proteins | sample MGYA00561227_ERZ1370068 | MGnify/ENA primary metagenome ERZ1370068 (study PRJEB38410, sample SAMEA6850437) | metagenome | study: Metagenomic assessment of the ecological functions of the soil: analysis of the soil microbiota associated with the... | reverse complement strand
TGACACTTCACAGTTCGGATTACGTATTGCTAGTGCATAGCTTGGGCGGCGCGGCGGCGAGCGCGGCCGGTGGCACGCTGTCGCAGGCAGCAATCGCAGGTTGCTCCTCGTCGACGACAGCGAGAACCACTGCTGGGGCCCCTCACGCGCACCTTCGAGAAACGCAGCTACACCGTGAAAGCGAAGCGCATTCGGCGCCCGCGGCTGCCGACTGCTCGGGCACCCCGACCGCCGTGGTGCGACCTGCGCATGCCGAACCCGACCGGACTCACGCTGATTCCGCGGCTCAAGACCGCGCGCCGAACGTTCGCATCGTGGTGCTCACCGGCTATGCCAGCATCGCCACCGCGGTCAGGCGATCGAAACCGGCGCGATACCTCGTCTCGTCAAACTTCGGCCGATGCCAGCATGGTCGAATTTGCCCATCCAACACGACGGCGCCGACATCTCGATGCCCTCGAGCGATCACCTGCTGTCGGTGGGACTGGAGTGGGGAATACATCCAGCGCGTGCTCGCCGAGAACACCGGCAACGTTTCAGCGACCGCACGCCTCACAAGATGCATCGCAAGACCCTGCAGCGCAAGCTGGGCAAGCATCGTCTCGCGCTGATCCTAGCTCGCTCCGCGGGAGGCCTGCGACAGGTTAACGCAGGTTCACAGAACCAGCCTTTCGGACAAAGATAGCGTGTTTCTGGCATAACGTTATATCGTCACGAACGGCCCGCTACAGTTGTAGTTCTGCCACGGGACAGATATTTCCCGCGCCGGGCTGCCGGCAGAAGTGCCCCAAGCGGGCCAGCCGAAGCACGATGGACCTCGCAACGCCGCTTTTCAGCAGGCACCGGCGCACCTGCGCCTGCTCGTCGTCATGCGAGCAGTCGCCATCGTCGCCATGGCGGCGCCTTTCTGCTTCAGTGCTTTCTGGACATCCACACGTGCCAGTCCCTTTGCGGGGCCGTGGCGGCATCCTTGGTCTTTATGGCCTCGTAGACGCGCCACGCTGCTGCGGCCCGCAAGCCGTCAGCGATCGGCCAGCCCGAGATGCTGGATCGAGCGCTTTGTCGACGTCGCTATCCTCACGGCGCTGCTTTACCTGACTGGAGGCGCGCGCAATCGGTGCGCTCTACTACCTGGTCTCGTGCTTTGTACGGCGCCACCGCTGCCGCCGCGGCTCGCTGTGGGTACTCGCGGGCGCGAGCGTCGTCTGCTTCGTCGCGCTGCATTTCTTCCATGTCGCGCTGCCGCTGCCGACTTGGACGACGTCGACGGGCAGTTCGACCTTCGCGCGCAGCGCTCTTGGCTTACGCCTTCATCGCAATCCCTGATCGCGTGGTTCGGGATCAGGCTGAGCGCACTGCGGCGCAGCTGCAGCGCGAGCAGCCACGCCGACGCCGAGAAGAATGCGCGCGAGCGCTACACCTCGTCGGCCTGGCGCTCTCGGCTGGCGCGGCGCCACGAGAACCGCCCGCCGCTCTCCACGATCTCGGTGCTCGTCAACGATCTGCGCGAACGATTCGCCGCGCCGCCGCCCGACGCTGGAGAGAGAACATCGAGTGCTGTGGACCCAGGTGCGAGAGCTGTGCCGGCGCTCGCTCTCGAACGCCGGCGCGGCCGGCGCTGGAAAGCCTCGGCCAGTTGCGCAGCGATGCGCGTGAACGAGCTTTCGCCCCAGGTGGCGGCACCCGCCTGCGCTCCCTGCGCCCTGCGCTGCCGCTCAAGCTGAGCCTGCAGCCGACGACGACCTGGCGTACCTTTGCAGGCACTGATGAAGCTTCCTGAACAATGCCGCCGATACTCTGCCGTCGTCGGTCGAGCTACGCCGCGCAGGACGCGCTCAATCCGCTCCAAGCTCGTGATCGAGGTGCTCGACCGCGGCTCGGGGATCGCGCCGGAACTGCGCCAGAATCAGCAAGTCGTCACGACCGGAACCACGGGCCACGGCGCCGGCATCCTCATCGCGCAGGCCGCGATCGAGCTTGGGCGGCAGCGTCGCCATCTCGAGCGGCGCAGCGGCGGCACCTGCGTGCGCATCGAGCTGGCGGCTTCCGCCTGAGCAGCGAATCGCGCCGCGGCGATGCGGTAAAGTCGCGCGCATCTCGCCAGCCCTCCTCGTCGACCTCGGCGCCCTCGGCGCCCGACCCAAGGCCGCGGTGCGCGCTATCTCGCGCAGTTCCTCGTCCGACCCGCGCGTCGCGTGCGGCTTGCCGCGCTTCGTCTGGGCTGCCGATCCTCCGCGGCATCGTGCTGCGCAAGCGGCCGGCGAAGTCGGCCGGCGAAGTACGCCGCGATCTGGACCGCCGGAGGCTCGCCGCTCGCCGTGCACACCCGCCTGCAGGCCGGCGGCGCTGCCCGAAGTCCTGCTGGCCGACGCTGCAGCGTCGAGCTACGCCGTGCGCTACGGCGACGCCGTCGACATCGCCGCGTGCGCGCGGCCTGCGGCCTGCCGACGTCACGGTGCGTGCCGCTCTACCCGCAGTACTCTGAAAGCACGACCAGCGTCGCCGACATGCTGCCGCGCCGGGCCGCGCATGATCCGCGACTTCCACGATCATCCCGCCTACATCGGCGCGCTCGCGGCGAACGTGCGCCGGCACTGGGAGGCGCACGGCCGCGGCGCGATGCTCGTCATGAGCTTCCACGGCCTGCCGCAGCGCGGCGGCGCAGGCTCTACGAGGCGCAGTGCCGACACGACTGGCATGCTGCTCGCCGACGAGCTGCGGCTGAACGAGCGCAATGGCAGAGTCACGTTTCCAGTCGCGCTTCGGCTACGCGGAATGGCTGCAGCCCTACACGCAGGCCGACGCTGGTCGGGCTCGCGCAAGGCGCAGGACGAGCGCGAGGTCGACGTCGCTCTGTCCCGGCTTCGTCTCCGATTGCCTGAGACGCTGGAGGAGATCGGCATCGCCGCGCGCGCGGCGCTTCCTCGACGCCGGCGGCACGCGAGCTCCACCTCATCCCCCGCCTGAACGAGTCGCCGGCGTGGATCGGCGCGCTCGCGCTCATCGTCCGATCAGCCCCTTCAGGCGACGTCGTCGCACCGCAGTCCTCGATCTTGTCGCGCCGTTCTTCTCGATCGCCTCTTCGCCTGGCCGCCGACCTTCGATTTCGCGAGGTCGCCCGCGACCGCGCGGTAGTCGACCTCGTACTTCATCGCCGTCCAGCGGGCCCGTGAGGCTTCACCGGCACCGTGAGACCCGGCCGACATCGTCGCGCTCCTGCCGCCCTGGCCCTTGGTCGTGGCCACCACCGCCGCCTTGACGACGTAGTTGATGGTCGACTTGCGCGACATCGATGTCGCCGCGCGCCGCTGACGCGGAAGAGCGGCGCCTTCACGTCGAGGTCCTCGTTGTGCGCCACGCCGTTCTTGATGACGAACGTCGCGTTCAGCTCGCGAAAGTCGGTGCTCTCCTTGCTCGCCGGCCGCCTGCGCCTGACTGCGAGCCCAGCGCCGAGCGTCGCCTTGCTGATGATCGCGCCGATGTCCACGCCCTTGATGGCGCCGTCCTTCAGGTTGACCTTCGCCGTGCCGGCGAGCGCTCTCTTCATCGCGTTCACGGTCTTGCCCGCGGCGTTCACGTCCAGCGTGACGTTGCCCCTTGCCTTCGAGCCGGTCCTGCTGCGCGAAGTCAGCGCAGCGGCCCGATCGCGATGTTGGAGAGCGTTTCCTTTGACTCGCCACGCGGTTCGCGTTGCCATCGAGAGCCAAGCTTCCTGTGAGGTGATCCTCTCGTAGAGGTTGGCCGAGTGCGGACCGACCTCGGCGCGGCCGTCGGCGGCGTGGATCTCGGTCTTCACCGCGGCGAGCTTCAATCCCTGGATCTGGAGCGCGCCGATCTCGACCCGGCCCTTCGCGTTCAGCGCCCTTCAGTCCCGGAGAGATCGACCGGCGCGTCGGCTTCCTTGTCCTTGGGGCGGCTGCGCCGGCTCCGTCTTTCTTCTCCGGCTTCTTCTCCTGTTTCTTCTCCGACGAGGCGAGATAGCGGTCGAGGTTCAGTCTTGTCGATGTTGAGGTCGAACTCGTACGCGGCCACCTTGGCGCGCGCCATCGCCGCTTTGCCCTTGATGGTCGACTCGTCGAGCTTGCCGGTGAAGTCGAGCGCCACCGACTCGGGCTTCAGCGCGTAGCGCCCGTTCAGCGCGAGCTTCGCTTCGAGCGGCGGCGTGTTGCGCTTGAGCGCCGTGGCGAAGTCGAGCTTGCCCTCGGCGTTCTCGGCGATGCGCCTCGGTCTCGAGCTTGAGGTCGTTCAGCGCGATCTCCTGCCCGCTCGCCAGATCGCGGTAGAAAGCGCGGCGCGCTCGATCGTCACGCCGGCGATGTCGAACGCGACCGCGCCTCGCCCCGGAGTCCGGGGCCTTCTTTCTCCGCCTTGGCGGCGGGCTTTTCACCGGCCTGCTCGATCAGATCCTGGAAGTTGAAGCGCCCGTCCTTGTCCTTCACGATCTGCGCACGCAGCCCGCTCAGGCGCACGCGGTCGACGATGACCGCGCCGCGCAGAAAGCGGCAGCAGCGCGACCGAGGCGTGCGCGGACTCGAGCGATACGAACGGCTGGCTCGTCCCATGCTCCGATAGGACCACGCCCGATACCTTCGCCCCGAGGCTCCGGATAGAACGCCAGCCCGAGTGGTCCCTTCAGCTCCAGCGTGCGGCCGGTTCGCTCCTTCACGATGCGCTGGATGTCGTCCTTGTAGCGGTTGGGATCGAAGGTCATGGCGAAGATCGCCACCGCGGCGACCACGAGAACCACCAGCCCGAGGACCAAGTACAACAAAATCTTAAATGCTTTCAAAGGACTAATCTCCGCCTGAATTTCGCAGGGCGCGCTTGAAATCCATCGGCGCCGACCCAAGTTCGACCAGATGCAAAGAAGAGACTGTTCAACCGCAAAAGGCTGAAAATCAGCCCTCGCCCTCGCTCGAGGAGCAGCTTGGCCGAGGCCCGCGCCAAGCTCGCCGAGCAGCGCGACCAGATGCTTCGCACCGCCGCGGAGGCCGAGACAACGCCCGCAAGCGGGCCCAGACCGAGGCCACCAACGCCCAGAAGTATGCCCCTCGAACGCTTCGCCAACGGGCTGCTTCCGGTCCTCGACAGCCTCGAGGCGGCGGTGCACCAGCGCAGACCTGAGCGGCGTCGAGCTGGTGCTGCGGCAGCTCGCCGCGGCGCTCGACGAAGGCGAACATCCGCGAGATCAACCCGGCGCCGGGCGAGCGTTTCGACCCGTACGGCATCAGGCGATGGCTGCTGTGGAATCAAGACAGAACCCAACACCGTCGTTTCCGGTCATGCAGAAGGGCTACAGCCTCGCCGACCGCGGCTGCGCCCGGCGCTCGTCACGGTTGCCAAGGCGGTTGAAAAACCGGCCGGAAACCCCATATCCGACACAGACTTGAGTTAAGCAAGAACGGCCTAGTTTACGCGGAGCCCCTTATGGCAAAAATCATCGGCATCGACCTCGGCACCACCAACTCCTGCGTCGCGATCATGGAGGGCGGCAAGCCCAAGGTGATCGAGAACGCGGAAGGCTCGCGCACCACGCCTTCGGTCGTCGCCTACACCGAGGACGGCGAGATCCTGGTCGGCGCGCCGGCCAAGCGCCAGGCGGTCACCAACGCCAAGAACACCATCTACGCGGTGAAGCGCCTCATCGGCCGGCAAGCTTCGAGGACACGGAAGTGCAGAAGGACATCGAGCCTGATGCCCTACAAGATCGTCGCGCGCCGACAACGGCGACGCCTGGGTCGAGGTGCGCGGCAAGAAGATCGCGCCGCAGCAGGTCTCGGCGCGAGATCCTGCGCAAGATGAAGAAGACCGCCGAGGACTACCTCGGCGAGACGCGTCACCGAGGCGGTGATCACGGTGCCCGCCTACTTCAACGACTCGCAGCGCCAGGCCACCAAGGACGCCGGCCGCATCGCCGGCCTGGACGTGAAGCGCATCATCAACGAGCCGACCGCGGCCGCGCTCGCCTTCGGCATGGACAAGGCGGCGAAGAAGGACATGCAAGATCGCGGTCTACGACCTGGGCGGCGGCACCTTCGACATCTCCGTCATCGAGATCGCCGACGTCGAGGGCGAGAAGCAGTTCGAGGTGCTCGCCACCAACGGCGACACCTTCCTCGGCGGCGAAGACTTCGACCAGCGGCTGATCGACTACATCGTCGGCGAGTTCAAGAAGGAACAGGGCGTCGACCTGTCGAAGGACGTGCTCGCGCTGCAGCGGCTGAAGGAATCCGCCGAGAAGGCGAAGATCGAGCTCTCCTCGACGCAGCAGACCGAGATCAACCTGCCCTACATCACCGCCGACCAGAGCGGGCCCGAAGCACCTGACGATGAAGATCACCGCGCGCCAAGTTCGAGTCGCTGGTCGATGATCTGATCGAGCGAGACCATCGCGCCCTGCCGCACCGCCATCAAGGACGCGGGCGTCTCGGTCGACCAGATCGAGCGACGTCGATCCTGGTCGGCGGCCAGACGCGCATGCCGAAGGTGCAGGACAAGGTGAAGGAGTTCTTCGGCACGCGAGCCGCGCAAGGACGTCAACCCGACGAGGCGGTCGCCGTGGGCGCCGCGATCCAGGCGCGGCGTGCTGAAGGGCGACGTCAAGGACGTGCTGCTGCTCGACGTCACGCCGCTGTCGCTCGGCATCGAGACCCTCGGCGGCGTGATGACCAAGCTGATCCAGAAGAACACCACCATCCCGACCAAGGCGCAGCAGGTGTTCTCGACCGCCGACGACAACCAGAACGCGGTGACGATCCACGTGCTGCAGGGCGAGCGCGACATGGCCGCGGGCAACAAGTCGCTCGGCGCAGTTCAACCTCACCGACATCCCGCCGGCGCCGCGCGGCATGCCGCAGATCGAGGTCACGCTTCGACATCGACGCCAACGGCATCCTGCACGTCGACCGCCAAGGACAAGGCGACCGGCAAGGAGAACAAGATCAAGATCCAGGCGAGCTCGGGCCTGAACGAGGCCGAGATCCAGCGCATGGTGAAGGACGCCGAGGCGCACGCCGAGGAGGACCGCAAGACGCTCGAGCTGGTCAACGCCCGCAACCAGCTCGAGGCGATGGTGCACTCGGTGAAGAAGTCGCTCAAGGACTACGGCGACAAGCTCGACGCCGGCGAGAAGGAGAAGATCGAGGCCGCGCTGAAGGACGCCGAGGGCGTGCTCAAATCGGAAGACAAGTCCGAGATCGACGCGAAGGCGCAGGCGCTCGCGCAGGCGCGCGCAGAAGCTCGGCGAGAAGATGTACGCCGAGGAGCAGGCCGAAGCAGCAGGCGGCAGCAGCAGCGGCCGCCGCGGGCGAGGCCGAGGCGGCCGGCAAGAAGGACGACGGGCAACGTGGTCGACGCCGAGTTCACCGAGGTCAAGGACAAGAAAGCCGGTTAAGCTTCGTGCTGAACGAAGACGGGCGGCTCGTACCGGGACGGCCCGTTCGTTTGTCTGGAAGGGAGCATGGCGAAGCGCGACTACTACGAAGTGCTGGGCGTGAACCGGGACTGCTCCGAGGAGGACCTCAAGAAGGCCTACCGGCGGCTCGCCATGAAGTGGCATCCGGACCGCAACCCGGACAATCCGAAGGCCGAGGAGCACTTCAAGGAGGCGAAGGAAGCCTACGAGGTGCTGTGCCGACGCCGAACAAGCGCGCCGGCCTACGACCAGTTCGGCCACGCCGGCGTCGACCCGCAGCCGCCGGCGCGCGGCGGCGGCATGGGCGGCTTCGGCGACATCTTCAGCGACATCTTCGGCGAGATCTTCGGCGGCGGCCGCGGCGGCCGCTCGACCGTGTTCCGCGGCGCGGACCTGCGCTACAACCTCGAGATCACGCTCGAGCAGGCGGCGCACGGCTTCGAGACCAAGATCCGCATCCCGGCACTGACGTCTGCGACACCTGCAAGGGCAGCGGCGCGCGCCCGGCACGTCAGCCCGCGACCTGCCCGCCGTGCCGCGGCGCCGGCCAGGTGCGCGTGTCGCAGGGGCCCTTCTCGATCGCCCAGACCCGCCCGCGCTGCCACGGCAGCGGCAGCGTGATCGCCAATCCCTGCGCGACCTGCGCACGGCACCGGCCGCATCAAGCTGCAGAAGACGCTGTCGGTGAAGATTCCGGCCGGCGTCGACGAGGGCGACCGCGTGCGCCTGCTCGGGCGAAGGCGAGCCGGGCGTGAACGGCGGCCCGCCGGGCGACCTCTACGTCCAGGTGCACATCAAGCCGCACGCCGGTGTTCCAGCGCGACCACGACGACCTGCACTGCGAGATGCCGATCTCGTTCACCACCGCCGCGCTCGGCGGCGAGATCGAGATCCCGACGCCTCGACGGCTCGGCGCGCATCCGCGTGCCCGGCCGAGACCCAGAGCGGCAAGACCTTCCGCCTGAAGGGCAAGGGCATCAAGGGCGTGCGCAGCCAGGCGCCGGGCGACCTCTTCTGCCACGTGGTGGTGGAGACGCCGGTCAGCCTGACCGAGCGCCAGCGCGAGCTGCTGCGCGAGTTCGAGACGATCAGCCACGAAGGACAGCGCGCGCCACAACCCGCGCGCCAAGGGCTGGCTCGAGAAGGTGAAGGAGTTCTTCGAGGATAGGAACCGGGGTCAGAGCCCATTTGTGGTCAGAGCCCAATTTCCTTTAGCTGCGCGTTGCCGGAAATTGGGCTCGACCCCTGGATTTTTGGGCACGTGAATTGCTCCGGGCCAACGCGCCTTCATCGATCAGAGTCTCGCCATGACCCGCCTTCACCTCTCCCTTTGCACGCTCGCCGCGTTCGGCATGGCGGGCTGCACGACCCATTACGATCCGCCCCTCGCCCGTGGCCGTCACGACGACGACATCCGCTTCGGCTTGGAAGCAAGGCGCCGGCGTCATCCAGACCATCAGTCTCGGCGCACCGCGCCGGCCCAGGCGTCGGCATCCGCCGGAGGGATTACCTCCTCGGCCGTTTCCGGGCCGTACCGCATGACGCTGCGAATGGACGACGGAACCGTGCAGACTCTCGTCGTCGACAACCGCGCGCGCGTTCTCGTGGGCGACCGGGTGCAGGTCACCCGAAGGCAATGATCCGGCAAGCAGTAATCCGGCGCAGTGCTAGACTCCCCGCCCGCCAGAGCTGAGCGGAGGAGTGCGGCGATAACAAGAACGCTCGCTCGCGGGATCGTCGGATTGCTGCTCGTTGTCGCCAGGCGGCGCACGCCACGTGCGATGAGCTCACCGATCGCGCCAGGCAACTCCTGAGCAGCGCTGCGCGCGCTGAAGCCTACGAGACTCCTTCTGCCGCACCGAGAGCGATGCGCGCGGGCAATGTCGAATACGACTACCTTCTCGGGCATCGCGGCGAACGACGCCGGCGGCCGAGCGCGCGGTGTTCGCGCTGGAGCGCGATGCTTCGCGCTCGAGCCGCAGAACACCTCGCGCGCGCCGAAATCGCGCGCGCCCTATCTCGCGCTCGGCGAGCTGCGGCGCCGCGCGGCGCGAATTCGAGACCGTGCGCGGCCAGCCGATTCCCGAGGCGGCGAAAGCGAGCATCGAGCGTTCCTGGCCGCGATCCGCGCCGCCGACACTACGCGCGTGGAGGGGTTCATCGAGTCGGTGGCGGCTACGACAGCAACGTCAACGCCGCCACGAGTGCCGCGCAGGTCGCCCTTCCGGCGTTGGGCGGGATCATCGCAACGCTCGACCCGCTCACCACCCGGCGCGCCGACAGCTTCGGCGCCCTGGCAGGCGGGATCAGCGTCACCCAAGCTCTCGGAGGCCTGGGCTCTGGTGGGCAATGCATCCGGGTCGGCGCGGCTCCATCCGCACGAGGATCAGTTCGACCAGATGACGCTGGACGCGAGCCTCGGCGGCCGCTGGTCGCGCGGCCGCGATGCGATCACCCTGGGCGGGCAGCTGCAATCCTTCCAGCTCGACTACGCACGCTACCGGAGGTCGCAGGTGGGGTGGCCCGAGTGGCAGCATTCGTTCGACGACAACCGCCGGGTTTCGCTCTTCGGCCAGCATGCGCGGCTGCGCTATCCGACCCAGGGGCATCCGCGATGCCGACCGCGACGTGCTCGGCATCGCTACGGCCGGCAGAGCGTTCACCGTGCGCTATGCCCCGGTGCTCTTCGGCAGCGCGTATGCCGGCCGCGAGCGCCAGCTCGCTTCCGGAGTTCCCAATATCGGCTACGATCTCTGGGGCGTAAGGGTCGGCGCCCAATTGAGTTTCGGCCGCGGGTGGGGTGTGTTCTGCAAGCGCTGCTTATGAGGAGCGGGACTACGGCGGCCCCCGAACCCATCTTTCTCGAGACCCGCCGTGATCGCCAGACCGACCTCGGCCTCGGGGTGAGCTACCTGCTGCGCGCCCCACGACCCTGATTGCCCAGGTCGCGTACACGGACAACCGCTCCAACATCCCGATCAGCAAGTTCGACCGTACGGTGGCCGGCATTTCCATGCGCTTTACCTTCTGAACGTGACAAAGTTCCTGTTATGTGCCGGGTGGACAGCGAGAATAACTTCCACGAAACCAAGGGAGGAGCGTGCAAAAGTACGCTGTCGCCATGCTTTTGGCCATGGCAGCCGGGGAGGCGCTCGCGGCCGCCGCCGCGCGGACTTCGTCTACGGCAATGTCACCGTTGCCGGGCTGGACAGGCGCGCGAGCAGCCGCTCCTTCGCGGCGCCGGAGCTGAACAACGGTGACACCGTGCGCGGCGGAGGAGCCGCGCGCAGCTTCGGTTCACCGACGGCGCCTATGTGTCGCTCCAGCCGCAAAGCGAGTTCGCGATCCGCGACTCACCGCTTCGATGGCAAGACCGACGGCACCGAGCGCGGCTTCTTCCGGCCTGCTCAAGGGGCGCGATGCGCGCCGTCACGGGCCTCGTCGGCCGAGTCAACCGCGACCAGTACCAGGTCACCACGCCGACGGCGACAGTCAGGATCCGCGGCACCGGCGGCGTGATCCAGGTGCGCGACGACGGCTCGACCCTGATCGTCGGCACGAGCGGCATCTGGTCGCTCACCAATCCGGCCGGATCGATCGACGTTCCCTGCGGGCGTTTCCGCGCTCGCTTCAACGCCAGACTCGCCGCCGCAACGTACCTCGCAGGCGCCGCAGGCAGGGCCCACGCTCCGCTCATCCTGCCGGTGGCTTACATGGCGGGCGAGCAGCGTGACGCCGAACGGCAGCCTCACGACCATCACCAGGGGACCCTCGAGACGTGCCGCGCCACCGCAACCACCCGTGCTGACGATGACCTCGGACCTCGCCGTGGCTTTTACCTACGGGATCACCGGCGCGGTCGACCCGGGATTCGACAGGGCGAGCGGTGCCACGAGGCACGTTCAACGCCTCCGGCCAGCTGGTGCAAGCCGACCTCGGCGGCGCGCTCTGCAGGCTCGAGCCCGGCGGGACGCACGCGGACTTCTGGGCGACGGCGATGCAACCCTGACCCTGGAGGCCGCTGGATCGGACCCGTCACGCTGCCGGCCACAATGGCCCGGCGAACCACTCCGCAGTACGTGGTCCTAGGCGCCGACTGCCGACCTCTGTCACCGACAAATGGGACGACCGCAACTTACGTCTGCTCCGGCTTTAGCCGCCACCTATATGGATGGAAGCACGCCGCTGCCAGGAACAGCGTTACCGGCTCCACGGCTCGCTCGGCGACATTCGCACCCGCGCAGGCAAACATCACTGGAGCGCTTCAGGCCCGGAGTACCGATCCACACCTACGCGTGCGGACGTGGTCGGCAGCACGGCGTCGGCCAATTTCTCGCCTGAGGCACGCCCACAAGCGGCTGCGTGGCGGGCGGGTGCGCCATACAGGACCAGAGCGTTTCGCCGCGGGCACGACGGCCGAACGCCGGCCTCGGCTGGCACCATAGACGATACGACCCGAGTCGACAACAGGTCGTGTCGGCGCCGCGGCGCTCAGCAAGCAGTAGCCGCTAGCCGGGCTTGACGCCCCCCTTCTGCACCACGCGCTTGTAGCGCTCGGCGTCGGCCTTGATGCGCGCCAGGAACTCGGCGGGCGTCATGCCGATCGCCTCGCCGCCGGCCTTCTCGATGAAGCTCTTCTGCACTTCGGGCAGAGCGAGCGTCGCGCGCACTTCCTTGTTGATGGTGTCGACGATCGCCTGCGGCGTCCCCTTCGGCGCGAACAGGCCGACCCAGATCGACGCGTCGAGGTCGGGAATGCCGGCGTCGCGCGGCGTCGCCCACGACGGATCGAGCGGCGACTTCTTCGCCGTGGTGATGCCGATCACCTTGCCGCGCCCGGACTTGATGTGCGGCGCCGCGCCCGGCACCGCCATCACGCCGAAGTGCACGTCGCCCGCGGCGACCGCCGCGGCGGCGGGCGCGCCGCCCTTGTAGGGCACGTGCAGGAGCTGGATCCCCGCCGCCTGCGCGAGCCATTCGCCGGCGAGGTGGTTGATGCTGCCGTTGCCGGCCGAGCCGAAGCTGATCGCGCCGGGCTTCGCCTTCGCCTGCGCCACCAGCTCCTGGAAAGTATTGAACGGCGCGCTGGCGGTGGCGAGATAGAGCATCGGCGAGTCGCTCACCATCGTGATCGGCATGAAGTCGCGTTCGAGCTCGTAGGGCACGTTGTCGAACAGCGCCGGGTTCACCGCGAACTCGCCGGTGTGCGCCATCAGCAGCGTATAGCCGTCGGGCGCAGCGCCCTTCACGCGCGGTGGTGGCGATGAAGCCGTTGCCGCCCGGGCGGTTCTCGATCACGAACTGCCAGTTCACCCGCTGCTGCATCGCCTGCGCCAGCACGCGCGCGGTGGTGTCGACCGCGCCGCCGGGCGCGAACGGCACCAGGACGTGGATGGGCTTGCTCGGATAGTACTGGGCCTGCGCGCAGCGACGCGATGAAGAACAGCAATGCAGCAAACATTCTCATCGCTTGCCTCCTCTTCTTCGCAGCGAGCTTCACTGCTTCGATGATCTTCAGGATACGCCGCGCAGCGGCAGAGGTTGCCGGAAAGGTAGTGCCGGATCGTGTCGTCGTCGGGATCCGGGTGCTCGTCCAGGAGCTGGCGCGTCATCAGCACGAAGCCGGGCGTGCAGAAGCCGCACTGGAAGGCGCTGCGCTCGACGAACGCCTCCTGCACGGCATCGGGCTCCGCTCCCGCCTCGATAGTTTGCACTTCAGAGTTCTCTGCAAGAACTGCCGAGGTAAAGGCAGCCCGAGACGGCAGTGCCGTTCACCAGCACCGTGCAGCAGCCGCACAGGCCCTGGCCGCAGCTCTCGCGCGCGCCGTACAGGCCGAACGATTCCTGCAACACCTCGACCAGGGTCTCGTGCGACTCCGACCTGCGCCTCGACCGCTTCGCCGTTCAGGCGGAATTGAACGGTTCTTCTCATTTCTTCTGCAGCGCCATGAAAACCGCTTCCGGATTCATCGGGCAATTCCGTGAGGCGCACGCCGACCGCGTCGTGGATGGCGTTGGCGATCGCCGGCGAGACGCCGAAGGTCGCGGTCTCGCCGACGCCCTTGCCGCCGAACGGCCCGTTGCCCTGCTCGGCCACCACCGCCTCGTTGATGATCTCCTTCGGCAAGATCGAGGAAGTCCGGGGATCTTGTACTCCGGCGAGCGACGCGTTGCGCAGCTGCCCGTCGGCGTCGAACAGCATCTTCTCGAACAGCGAGAAGCCGAGCTGCATGATCGCGCCGCCCGAGAGCTGGGTCTCGACGACGCGCGGATTGATCGGCGTGCCGACGTCGGCGACGTTGACCAGTCGCGTCATGCGCACCCGGCCGGTCTCGGTATCGACCTCGAGCTCGACGCCGCTGCCCGCCGACCATCCAGAACGGCGTCGCGTTGTCGGTCTGGCCGTTCTCGTCGGGCGGCGTGTAGGGCGGGATGAAGCTGCCCGCGCCCGTCACCGAGCCGGCGCGCATGCCGTACTTCTTCTTGAACACGTCGGCGACCGGCGTATCGGCGGCAAGATGCAACTCTTCCTCAAGTTGAACCAGTTTCTTCAGCGCATCCTCGGCAGCGAGCTTGACGGCGTTGCCGGATGTGGAACAGCGAGCGCGAGCCGAGCGTCGCCATGTCGAAGGGCGTCGACGTCGGTGTCGGAATGCACCACCGTGACCGACTCGGCCGCGACGTGCAGCACCTCGGCTGCGATCTGCGCCATCGCCGTGTCCGAGCCCTGGCCCCATGTCGACGCAGTGCTGCGGTACACGGTGACGCTGCCGTCGGCATTGATGTTCACCGCGGCGAGCGAGGTGGTATTGGCGATGCAGGCCTTGAAGCCGATCGCGATGCCGCGGCCGCGCCGCACCGTGCCGCCGCCGCGATCGAAAGGCTTCGTTCCAGTTCATCAGCGCCGCGAGTTCTCTCCAGCACCTTCTCGATCGCCGCGTCCTTCATCGCCGTGCCCGTCGCCTGGGGCCGGCCCTCGCGCAAGCAGGTTCTTGCGCCGGAACTCGACCGGGTCGATGCCGAGCTCGCGCGCGATCAGGTCGGTGTGGCTCTCGTAGGCCCAGACGAGCTGCGGGATGCCGAAGCCGCGCAGCGCGCCCGCCGGGGGCAGGTTGGTGTAGAGCGCGTACGAATCGATCGAGCACGTCCTCGACGTCGTAGGGGCCGGGCGCGGTGAAGCCCGACTTCTGCGTCACGCGCGGGCCGATGTCGGCGTACGCGCCGCCGTTCCACCACACCTCGCAGTCGCGCGCGACGATGCCGCCCGTCCTTGGTCACGCCGCTCTTGATGCGGAAGGTGCTGGCGTGCTTGGTGATGGTGAAGAACTGCTCCTCCATCGTCAGCGAGATCTTTACGGGTTTTCTGGTCATCAACGACTAAAACACTGACCAGCGCCTCGAGCTTTATGTAGAGCTTGGCGCCGAAGCCGCCGCCGAGGAACGGCACGCGCACGCGGATGCGGTTCTCCGGCCAGCCGAGCAGCCGCGCGATCTCGATGCGCACGAACGACGGGCTCTGCGACGCGGTGTGGATGGTGAGCGAGCTCTCGGTCGACTCCGGCCACCGAGACCAGCGGCTCGAGCGGCGTATGCATCACCTGCTGGGTGCGGAAGCGATGCTCGAACACATGATCGGCCGCCTTGACGGCTTTTTCGAAGTTTCCCTTCTTAAATGAAAATTCAGGGCAACGTTGGTGTTCTTCTTCCCTTTGAGGTGCTTCAGGTCCGGGAAGGTGCCGGCGGGCTTGAGCTCGTCGTGCACGATCGCGCTCGAGGTCATCGCCTCGACCTCGTCGTAGACCGCGGGCAGCTCCTCGTACTCGGCGCTGATGAGGTGCACCGCCTCCTCCGCCACGTGCGGATCGGAAGCGAGCACCACCGCGACCGGCTCGCCGACGTAGCGCACCTTGCCGACGCGCGAGGATCGGCTGGTCGTGGAACGCCGGGCCGTAGTACGGCTCGGGAATCACTTTCTGGATTCTCCGCGGCGGTGACGACGCTGTGCACGCCGGCCAGCGCGCGCGCCGCCGAGGTGTCGATGCGCTTGATGCGGCCGTGCGCGACGCTTCGAGCGGAAGATCTTGCCGTAGAGCATTCCCGGCAGGCGCAGGTTGTGCACGTACTCCGCCCGGCCGGTGACCTTGAGCCACGACTTCGAGCCGCGGCACCGAGCGCCCGACCTGCGGCGTCTCAGTGGCTTGCGTTGCGCGCTTCATCGATCGCCCGCTTGAGGTAGACGCGCAGCGAGCTGCTTCTTGTAGGCGGCGGAGCCGTGCAGATCGCCTTCGATGTGCAGCGCCTCGGCCGCTTCCACCGACGCGAGCCGCGTCGGCCTGTCGGTCGCGGCGCTGCGACGACGATGGTCGGCTTGTCGCCGTCCAGCACGACGGCGACGCCGAGCGCCGGCCAGTCGTCCGCGGAGCGCGTCGTGCACTTGAGGTACGCCGCGCGCTTCTTTCCCAGCGCGGGAATCTGCGACCTGCGTGATCAGCTCGCCGCGTCTTCAGCGTCGTTCTCGAGATAGCCGCTGTAGAGCGCTTCGACCGACGACGTGCGCTCGCCTTGGCAGGCCGGCGATGGTCACCGTCGCGCCGAGCGCGGCGAGACAGCGGCGGCAGGTCCATGTGCGGGTCGCCGTGCGCCAGGTGCCCGCCGAGCGTCGCCACGTTGCGCACGCGCACGTTCGACAGCGTGCGCAGCGTTTTCGTGATGACCGGCCAGCCCTTGCGGACCGACGTCGGACTTCTCGAGCGCGCGCAGCGTCGTCATCGCGCCGACGCGCAGCGCGCCGTCCGATGCGACTTCGAGCTTTCCAGCTGCAGCTTTCTCAGGCTGACGAGGCGGCTGGGCCTGCAGCACGCCCGCCTTCATCATCAGCATGATCGCCGTGCCGCCCGACATCGGCCGCGCGCCGCTCGCCTCCAGGGCGGCGACGGCCTCGCGCAACGAGTGCGGCTCGAGCAGCTCGAACGGCTTCAACTCTCCTCCTCCGGCCGATTTTACGCGTGCTAGTCTCGCCGCCGCCAAGGAGGTTCGAATGGTCGACTACGACCAGCGCGGCCGCGGCCCAGATCTCTTGCTGATCCACTCGCTGCTCACCGAGCGGTCGGTCTTCGACCTCGTCCTGCCGCAGCTCGCCGCCCGCTATCGGGTCACGCGCATCAACCTTCCGGGGTTTGGCAGATCACCCCCGGTCGTCCTGCATTCGGTCGCCGATCACGCCGACCACGTCGCCCGACGTCATGGACGAGCTCGAGCTGCCGAAGGACACCACGGTGTTCGGCAACGGCTTCGGCGCCTTCGTCGCCCTCGGAGCTCGCCATCCGGCACGGCAAGCGCTTCGGCCGCCTGATCGTCGCCGACACGCTCGCCGCCTTCCCGAGCCGGCGCGCGTCCCGTTTCGCGGCATGGCCGAGCGCGTCTCGAAGGACGGCATGGCGGCGGTGCTCGATACCGCGATCGGCCGCATGTTCCCGCCGGCATTTGCGGAAAGAATCCCGATCATGATCGCCGCGCGCAAGGCGGCGCTGGCGAAGGTCGACCCGCAATGCTTCGCGCGCGCCTGCCTCGCCCTCGCGTCGATGGACCTGACTGACAAGGTTGCCGGAGATCAAGAACCCAACGCTGGTGCTGTGCGGCGCGCTCGACCAGACCACCCCGCCTGCCCTCGCCCGCGCGCTGGCGGAAAAGATTCCCGGTGCGCGCTACGAGGAAATTGCCGACTCGGGCCACTGCCCCGATGCTGGAGCAACCGGACCGCCTGGTTTCGCTGCCCCTCGGCTTCGCCTGACCTACTTACTGTTGCAGGCGGCGATCGCGCCGGCAGTCTTCCTGGCAGGCCTGCATGGCCGGCGGCTTCGGTGGCGGTCTTACGGCATTTCGTGAGGCACATGCTGTTCGCCGCAGTGCAGGTCGGGCGGCGTGTCGTCGCCGCTGACCCCTTCCAGACGTAATAGCCCGGCGCGGCAGCGATCGCCGAGCGATGACGAGCATGGCCGGAAGAAACCTACGCCGCGCTGGAGAAGCTACGAGCCACTGAACCAGTTGTAGCCCTTGTCTTCCCAGTAGCCGCCGGGATATTCGTTGGTGACGAAGATCGCGGCGATGTGCTTCGGGTTCTTGAAGCCGAGCTTGGTCGGCATGCGCAGCTTCATCGGGAAGCCGTACTTCGGCGGCAGGATCTGGTCGGCGAACTTGAAGGTGAGCAGCGTCTGCGGGTGCAGCGCGGTCGCCATGTCGATGCTGGTCGAGTAGTCGTCGAGGCACTGGAAGCCGACGTACTTCGCGGTGGTGTCGGCGCCGACGCGCTGCAGGAAGTCGGAGAAGCGAACGCCGCTCCACTCTGCCGATCGCGCTCCAGCCCTCGACGCAGATGTGGCGCGTGATCTGCGACACCTGCGGCAGCGCGTAGAGCTCGGGCAGCGTCCAGGACTTGCGCTCCTTGATCATGCCGCCGAGCTCGAGCTTGTACTTGCCCGCCGTCGACGTCGATCACTTCCTCCTCGGAGTAGTAGGCGTTGAACGGGAAAGGCTTGCGATCCGGCTCTCGGAAACTCGGGCGCGAGGCGATTGGGGCTGAAGAGCCAGGCCTGCACGTCGTCGTTCCAGCCGGACATGCGCGCAGCAGCACCGTCCTGCACGCTCTCCTCCTCGGTGATCGCGCACCCGGTCAGCATCGCCAGCGCGCCGAGGGAGAGTCCCTGCTTGAGGAACAGGCGCCTCTCCATCCGCGCGATTTCGGGCGTGCGGTACTTCTCGAAGCTCGAGCCCATGATCTTCTTCATGCGGACCTCCGCACGCGGCCGGTGAACATGCTGGGGAAGGTGCGCGGCACCAGCGCCACCATGACGACGTGCACGACGACGATGAAGCCGACGCCGGCCATGGCGAAGAAATGCAGGAAGCGCGCGCCCTCGTAGTCGCCCATGAACTGGCCGTACCAGTAGAACTGCACCGGCTTCCAGAGCACCAGACCGGTGAGCACGAGCACGATCAGCAGGAAGATGAGCGCGAGGTACGCGGCGCGCTGGGCGGCGTTGTAGACGCGTCAGGTCGTCGTGCGCGAGCTTGCCGCGCAGCGCGGAGCGCGACGTCGCGCAGAACGGCGAGCGGCGAGATGGGCAGCAGCTTGCGCCGGAAATGGCCGGAGAGGATGCCGTAGGTCACGTAGACGATCCCGTTCAGCGCGAACAGCCACATCGCCGCGAAGTGCCATTGCAGCGCGCCGGCGAGCCAGCCGCCGAGCGTCACCTCGTCGGGGAAAGCTGAAGTCGAAGAGCGGATCGAGCGTTGTAGATCTTCCAGCCGCTGCGTGATCATGATCAGGACGGCGAGCACGTTGATCCAGTGCGCGATGCGCACGATCAGCGGATGGACCTTCGTCATTTCCGGCGCCATGTCGTCCGCCCTCCCTTGTCTTCGAGCACGATACCCCTCGCCTCCAGCTCCCTGCGTATGGTCGTCGGCGGCCTTGAAATCCTTACGCTTGCGCGCCGCCTCGCGGGCGGCGATGCGCTCCGGTCACCCAGGCGTCGGCCTCGCCCCCTTGCAGGAACCGGGCGGCGTCGCGCTGCAGGATGCCCAGCACCGCACCCAGTGCACGGAGCTGGTTCGCGGCTTCTTTGCTTCCCCTGGAAGACCTCGTTTGCGAGCTCGATGCAGCTCTGAGACCGCCTCGGGAGTGCCGAAGTCGTCGTCCATCGCCTCCTTGAAGCGGCGCGCGTGGGGCTCGTTCCAGTCCACCGGGCCGGATTGCGTTACGTCCTTCAGCGCGGTGTAGAGGCGAGTCAGGGAAGCCTTCGCATCCTCCAGGTGCGACGTCCGAGTAGTTGAGCGGGCTGCGGTAGTGGGCGCGCAGGATGAAGAAGCGCACCACCTCGGCGTCGTATTTCTTCAGCACCTCGCGCACGGTGAAGAAGTTGCCGAGCGACTTCGACATCTTCTCCTCGTCGACGCGCACGAAGCCGTTGTGCATCCAGTAGTTGACGAACTTGCTGCCGGCGGCGCCTTCCGACTGCGCGATCTCGTTCTCGTGGTGCGGGAAACTGCAGGTCCTGCCCGCCGCCGTGGATGTCGAACGGCTGGCCGAGCAGGTCGCGGCTCATCGCCGAGCACTCGATGTGCCAGCCCGGCCGGCCATCGCCCCACGGCGACTTCCAGGTCGGCTCGCCCGGCTTGGAGCGCTTCCAGAGCACGAAGTCGAGCGGATCCTCCTTCGAGGCGTCGACGTCGACGCGCTCGCCGGCGCGCAGCTCGTCGAGCGACTTGCCGGACAGCTTGCCGTAGCCCGGGAAGCGGCGCACCGCGTAGTTCACGTCGCCGGAGGCCGACTGGTAGGCGAGGTTCTTTCTTCCAGCCTGCCGATCATCTCGACCATCGGCTGCACGAACTGCGTGGCGCGCGGCTCGTGGTCGGGCTTTTCGACGCCGAGCGCGGCGGCGTCCTCGTCCATCGCGCGGATGAAGCGCTCGGTGAGCGCGGCGACCGGCTCGCCGTTCTCCGCCGCGCGGCGGATGATCTTGTCGTCGATGTCGGTGATGTTGCGCACGTAGGTGACGCGGTAGCCGCTGGTTCGCAGCCAGCGACGCACCACGTCGAAGATCACCAGGACTCGCGCGTGCCCGAGGTGACAGTAGTCGTAGACCGTCATCCCGCAGACGTACATCCGCACTTCGCCCTGCCGCAGGGGAACGAATTCCTGCTTCGCCCTGCCTAGGCTGTTATAGATCTTTAGGATAGAATGCGACCTTTCGTAGGGCCTTGAAAATATAACAGAATGCGTGTGTTGGCCACCTTGCTGGCGGTGGTACTGGGCGTGGCGCTGCCGGCGCTCGCCGACGACCTCGATGATGCGTCAAAGCTGCTCAAGGCGGGGCAGCGCGACCAGGCGCTCGAGCGCGTGAATCGCGTGCTCGCGCAGAAGAGCGGCGATCCCAAGGCGCGCTTTCTCAAGGGAATCATCCTCACCGAGCAGGGCAACACCAAGGAAGCGATCGAGATCTTCACCAAGCTCACGCAGGACTATCCGAATCTGCCGGAGCCTTACAACAACCTTGCGGTGATCTACGCCGGGCAAGGCCAGTACGACAAGGCGCGCGCCGCGCTCGAGCAG
>ERZ1370068.8687-contig-7521_pt1 | contig 20537 bp, 36 predicted proteins | sample MGYA00561227_ERZ1370068 | MGnify/ENA primary metagenome ERZ1370068 (study PRJEB38410, sample SAMEA6850437) | metagenome | study: Metagenomic assessment of the ecological functions of the soil: analysis of the soil microbiota associated with the... | reverse complement strand
AGGTCGCCGGCAGCGAGCTGCGTGCCGGTGTCGGCCTACTCGATCTGGGTCATCGCCGGTGACGCTGAGCTGGTCAAAGGGGCTCGTACGGCGCTGCTGGATACCTGGCGCGGCAATGCCCGGAAGCGACTGCCGGAGTTGCTGGAGTCGCTGGACGAGCGGGTGGCGACCGTTTGGTGACGCTGCCTACTCTTCTCGAGCCGGACCTCAAAGAGGCGCGCGGCGGCTTCCGTGATGTGTCGATGCTGCGGGCGCTGTCCGCGAGCTGGCTGACTGACCGGCCGCACGTCGGCGTACGTGAGCCGTATGAGCGGCTGCTCGATGTTCAGCGACGCTCTACATCTGGCAGCCGGCCGTACCCTCGACCGATTGATCGCTCAGCGAGACGGCGGCCGTGGCCACGCGGTTGGGCTACGACCACGCCGGATGATCTTCATCGTGACGTCAGTCTGGCCGCGCGCCGGATCGGGCATGCGGTCGACGTGACCGTACGAGCCGCGCGCCAGGCGCTGCCGCCGCACCGGGTGCTGAACTTCATCAAGCGGGAGCGCAAGCCCGACTACGTCCAAGCTGATCACGGGTTGATCATCCACGCCGGTGAAGTCGGGCTCGGCCGCACAACAGATGCCGGCGATCCACTTGTCGGCTTGCGAGCGGGAGCCTCGCGCGCGCAGCGTGGACTGGTCCTCTCCCCCGTCACCGCTGACAACCTCGCGCAAGCTCGGGCGTACTGCCGACGCCATGGCCTGACTCGGCGCGCGATGCCCTGCTGGAGCTGCTGTCCTCGGCTCCAACGTCATCCCGGTGTGGGAGGCGCCTCGATCTTGCAGGCTGCATCAGCAGGTGGATCCCTCCTGGGAGCCGATCCGCGCCCGGCCACAGCACAATCCAGTCCACCGTCATACCGTCGACCGGCATCTGGTCCAGACGGTCGCCGAGGTGCAACAGCACCTCACCCGGGTCGAGCGGCCGGACATCTTGTTGCTGACCTGCCTCTTCCACGACATCGGCAAGCTGCCCGGTGCCGGCGTGCACCACGCAGATCGTGGAGCGCCGATCGCTCGCGAGGCAGTCGCTGCGATCGGGCTCAACCAGACAGACTCGCAGCTGGTCGAGCTCCTGGTGCGGCATCACCTCACCCTCGCTGCCCTGGCTACCAAACGTGATCATGCCGATCCCGCCACTCTGGACGCCCTCGTCGAGGCCGTTCAGGGCCGGGCCGACATCCTCAACCTGCTGCGCTACCTCACCGAAGCCGGACGCTCGCGCAGCCGGCCCCGCCGCCTGGTCACCGTGGCGAGCCCAACTCATCAACAGCCTGGCGGACCAGGCTGAAGGGTTGCTGGTGGATGAGGCGACTCGAGTAGATGTGACACAGCTCGTTGATCTTGGTCTAGCTCGATCCGTGCAGCTCGATGGGCGGCCGAGAATCCGTGTTGAGCCGCAGCCTGGGCGGTGTCCAGCTGGTGATCGCGGCGCGAGATCGACTGGGCCTGTTCAGCGATACGCGCCGGTCTGCTTGCCTCGCATTCGGTGCAGGTGCGCTCCGGCCGTCCTCCACACGGTGGAAGGAGTGGCCGATCAACACCTGGCGGGTGGACAAGCAGGCGGTAAGCGACCTCGCCGGACACGGCGTACCTCGTCAAGCAGCTCGAGCCGTGCTCGAAGGCCGGTGAAGCTGGCATCTTGAACTCGGTGCAGCGCCGGGAGGCCCGGGCGCACGGCAGTGGTGCCGTGCCCAATCCCGTATCTGGAGCTGGTCCGGGGCGCCAGCGGAGACCGCGGCGGTGTGATTGAGGTCCGGACAGCAGACCGTGCGGGACTGCTCTACGCCCTGGCGTCGTTCACTGAGTGAGCATTCGACTGTCCAATCCGGTCAGCTCACATCAGCACACTTGGCGGGACAGGCAATCGACACGCTTCTACATCACCGAGGTGGACGGCTCGGCACCGAGTCCGTCGCGCGCTCACGAGGCGGTGGACGCACTCACCGCTGGCGGCGGGCATTCCAGCCGCATCGGGCAGCCACGGCACCGAGCTGACCGTTGCAGGGATCGTTGACGTTAAGTTCGCTCGGCGATGAGGTCGTCGACCTCGGCCGAGCTCGGCGGCTGCGCTCCACGTCGGGAGCACGACGATCGACGCAGCGGCGGCGCCGCGTTCCAAGGACGCTTCCGAGGCCGAGCTCAAGCTTTCACCCGGGCATCGAGGAAGCCCGCCATGAACTGGTGTGTCGCCGGCGCCGACTCGTGTCGACCACCTTGTGGGAAAGCCCGGTACGCGCGGTGACGTTTCCGCCTGGCTCGACGCGCCACGCTCCACCACCTGGCCCGAGAGTGATCACGGCAAGCCCGAGCCCGTACTGTTCGACCCAGAGGCCCGCCAGCTCGACGGGATCGCTGCCGACCTCGTCGCCGCCGCTGGCGCTGCCTTGGCGAGGAACTTGATGTCCTCATCACTTGCCTTGACGATGCCGCTGACGCCGCCCAACCACCCGGAGCCAGGGCTGGACCTTGCTCCAGTACGCGTCGGGATCGGTGATCACTGTCGGTCGCACGTTGATGTCGTAGGAGACCCTGCGCTCGGACCTCGCGCATCCAGTCGAGCAGCACTTCCGCACCGGGACTCACGACGCACGACAAGGATGCGATATGCAGCCAGTCGTCGCTGACCAGCTCAGGCAGATCGTCGATCTGCCAGCCGAAGTTGGCTGTGTCGTTGAAGTGGAACGTGTAGCTGGCGACACCCTGCTCATCCAGACTCACAACCGCGATCGAGGTGGCCTGCGAGGACTCGGTTGCAAGATCAAGTTTGACGTTCGCTCTCGAGAATGTGTTGGCGCAGCTGACGACCGAAGGCATCTCTGAGAGATCCGACCAAGAAAATGCGTGTCGCACCCAAGCTTGCCCAGGGCGACCGCGGAATTCATCGGTCCGCCGGCCGACAATGCCAGCCACGTCGAGCTGAAGGAGTCCCTGCTGGCCGCTCATCGGACTCGACCAGATCAATCAGCGTCTCGCCGCACACCACGAAGCGACGTCATGGAGACAACCTAGTGGCTGCGCTCCGAGGTGGGCGGTTGATCCGGAAGCGGCGACTGCTATCCGGACAGCGACGCGAACTCCGGCCCGCAATTCGTCTTGAATATCGCGCCCGATCTCCTCCCACAGCGCCTTAGCGGAATGGCCTGCCGCTGATCTCGGCGAGCACTCGGCCCATCGAATAGTCCGGGGTCGACGCGGGTCAATCGTTCGCAGCAACAGTTCAGCAATGCGCCAGCCCCAACCACCCACGCGGCCATGCCCAGCAGGCACACTGGCGCAGCGGGCCAGCGTTGGCGGCACTCGCGCCACGACGGCACCCCACAATCGAACATGATCATCAGCGTTAGTCGGAGTTAGCAGCGCCCAAGCAAGATCACGAAGGTGGACGTCCCTGACGAGCAGGCCAGTCCAGGAGCACGCAGCTCTCCTCATCAAGAATGTTCGGCTCGGCCAGAACCTTGTCGATCATGCTGGCCAGTAGCCAGTGCCGCGTCTCCGGGGTCGGCGAGTTCTGCACGGTCCCGCAAGCATGGTCTCGACCATCGTCGATCGAGCGCGGCAGCTCGTCTCGTCCGGGGCCGCTCACCGATTCCTCGAGCTCGCGTCTTATTGGCACGGGTGCCTAGCCCGGCGAGAACCGCCGTCGCGGAGAGCGGGTGAGCGGTGTAGGTCGAGCGGCGTACCGGCAAGTGGGCAGCAGTCGTCTCGCACAGGTCGGGGCGACCACCAACGCCCGTGGCCGACATACAACACATCGGATCAGCTCCCGCCCGACGAGCCGATCCATGAGTTGGGTCAATAGCCGGTTCGTGGGCAAAGAGGCCGCACCATAGCCGACAAGCGCCAGGGCTTCCGCCCTCCTTCGCGCTCGGCCAAGGCATCGACGACCTCGGCTCAGCCCATCGGCGTCCGCGTCCGCTTCCGAGGAGAGATCCAACCGGCCAGCGAGGATGACTCGACCCGATCGAACGAACACCGCTACACCAGGGATTCTTCCGGATGAAATCCGGATGGAGGTAGGGGAATGAGTGCCAGCAGGTCGTCGGGCCGACGGACCCGGAGCCAGGAGTCGGCGTCTCCAGCGATGTCGCGGCGCCGGCGCTGTGCCGCGTTCCTGGTCTAGTGGGTTTCCTGCGTTTTCGGCTTCTCCTGCGCTGCCGCCTTGTTGTGCGCCGATTTCCGTGAGGGTATGACGATATGGTTGCCGGACGCGAGCCCAAAACGCGCGCCCCGCTGCGGATCTGTGGACAGACGAGCCCAGCACCGAGAAGGCCTGTGGACAACGTGCAGCGAGAAGGCGAGATGCCAGGGCTCGGCAGGGAGCGAATCCTGCGCTACCGTGGTCGGAAATGGACGAAAGCCCAGCGGTTCAGAAAGCACCGGCATGGGACCGACGCCCAGCGGGCCGTCCTTCGTCCCCTGGGCGCCAGCCCCAGGTGACGCGCCGCCCGCGAGGCCCTACCCGACACCGTCACGGCCTCCCGGACTCTGGCTCCGGGCGGCCATCGCGTCTCCCGACTCTCATCACCGCGGCCGTGCTCTTCGTTGTCGTGGGCCGCCGTTGCCATAGCCGGGATTACGTCGCTCACCTCGCAGACACCCACGCCAGCGCCCCCGCCGTCAGCAAGCAACCCCTACCCCAGGTCAGCGCTCTCAGGGAGACCGGATCGAGTTCACTACCACCGACGGAAGTGGTCAGCTGGATCTTGCTCAGGCACTCGTGGGTCAGCTACGGGCAGGCGCCCCCAACCTCGGGAAGTTATCTGCGGGTCGAGGTTGAGCTTCGATCTGGCGACAGCGGCACTGATCTGACTACGACCCGTACAACTTCCAAGCGTTCGACCAGACCGGCCGGCTGTTCGAGACGGCGATCGAAGGCGCCGGCTACCCATGCTGCCCAGCGGCACGCTCCGCCCCGGAGACCGACGTGACGCGGCACGATCGCCTTTGATATGCCGGGCGCAGCGAGGCAACGCTGCTCATGAGCGACAGCTCCAACCAGACGGTCACGGCACCAAGTCCTGACTAACCCTCTCGCGTGCTGGCCTCCAGGCTGGCGCCGCTGTCCTGACGACGAGCGAGCAGAACGCTCTCGTCTGCAGGAGAGAAGGCGCGGCCAGCGCCAGGCTGGCGCGCCGCTGTCCTGACGAGCGAGCGAGCAGACACGCTCTCGTCTGCGAGTGAGTGAGGAAGGCAGCGGCCCAGCGCCAGCCTCAGCGAGCGGAGCGAGCAATGTCAAAGAGCGAGCGACGCTTCTCTGCAGGAGAGAGGCGCGGCAAAAGCGCGCTCGCGAGCGGCAGACACAGCTGCGGCGTCTGAAACGGCACCGCCGCACGGAGAAGGCGGGCGCTGCGCGCCGCTGTCCTGACGAACGAACGAGCAGACACGCTCTCGTCTGCGAGGAGTGAGGAAGGCAGCGGCTCGCGGCAGCCTCAGCGAGCGGAGCGAGCAATAGCGCCAATAGCTCAGCGCATGGCTCAGCTGGAGGAACGGCGCTTCAGAGGCTGGGACGTTCTCCGGGTCTCCACTGAGGCGCGCTCACCGCCGAGATCATCCCCCGGTCTGGGTGGCACGATCACGTCCCCGACGCGCCGGGCTGACGCTGCCGTGAGGTGCTCTTGGTCGTCGCCCGGGCTGCGCGCACCGTGGGGCCCGCTCGGTGCCGGGCACGTCCCAAGCCCAGAGATGACCGACAGCTTCGCCGGTGGCTGGCAGACGCTGTTCCCCAACGGCGGTGACTCCGACCTCGCTACACGGCGTGGAGTGGGGTGCACGGGAGGCTCGGCTCACCTGGCTGGATTGGGAGTTCACCGGGTCATCGGTACGGCCGGCGTCAGCCTGGTCCGCGCGCCATCGCTCGAGATCACCAAGATCATTTCGACGCGGGACAGCGAGATCACGGTCGGCGAGACGGTACGCAATGCGGGCCGGACAGCGGATCGAAACCATGTGGGGCAGCCAGCTGATGCTCGGGGGCGCACTGCTCGGTCCGGAAAAACCGTCGTCGACGCCGCTGCCGCAGTGGTACGCCCCTGACCCTGACGTCAGCCCCGGTGCGGACTACGACGACCTGATGCCGTGGCCACGATCACACGGCCCCGAGGCTCATGATCAACTTGCGGCTGCTGCCAGGTCCCGACGCCGGAAGAAACCAGGCTCGCCTTTACCCTCAGCGATTTCTCTCAGCCCTGGTCGCAGGCAGCCGACCATCGCGTCGACTAGCGATCGACGTCGAGTGGGACCCAGGTGTCTTTCCCTACGTCTGGTATGCACTGGAAGCTGGTCGGCGCGACGGGCTTTCCCCGGCAGGTACGGGGCCGGATACTTTCTGAGCCTGACGCCGTGCACCAGCTGGCCGGCCCATGGTGTCCATGAGGCACGGCGGGTGTCCAGCAGTACGGTCACGATCGATCCCGGCGAGGTCCTGACGAGCTACGTGACGCTCCGCGTCCAGCCGCCCGGGCTCATGAGCGGTATCTCAGCGACGTTCCTTGCGGATCACCAGCTTCAGCTCCGGACCAGACGTTGTCGATCGCGCAGACCTGGACATCCACCAGTGGGTTGGTGGGCGGCACGATCTCCCCGGATCACGATCTTCGGTCATGTCGGTCTCTGATCTTTGCTCGCGCGCTTGGGCCAGGCCACCCTAGTGATCATGCCGTTGGCGCGCGATCGCGGCGCTCGGGCGGGACGGAATGCGGGCGGCGAGGTCGACTTGGCGGGGTGACGAAGATCAGCACCAGATCGCGATGGCCGCCCAGTCGCCGAGTGATCGTCACCCCGTCGGGCAGCTCCCCGAGAATGGCATCGACGAGGTCGGCTGGCGCATTCAGCGCCGCTCAGCTGACATGCCCGGGCTTGATGCCCAGCTTGTGTGGCACAGGCAGTGCCCGAATAACCGACAGTCATTCCGGCCTCCCTCTGGGGTAGCAGCCACTCGCCCTTGTCGATCAATCCTAGGGTAAACCTTAGGTTGCTGGCGGTCTGCACGGGCAGCAGCAACCTCACGCAGACCGTCAGGAAACCCACGTGAACGTAGGTTGCGACGGAAGTGGATGAGAGGGTGCGCCCGGATGCGGCATTGAGAGGGTGCGCCCGGAACAGAGCTCGAGGCACAGGTAAGGCTGGCAGATGACTCTGGGGCGTCGCGCTGACTCCCGGCAACATGCAAGAGCTGGATGCGACGCACGCCGGCGAGCCACATTCCGGGGGTCTGGCAAACCGGCTCAACTGGCTGCGCGCTGGCGTGCTGGGCGCCAATGACGGCATCATGTCGGTTCAGCGATTGCGGCTGGGGTGGCGGGGCGACGCCCGCAGCTGGGCCCATCCTGACCGCCTCTGTCGCCGGCCTGGTTGGCGGTGCGATCCTCCATGGCCCTCGGGGAGTATGGCTCGGTGAGCAGCCAGCGCGACAGCGAGCGGGCATTGATCGCCAAGGAGAAGGATGAGCTGGCAACGATGCCAGTCCAAGAGCTGGCCGAGCTCACCCAGTTGTATCAGGACAAGGGTTGAGTCCGCAGAACCGCACGTCAGGTGGCTGGAAGAGCTGACTGCCAACGACGCTCTAGCGGCGCACCTGGAAGTGGAACTCAACATTGATCAAGACGACATCGTCAGCCCGTGGCGGGCGGCGTACACCTCAGCGGTCGCCTTCCTCATCGGAGGTCTGCTGCCCGTGTTATCCATGCGATCATCTCTTCCGGCCGCGATCGCACCCTGCCAACTTTTGTCGCAGTTCTCATCGCTCTGGCGATCACCGGCGCAGCCGGCGGCTACCTCGGCGGCAGTCCCTCACTACGGCCGACTGTTCGGGTGTTATTGGCGGCGCGCTCGCGCTCGGCGGCGACCTTCCTCATTGCGTCTTCTGCTACCGGTGCTAGCCGAAGCTGCGCAGTGCCGAGCCATCCGAAGTCGCTGCACGGCCCAGGCGACGGCCATCAACCATCCGACGGCGCGCGGCGTACGCCCGCGCCCGGTCCAGCCAGAGTTCCAGTTCTCCTCGTCAGCCTCTGCCCGGTCCGTCCCTGCGGTGACTCGCGACCCAGATAGCGGTAGCCAGCGCTCGTACGGCCTGAATTGCCGGATACAGCCGACCAGGTCCGCCGGCTCGCCGGTATCCCAAGATCAGGTAGTCCACCAGGCGGCTGCGCGACTCGCGTGCCATCGAGGGGATAGCCAGGTGATCGTGTCAACGGCGGAGGCCAGGTCCCAAGCCGGATCGCCCAGGCCACCGCTCCTCCAGATCCAAGAAGCTGACCCGCAAGGCAGGCTGTATCCTCGACCATGACGGTGCTGGCACTCAGATTGCCGTGGATCCAATGCTGCTCGGTCCAGCGCTGATCAACCTCTATTGCCGCGGCTACGGAGGTCGGGGAGGACTCCGTAAGCCTCCAAGACTGCCGCGTACCCCGACCCCCTGCCACGTCCCTCATCGAGGCGCATCAGGCGCCGTGGGCTCAACACTCGCGGTCGCGGCGGCGAGGCGATGCCGGCAGGCGGCGGGTCGATGTCGTGTGCAACGTCGCGATCGCCGCACCCCATGCCTGGCAGATCTGAGCCAGCTCGGCAAGGGTGCCGCGCTGCTGAGCAAGATCAGCACCACGGAACTGGCCTGCCTGCGGGCCACGATCTCCGGAAGGTGTAAACATCGCAATCGTCCAAAGCTCCGTCAGTGCTTGGCGAGAAACCGTCAAGCTACTCACGAATACTGAGGATCCGCCGCCTTCGGTGATACAGCTGGTAGCGGCTCCTCCACAGTGAATTCGAGACAGGCTGGGGCCACGGTTTGGCGTGAGTTCGCCGTGGACGTGGCGAGTTCCCTGTAGTTGGGGGCCCTCCGCCGGCGATCCAGGAGACTCTCATTGGCAGCCAGGCACGCTGGATGCGCGAGCGGTCGCCCGGTGAGCAACCCTGGTTAGGGACAGGAGAGGTGAACAATGGTCGAACGCCCGGTGCCAGCGCCCCGGCTGGGCCGTGCTGATCATGCTGCTGCTTCTCGATGGGATGTGGGTCTGGAGTTCTTTGATCAGCTGAGCGGCCAATGAGCTGGACCAGCTGGGCATTCACGCCCAGGAAATCGATGGGGTGCCCGAGATCTTCACCGCGCCGTTCTTGCACGCTGGCTGGGATCATCTTGATCAGCAACTCGCTGCCCTTCCTGGTGCTGGGATTCCTGGTGCTGCTGAGTGGCCCGCCAGGTGGCTTGTCTCGTCCTTGATCATCATGTAAATCTCCGGCCTGACGGCCCTCGGTCCCTGACGCCGCCGCACACGATCATTCTCGGGTGCGAGCGGCCTGATCTTTGGCTGGCTGACCTACTTGCTGGCTCGCGGCATCTGGTCCCGCCGTCCAGCGCAGGTCGGCATAGCCCTACTGGTGCTGCTGCGTGTACGGCGGGCTGATCTGGGGCGTTTTCCGAGCAGCGCCGGGAATCAGCTGGCAAGCACATCCTCGGCGGCGCAGTTGGCGGCGTGCTTGCGGCCTGGTTGTTGCATCGGCGGGCGACCCGCCGCCAGCTTGTGACCGCAGGACCGGTACGCCGCTACTGAGCGACTGCAGCCGCCGGCTCCCGATGCTCGGATCCGACCCCGTGCCTGCGGTGGAGCTATGACCCGCCTTTGGTCCTCGAGCTACCCGCAGACGTGGCCAGAGCAGCCGCGTCGATGGCGAGCGTGAGCCGGTAGAACCGCCAGAAGCCGAACTCCTCGATAGGCAACACCTCCACCGAGCTGAACCCGGCGCGTTCTGGCGTAGTCGGTGAGGATCGACCGGCGCATCACCGTGCCAGTGCCTTCCGAAGGCGTCGACGACAGGCCGTCGGGAAGGCAGATCAGCGTGCTGTAGCCGTACATCAGCCTGCTCCAACTGGATCACCTGGCGCAGTGAAGTCATCGGCGACGCGCCTCGTCCATGATCACGACCAAAGCCATCGGGCCCGACGCCTTCGGTGGATCGCCGCCAGTACGTCGAGCCAGGCGCGGGATGCGTCGTGACGCACTCGAAAGCGAATGCGGCATCGAACGGCCCGAAGTGGCTCAGCGGACTGGCCCTCCGCGACGCGAAACCTGGCGCGATCTGCTACCCCGGCGGCTTGCGGTGTTGGCGCTGCCGCCTGAATCGAAGGCTCGTCGACGATCGACACCGACGACGGCCGCCGGGTAGGCGCGTGCCAGCGATACGCCGACCAGCCCGCACCGCAACCGACGTCGCAATCCGGGCGCCCGCCTGAGTACGGCTCGAACCTCCGGCACTCGAGGCGAGAGCGGGTGCCAATGCAGACTCGAACCACGGCCGGATTGAGTGCTGCCTGGGAATCGCGGGCATCGCCACCAAGCTCAGCCCAGCTGACTCTCACCACGGCGCGGTATGCCCAGCAAGATTGTCCAGCTGTTCCGCCGGTCGCAGCCATCATCTGTGGCAGGGCACCGCAGATGTTACCAGAGCTGTGGCGATCGGTCAGCACTTCCGCCTGCGCCAGCTGGCAGGGCATAGCGTCTCTGTAGCCGATTACCGTGCACCGTCATCGACGACCGTGAGGTTGCCAAAGACCGCCTCAGCTCAGCCACTCAACGCGTAGCGCGGTTCGTTCCCGGTTCGCTCGGCGAGTTCTGCCGCCGAGTCGCCTGGAGCTCGGCAAGTGCGTCAAGCCAACCGAGACGCTCTGCGCCGAGGTAGAGGTTGAAGGTCTCCATCGTGCCAGAGCGTGGCCGCGAAGACCTTGTCGGCGAACTCCTGAGCTGTCGGCGGCGTGTCCGCCATTGCGATTCCTCCCGGATGACTACGCAGCTGGAACGCTTCGGAAGGACTGCCCGTGCCCAACCCGATCAATGTTGCGGTCCTCGGATTCTGGCACTGTGCACGCGGCGTGGAGTACGCAGCACGGGCTTAGCGATCCGAGACACCGCGCTCGTACGCGGCTTGGCGACGACGATGCCGCCGGGGACAAGCGGCGCTGATGCCGTTGGGGCGAGCCTTCGTCGCGGATCTCGACGACCTGCTCGCCCGCGACGACATCGACGCGGTCACCGTAACGACGGCGACCACGCGCGCACCACGCGCTCGATGCTCGCGCCGCTCGGGCTGGAAAGCACATCTTCACCGAGAAGCTTCTGGCTCCGGACAGTCGACCGAGGCCGAGGAGATCATTGCCGCCGCCGATCAGGGCGGCATCGCATTGGTGGTGTCCTCTGCCGCGGCTGTACCACGGATACACCCGGGCGATCGCTCGACAGCTCTGAGCGAGGAACGGCTCGGCAAGTCTGACGCTACAGCCGGATCTCGGCTGTCTCACGATGGGGCGATCGCCGGCTGGCTGCCGGACCGCTTCTACGACCCGACAGGCTGCCGTCGGCGGTGCGCTCAGTGATCTCGGCTGCCATCCCGTCTACCTCACCCAGCTGTTCCTCGGTGCCCTCCCGGCCACGGTGAGCGCCACCGTACGCCCATTCACCCGAACGCCAGGTCGAGAGGACCAGGCCGTCGTGACGCTCGGATACCCGGATGGCGCGATCGGTGTCGTCGAAACCGGCTTCCTGAGCCAGCGACCCGTTCAGCATCGAGATACACGGCACCAGAGCGAGCCTTGCGTACGACAGCATCGGACAGCCTGCTCCAGGTCCGTAAGCTGCCGGAGCGGATACGCCGGCAGTGCACGTCCGGTGCCTCCTGGACGACGCGGACGCGTTCGGCCGGTGGGTGACTCATATCCGCGACGGCGGCACCCGAGCCGATGACAATCTGACCCGGCGCAGTCGGAGCTCACCTCGCCTCGGTAGCGGCCGCGAACAGCGCGGCGGCTACCGGCACGACGGTGCGCTTACCCGACGGAGGCAGTGTGAGCACGATCAAGGTCGGTGTGATCGGCGGCGGCGGCATCGTGGACGCGCACATCCGGGGCTACCGCGCCTACGCCGATGCGATATCGGGGTGGTCGCCGTGGCCGATGTGGTGGCCGAGACGGCTCAGCGGCGGGCGGCCGAGCTTCGACGCCGTCGCGTACACCGACTTTCGGCAGATGATCTCTCGAGGCAGACCTCGACGCCGTCGATATCTGCTTGCCGCATCACCTCCATGCCGACGCCATCGTCGCGGCGGCTGACGCGGGCAAACACATCTCTCGTGCGAGAAGCCGCTCTGCCTCGACGGTGCAGCAGGCCAGAACATGGTGCAACGGGCTGTCAGTGCGGCTGGCGTGACGTTGATGTGCGCTCACAACCAGCTCTATCTGCCCGCGGTGGCCAAGGCAAAGCAGCTGCTGGAGCGAAGGCGTTCTCGGCACGGTCTACGAGGTTCGCACTACTGACAGCTTCTACAACGACTTCTCGACCCGCAGAACATGGGCTGGCGCGCGAGCGGCTGCCACCAGTGGTGGCGGCGAGCTGATGGACACCGGCTACCACCCGACCTTACCTGATGCTTCACTTCGCGCGGAGGCTCACCGGCCGAGGCCACCGCGCCGGCTGTCACGGCACCGGCTGCGCTTCATGGAAGGCGAGGACTCGGCGCAGGTGCTGGTGCGCTTCGACAACGGTGTCGTTGGCCAGCTGGTGACGAGCTGGGCGTACGACCCGCCGCCGGGCACCCGAGCGGTTCTCCAGTTGTCGGAGAACGTGGCTCGATGCGACAGCGATGGAGGATCGCTGACCCTGACCCTGCGCGGATCGGGCAGCCAGACTTTCGCCTTCGACGCCGTGGACACCTATGCGGTGCGAAATCGGCCGAGTTTGCTGACTGCCTGCGCTCAGGCACCCGCCCGCTGCATACCGAGAAGGAGGGCATCGACGTGCTGCATGCCTCATCCTTGCGCCGCGTACGAAGGTGCGCGCACACGGACCATCGCGCCGGTCTCTCGAGTGTCTGACACGTCGGCTGGCTGGGCGACGGCAACGAGCCGATCTGCTGCCGGTACCGATTCTGCCGAGACTCTTGAGCGACCGCCCCGACGGAGCAATCTCGGCCGCGTCGCGTGCTCGGCCGCCTCGCTGGTCCAGCTAGACATAGCCCGTCTGGACGTACCAGGACAGCACCCGTACCGGCAAGACCGTAGCGCTGGACGAGTTCTCCGGTCGGATCGGAGATCTCCGTGCCGACGGCCAACACCTGGAATGGCGGCCCGGGCGGAAGCATCGTTGCCGCCGGCTCGCCAGCGCCCCACCGGCGGCGCCGATCGATGAGCGTCAGGTGACCGTCGAACAGATCGATCCGTCGACAGGCGCTTGCTTTGCACTGTCTACCCAGGCATGGGGTGCCCGAGCACCCGGTCGCGCCAGCCGGCCGATCGTCCGTCGAGACCGAGCGCTCGCCGGTTTGTCCGCCGATCAATAGACCGTCGAGCCATACGTCACCACCGAAATCCGCGCAGCCAGCGACGATTCAGCAGAGCCGCCGATCCTGCTCTCCATGGACCGCGACGCATTGCGCCGCGCCAACCGGGCCACGCTCGTCCTGATAGCTGTCCAGCAAGCGTCTCGTACAGCCCAGCCCCGGGACACCCAGGCCAAGCTTCCAGCCGAGGTTGTGACCGTCGGCGATGCCGGTGTTCATTCCATGTCGCACCCGCGGTGTCGTACCGTGCGCCGCATCACCAGACCAAGAAGGCCCTGCCGTACTGGTAGTGGGTGGCCACCGCCGCCGAGAAGTCCCAGCGGAAGGTGGCCTGAATCTTCATCGACGAGGTCGGGCACGCCGGCTGCCGTCCGGATCCGCTCAGCAAGGCGCTCCGGCGTCCACCGGGCCTGCCGCCTCCGGCACACCGGATCCAATTCCAGTGTCGTAGACCCACCGCCCGGTGCCGGTCGGCACGAACACGCCTTCGACCGCCGGTTTCATCCACCGCGTGCAGAACGCAGAGTCGATGATTCACCGACGGCGCGAGATCTGCCCTCGAACAGGGCGGCGAGGTGGACACCCTCCATACCAAGCGGCCGCCAGCTCGGTACCAAGCTGATTCTCGGAACCAGACTGCGCCGACCATCGCTCCCACGATGTAACGGGCGCTGCACCTCGATAGCGATCCCCGGTCGTCGCGGCTGCGTAGCTCCGCTCTGGACCAGCTCGTCGTCCATGCCGAACGACACACAGCTCGGTGCCGAACCTCGACTCGCCCCCAACACTCATGGAAGTGATCAAGCAGGATGGGCTCCAGAGATAGTCCTGGGGCACGGCCGCCACGCCGGTCGGGCTAACGGTGCGGCTCAAACCGAGGGGCGGCAGCCCGAGCGAGGACCTCCTGCGCCGGCTGGGCCAGCGTCTCGGCATACCGACATCGTGGCTGGCAGACGCCATGTCTGCGACTCCGGACCTGATCCTCCAGGCCCCAGCTGCGCATGATCTCCATGGTCCGGCCGCGGATTCCGGTCGCCTTCGGGAAGATCGAGACCCCGGGGTGCTTCTCCACCAGCAGCACGCGCGGCACCAGAGCGGGCCGCCGACAATACCGGTGGTGAGGCCGGAAGGTCCGGCTCCGATAACTATCACGTCGTACGGGGTGTCCAGCTGACTCATGGCCATGGCTCCTTCACCGAGGTATCAGATGTCCTTCCAGTGTTGGCGCTGGCCGCCACGCGCGGATCCGTGCTTAGTACGGAGTTAGCCGGTCGAGGTAACCACGGAGCTCCTGCCGGCTGCGGCATCCAGTGCGGGGCCAGCAGAAGCTGGACACGTGGGTCTCGACGGTCCTGGGTGAAAGATAGAGCCGCTCCCGCAATGTCGCCATTCGACAGGCCGCCAGCAACAAGACGCAGGACATCCATCTCGCGGCTCGTTACGCCCAGGCCACGGAGCGCCGACGGGACATCAGAGTCACCGCGTCCCCGTCTCGTGGGTACCCCGGCGTGACGCAACAAATCCCGACAGATCCGGGCCTGCGCCTCGTCATGGTTTACGCTCGTGAGCGACGAGGTCGACTCTGGAGTTGGCTCAGCGGGTCGCCCCAGCCATCGCGAAGCGCGCACTCACAGGTGAACAGCCTGAGCAGTCGATGCCAGTACGGCACGGGCGACGGAGTCATGCTCCCCTACAGCGAATAATGCCTCCTCTGCGCGATCACGGTGGCCTTGACGGCCCTCGGCGACCGCATCGGCATACCGCAGCGCTCCCTTGTTCGCCCGACGCAGGCCGGCCGGCAGTTGCCGCAGCGCGGTCCGGGCCTCGGCATCGTTCACGCCGACAATGGTGCGGACCAGCACCCAGAGCCCGAACTGGTGCAGCGGAGCAGCCGCAGCGTGGTCCATGAGAGCCTCGGCGAAGCGGTCCAGCAACAGCAACGCTCCCGGGCAGATCGTGGTTCAGCAGCCGCGGCAGAGCCCGGACTGCCCAGATCTGGGCGAGAGTATCCGGCGGCGATCCTCCGCGGGCCTCGGCGGAGGCCAGCCTCGCCGATCATCTGCTGTTCGCTACCGGGCACTGCGTTGCTCTGTGCCAGGAGGAGATCGCCGAGGCCAAGGAGATACGGCGACTGGAGGACTGCTGCCAAGCTCGAGCACTCGCTGCGCCGGCTGCTTCCAGGGCACGAGGGAACCGCTCGTTACGTACGCCTGCTCGGCGAGGATGACCTCAGCGCCACTGGCCTGCAGGAGTAACCCACTGTCCAGCGCCAGGTCCCGGGCGCTGACCAGCTTCGCCGACAACTCCTGATCCAGCGCCTCCAGCGGTGCCAAGCCCAAATTCGGCCTCCACGCGCCATGGCCGGAGCCCGAACTCGGCGGGCGACCTGACTTGCCCGGCGGAACGCTGCCGAGGCGGCAGCAGGATCGCTGAGCCGAGCAAGCCGTCCCATAATGCAGAGCGCCTCGCACAACACCTCGGGATGCTGATCGACCTCGGACCGCTCGATTGCACGGTTCGCGTGATTCGACGGCGACGTCGATCCGCCCTGCTCCGTGAGCAGCCTCAGCGAGCAGCACCGAGGATCGTGCGTCATCCGGCCTGCCGGCTCGGCCTGACATACTCTTCGGTCTCTTTCCAGCGCCTGGCAATGATTGCGGCCCGGGCAAGCCGCAAGCACAGCTCGGCGTGATCTTCGCCGGTCGAGAGCTCCAATGCCGCAGCTCCGACCTCGAGCGCCCGGTTGGCATCGCCGATCAACGTGTAGAGCCGTACGCGTTCCATCGCCACCTGGACTGGCAGAGCAGCCTCCTCGGCCAACTGGTCCAGACGTTGTTCGGCGCTGCGTATCGCCCCTTTCGTCATGTCGTGTCCGGATCTGGCGAAGCCGGATCTCCGCTGCTGCCCCGCGGTCGCCGGCAGCCGCCAAGAGGTCCGCTGCAGCCGACTCATCGTCCTCTCCTCCGCCGCGGACCAGCAATGCCCGAGCGGCGCGTACGGCGACGAGCCGACCGCTCCGGAGGCAGCAGTTCGGCCACCACCGCTTCTCGGGTAAGCGCGTGCCGCCAGCGCAGCCGGTTTTCTTCGGCGACGAGCAGATGCGCCTCTGCGGCGGCGCGAGCCGCGGACCAGACCGATTGCTCGTCAAGATCAGCAACGGCGGCGGCGAGTGACCAGTCGAGCTCCCCGCCGATCAACGCCAGCGCACTCAACACTCGACGCTGCTCATCGGTCAGCAGGCCAAGCCGCGCGTGGACGAGCTCGGCAAACGACTCTGGAACGGACGCCGCCACGCTTTCAGACGACTCTGATGTGCCGGTCAACAGCTCCTCGATTACGAGCGGGACGCCTCAGCCCGGGTAATCACCAGCCGACGCTGGGTCTCGGCCAGATCAGGACGCGACTGCTCGACCATGACCGCGGCGTCCGCGTAGCTGATCTGGCCCAATCGGACATGGATCGCACCGGGTATCCGAGCCAGCTCTCGAGCCACCCATGAACCAGGCGAGTCGTCGCGTACGGTCGCCGCCACGATGATGGGCGAGGTGCTCAGGGCGGCCGCCGAGGGAATCGAGCAGTGCCACGGTGTCCGGATCGGCCCAATGCAGATCTTCCAGCAGCAAAGAGCGTTCCTGATCCGCCGACTGATCGCAGGAGCCGCAATACACCCTCGCCGAGCACGACCGTCGGATCGATGGTCGAAGCGATTGGTTCGTCGGCGGCGATGCCTGGCAGGACTCGACTGAGGGCCGCGCGGAACGGACGCAATGCAGCTGCCTCGAGCAGCGTGCGGTCCCGGACCGCCTCCATCAGCGCCTGGGCAACTGGACGTAGCGATCCACCACTGTCTATGGCGCGGCCCATAAGTACGACGAACCCACGACGACGGGCCTCTGCCGCCCATTCCGTGACAAGGCGCGTCTTGCCGATCCCCGCCTCACCGGTCAGGACCGCGAATCCCCCGGTTCCAACCTCAGCCCGACCCAACGCATGTCGACCAGTAGCGCCAACTCCCGCTCCCGGCCAACCATCCTCATGGTGGAGTGATCCCATAACCACGACAGGTCTGCACACAGCACGCGGTGTGGTGCCGCGCTTGGCTCTTCACGGATTCTCAGCTCTACGAGGCTGTCCGATGAGGTTGCCTAGAAATACCTCGTGCCTCCCACCAGAGGCGAGAGGGCACGAGCACATTACCCCGAGCGTGAGCGGCCGTGGGCCCAACAGTGAGTGCTCAACTCGCTGACTGCGAAGCGCGTTTTGCGCGCCTCACCGGCAACATGAAGACCACTCACCCGACCACACCCCGACGTTCCCTCCCCCAAGAGGAACGTTCAAGATGAACGCTGTCGAAGGGCGATGCCCGTCATTTTGTTAGCTAACCAACTCCTGACACAGCAAGAAATTAGCGAAAGAGACCAAATCGTGTCGACCCCCATACGCCGGTTTGTCACCTTCTGGACATGTCAAAAAGTGGACATTGGGCGGATGTGTGAGTAGTCGAAGCAAGCCCCCGAGTAACTTCGCACTGCATAGCGCGCATAACGCTACAGCACATTGCTAGCTGCCGAGAAGCCCGCGGATTTCCTCTGCAGTCAGTGCTCCCCGCAGCCAGTGCCTCGCCGCCGACGACCGCAGAGAAGAGCTCCTCTTTCTGAGCTTTCAGGTCCATCACTTTCTGTTCGATGGTGTCCTTGGCCACCAGCCGGTACACCATGCACGGTCTTGGTTTGGCCGATCCGATGCGTACGATCCACCGCCTGGGCCTCCGATAGCTGGGTTCCACCACGGATCCAATACAAAGCAGTAGTCGGCCTCCGCGAGGTTGAGCCCGAAGCCGCCCGCCTTCAGGCTGATGAGGAATACCGAAGCGGTCTTGTCCCGAAACCGCTGGATCACCCGTTCGCGATTCCTGGTACGCCCGTCCAGGTACGCGTAAGGGATCTCGGCCTCGGCCAGACGAGTCCGGATTCTGCTCGAGGAACGTGGTGAACTGACTGAACACCAGCGCTTGGTGGCCTTCGCCGACGAGCTCGCCCAGATCCTCGAGCAGCACCTCGGTCTTGGCCGCGGGCACGCGCGCCCTGAGTCTCGTCGACCAAGGCCGCGTCGAGGCTCAGCCTGCGCAAGAGGGTGAGCGAGCGAAGCACTGTGAATCGGTTGCGATCGAGATCTTCGATAAGTCCCAGGACCTTCTGGCGCTCTCGCTGCAGATGCGTCTGGTAGATCCGGCGATGCTTCGGGTGGAGCTCGACCTCGACAATCTGTTCCTGCTTCGGCGGCAGCTCCGCTTGCAACACTTTCTCTTGGTACGGCGCAGCATCAGAGGACGGATGCGCCGACGCAGCTGACGCAGGCGAATCGCATCCTTGCTGCGCTCGATGGGTCGGCGGTAGTACTCCGAGAACCGGATCCGGATCGGGAAAGAGCCCGGGCGCGGCGATCGAGAGCAATGCCCAGAGATCCATCAGGCTGTTTTCCAGCGGGGTACCGGTGATCGCCAGCTTGAACGGCGCCTGCCAGGCGGCGGGCGCACTGGTAGGTCTTGGCGCGATGGTTCTTGACGAACTGGGCCTCGTCGAGGATGACTCCGGACCATTCCAGCCCGGCGAGCTTCTCGTTGTCGATCCGGAGCAGGGCGTAGGAGGTGATCACCACATCGGCGCCGGCCAATGCTGGACTCGACGAACCACTCCGTTTGGACTCAGATTCGGTCAGGCAGACGACGCGGAGGTCGGGTGCGAACTTGGCTGCCTCGGTGGACCAGTTCGACACCACGCTGGTCGGCGCGACGACCAGAAACGGGGGCTGCTCGGGGCAGGCCAACCGGGCCCGACAGATCAGAGCCAGCGCTTGGAGCGTCTTGCCCAAGCCCATGTCGTCCGCAAGATGCCGCCCAGGTGATGACTCCAGAGGAACCACAGCCAGCGGTATCCCTCTAGCTGGTAGGGCCGGGTGTGGCGCCCAGCGTCTCCGGAACATCGACGTCGTCGATTGTGGAGACATCCGGTGAGTCCGCGTACGGTCTGCTTCCCAGCGAGCCGACTGATCGATGGCGACGCCGAGGTTGGTCAGGTCCTCCCACAAGCTGGCCTGGAATCGGTTGGATGCTCAGCTCCGGGCGATGATGATCATGTAGCACCTTGGACTCTTCGATCAGCTCCCGCAACTGGACGAATTCTGGACGGTCCAAGGAGAAGTAGACTCCCGTTTCCAAGATCAGGAAGTCTTGCCCCTCGGTCAGCGCGACGAACAGATCCTCGAACGGGATCACCTCGCCATCGATCGATACCTTGACCCGGAGGTCGAACCAGTCAGCGGAGTTCGGACGCTCAATGGCAGCCACTTCGACACTGGGCGAAGACGTGGTCTTGCGGTACTCGCGCACCTCGCCGTCGCCAGATTGATGCGCACCCCTGCACGTTCCAGCTGCGGCAAGACCTGCTCAACGAATGTCAGGGCAGCGAGGCCGTCCAGCAACACGTGAGGCGCCGGCCCGCGGCGGCCGCTCCTTGCCGCGAGCTGGCGAGCTGCGGAATCTCGCCGTACGGCAGCGGCAGCGCCACCAGCTTGCGCTGCTCCTCCCCGAGGTCACGGATGCTCAGCCGCTCCGGGGATCGTCGATCCCGTACGTTTCGGTGCCGCCGATGCGGTCGTACTGCACCGTCCAGTCCAGGCGTACCCGATGCTCGGGCCGGAAGTGCACCGCGACGCCCAAGATCGGCTCGACGTAGTCAGGCAGCCGCACCGATCGATCGGCCGAGGTGATGGTGATCTTCTGGCGCAGCCGTGGCACGAAGTCGGTCAAGAACCGCGCCTCATCCTCGGCCGGAATCAGCAGCGAGTGAGGATCAACAACAAATTGCCGTAACTCCCGGCTGAGCAGTTCATCCAGTCGCGCGACGACGAGCTTCCTGAACACCGGCAACCTCCGCACCAACGTGGAAGATGCCGTGGGCCGGCTCGCCAAGCACGCCGAGCGATGACAGGTCCAGCTCGCGATCATCGAGCAGAACTCGCGCACCCACCAAAAGCCCGACGCTGGGGTTGCGCTGAGCATCGAGCACGACCGACGCTCGCTGTTCGGTCCGGATGGGTCCGAGCAGCGGCTTCACCGCAAGGATTGTCAGCCCGGTGGTGGCAGCCTGGTCGAGCAATCCCCAAAAGCAC
>ERZ1370068.5116-contig-4154_pt1 | contig 20538 bp, 27 predicted proteins | sample MGYA00561227_ERZ1370068 | MGnify/ENA primary metagenome ERZ1370068 (study PRJEB38410, sample SAMEA6850437) | metagenome | study: Metagenomic assessment of the ecological functions of the soil: analysis of the soil microbiota associated with the... | reverse complement strand
GTATTACTTCGTTCCAGTTACGTATTGCTCGTCGCGACCGGGGATCAGCTCGCGGCGGGGTTGGCGCTCATCGAACTCGACGGCATCGCGCGGCGACTCGTTCTTTGCCCTCCCGATCTGCCTTCGGAACATGTCCCCTTCGTCACCGCGACCGCCGCGGTGGATGCGCTCGTGTCCGACCGGGATGCGCTCGAAGCCGGCGCTCCAGGCCCTCGATCTTTCGTCACGTGCAGTCCGAGGATCGCGCCCGCCGATCCCGAGCGGAACGGACGCTACCAAACGGAATGGATCCTCCTCACATCTGGTACGACCGGCCTTCCGAAGATGGTCGTGCACACACGGTCGAGCCTGACGGGCGCGATCACAGTCGGCAGCACGCCGGCAACCCCCATCATGTGGAGCACCTTCTACGACATTCGCCGTTACGGCGGCCTGCAGATTTTCCTCCGTGCGCTCCTCGGCGGAGGATCGCTGGTGTTGTCGAGCGCCCAGGAACCGCCAGGGGACTTCCTGATCCGGGCCGGCGCGCACGGAGTCACCCATATCTCCGGGACGCCATCCCATTGGCGCCGTGCCCTCGCTGAGCCCGTCGGCGCACAGGATCGCGCCTCGATACGTTCGCTTGTCCGGCGAGATCGCGGACCAGGCAATCCTGAACCATCTCCGAGCCTTCTATCCAGAGGCCACGATCGCCCATGCCTTCGCCTCGACCGAGGCCGGCCTCGCGTTCGACGTCGGCGACGGTCTCGCGGGTTTCCCTGCGAGCCTCATCGGGCGGCGACGCGCTGACATGGAGATGAAGGTCGAGGATGGCTCGCTTCGGATCCGCTCGGCGCGGACCGCGGTGCGCTACCTGGGCAACCAGGACGAGCCCCTCACCGACGAGGACGGCTTCGTCGATACGGGCGATATCGTCGAGCTGCGAGGTGACCGCTATTATTTCGTCGGCCGACAGGGGTGGGATCGTCAACGTCGGCGGCCTGAAGGTCCATCCAGAAGAGATCGAAGCCGTGATCAATTGCCACCCGAAGGTGCGGGTGTCGCTGGTGCGGAGCAGGAAGAATCCCATCACGGGCGCGCTGGTCGTCGCCGACGTGGTTCTGCGAACGGAGCCCGACTCCGCGAACGGACGGGTCCTCGAACTCGAGCACGAGATCACCGCAGCTCTGCCGCGAATCGCTTCCCCGGCACAAGGTGCCGGCAGCGATCAGCTTCGTGCCCGCCCTGGCCGTCGCCGCGACAGGCAAACTGGTGCGTGGCCATGCCGTAATGTCATCGTGACGGGTGGAAGCCGGGGACTGGGCCTGGGCATCGCGAAGAGGCTCACAGGCGCGAGGTACCGCGCCCTCGCCGTGGCACGGAAAGAGACCCCTCAGCTCACATCGGCGATGGAGGAGGCTGACCGCGACCATCCCGGATCCTCCACTTCGTCCCGTTCGACCTGGCCGAGATCGAGGACATTCCCACGCTGGTCAAGACCTTGCGAAAGGAGTTCGGTCCGGTCTATGGGCTCGTCAACAATGCGGCGGTCGGTGGTTTCGATGGCGTGCTCGCCCTCATGCCCAACTCGCAGATCGAGCAGCTGGTGCGCGTGAACACCCTGTCGCCCATCGTCCTCACCAAGTACGCGGTGCGCGCCATGATGAGCCGACGGAGGCGGGCGGATCGTGAACATCGCCTCGATCATCGGCTCACCGGATACAGTGGTCTCTCGGTCTACGGAGCGACCAAGGCCTCGATGATCGGCTTCACGCGATCGCTGGCGCGAGAGGTCGGACGCATGGGCGTGAACGTGAATGCGGTCGCACCCGGTTTCATGGACACCGAGATGACTCAGGGGCTGGAAGACACGCAGCGACAGCAGATCGCCCGGCGTAGTGCGCTTCACCGTCTTCCCGACGTCGACGACGTGGCGAACGCCGTCGAGTTTCTTCTCGGCGACAAAGCCAACAGCATCACGGGGACGGTCCTCACGGTCGACGCCGGCTCTACGGCATGAAGAACATGGTGGCGCACGCATCACCGACGGATGTGAGCGAAGGCGAGGCCGCCGCGAGATCGGGCAATGGTTTCGCCACCAAGGCCTGGTTGCGCGCCCTCGCGCTGACGGCGCCGATCGCCAGTCATCCTCATCGCACGTTTCCGACCGTGATCGAGGAGCTCGCCGAGACAGTCGGTGAGGCGCCAGCTCTCCTGTCGGACCGTGAGTGCCTGACCTATCGCGCGCTTGCGGAACGGTCGAACCGCTATGCTCGCTGGGCGCTCGAAGAGGGCCTTGTCGAAGGGCGACGCCGTTTGCCTCTTGATGCCGAACCGGCCCGAATACATGGCCATCTGGCTCGGCATAACCCGCGTCGGCGGTGTCGTGTCACTCCTCAACACCAATCTGGCCGGGCCCTCGCTCGCCCATTGCATCAATCTCGTCGCGCCCAAGCACATCGTCGTGGCGGCGGACTCATCGATCCGCTGATCGCCGCGCTGCCGGACCTTTCGGATGCCGTGCGCATCTGGGCCCACGGCGCCGGCCTCACGACTTCCCGCGCATCGATCGCGCCATCGAGCGACACGCGGGCGAAACGTTGACCGACGCCGAGCGCCGTCCGCAGACCATCGAGGATCAGGCGCTCTACATCTACACCTCGGGCACAACCGGGCTGCCCAAGGCCGCCAACGTGAGCCATGCGCGGCTGATGCAATGGAGCCACTGGTTCGCCGGCATGATGGACACTCGCCCGAGCGACCGGATGTACAACTGCCTGCCGATGTACCACAGCGTCGGTGGCGTGCTGGCGACCGGCGCGGCCCTGGTCGCTGGCGGCTCGGTGGTGATCCGCGAACAATTCTCGGCACGCCACTTCTGGGACCGACGTCGCTCGCGCTGGGACTGCACGCTGTTCCAATATATCGGCGAGCTGTGCCGCTACCTGCTGCAGCACCGAGCCGCACTCCGCGCGAGACCGAGCACCGGCTCAGGCTGTGCTGCGGCAATGGGCTGGCGGCCCGACGTCTGGAACGAGTTCAAGACCCGATTCCGCATTCCACAGATTCTGGAGTTCTACGCCGCGACCGAAGGCAGCGTGTCGCTCTTCAACACCGACGGCAAGCCGGGCGCCATCGGCCGCATCCCGCCGTTTCTCGCGCATCGATTCCCGCGTGACGCTGGTGAGATGCGACGTCGAACAGGCCGAGCCGGTCCGCGATGAGCAGGGCTTCTGCATCCGCTGTGCGCCGACCGACACCGGAGAAGCGATCGGCAAGCTGCTCGAGGACCCGTCGAACATCGGCAGCCGATTCGAGGGCTACACCAGCAAGGAGGCCACCGAGACCAAGATCCTGCGCAACGTGTTCGAGCGCGGGCGATGCCTGGTTTCGCACCGGCGACCTGATGCGAAAGGACGAGAGGGGCTATTTCTATTTCGTCGACCGGGTCGGCGACACGTTCCGCTGGAAGGGTGAGAATGTCGCGACCTCCGAGGTGTCAGAGGTGATCCGTGCGTTCTCCCGGAGTCAAGGACGCGAACGTCTACGGCGTGGCCATTCCCGGCACCGACGGCCGGGCCGGCATGGCCGCTCTCGTCAGCGACGAGACATTCGATCTCGCGGCATTCCGGAGGCATCTGATCAGCCGTCTGCCGGATTACGCGCGTCCGTTGTTCCTGCGCATTCGGAGCGACATGGAAATGACCGCCACCTTCAAGTACACGAAGAATGCATTCGTGCGCCACGGTTACGATCCGGCTGCCACCGCTGACGACATCTATTTCAACGACCCGGAACGCCACGCATTCATGCGACTCGACAAGGCGTTCTACGACCGCATCCAGGCCGGCCGGATCCGTTTTATGACCGGCGTCCGCCGTCCAGAGACCATGCTCGCCAGTGTGCTGACATCGGCCCGCGGATGGAGAGAGTCGAGGTGAGCACATGAGACCCGAAACCATCGCGCTTCACAGCGGGTACGACGTCGATCCGACAACGAAGGCCGTGGCCGTCCCGATCTATCAGACCGTTGCGTATGCCTTCGACAGCGCCGACCATGGAGCGGCCCTCTTCAACCTCGAAGTCGAGGGCTTCCGCTACAGCCGTATCAGCAACCCGACCAATGCGGTGCTGGAGCGCCGCGTCGCCGCGCTCGAGGGAGGACTGGAAGCGCTGAGCGTCAGCTCAGGGCAGGCGGCGCTCAACTATGCGGTGCTCAATCTCGACCGAGCTCGGCAGCAACATCGTCGTCCGTTCCGCAGCTTTACGGCACGACGCACACGCTGTTCGCGTCACCTTCTGCCAAGCCAGGGAGTCACCGTCCGCTTTGCGGAGTCGGATCAGCCCGATGCCATAGAACACCTGATCGACGACAACACGCGGGCGCGTCTTTTGCGAGAGCGTCGGTAATCCGGCCGGAAACATCTGCGATATCGAGGCGCTCGCTCGCGTGGCCCACAAACACGGCGCTTCCGCTCATCGTCGACAATACGGTCGCCACGCCCATCCTGCTACGGCCGATCGAATACGGTGCCGACATCGTCGTGCATTCGCTGACGAAGTTCATGGGCGGGCACGGCACGACGCTCGGCGGCATCATCGTCGACAGCGGCAAGTTCCCCTGGAAGGACGCACGCTCAACGCTTCCCGATGTTCAGCCGAGCCGGACCCCTCGTATCACGGCCTGGTCTACGCCGAACATTTCAAGGAGGCGGCGTACATCGCGCGCTGCCGCAGCGTCTACCAGCGAACGACCGGCTCCGTGCTTGTCGCCCCTCAGCGCGTTTCTGCTGCTGCAGGGAATCGAGACGGTCGCGCTGCGGGTCGAGCGCCATGTGGAGAACGCGAGACGCGTTGCCGAATTCCTGCGCAACGATCGCCGAGTCGAGTGGGTCAACTACGCGGGGTTCCCGGACAATCCCTATCACTCCCTCGCGCAAAAATATCTCGGCAGGCGCGCTTGCTCTCTGATGACCTTCGGGATCAAGGGCGGGTTCGAGGCCGGCAAGAAATTCTACGACGCGCTCCAGCTGTTCAAGCGGCTCGTCAATCTGGGTGATGCGAAATCGTTGGCCTGTCATCCGGCCTCGACCACCCACCGGCAGATGTCGGTCGAAGAGCAGAAGAAGGCCGGGGTGAGCCCGGAGGCGATTCGCCTCAGCGTCGGCATCGAACACGTCGATGACCTCATCGTCGACCTCGATCAGGCGCTCGATGCGACGGGATCCGATCACCGGAGCATGGTGGCGGCCGAGAGTAGACTTCGGTGATCCGTGTGGAGGACGTGAGATGGCTATCTGCTTGACCGCGCATCCGCCGGGGCATCGCCTGTCGGCAGGCGTGGAATACCTGCGCCCGGCATCGCCGGCCGAGTTCCGTGCATCCGACGCGAACTGCATCGACATCGGCCTCATCAACAACATGCCGGACGCGGCGCTGGAAGCCACCGAGCGCCAGTTTCTCGCTCTCCTCGATGCGGCGGCCGACGGCATCGTCGTGCGCCTGACCACCTATGCGTTGCCTGATATTCCCGGGCGGATCGGGGCCGACGCCATGTGGAGAGCTTCTATTCCCCGGTCAGTGATCTGTGGGACAGCCATCTCGACGGCCTCATCGTGACCGGGACCGAGCCGCGGGCGCAGAAGCTCGAGGACGAGCCATACTGGGAGAGCCTGACACGAGGTCCTGGAGTGGGCCGAGCACCACACACACTCGACCGTCTGGTCCTGCTTGGCCGCGCACGCAGCCGGTCCTCCATCTCGATGGCATCGGCCGGCGTACGCTCAGCGCCAAGCGGTTCGGCGTCTTCGACTGCGCCCGAGTCTCCGCACACCAACTGACGGCCGGCCTTCCGCCTCGAGTGCAGATGCCGCATTCCAGGTGGAACGACATACCGGAGGACGCACTGACGTCGCGCGGCTATCGCGTTCTTACGCGGTCCGCCGAGGCCGGCGTGGACATGTTCGTGAGGCACGGAAACAGCTTGTTCGTCTTCTTCCAAGGCCACCGGAATACGAAGCAGATGCCTTGCTGCTCGAATATCGCAGAGACATCAGGCGCTTTCTCCGGCGGGAGCGGGAGACCTACCCACCCATGCCGCAGCGCTACTTCGACGAAGACGCCGTCGCGGTATGGGCCGCCGTGCGAGGCGGGCACTGTCCGATCGGGGCGACGAAGCTCCTCGCGGATTTTCCATCCGCGCTGGCGGCAGGAAGGGTCACGAACACGTGGCGACCGGCAGCGGCCTGCGTGTATCGACATTGGCTGTTGTACATGTCCGCGCAGAAGGAGCGGCGGCTGAAGCGCGCTCAGGTCGCCATGAGCGTCAACGGACGAGAGCCGCCATGCTCTTAGGCTCGACCACGGAACGCGTCAAGAGATTCGAGATACAGCCACTCCGTGCTTCTGCGCTGCCCGACGTGGCAAGCTTCCTTCACAGATCGGAGTACCCATCGGGATCAGGATTCGTCCACCCAGGGATCTCTGCGTGAAGACTGCCTGAGCACTCACAGGCGTCTTGAATGGCTCCTGACCGAGAATCCGCTCACGGGAGCCGCCTCTCAATACGAGCCTTTGCGTTCGCAATGCTGTCGGGCGTTCTCATGGGAATCGTGTTGTCGTTCCCGGCGCATTTCTCGCCGGAGATCAGCGGCTTCTCGGCCTCGGTTCGGGCAGTTTTTCGTCGAGCCACAAGCGCGGGCGCTGGGATTCTACCTGTTCAGGAAGTACCTGAGCTCCCCGGGCTACTCGTTCTTCTTTTTCCACCACGTGCAACGCAGAATTCCGCGCCGCTCTGGGAGGCGGTGGGCGCCCGCGCCGTTCGAATTCCGACACGGAATACATGCTCCCCCTCAAACTCGAAGTCATGCTTCCGGCCTTTCTTGCCAAGAGGACGTCGAATGCCTTCGCCGCGGGCGTTGCGCGTGTCTTCGGCCGGTTCGCCAATCCCGTCCTGCAGCTTCTCCCGCGGAAGTCGACGGAGCTCATCGTCGAGCCTTGTCGCGACTGGGGGAAGCTCGCGGAGCTGTTTCGCCGCCACAGGCCCGCGGACCGGATCACCACGGACCGATCGGTTGAATACCTGCAATGGCGATATGGGCAGAGCGCGCACAACCGCCCGCTTCGACATCTGCGTGTTCCGCGACAGGCGTGGACACGAGGGATGGTTCTCGTTGGGGAACATTGTCCGGGGGCGTCAGAGGCAAATTCGAGGATGCGTTCTGCTGGACGCGATTTGGCCTCCGGCACACATGAGTTTCCGAGACATCCTCCCGGCGATCGTCCAGCTCGCCGCGTCCAAGGCCGATGCCGTCTTCTTTCAGCCGCGGCCCGGTCTTGATTATGGCGAGTGCAGCCGCTGGATCATCCCGTGTAGCTTGGAGCGCCGAAAGTCTTTGCTCTCACCCGAAAGGACGGCGCGCGCCCTTGGCGGTTTCCTCTCTGGATCTGGTCCCCGCGGACGGCGATGGCGCTCTGTGACACCGTCTAAAAGGCTACTCACGTATGGCGTTTGACGAGCTCCGGGCGTCGTGAGCACGCTCGAGTGCGACATCGCGAGCGGCCCCATCGTCCCGATGGTGACAGCGCTGCCCTCTCTCAGCGCCAGATCGCGTGGATGTCGAAAGTCCGGCTCGGCGACGGCACCCCGGTCGTACGAGCCTGCATCACGAGCTTCCGCACAACCGAGTCGGACATCGAGTGGGTGGCACATGAGATGGGCCAGCTCGCGTAGCGCGAGACCCGCTGGCCAGCTCCGCTGACGGGCCGACCATGCGCGTCGCCTCCTTGCTCCCGTCCGCCACCGAGATCGTCTGCGCGCTTGGCGCCCAGGACACGCTTGGTCGGCGTCTCGCACGAGTGCGACTTCCCGGCGGGCGTCGCCGACCTCCCGCGCTGACGCGCGCCCGGCTCAAGCCGGTGACGAAGAGCCGCGACATCGACATCGAGGTGCGCGCGGTCTTGCAAGACGCCCTCGCCGTCTACGAGATCGAGCTCGACCGCCTGGCCGCGGCGCGCCCGGAGCTCATCGTCACCCAGGACCTCTGCGACGTCTGCGCCGTCTCGCTCGACGACGTCCGGGCCGCGGTCGCCAAGCTGGCCCAGCGCGACGACATCCGCATCGTCAACTTGCACCCCATGCGCCTCGGCGACGTCTGGGATGACATCGCGCGGGTCGCCGCGGCACTTGGCCGGCCGGAGACGGGTGGGCGCGTCGTGGATGATCTTCGCGCGCGCGTGGCGGACATCCAGGCGCGCAGCGCGGCCCGCGACGGCCGACCGCGGGTCCTGTCGATCGAGTGGATCGACCCGTGATGATCGGCGGCATGTGGATGCCCGAGCTGATCGCGCTCGCCGGGGGCACCACCCTGGTCACCAGGCCGGGAGACCACGCGCCGACGCTGACCCGAGACGCGCTCGCCGCCCTGTCCCCCGACGTCGTGCTGGTCAAGCCCTGCGGCTTCCCGCTCGAGCGCACCCTCGACGAGCTCGAGACCCTGCGCGCCGCCCTGCCGTGGAACGAGTGGGCCGCGGTGCAGGCCGGGCGCGTGTATGTCGCCGACGGCAATGCGTACTTCAATCGCCCGGGGCCGCGGCTGGTGGAGTCGCTGGAGATCCTCGCGGCCTGCGTCCACCCCGAGGCGTTTCCCGACTTTCAGCGCAAGCACCGCGGCACCGTGGTGCGCGTTCAGCCCGACCTGCGCTGCGAGCCCTGGTGAGTCGGCCGAGGCGCCGCTCTCCCATCAGCGCGGAGAGAGTGCCCGGATCGACGCGGCGGCGATGACACCGGAGCGCAGCGTGATCGCAATCGGCTCGTCGCTCTCGACCTGCACCGCGTCGGCGGGGGCCAGCTCGATGGCGTCACCCCTCAGCTCGACGGTCGCGGCACCGGCAGCGGCGTAGAGCACGAGCGTGCCCGGCTCGACCGCGAGCTGGGCGATCCCCGTGGCGAAGCGAAGGTCGATGGCGGCGCGACGGCGGTCCGCCATCAGGTTGACCACGGCGACCGGCCCGTCTTCCAGCTCGCTCTCGATCCGCCACTCCCCGGAAAGCGGACCGGGTGAAAGCGCGCCCGCACGTCGAGAGCCGGGGCGCCGACGGGATGAAGGACGAGCCCTGCCCCTCGACCACGGCGAGCAATCGGTCGAATCAGGAGAGATCGGAAAATGGCCCGGGCCGCTCGATCCGGGTCCAGCCGAATCGCCAGACCACGCCTTCCCACGTACCGGGCGCGACGCCGGGGACGGACGCTCCCGCGATGTCGACGGTGACGCCCCCGCCATTCTTCCAGGGCGTGCGCCGATAGCGGGCGGAGTCGAGGCGGGTGAGCGTCACCCCCGCCTCAGATCGGGCTGACGCGCTCGAGGACGAGGCGGTCGAGCCAGTACCGCATCTGCATCGATTCGAGCGGTGGGATGGCCAGGTCGAAGTGACGGCGCGCGCCGTGTCCGCCTCGCCGAGCCGGCGGGCCAGTCGGCCGAGTGCCAGATGGCAACGGGCGACGAGCGGCCGCATTGCGAGCGTCTCGGCCAGGGTCAGCGCCGCGCCCAGGTGGTGCCGCGCCACCTCGACGCGGGGCGGATCGTCCTCGGCGGCGACGAGCCCCACGAGGCGCTCGGCGTAGACCTCGTTGCCCCGCTCGCCGTGGTCGATGGCCAGCCGCACGGCGCGCTCGGCCTGAATGGCGGCATCGCCGCGGCGACCAGCAAAGAGGTAGGCCTCCCCCAGATGCGTGACGATGAGCGACAGGCGCCCCACCCGCCCCATGCGCTCGGCCTGCGCCACCGCGCGCTCGATCAGCTCGACACCGGCGTCGGCGCGCCCGGACCGCGTGTAGATCACGCCGAGATCCCCAGCGATCGGCGGATACAGGAACGGCGCGTCCTTGCTGAGGGCGAGGCCGAGCTCGAGCACGGGAATGGCGTCGGCCAGCCGGCCCTGGCGCAGGAGCGTGCCGCCCAGCGCAAGCTGGGCATGGGCCTGGGTGAACGCGTCGCCGGGGATCTGGGCGATGCCAATCGCCTCCTCGGCGCGCTCCACGGCCTCGTGGAACTCACCGAGCTCGGCCAGGCTCCACGCCAGATGGCCGCGCGTCAGCACCGAGGCGGCGCCCGTCAACCCGAAGGTCTCGACCGACGGGTCGCCGGCCGTGAGGATCAGGCTCTCCCGCAGTAGGAGGACGGCGCGGCGATACTCACCGACCGTCCGAAGAGCGCCGGCCAGGCTGTAGGTCGCCCTGACCCGCGACTCGGCGGTCCCCACGCGCTCGGCGAGGGCCACCGCGCGATTACCCGCCTCGAGCGCGCCCGCGGAGTTGCCGATCTCCGAGTATGCGGAGCAGAGCAGCGCCAGCGTCCGCGCGAGACGGACGTGATCCTCGAGCCCGGCGGCGATGACCTCCGCCTCGCGGAGGATCGCGACGATCCGGGGATGCTCGCCCGACGGCACGAGGACACGCGCCATCTCGTCGCGGAGGTCGACGGCGAGGGCGCGGTGGGCGTCGTCGTCGGGCAGGTGCGCGAGCGCGGCGAGCGCCTGCTCGAAGAACCCGGCCGCCGCGCGGTGGCTCAGGTTCGCCTGGCTCTTGAGCCCCGCGCGCCGGGCGTAGTGCGCGGCCTGCGCCCACCGCTCGGCGTGCGTGGCATGGTGCGCGAGCGGACCGGCGATCTCGTCGAGCTCGCCGGCGTGGAGCTCTTCGAGCGCGGCCAGCACCCGCGCGTGCAGCGCGCGCCGCCGGTCGTGAAGCAGGCTGCCGTAGGCCACGTCGTGGGTGAGCGAGTGCCGGAACCCGTACGCGGGCTCGGGAAAGAGGGCCTGCTCCTCGAGAAACTCCGCCCGCCGCAGCCGGCCGAGCGCGGCCCGCAACTCTTCTCCCCGAGGTCGGTCACCGCTTCGAGCAGCCCGCCCGGCACCTGCTCGCCGATGACCGCCGCGCAGTGGAGCACGCGCTTGTCCTCGAACGGCAAGCGGTCGATCCGCGCCTCCACCATCGATCGCACGGTGGAGGGCACGTGGATCGACGTCACGGAATGCGCGAGGCGGTACCGCCCCGGCTCGCCCACGAGGGCGCCGCCCTGCACGAGGTCGTGAACCGACTCCTCGAGGAAGAACGGATTGCCTCCGGCGCGCTCGATCAGGAGGCGCTTGAGCGGGAGCAGCTCGTCGTGCGGGCCGAGCAGGGCGCCGAGCAATTCGCTCGCCTGATCAGGTGCGAGCGACCGCAGGTGCAGGCGCCGGGCGTTCGTGCCCGCGAGCCACCCGTCGTCGTACTCGGGCCGATACGTCACGAGCACGAGGGTGGACGGCGTGAGCCCGTTCACGAACAGCTTGAGCGAGTCCTCGGCGTCGGGGTCGATCCATTGAAGATTTCCGATGACGAGGACGAATGGCTGGCGCCGCGCCGCCGCGCCGATGAGGCGAAAGTTCGCCTCGAATCCTCGCTGGCGTCGGCTCGGCGCGTCGGCGCGAAGGAACGGATCCCGGGCCTCGAGCGCGCCGAGCTGCCACAGCACGGGCGCGACGTGCGGGCCGAGCTCCGGATCGAGATCGCGCATCGCGGCATCGACCTTGTCGCGCACGGCCTCCGGCGCATCGTCCCGGTCGAGGCCGAAGTAGCTCCGGAGCAGGTCGAGGCCGATGCGCCGGCCCGTGGCCCGAGTATACGGCTGCGCCTTGGCGCCGAAGACGGCGGCGCCGCGCGCCCGGCAGGTCTCCACGAACTCCCCGACCAGGCGCGACTTGCCGATGCCCGCCTCTCCGCCGAGCGCGACGAACCGTGCCGCACCCTGGCTCACCGAGTCGAGCGCGGCCATGAGCCGGGCGAGCTCTTCCTCGCGCCCGACGAGCGGTGATGGCACCCGGCGACCCGACTCCGCGCGCAGCGTCGAGCTGACGCCGCCGACCACCTCGAACACCTCGACGGGCTGGGCAAGACCCTTGACGTTGACGGGGCCGATCGCCCGCGTGCGCACGCGGCGGCCGGTCATGGCGATGGTGTAGGTACTCGGCGAGCACGGTGCCGGGCTTGGCGAGCTGCTCGAGGCGCGACGCCAGGTGGACGGTCTGCCCCACCGCGGAGAGCGCCGATGGGTCGGAGCCGAGGGCCGCAGCACGACCTCTCCCGAGTTGAGGCCCACGCGGATCAGGATCGGGATCCCGTGAGCCCGCTGGACGTCGTCGCCGTATGCGGTGATTCGCTGCTGCATCCGAAGCGCGGCGTAGCATGCGCGGATCGCGTGGTCTTCCTGGGCAACGGGCGCGCCGAACAGCGCCATGATCCCATCGCCCAGCACCTGGGTCACGGTGCCCTCCCAGCGGCGCACCGCCTCGACCATATACTCGACGACCTGATCGAAGAGCGCCGCGGCCTCCTCGGCGTCGTGGCTCGTCAGCACCGCCATCGACGCGGTGACGTCGGCGAAGAGGACGCTGACGTGCTTGCGCTCCCCGGGCAGATCCGGGCGCGGCGCGACGAGCTCGGCCGCGGGGTCGTGGGCGGGCGGTCGGAGCGGCACCCCGCAGTACGCGCAGAATCGCGCTCCGGGCGGCGCAGTCTCTCGGCATTGAGCGCAGCGGATCACTCGGCCCTCAGACGACGTTCGAGCGGAACTCCGGCGCGACATGCTGCATGAACAGCCGGATGCTCTGCTCGGCCACTTCACCGGGCATTGGCCCGATACGAAACGCCAGGATCAGCCCGCCGACGCCGATCGCGTCGATCTTGGATATCGCCTCGGCCACGGTGGCGGGGAGCCACACAGGAGCGAGTGCTGCGGCACGTTGCGCGCCGCGGGTGCCGTTTCCGGCTTCAGCAAGACGCCCTGCTCCTCGTAGACCCGCTTGCGCATGGCCTGACGGAACTCCGTCTGCGCCTCGAAAGCGGGTCGCGCGAGGCGCTCGGCCTCGGCATCGGTCGGGGCGACGAAGACATTGCGCCAGACCCAGGTATCGGCGACGTTCCTGGCCACGGTGGCCTCATCGAACCCGGACGCGCGCATGGTCGCGCGGTAGCGGTCCATGCGATGCCGGGTGACCTCGTTGGTCTGCACGTTCATCAGGAATGGGCGGCCGGCCCGCGCCATGCCCAGCATCGCCTCCTCGCTCGAGCAGGCGCGGATGATGCGAGGGTGCGGCACGGTGTACGGCCGCGGCCGCAGCAGGGGCAGGCGCAAGGTCCAGAACTTCCCACGGTGCTCGAAGTTCTCGGTGGTCCACGCCTTGATCATGATGTCCTCGGCCTCGAGCAACCGCTCGTGGGCCTCGTTCGGGTCGATGCCATACCCCTGGTAGTCGTAGATATTGTAGGCGGTGCCACGGCCGAGGCCGACGACCAGGCGTCCCCGGCTGATATTGTCGATCAGCGCCATTTGCTCGGCCAGGCGGATCCGGATGGTGCAGCGACATCTGCGCCACCGCGAAGCCGATCTGGATACGCTCGGTGCTCGCGGCGAGCGCCGCGGCGAACGTCACGGGATCGACGTAGGCGCAGATGCCGTCGAAATGGTGCTCGGCCAGCCAGAGCATCTCCATGCCGAGCGCATCACAGAGGCGCGCCTCGCGCAGCGTCTCCTGGATGATCTGCTGGTCCATCGCGGGGTCCATCGACGCGGGAAATAGGAAGTTGCTGAATTTCACCAGGGAACGCTATCACGCTTTCCGCCCTCGCGCATTCTGCTACCATCCGGTCGGGTGCCGGACGCCGGCGCCGAGATCCCCCAGGAGGTCACGATGCGCTACCGCCCGTTCGGCCGGACTGGACTTTCCGTGTCCGTGGTTGGCTTCGGCTGCTGGCCGATGGCGGGCGACCGCTACGGAGCGATCCAAGACGACGAGGCCGTCAAAGCCATCCATCGCGCCCTCGACCGCGGCGTCAACTGCGTGGACACCGCGCCGGCCTATGGCGGCGGTCACTCCGAAGAGGTTGTCGGACGCGCCCTGGCGGGGCGGCGCGAGGACGTCATCCTCGTCACCAAGTGCGGCGTGAAGGCGCCCCCGCCCGGCCAGCTCGGGCCCCTGCGCGACGCAAGCCGCGCCAATATCCTGCGCGAGGTCGACGCGAGCCTGAAGCGCCTCGACACCGACTGGGTGGACGTGCTCCTCGTCCACTGGCCGGACGCGAGCACGCCGTTCGAGGACACGATGCGAGGGCTCGACGAGGTCGTGACCTCCGGGCGCGTCCGCTTCGTGGGCGTCTCGAACTTCACCGGCGCCATGATGGCCGAGTGCATGCGCACCCGGCGCATCGACGTCTCGCAGGTGGGCTATCACATGCTCGACCGCCGCCAGGAGCGCGAGACGTTCCCGCACTGTCTCGACCACGGCATCGGCGTCATGGGCTACGGCTCGCTCGGCCACGGCCTCCTCACCGGCGCCTTCACCGCATCCACGGCCTTCGATCCCGCCCGTGACTGGCGCGGCAATGGCGTGGCGTTCGGCCAGCCCATCTTCCGCGACGACAATTTCCGCGCGAACCTCGGCGTGGTCGAGCGGCTGCGCCGCGAGGTGGCCGAGCCGCGCGGTGTGCCTCTGAGCCAGATCGCGCTCGCGTGGGTGCTCGGCCACCCCGCGATCAGCACCGCGCTGGTGGGCGCCCGCACCCCCGCCGAGGTGGACGACAATGACGCAGGGCGCGGAGCTCGACCTCTCCCCGGCCGAGCGCGCCACGATCGACTCCATCCTCGCGGGCGCGGCCGGGCAGGTGCGGGAATTCACGCCGCTGCGCCCGGCCATGGAGGTGTGGGGCGAGGAGATCCCGGCAGCGGGACCGCGTGGCCGCGCATGAGCCCCTTCACCTCCCGATGCGGATCGAGCCAATCGACGACCCGGCGGACCTCGCGTCACCGACTACCGCGACATAACGGACGCCGAGCTTCGCTTGCGGCGCGGGCTCTTCGTGGCGGAGAGTCGGGCCGTGGTTCGAGGCTTGCTCGCCTCTGCGCGCTTCCGCACTCGCTCAATCCTATTGACCGGGGCGGCGCTCGACGAAGCCTCCGCGAGGCGCTGCAGGCCGTGGACGCGCCCATCTATCTGACGAGCCACGAGGTCGCCCGCGCCGTCGTGGGATTCGACTTCCACCGCGGCTGCGTCGCCCTGGGCGAGCGCGGGGTCGAGCCTCCCCCTCGAGGCGCTCATGGACCGACCGGGCCCCGCCTCGTCCTCGCGCTCGAGGACGTCTCGAATCCCGACAACGTGGGCGGCGTCTTCCGGAACGCGAGGGCGTTCGGCGCCGACGCGATCCTCCTCTCCGGGGCTGCGCCGATCCCCTGTATCGGAAGGCGATCCGCACCTCCATGGGCGCCTCGCTCGTCACACCCCTTCGCGCACCTGCCCGACTGGGCGGACGGGCTGGCCCGGCTGCGCAAGGCCGGCTACACCCTCGTGGCGCTCACCCTCGACCCATCCGCCCTCGACATCGCACGCCTCGGCGCGGGCCGGCCGATCCCCTCGCGCGTCGCCCTCCTCCTCGGCGCCGAGGGCCCCGGCCTGAGCACCGCGACGCGGGCGGCCGCCGACCTCCAGCTGCAGATCGCGATGGCGCCCGGCGTCGATTCGCTCAATGTCGCGACGGCGGCGGCCATCGCGCTCCACCGTCTCAGGTCGGCCGCCCAGCCGCTCGGCGAGAACGGCCTTGAAGGAGTCATCTGATGCGCCCTCGATGCAATGACCTCTTCTCCTGGTGCGCCGGTGACGGTAACGATCCCGTCGGCGACTCCGGCGGGCGCCTACTACGTGCTGGCCTGCGCGGATGACACCAAGATGGTGACCGAGACCAGCGAGGGTAATTGCCGAGCGTCAGCGACCGCGGTGACCGTGTCGCGCTGACCACCGAACCCGCGACGCCCGCAGACGGGTCGTACCGCCCCTGCTCATCTGCCGAGAACGATGTCGACGCCGCTCATCACTTGAGCGAGATCCTTCGGCACCAGCTTGCCCACTCGCTCGGCAAGGAAAGCTCGATCCACCGCGACGATCTGTGATGCGTTCGCGACCGAGTCCTTCGGGAGGCGGGACGCTCGAGCCGACAGGAGCACGTTCCCCGGCGCGCGGGCCCAGGCCAGATTGCTCGTCAGCGGCACGCAGACAACCGTCGCGATCCTGCTCCGGTTGAGATGATCTCCTTGGACGATGATCACGGGCCGTCGGAGCCCGGGACCGGAGCCGGCGGGACCGGGGAGTTCAGCCCACCAGATCTCGCCCTGCGAGACCTCTACCACTCACTGCGCTCCAGGACCCGCAGGGAGGCGGCTCTTACAAACGAGTCCGTACTCTCGGGGATCTGGTCCAGGGCTTGATTCATGGCGTCCGTCACCTCGTCGGGCGCGTGACGCGCGAGGTACTCCGAAAGCGCCTCGGCATAGAGCTGGCTGCGCGATTTCCGTGCACGGCGCGCATGCCGTTCCGCAGCTCGAAACACGTCATCGGGAAGGGACACCGCGGTTTTCATACTCCTAGTATAACTGCGCGGCCGCGATCGGGCAAAGCTCGTGTCGCGCCCGTCTCTTGAAATTGCTTCCCCGGCCGCATATCGTCACGGCATGCCGCCCTTCGATCCGATTGCGAGCCCGATGTGCGTGGGGCCGGGCATGATCGACGCCGACCGCGTGAGCGACGGGCTGATGAGCTTCAGCGATCTCCTGCCCACCGCGATGACGCTAGCCGGCGCGCCCGAGCGGATGCCGACGGACCGCACTACTACTGGCTCGTCGATACCTTCTCGGGGCTGCGCGTCGGCGAGTACAAGTGGATGCTCTCGTCGACCAGCGACGACGACACCGACGTGCACGGCGCCGGCGGCTTCACCGGCGTCTCCCAGCGCTACACCTACCCGCGCTTCTTCCAACCTGTATCTCGACCCCAAGGAGAGCAAGAGCTACCTCACGCGGAAGCTCGCCTACCTCGAGGTGTGCGGGAGGGCATGCGCGACCACCTCGCCACCTTCCAGACCTATCCGCCCAAGCAGGTGATGGGCCTCGACGCCGGCCGCGCCCGGCCCCGGCGTAGCGCGGCCCGGGTCACCGGAGAGAGGAGTCGTCATGGCGCAATATCTCGAAGGGCCCCAGCAGCAGCTCCGCGCGTATTCACCGGCCGTCGTCACCGAGGGCGGGCGCATCGTCTGGATGGCTGGGCAGATCGCAACGGTCGACGGCGACGGCAAGGATATCTCCGGCAACTTCGAGGCGCAGACCCACCGCGTGTTCGCGCTCATGGACCAGACGCTCCAGCGAGTCGGTGGAACGCTCGCGAACCTCGTCACGATGACCGTCTTCATCAAAGAGCCGCGGTACGGCGACCGCTTCGTCGAGATCCGCAAGGAAAAGTTCGCCGACGGCCACTACCCGGGCAGCGCCCTCATCACGGTCACGAACTTCGCGCGGCCCGGGATAGAGATCGAGATCCAAGGCATCGCCGTGATCGGCGACCGCGCCTAGCCCGCACGCGTGTCTACGCCGTCGCACTCCCTCTCGAGCGGGTACTTGATGCCGGCGGCTACGCGGGCGTAGACTTCGGTCAGGTCTAAGATCTGCGCCGGTCTCCGGCGAAGAGACACAGCAAGTGGGATTGGGTGCAACTGTTCCCGAAGAAAGCCCTCGCAGCCACGGTCGTGGCCGGCGGGGCTTTCGGCTTTTAAGGAGGTGCGCCATGAGCGTCGTTGCCGTCTCCGAGAACATGGGCAGTCTGGGGATCGAGGTCGGGCATACCTTGGCCGCCTCGCTCGGCTACGAGTTCGCCGAGCGGGACATCATCAGCAAGGCGGTGGATCGCTTCGGTGAGGATGTGGCTCGCCTGAGCCGTGCGGTGGAGGAGCGGCCGTCTCTTGTCGATCGCCTGAACACCGCCCAGCGGCGCTTCGCGCAGTATGTCGCCGCGACCATTCAGGAGATGGCGGCCCGCGACGACATCGTCCTCGTGGGATTGGCGTCCACCATCATCCTGGCCGGGATGCCCCACACCCTGCGTGCTCGTGTCACCGCGCCCGAAGAACGCCGGGCCCAACGTGTGGCCCAGGCGCAAGGGCTGGAGCCAATGGACGCGCTCGAGCGCGTCCGGCAGTCGGACCGCGAGCGCGATAGCCGCGTGCGGTTCCTCTACCACGCAGACCTGGAGAACCCGCTTGTCTACGATCTCGTGATCAATACCGATCGCCTGGGCGTTGAGGAGGGAGCCCGGCTCGTGCAGCAGGCCCTGCAGCATCCCCGCTTCCGATCCACCGAAGCCTCCCGACTCGTCATGAGAGATCTGAGCCTCGTCGCCCAGGCGCGGGCGGTACTGGTAGCCAATCCGGTCACCCGCGCCCGTTCCATCAGCGTCGACTGCGCGGACGGGGTTGTGAGCTTGGGCGGGCGAGTCGAGGAGTGGTCGGTGCGCAGCGCGGCCGAGCAGGCCTTGGCCAGGGTGCCGGGGATCCGGGAGATCCGCTTTCTGTCTTTCGCCGCCATCGACGGTCCGGGCTCGGAAGAAGGCCGCCGCGACCTCCACGGCGAGGCGCACAGATGGGGCGGTCACGGCCCGAGCCGGTGAGATAAGGAGCACACTATGAGCGTCGCATCAATCCTCAAGGCCAAGGGCGCACACGTGGAGACCACGCGGCCAGACACGACGCTGTATACGGTGGTCTGGGATCTCAAAGTCAAGGGCATCGGTGCCCTGGTGGTGAGCGAGGACGGCTCCACCGTGCTCGGGCTGATCTCGGAGCGCGACATCGTCCGCGGCCTTACCGAGCGCGGCACCAAGCTCCTCACAGTTCCCGTCTCCGAGCTGATGACCTCCCCGCTGTCACCTGCACGCCGGGCGAAAGCATCACGGCAGTCATGGCCCGCATGACCCGACTCCGTGTTCGTCACCTCCCCGTGGTCGAGGGTGGCAAGCTCTGCGGGATCGTGAGTATTGGGGACGTCGTCAAGCATCGGCTGGATGACCTCGAACTGGAGGCGAATGTCCTTCGAGAGAACCTGATGGCAAGCCACTAGGGCCATCGCCGGGCCGGGACGGGCAAGAGTCTCTCGCGAGATCGGGCACTTTCGCGATAAGCTTCCCGCAACGTCCTTCGCGAGGAGCGTCTACCGATGAGCGTGTCCATCCGCCAGATCCATCCCGTGTTCGTGGGCGAGGTGTCCGGAATCGACATCACCCGACCCCTGTCGCGCGACGAGGTGGCGGTCGTCGAGGCGGGGATGGATCGCTACGCCGTGCTGCTGTTCCGCGACCAGAAGATCACCGACGAGCAGCAGATGGCGTTCAGCTTGAATTTCGGCGTCCTGGAGGACGCCCGGGGCGGGAACATCACCAAGCCGGAGGACAGGCGGCTCCCGGTGGGCATGGGCGACGTGTCCAATCTCGGGCGCGACGGGCAGCCCATGGATCGCGCCTCGCGCCAGCGCCTGTTCAACCTCGGCAACATGCTCTGGCACTCGGACAGCTCGTTCCGCGCGATCCCCGCCAAGTACTCCCTGCTCTCGGCGCGCGTGGTGAATCCGGTGGGTGGCAACACCGAGTTCGCCGACATGCGGGCGGCCTACGATGCGCTCGACACGGCTACGAAAGCGCAGATCGAGGACCTCGTCTGCGAGCACTCACTGATGTACTCTCGCGGCTCACTCGGACTGGCTGGACTACTCCGACGAGGAGCGCGCGATGTTCCGGCCGGTCCGCCAGAAGCTCGTGCGCACGCATCCCGTGACCGGCCGCAAATCGCTGTATCTCTCGTCCCACGCGGGCGCCATCGTCGGCGTGCCGATGGCTGAGGCGCGCATCCTGTTGCGGGACCTCACCGAGCACGCCACCCAGCCGAGGTTCGTCTACGCCCACACGTGGCGCCAGTGGGACCTGATCATCTGGGACAACCGGCAGATGATGCACCGCGTGCGCCGCTACGACGAGAGCCAGCCGCGCGACATGCGGCGCACCACTATCGCGGGAGACGCGCCCACTGTGGCCCAGGTCGAGGCGGCATAGCGGCAGCGCCTCAGCGCCGCATGTCTGGGCTCATGCATCTACGGCGGGCAGATGTATCCGGCGCCCGTCGGGCTGGGGAAGCAGCCCACCGATTGCGGCAGGAAAAACTTCGGTAGCCACAGGACCACCTGAGGGCCCCCCACACCGGCGTCTCAAGCGCCCGCTCGAAGTCTTGCCGTCCCTCGCCCTACTTGCCTTTGACGTTCACTACCTGCCGCAGCGTGTGCTTGATCTCGACGAGCTCGCGGCTGCTTTCCATTACCTCGTAGATGTCCTAGTAGGCACCGAGAAGCTCGTCGATGAGCTCTTTCGAGTGGCGATACTCGATCCCCTGCATCGCCTTTTCCATGTCGTCCTTGGTGAACGGCCGCCGTGCCTCGGAGCGCGAGAAGCGTCGTCCGGCGCCGTGGGAGCCGAGTGATACGCCATCGGATTCTCCAGCCCGGCGACGATGTAGCTCCGTGTTCCCATTAAGCCCGGAATCACCCCGAGCTGCCCGAGCTGCCCCTTCCGCATTTGGATCGCACCTTTCTGGGTAAGCCACACGTGCCGCCCGAAGTGAGATCCGAGCTGTGTGAAGTTGTGGTGGCAGTTGATCCGCTCCTGCTC
>ERZ1370068.1002-contig-10915_pt1 | contig 20539 bp, 30 predicted proteins | sample MGYA00561227_ERZ1370068 | MGnify/ENA primary metagenome ERZ1370068 (study PRJEB38410, sample SAMEA6850437) | metagenome | study: Metagenomic assessment of the ecological functions of the soil: analysis of the soil microbiota associated with the... | reverse complement strand
GCTGAGCGCCCGCTGGGCGGGCGGAGGTTATTGAGAGACATGTTCATCCACCTGTGCGAGATGCCGCACTTTCAAAATGAGCCCACGGGTCCTCGGGCGTATCCACGACCTCGACCGTGTGGCGGATCCGCCGCAGGCCCAGGCCGCGCAACGCCAGCGCCTGCTTCCGGTCGAAGCCGATCGCGCTCCTGATCTGTGTCAATCTTGAGGCATTTCATGCGTGTTCCCTCAGTGCGCCTGACGCTCCATCAGTTCCTCGAGGTCCTTGCCGCGCAGCCGCGCGACCGCCGCCGGATCCCTCAGCATGCGTCGAGCGCCGTGAACGTCGCGCGCACCACGTTGTGCGGGTTGGCCGATCCGAGCGACTTGGTCAGCACGTTGTGAATGCCCGCCGACTCGACGACCGCGCGCACCGCGCCGCCGGCGATGATGCCGGTGCCGTCCGGCGCCGGCTTCAGCAGCACCGACCCGGCGCCGAACCTGCCCGAGCACCGGATGCGGAATCGTCGTCCCTGCCATCGGCACGCGGATCGAGCGCCTTCTTCGCCGCTTCGATCGCCTTCTTGATCGCCGACGGCACTTCCTTCGCCTTGCCGATGCCGAAGCCGACCACGCCGTGGCCGTCGCCGACGACGACCAGCGCGCTGAAGCTCAGGTTCTTGCCGCCCTTGACGACCTTCGTGACGCGGCTGATGGACACGACCGTGTCCTTCAGCTCGAGTCCGGCCGCGTCGATCTTCTCGCGAGACATGCTGCACTCACGTCTAGAACTCCAGCCCGGCTTTGCGCGCCGCGTCCGCCACCGCGCGGATCGCGGCCGTGATAGAGGATTGCCGCCGCGATCGAACACGACCCGCGTGATGCCCTTTTCCTTGAGCCGCTCGGCGATGACCTGCCCGATCGCCTCGGCGCCCGGCGATGTTGCCGCCGCGCACCTTGCCGATGAACACTCGTCTTCGAGCGCCGGCTCGGTGCTGCCGCCGACGCGACCGTGCGGCCCGCCATGGTCGTCGATCACCTGCGCGTAGATGTGCGCGACGCGACGGAACACCGCCAGGCGCGGCCGCTCGGCCGTGCCGTGAATCCGCTTGCGCTGCCGCAGCCGGATCCGCTCGCGACGATCCTTCTTGGTTCGAATCTTCATGGCGCACTACGCTCCCGGTCTTTCCGACCTTCTTCTTCAGCACTTCGCCCGTGTAGCGCACGCCCTTCTGCTTGTACGGATCGGGCTTGCGCATGCCGGCGGATGTTGGCCGCCACCTGGCCGACGAGCTGCCGGTCGATGCCGGTCACGGTGACGTGCGTCTGCTTGTCGATCGCGACGTCGATCCCGGTCGGGATGTCGAACACGACCGGATGCGAGTAGCCGAGCGCGAAGATCACCTGCTTGCCCTTGAGCTCGGCGCGGTAGCCGACGCCGACGATGTCGAGCTCCTTCTTGAAGCCCTCGGTCACGCCCGCGCACGGCGTTGGCCACCAGGCTGCGCGCCAGGCCGTGGAACTTGCTCAGCTCCGGGTCCTCGCGCGTCGGTCGTCGCCGACGAGCTCCGCCGTCCTTGACCTCGAACGTGATGCCGGGCGGCACGCGCTGCTTCGAGCGTGCCCTTCGGCCCCTGCACTTCGACGCGCGTCCGTCTGGACGTTGACGGTCACGCCCTTGGGCACCGCGAATGGGTTTCTTGCCAATTCGCGACATATTCAGCCTCGTGGCCACTCGCGCTTCGTTCCGCTGCTACCAGATGTTGCAGAGCACTTCGCCGCCGACGCCGGCCTTGACGGCGTCGCTGGCCGGTCATCACGCCGCGCGACGTCGTCAGAATGCTGGTGCCGAGTCCGCCCATGCACCTTCGGCACGTCGTCGCGGCCGAAGTAGACGCGGCGGCCCGGGCCGGCTCACGCGCTGCGAGGCCCGGCGATGACGTTCTCGCCGCGCGGGCCGTATTTCAGCGACGATGCGGATGCACGGCGCCTGCGGCGTCGGCCGCCGCCGTCGCTTCGACGACGCTTGAAGCCCTGGATGTAGCCCTCCTGCTCGAGGATGCTGCGCGATCTCGGCCTTGAAACGCGACGCCGGCATGTCGACGCGCGGATGGCGCGCGTGCACGGCGTTCCGGATCCGCGTGAGCATGTCTGCGATCGGATCTGTCATGCTCAGCTCCTTCGACTCATTCGAAGTCTGCTCTACCAGCTGCTCTTGATCACGCCCGCGACTTCGCCCGCGAGCGCGAGCTCGCGGAAGCAGAGGCGGCACAGCGCGAACTTGCGCAGATAGGCGCGCGGCCGGCCGCACTTGCGGCAGCGGTTGCGGTGCCGGACGCGCGAACTTCGGCGTCTGCGTCAGGTCCTTGGCGATCTTTGCAGTCGTGGCCATCGTCGTCCTAGTCCTGCTAGTTCTGTCTGAACGGCATGCCCATCAGCTGCAGCAGCCGCCGCGCTTCTTCGTCCGTCTTGCGCGGTGGTCACCACCGAGATGTTCATGCCGCGCGACTTGTCGACCTTCATGTAGTCGATCTCCGGGAACATCAGCTGGTCGCGCAGGCCGAGCGTGTAGTTGCCGCGGCCGTCGAAGCCCTTCGGCGACACGCCGCGGAAGTCGCGCACGCGCGGCAGCGCGATCGCGATCAGCCGGTCGAGGAACTCGTACATCCGCTCGCCGCGCAGCGTGACCATCGCGCCGATCGGCATGCCCTTGCGCACCTTGAACTGCGCGATCGACTTCGTCGGCGCGGCGTGATCGCGGCCTTCTGGCCGCGTGATCTTCGCCGAGCTCTTCGGCGCCGGTGTCCACGATCTTGGCGTTCTGCGTGCCCTCGCCGAGGCCCATGTTGACGACGACCTTCGTGATCTTGCGGCACGGCCATCACGTTCGTGTAGCCGAACTCCTTGCGGAGCGCCGGCACGACGTCGCTGCTGTAGCGCTCTTTCAGGCGGTTCATTTGTCCACCACTCCCTTGCACTTGCGGCAGATCCGCACGCGCGTGCCGTCGTCGAGCCGCTTGCGGCCGACGCGCGTCGGCGCGCCGCACTCCGGGCAGACGAGCTGCACGTTCGACGCGTGCAGCGGCGCTTCGCGCTCGACGATGCCGCCCTTGACGTTCTTCTGCGGGTTCGGCGCGCGTGTGGCGCTTGATGAAGTTCACGCCTTCGACGATGACGCGGCTCTTGTCGGGCATCACGCGCAGCACGCGGCCGCGCTTGCCGCGATCGCGGCCGGCGATGACGACGCACGTTGTCGTTCTTCCGGATCGGCGATGACGGCAGCGGCATCGACTCACAGCACCTCCGGCGCGAGCGAGATGATCTTCATGAACCGGCGCTCGCGCAGCTCGCGCGCCACCGGGCCGAACACGCGCGTGCCGATCGGCTCGCCCTCGTCGTTGATGAGCACGGCGGCGTTCCGGTCGAACCGGATGTAGCTGCCGTCCTTGCGGCGCAGTTCCTTGCGGCGTCCGCACGATCACGGCCTTGACGACCTGGCCCTTCTTGACCGTCGCGTCCGGCGTGGCTTCCTTGACCGACGCCGTGACGATGTCGCCGATGCGCGCGTAGCGGCCGGTCGATCCGCCGATCGGGTTGATGACGGCGATCTTGCGCGCGCCGGAGTTGTCGGCGACGTCGAGGATCGATCGCATCTGAATCATGGCTGAGATCTCCTGTCAGCAGCCTGACTCGCCGACGCTGCTCGACGACGCGCGTCACGACCCAGCGCTTGCGGCGGCTGAGCGGCCGCGACTGCGACGAGCGCGACGCGGTCGCCGACCTTGCGCCTCGTTCTTCTCGTCGTGCGCCATGAAGCGCGACGTGCAGCCGCTGCTGCTTGCCGTAGAGCTCGTCGCGCACCTGCCGCTCGACGGTGACGACGACGCTCTTGTGCCATCTTGTTGCTGACGACCGTGCCGATAATTTCCGCTCTTCGCCATCGCTCAGTCCCTGACGCCCTTCTCGCGGAGCACGGTCTTGACGCGCGCCAGCTCGCGGCGCAGCGGCCGCATCTTGTTGCCGGCCTCGGCCTGGCCCATCGACTGCTGCAGCCGCAGGCGGAAGACCTGATCGTCCAGATCGTTCGCGCGCTGTCTGCAGGTCGTCGACCGTCAGGCCGCGCAGCTCCGTCAGCAGTTCCGGCACCTTCATGACACGCTCTCCTCGGCAAAGCGCGTCGCGAACCGCGTCTTCATCGGCAGCTTGGCCGGCGCCAGCCGCATCGCCGCGCGCGCTTCGATCGTGCGACACGCCTTCCATCTCGAACAGGATCCGGCCCGGCTTGATCACGGCGCACCCAGCCCTCGGGCGCGCCCTTGCCCTTGCCCATGCGCGTTTCCTGCGGCTTCTTGGTGACCGGCTTGTCCGGGAACACGCGAATCCAGACCTTGCCGCCGCGCTTGATGCCGCGCGTCAGCGCCACGCGCGCCGCTTCGATCTGGCGATCGGTCAGCCAGCACGGCTCGAGCGCCATCAGGCCGTAGTCGCCGAACGCGACCGTCGACCCGCGCCACGCCATGCCCGCGCATCCGGCCGCGCTGCTGCTTGCGGTATTTGACCTTCTTCGGCATCAACATAGGTTCATTCCGTCTCGAATCGTCTACGTCGCGATCGATCTACCGGTCCAGTCGCTACCGCTCGCCCGCCGCGCGCCGCGGCTGCCGGTACTCTTCCTCGCGGCCGATCTGCGGCGTCAGCCGCTCGCCCTTGTAGAGCCACACCTTCACGCCGATCGTGCCGTAGGTCGTGAACGCCTCCGCGAAGCCCGTAGTCGATGTCCGCGCGCAGCGTCTGCAGCGGCAGCTGGCCGTGCAGATACCACTCCGACCGCGCGATTTCCGCGCCGTTCAGCCGCCCGGACACGCGCACCTTGATGCCGCGCGCGCCGAAGCGCAGCGCCGACTCGACGGCCTTGCGCATCGCGCGGCGGAACGCCACGCGCTTCTCGAGCTGCATCGCCACCGACTCGCCGATGAGCTGCGCGTCGAGCTCGGGCTTCTGGATCTCGAGGATGTTGATGAACACCTCGCGGCCCGTCGCCTTCTGCAGCTCCTGCCGCAGCTTGTCGACCTCCGTGCCCTTGCGGCCGATGATGATGCCCGGCCGCGACGTGTGGATGTCGATCTTCAGCTTGTTGGCCGCGCGCTCGATGTCGATGCGCGCGACGCCGGCGTGCGCGAACCGCGTCTTGAGGCTCGTCGCGCAGCTTGAGGTCCTCGTGCAGCAGCTTCGCGTAGTCCTTGTCGGCGAACCAGCGCGAGCGCCAGGTCTTGTTGAAGCCGAGCCGGAATCCGTAGGGATGAACTTTCTGACCCATGTGATCCTCACTTCGCTGCCTTCGCTGCTTGGCTGCGCTTCGCCGTCGGTCTGCGCCGCTCGCCGGCCGCGCGCCGCGCGCGGCCGCGCTGCCGGCGCCGCCGACCTTCACCGGCCGCTCGGCGACCTCCACCGTCAGGTGCGCCATGCGCTTGACGACGCGAAACGCCCGGCCCATCGGGGCCGGGCGGATGCGCTTCATGCTCGGGCCCTGATTGGCGTAGCACGCCGCCACGAACAGCCGGTCGACGTCGCCGCCGAAGCCGTCGCTTCTGCTGCGCGTTGGCGATCGCCGAGCGCAGCACCTTCTCGATGTCGCGCGCGATCGATCTTGCGCGAGAACTGCAGCGTCGCGAGCGCCTGCGTGACGTCGCGTGCCGCGAATCTGATCGCAGCACGAGCCCGGCCTTCTGCGCCGACGTGCGGATGTAGCGCGCGGTCGCCTGCGCCTCGATCATGACGCGCTCCCTTGCCGCCACCGCGCTGCCGCCGCCGCCGCGCCGGCGCCGGCCGCCGGCGCCGCCGTCGCCGCCGCGGCGCATCTGCGCGGCCTTCTCGGCCTTCGGTCGTGTGGCCCTTGAACGAGCCGCGTCGGCGCGAACTCGCCGAGCTTGTGGCCGACCATGTTCTCGGTGATGTACACCGGGATGAACTTCTTCCCGTTGTGCACCGCGATCGTGTGGCCCACCATCTCGGGAATCACGGTCGAGCGGCGCGACCAGGTCTTGATGACCTTCTTCTCGTTCGCGCGATTCATCGCCTCCACCTTCTCGAGGAGGTGGACGATCGATGAACGGACCCTTCTTCAGTGATCTGCCCATAGTGACTTAACTCGTCTACTTCTTCCGCCTCGCACGATGAATCGGTCCGTGTCGCCTTGTTGCGGCGCGTCTTGTAGCCCTTGGTCGGCTGGCCCCACGGCGTCACCGGATGGCGGCCGCCCGAGGTCTTGCCTTCGCCGCCGCCGAGCGGGTGATCGACCGGGTTCATCGCGACGCCGCGCACGTGCGGCCGCTTGCCGAGCCAGCGGCTGCGGCCGGCCTTGCCGATCGACACGTTCTCGTGATCGAGGTTGCCGACCTGGCCGATCGTCGCGCAGGCACTCGATGTTGATCAGCCGGATTTCGCCCGACGGCATCTTCACCGACGCGTAGTACGCCTTCCTTCGCGACCAGCTGCACGGACGATCCGGCCGATGCGCGCGATCTGGCCGCCCTTGCCCGGCTTCAGCTCGACGTTGTGAATCATGCGTGCCGAGCGGGATGTTCTTCAGCGGCAGGCAGTTGCCCGGCAGGATGTCGACGTTCGTCGCCCGACATCGACCGTGTCGCCGACCTTCAGGCCGAGCGGATGCAGGATGTAGCGCTTCTCGCCGTCGGCGTAGGTCACGAGCGCGATGCGCGCCGTGCGGTTCGGGTCGTACTCGACCGTCGCGACCTTGCCGGGATGTTGAACTTGTCCCGCTTGAAGTCGATGACGCGGTAGTTGCGCTTGTGGCCGCCGCCGCGCCACCACGACGTGAGCTCGCCGTGGTTGTTGCGGCCGCCCGATCGCTGCGAGCGGCTCGACGAGCGGCTTGTGCGGCTCGTCGACGTCGTGATCTCGTCGAACGTCTGCACGCTCTGGAACCGCCGGCCCGGCGACGTCGGTTTGTAGCTTGCGAATCGGCATGACTGCTCTACGCTCCCTTCCAGGAACTCCGGCACCTTCTCGCCGGCCTTGCAGCCGCACCCAGGCCTTCTTCCAGTCCGAGCCGCTGGCCCTCGAACCGGCCCTGGCGCTTGAACTTGCCGTGCACGATCTGCGTGCGGACCGCCGCGACCTTCGAGCCGAACAGCTTCTCGACGGCGCTGCTTGATGTCGATCTTCGTCGCGTCGCGCGCGACTTCGAACACGACGACCGCGCCGCTCTCGCGGGCGATCGTCGTCTTCTCGGTGACGAGCGGGCGGCGGATGACGTCGGTGAGTCTTCATCCCAGCACCTCCTGCAGCCGCTCGACCGCGGCGCGCGTCGCGATGATGCGCGCCGTGTCCATGACGTCGCGCGCCGTCAGCCGGCCGCTCGCCACGAGCCGCACGCCGGCGATGTTGCGCGCCGACGCGCTCGAAGTTCTCGTCGAGCTGCACGTCGACGACGAGCGTCTTGCCGCGTCGCGCCCAGGCGCTTCAGCAGCTCGGCCGCCGGCCTTGGTCTTCTTCTCCGTCGCGCCGCAGCTCGTCGACGACCACGACCGCGCCGTCCTGCAGCTTCGCCGCGAGCGCCGCGCGCAGCGCGCCGCGCTCGACCTTCTTCGGCAGCGAGTAGTCGTAGCTGCGCGGCTGCGGCCCGAACACCGTGCCGCCGTGCCGCCACAGCGGCGTGCGCGTCGATCCGACCTGCGGCGCGGCCGGTGCCCTTCTGCTTGCAGGGCTTCTTGCCGCTGCCGCTCGACGAGCGCGCGGTTCTTGGTCATGTGCGTGCCGCGGCGCTCCGACGCGTTCTGCCGCACGACCGACTCCCAGATCGAGGTCGGTCTTCGATCGGGCCGCCGAACACCGCGTCGCTCAGGTCGACCGAGCCGACCTTCTTGTTGTCGCTGTTCACGACATCGAGTGTCATGTGCCTACTTCTTGCCCTTCTTCGCTTCTCCGGCCTGCGGCTTCGGATCCGGCTTGCTGCGCGACGGCGCTGGCGCACGACGACGACGCCGTCCGGGCGCGCCGGGCACCGCGCCGCGCAGCACCAGCAGGTGGTTGCTCGGCGTCGACGCTCGACGACCTTGCAGGTTGCGCGTCGTCACGCGATCGCCGCCCATGCGGCCGGCCGCGCGCATGCCCTTGACGACGCGTGACGGAAACGACGACGCGCCAATCGATCCGGGCGCGCGATGGAACATCGACCCGTGCGTCGCGGCGCCGCCGGCGAAGTGATGGCGCTTCATGACGCCCTGGAAGCCCTTGCCGCGGCTCGTCGCGATCACGTCCACGCGGTCGCCCGCCGCTGAAGATGTTCGACGAGCACCTGATCGCCGGCCTTGAGCGGCGTCGCCGCCCGGCGCGACCTTCACTTCGCGGCGCACGCGCGTCGGCGGCACGCCGGCCTTCTTGAAGTGGCCCGCCGTCGGCTTGTTGGCCTTGCGCCGGCGTCTCGTCGACCAGCCCGAGCTGCACGGCCTCGTAGCCGTCGGTCTGCGCGGTCTTCGCCTGCACGACGACGCACGGCCCGGCCTTGATGACCGTCGCCGGCACGACGGTGCCGTCGGCCTCGAAGACCTGGGTCATGCCGACTTTGCGTCCGATGATTCCGGTGACCATGACTTATTTGTGTTCTTTGCCGAACGCCTTGATCTCGACGTCGACGCCGGCCGGCAGATCGAGCTTCATCAGCGCGTCGACCGTCTGCGGCGTCGGCTCGAAGATGTCGATCAGCCGCTTGTGCGTCCGGATCTCGAACTGCTCGCGCGACTTCTTGTCGACGTGCGGCGACCGCAGCACCGTCCACTTGTTCTTCTCGGTCGGCAGCGGCACCGGGCCCGCCAGCCGCGCGCCCGTGCGCTTGGCCGTGTCCACGATCTCGGTCGTCGACTGATCGAGCACGCGGTAGTCGTACGCCTTGAGGCGGATGCGGATCTTGTCGCTGAATGGTGTCGCCATATAGTTATCTGTCCCTGCACGCTTCTGCGATGACTTCTTCGCTCACCGACGCTCGGCGCCGGCTCGTAGCGATCGAAGTGCATCGAGTACGATCCGCGGCCCTGCGTGCGCGACCGGATGTCGGTCGCGTAGCCGAACATCTCCGACAGCGGCACGCGCGAGTTGATCACCTGCGATCCGCCGCGCATCTTCCATCGACTGGATGTGCCCGCGCCGGCTGGTCAGGTCGCCGATGACGTCGCCCATGTATTCCTCGGGCACGACGACCTCGACGCGCATCACCGGCTCGAGCAGCACCGGATGCGCCTTCTTCGCGGCGTCCTTGAACGCCATCGAGCCGGCGATCTTGAACGCCATTTCGCTCGAGTCGACGTCGTGGTACGAGCCGTCGTACAGCTCGATCTTCACGTCGTCCATCGGATAGCCGGCGAGCACGCCGGTCGTCATGCGCCTCGCGGATGCCCTGGTCGATCGGCTTGATGAATTCCTTCGGAATCGTGCCGCCGACGATCTCGTTCTCGAACTCGTAGCCTTCGCCCGGCTTGCGCGGGATGAGGCGGATCTTCGCGTGGCCGTACTGGCCGCGGCCGCCGGTCTGCTTGATGTAGCGGCCTTCGCCCTCGGACGGCGCGCGTGATCGTTTCCTTGTAGGCGACCTGCGGCGCGCCGACGGTCGCCTCGACGCTGAACTCGCGCTTCAGGCGGTCGACGATGATCTCGAGGTGCAGCTCGCCCATGCCGGCGATGACGACCTGGCCGGTCTCGGTGTCGGTCTTCACGCGGAACGTCGGATCTTCGGCCATCAGCTTGCCGAGGCCCATGCCGAGCTTTTCCTGGTCGGCCTTGGTCTTCGGCTCGATCGCGAGCGAGATGACCGGCTCCGGGAAGTCCATCGCCTCGAGGATGACCGGCTTCTTCTCGTCGCACACCGTGTCGCCGGTCGAGACGCGACTTCAGGCCGACGGCCGCGGCGATGTCGCCCGCGTAGACTTCCTTGATCTCTTCGCGCTTGTTCGCGTGCATCTTCAGCAGGCGGCCGATGCGCTCGGTCTTCTGCTTCGTCGGCGTTGTAGACCGGCCATGCCGGACGTCATGACGCCCGAGTACACGCGGATGAACGTGAGCTGACCGACGAACGGGTCGGTCATGATCTTGAACGCGAGCGCCGGCGAACGGCGCGTCGTCGGTCGCCGGCCGCTCGGTCGTGCGCGCCTTCGGCGCCGTTCGGATCGATGCCCGATCATCGCCGGGAATCTCGAGCGGCGACGGCAGGTAGTCGACGACGGCGTCGAGCAGCGGCTGCACGCCCTTGTTCTTGAACGCCGATCCGCAGATCGACCGGCACGAACGCGCGTCTTCTCGTCGCGCACCGACTCGATCGTGCGCTTGCGCAGCGCCGCCTTGATCTCGTCTTCGGGGATCTCCTGGCCGTGCAGGTACTTCTCGAGGATCTTGTCGTCGACCTCGCTGACCTTCTCGATCAGCTGCTCGCGGTAGTGCTTGGCCTCGTCCAGCATGTCGGCCGGAATCTCGCTCGACGACGTAGTCGGCGCCCATCGTCTCGTCCTTCCAGCGGATCGCCTTCATCTTGATCGAGGTCGACGACGCCGACGAACTTGTCTTCGCTGCCGATCGGCAGCTGGATCGCGACGGGATTGCCTCGAGCTTCGACTTGATCTGCTCGAACGTCGCGCTCGAAGTCCGCGCCGATGCGGTCCATCTTGTTGACGAAGCAGATGCGCGGGACGCGGTACTTGTCGGCCTGGCGCCAGACGGTTTCCGACTGCGGCTCGACGCCGGCGACCGAGTCGAACACGGCGACGGCGCCGTCGAGCACGCGCAGCGAGCGCTCGACCTCGGCCGTGAAGTCCACGTGGCCGGGCGTGTCGATGATGTTGATGCGGTGATCGCGCCAGGTGCAGGTCGTCGCGGCCGACGTGATCGTGATGCCGCGCTCCTGCTCCTGCTCCATCCAGTCCATGACGGCCGTGCCTTCATGCACCTCACCGATCTTGTAGGTGATGCCGGTGTAGAACAGGATGCGCTCGGTCGTGGTCGTCTTGCCGGCATCGATGTGGGCCATGATGCCGATGTTGCGACAACGATTGAGCGGAACTGCGGGCATGACGGTGAACGTCAGTAGTCCAGTGAACTACGAGGTCCTACCAGCGATAGTGCGCGAACGCCTTGTTGGCTTCGGCCATCCGGTGCGTGTCTTCGCGCTTCTTCACGGCGCCGCCGCGCAGGTTCGCGGCGTCCAGGAACTCGTTCGCCAGCTTCTCCTGCATCGTCTTGCCGTCGCCGCGCTCGGTGCGCGTAGCCGACGACCCAGCGGATCGCCAGCGACAGGCGGCGGTTCGGGTTCACTTCGACCGGCACCTGGTAGTTCGAGCCGCCGACGCGGCGCGACTTCACTTCGAGGCTCGGCTTGACGTTCTCGATCGCCTTCTTGAACACCTTCAGCGGATCGTCGCCGGTCTTCTCCTTGACGATGTCGAGCGCCTGTACATGATCCGCTCGGCGGTCGATCGCTTGCCGCCGCGCATGATCGTGCTGATGAACTTCGTCACCAGCGGGCTGCTGTAGATCGGGTCCGCCGGAACTTCGCGCTTCGGCAATCTCTCGTCGTGCGTGGCATTGCTGATCCTCGTACGTTCGGCTTCGAATCGCTACTTCTTCGGTCTCTTCGCGCCGTACTTCGATCGTCCCTGCATGCGGCCCGCGACGCCGACGGCGTCGAGCGTGCCGCGGACGACGTGATAGCGCACGCCCGGCAGGTCCTTCACGCGGCCGCCGCGAATGAGCACGAGCGAGTGCTCCTGCAGGTTGTGGCCGACGCCCGGGATGTAGGTCGTGACCTCGATGCCGTTGGTCAGCCGCACGCGCGCGACCTTGCGCAGCGCGGAGTTCGGCTTCTTCGGCGTCTGCGTGAAGACGCGCACGCAGACGCCGCGCTTCTGCGGGCTGCTCTGCAGCGCCGGACTCTTGGTCTTGCTCAGCACCTTCTTCGCGACCCTGGCGAACCAACTGGCTGATCGTCGGCATATGTGTGCTCGAAAGAGACGATGGCCTCTTGCCGCTTCAACGCTCGAGCGTGACGCCTCGAGCTTCGAAGTGCTCGTGTCGTCTTCGAGCCTCAGGAGCCGAAGCTCGGCGCCCGAAACTGATCCCCCTATTGCTGTTCGTTCAGCGTGGCAACCGGAGGGCGACATCGACAGACGTCGCGCCGATTGCGCGGAAACAGCCAGAACGTGGCGCGTTGGGTGCCCGGGGAGCAGATCCCCGGCCAGTGCAAGTTCTCGGACGCGGATCTAGATAGGGTGTCCCAGACCCGGCGACAACCTTGCGGAGAGTAGCACGCTTACAAAAACGGGGTCAAGTGCCAGAGGAGGTGTGTGTTCGGCCTCATCTGGCTCCGAAACAACGCCGGGCGACCTCCACGAACGCGGCCTGTCGGGTCCGGCGTGTGACCGCCCATGTGGACCCGGTATCCCAGATCCCCTCCAGATAGGCAACATCCGGCCTCGGCAGCGGCGCCCGTCCCGGCTGACCACTCTCGCCCGATCCCGGCGCGCACCATCACCTGGTCTTCGCGACGGTTTTGGGGCTACAGCCGGCGCATCGGAAATATTTCGCCGCGAATTCGAGAAACACCGGCCAGTTCGGCCCTGGCGTGTGCCCGGCCGAGTGTTGACGGAACCTGATGTCGCCGTTGATCAACGTCGTCTCGATCTTTCGGGAACTCGGTCGTGCCGAGGTCCTTCTTGCCGAGCAGGCGGTAGACCGGGCCGGCGCCGACGCCGGCAAGGAAGGTCCCCTTCGCATCCACCCAGGCGTCGTTGATGTTGGCGGCCTGCTGCTCGACGGGGCCGCGGCTCACGATGATCGCCCGGATCGCTGGGATCCATCATCTTGACGGTGCCGTCCGGATTCTCGTCCGGTCCTTTGCCGGCGCTGAGGAACACCGGGCGCGGCGCGCAACAGCGCGACGAGCTCGTGCGAGTCGACCGGGAGCTGATCCCAGCGGCCCAGTACTTCAGGAAGTTGCCCGCCATCCAGTGATACTCGTTCAGCGCCGCGATGTTCTCGATCAGCTCGCCGCATTTGCCGGCGATGCAGCTTCGCGCCGCTCTCACCCGACGAACTGATGAAGCCGGTCAGGAACCGCTCGTCGTAGGCCATCGCCACGAGCGCCGCCTTGCCGTCGCGCGAATGGCCCTGCACCGCGACTTTCTTCGCGTCGACGGCCTTGTCGGTCTCGAGAGTAGTCGAGCACCTTGCTCATGCCCCAGCCCCAGGCCGAGAGCACGCCCCAGTCGTCGAGCTTGCGCGGCTGGCCCTTGTTGACGCAGGCCGATGATGCCGACCGTCAGACCCGCGCCGCAGTCGGCCTGCGATGCTCGCGGTGTTGATGCGTCGCGTAGCCCCAGCCCCGCCTGACGATCTGCTCTGCGCGCTCGGCCGGCTGGCCGCCGCCGGTCCGGCAGGCGCCGCGCCACGGGCGCGCCGCCGCGCGCGCCGGCCCAGCGGCACGCTCGCGCAGCGCCGCGCGCGGGCGCGCCGGGCGGCACGCAGGGATTCGGCTGCGCGCGGCACATCCGGGAGGGGGCGCGCCGCCGCCGAACATCATCACGACCGGCACCGGTCCTCGGCGTTCGCCGGCGTGCTGACCGACGCGCAGGATGTTGACGGTGACGAGCGGATAGGCCGAGTTGTCGACGTGACCGACGCAGCTGCTTGGTCACGACCGCGAGCAGCGGTTGGCGCAAGCGTTCGCGCCGATCTGGGTCCGTGGTGCTCACGACTTCCCACGTCACTCTCGGCATGACCTTCGGGCGACGGCTCTACACTTCCCGATCGAACAGCTCGACGATCTCGGCGCGGCGCTTCCGCCACTGCGCGGCCGTCGTCACCTTCGTTCCGTCGTTCATCAGCAGCGGATCCGGGCAGATTCGGGTAGGGTTCGCGGTTGTCTCGTCGTAGGTCGCCGCCAGATAGGCGGCCGGCGACGGCGGAACACCGCTGATCTTCAGCTGGTCCAGCATGCGCTGACGATCTTCCTGATTTGTCAGCACCACGGGCGGCTTCGGGGCCGCCGAGTCCTTCGCCTGATCGACGTCACGCGCGAACGGGCGCGGCGCGAACACCGCCGATGAAGGCGCACAGCACGAGAGTGGAACGCAGCCAGGGCGCGACATAGGGCCTCACTTCCCGCGAATGGTTCGAAATCGATAATCGAGAGCGAGAACATGATACCACCGACATCCGTCAGTGACGCGGCCTTCCTTCCGGACGGCCTGGCGGCGCCAGAAGACGGCAGGTCTATCCCGGCGGCCATCGCCGCGCACCTCCCGCGCGATTCGGATGCAGCTTGTCGCCGGCACCGCCGATGGTGCTGTTCGGCTGAAATTGCTGGCGCATCTCGCCCGTCTGCGGATCGAGCACCGCCGCGTCGAAATCGACGACCGCGTCGAAGACGCCGGACGACCGGATGAACTGGTTCACGGCGTGACGCTTCTCGTCGACGTCTTTCGTTCCATGCGTGCCGTTGGTACGCGTTCAGGGCAGATGTCAGCGTCGCGCCAATCACCGCGACGTGCTTCGCTTTCATCCGCGCAACGCCCTGCCGAAAACCAGCGAGTGACGGCCTCGACGGTCGCGCCCGTCCCGAGATCGTTGATGCCTTCCAGCCAGATGACCGACGTCACACCCGACAGGTCGAGCACGTCGCGGTCCGAGGCCGATCGAGTGCGCCAGGACCGCCCGCCGATAGGATTGGCCGCGTAGTCGTTCGGGCCGACGACGCGATTGCCGCCGATGCCCGCATTGACGACGACCACGCCGGTCTCCGTAAGCGCGCATGCACGCGGCTCGACAGCACATCCGGCCATCGATCGTCGCCGTTCATCGTCGAGGCCGTACCATCGGTGATCGAGTCGCCGAAGCAGACCACGACGGTCGTCGCGGGCGGCGCCATGACGTCGACCGCGTCGAGAAAGAACCAGGATCCCGTGCTGTATGGGAATCGCGCATCCGATTCGTCGCGGCCGAGGCTACCCGATCTGCGGCGGCGACACGTAGGAGGTCGCGAGCGCCTTCGCGATGCCACGTCATCGGGCCGCCGCTGCCGGCCACATGAAAGCTGACCGCGAGATTGCGCCCGCGTCGAGCCGCGCGCCGCGCATTGCGCACGAACGGCAGGTCCACGAGATCGCTCCAGATCAGCGCGCCTGGCGGGATGGTGACGAGTGGTTTCCCGCTGAACGTGACCGGCCGGTTGGTGCCGGACAGCAGGTTTCCGGACCAGGCCTGCAGGCCGACGCAACACGTCGTCCAGCACCAACGGCGTGGCGTCCAGCACGTTGGAGAAACGCATCGGACGCGTTCGCCCCACAGATCGGGCCGCACGATCAGCCGGAACGTCTGGTTCTCAGCGCCGCGCGCGCGGGGTCAGGGAATGAGAATCGCTGGTCCGGCTGGGCTGATGGATTGCCCAGAGGATAGGGACCGTGGGCAGAGGGCCGCCCAGACGGTGACCCACTTTTCCGCAGGTGGCGTGGCGGCCCACTGGGACCGCGGCCCGGAAACCAGGGCCAGCAGTATTGCGACCAGAGCCGCGTGTCGGGCGAGGGGATTCGCCACGCGAGCCCTCAAAGCCGACGGCAGGCTTTCACTTCGCCGAGCATCCCGCCAAGGCTCGTCATGAACGACCCGCCACGGCCGAAACCGCCAAAACGGCCGCCGCTCGTGGCGCGGATGAACGTGCTCGAACCCTCGAGGGGCAGCGTCGCGACGTTTCGACAGAAGGCGTCCGATTTCCCATCCTGATACGGCATTCGTTCGACGTTCGACAAGTAGAACGCACTTACGGTCGCGCTCTGCTTCTTGAGATGAGGCCCCGATGGCGCGAATCGCCTTCGGCCCGCCGAAGTCGCCGACGACCGGCACGACGAGATTTCGCGACTGAAGATCCTTCAAGAACGCAAAGCCTGCTCGCTGGCCAGAAAGCCGCGGGCGGTGCCCGACTCGTCGGTCGCCATCGTGGAGATCGGCGTAGGTCGGCGACGCGCGCACCGCAAATCCGCTGTAGAAGAACGTCTGGTAGATGGTCCTAATCGCCGAAAGGTCTTCCGCGCCGAGCGAAAACCCGTGGACCTTCACGAGCCGATCCTCAATCGCTGCGAGGTTCTGCTTGAACAGCGTGCCGCTTGCTGTCGACGTGGAGAACGCGGCGAACAGCCGCTGAGCCGAAGTCGCGACACCCACGCCCGCCGGTCGCGGCAGTGAAAACAGCATCGAAACGAAATCGGCACGGTCCTTCGCCAGCTCGAAAATCGCTTTAGTACATGAGTTGAATATCGAGGTTGCCGCGGCGGATGTCGAAGATGATCGCCAGTTTCGGCCGAAGGGCGGCCATGTAGGTGTAATTCTGCTCGGGCCCGACGCCGAGATACTACCGCCGCCTGCGGCGCCTGCGTTCACCAGATCGGGAATGACGAACTGGAACCAGAGCTCATTGAAGTCGAGGTTGGTGATGTCCTGCGATCGGAAATAGCCGCCCGGCTCCGACGCGTCTGCGGTGAGTTTCCAGAACTCCTGATCGCTCAGGCGCAGCGGCAGTTCAGCCCCGCGCCGGATCACGAGCGGCGAGCTGACGAGGGCCAGCCTGAGCGCCAGCGCGGGTCCGACCGCGAGGAGATGGGTGCCATCAGCCGCCGGCGCACGCTTTGCTTCGCTGAGCATGGGTCGGAGTCGGCTGCCTGCATGCCCCCGCCGAAGCCTCCAGGCGGCCGAAGCCGCCGCCACCCATCGGCGACCCGCGACCGCTGAAGATGTAGGTGCTGGTCTCATCGAGCGGCAGCGCCGCGACGCGCGCAGAAGCTATCCCACACGCCGATCCTGATTCAGAAAGTACTGCTCGACGTTCGACAGGTAGAACGCCGTTACGCGGTCGCCGCGTTCTTGACATAACGTCCTACAGCGCGAATGGCCTTGGGCCCGCCGAAGTTGCCGACGACCGGAACGAGAAGATTGGCGTGACTCGAGAGTCCTTGAGATAGGACCACGCTTCCTCGGTCGCGAGATAACCCGCGATTCTGGCCGGCGCCGTCCGTCTGCAGCATCAACTGCTCGTAGGTCGGCGAGTTGCCTCGGCCCATGCACTCCGCCGCTGCCGAACGAGTAGTTCAGGATGTCGGCCCCCGACGAAAAACGCATCGTGGTAGACGTATTCGATCCCTTTGACGTCCTCGTCGACCAGCTTGAACTCAGTGCTTCCTGGTCAGCCAGTCGATGACAGCCTTCAGGTTTTCCTGTAGCAGCTCATCAGAGGCAGTGCACCCCACCGTAAGCGGCGAACAGGCCTGAACCGGCGTGGCCGCGCCGAGCCCGCTGGGACGTTTGCGCGAAAACAACCGGCTGACAGGAATTCCGCTCGATCGGCCGACATCTCGAAGAGCGCCTTGTAGAGAAGCTGTTCGTGCAGGTGTGCCCCGGCGGATGTCGATGATGGACGCCATCTGCGGCTGGAGCGACGATGTAGGGAAAATTCTGTTCCGGTCCCACGCCAAGGTAGACCCTCCCGGCTTGACGATGCTGATGAGGTCCGGAATCACGTACTGGTAGCCGGTCTCGTTGGAAAGGAAATTGTCCGACCGGAAAAAGCCATTGGCCTCGACAGTTCATCGGTCAGACGCCAGAACTCCTGATCGCTCAGCCTGGATGGAAGATCGGCGCGGGCCCACACTCCGGGCGCCGTCAGGGCGCCCGAAAGCACTATTGCGCCGACTAAAAGAACCGGAAGGACGCGACGGGTCATCGGCATGATGTGTATCTTAATCCCGGACAGCAATGGAGCTCACCCCTCTGCTCTCGTCCCGCAGGACATGGTTTGGCGTCGGCGTCCTCTATGCCGCGCTTACGCTTCGGTACGCCTGGCCGCTGCTGCCCGCGCTCGGTTCCCGCTTGCCGGGCGATACGGGCGACGCCCGACTGAACAGCTGGATACTCTGGTGGAACGCCCAGGCGCTGCCCCTCACGGAGCGATGGTGGAATGCGCCGGCCTTTTTCCCGGCGCACGGGGCGTTCGCCTTCTCGGAAACGCTGCTCGGCATCGCGCCGCTCACTTCGTGCGTGCAATGGTTCGGGGCGAGCGCGGTCCAGGCTCACAACATCGCATACCTCTTCTCATTCTTTGCGGCGGCGTTGTCGGCGCATGCGCTGGCGCGCCGCTTGACCGGCAGTCATGCCGCGGCGCTCGTCGCCGGCGTCGGGTTCGGCTTCAATCCAGTGCCGCGCGGCGCAAGTGTTCCACATCCAGTTGCTGATGTCTTTCTGGATGCCGCTCGGACTGCTCGGTCTTCACCGGTTTCTCGAACATCGCCGGCATCGCGACCTGGCGCTTTTCGCGGTGTGCTGGCTGCTGAACGGATTGACGAGCGGATATTTCCTCTTTTTCTTCGCGGTGTTCGTCACCCTCTGGGATCGTCTGGTTCGTCCGGACGTGGCGGGATGCTTTCGCGATTGTCGGCGCGGCGGCGATGGCACTACTTGTCCTCGCGCCTCTGGCTCGCCGGCTACAGGCCAGCGCCAGGCCGCTTTCGGTTTCGCTCGCGGTCGCGGGCGTGACGCCGAGGCTCTTCACGGCGCTGACCTCAGCGCGATCTGGGCGTCGTCGCCGTTCGTGTGGCTCCCCAGCCGCACTGGACGCTTGCGCCGCGAGCCGAGGGGCGAGCTGCACCGACGGCGTCGATTCTGGTTCTGGCGATTGTCGGCGGATGCCTGGCATGGCGCGGGCGTGACGCCGAACCTGGCGACTGCTGGCAACGTGCGTCGTCGTCGGGACGGACGCGGCTGACTGGCGAAGCGCGCTTCTCGCGGCTGGAAACCGTGGTCGTGCGTTGATCGCAATCGGATCGTGGCTCTGGGGAGGGTTGGCGGCTATCTGGTGGCCGGCGTTTCGCTGTCCACGAACCGGCCCCTACAAGACGGTTTCGACCGCGATCTGGCTGTTTCTGGCCGCGGCCTTGACGCGCACCCGCGGCTCGCGGACGGCTGGCGTCCGCAGGTCCACGTTGCTGTTTTACTCGCTGGCCGCGTTGGTGATGTTCGTCTTCGCACTCGGTCCGCTCGCTCGAGCCTTCGGTTGGCGATTCCTCTACGCCGCGCCCTATGCATGGCTCATGGCATCGCGCCGGTGCGGCCATGCCCTCCGGGTCCCGGCGCGCTTTGGCCACTGTTGATCGGATTGTGTCTCGCTCAGCGCCGCAGCCTTGGCCTTGATGCGACTGACGCGCGGTCGCCCTCGCGTCCCCCTCGTAGCGACGCTCGCTGTCGCGATCGCACTCGATGGCTGGGTGCCGAAGCTGAAAAACGGAACCCGTTCCCGCACCCGTCGATCTCGCGCCGGACTCGAGGGCGGTGCAGCCAGTTCTCGAACTCCCCTAGCGCCGACTTGTGCGCCAGACACGGGCGCCATGCTGCGGGCCACTCGTCACGGCAGGCCAATCGTGAACGGCTTCAGCGGGCACGAGCCACCGCACTATGCGTTCCTTCGACAAGCCGTGCAGCGCCAGCTGACGCCACCGCGTTCACGAAGCGCTCCGGACAGCTTCGGCCCCACTCCTCGTCGTGGTCGATCGCGGGCGCGACGAAGGCGGCGCTAATCGCGACTTCGTCGTCCGTCCGCCCGGCGCCAGGGTCGTCCGCGAGCTGCCGGCGGCGACGGTTTTCTCGCCGCTCTGCACCGCCCGTACTTCCTCGCTGACGCCGCGGAGGCGACGTCCGGGCCGATCCTCCAGCGAAACCATCACGAGGCACCGATCCCGATCCGTTCGATCACCGGCGTCGAGACGAACACGCCTGTCGTGGCGTTGACTGACAATGACGAGGCGACGGCCTGGACAGGCCGGTCAGGGGCGGCGACAGGGTAAGGCGGAGCCTGCGCGTGACGTTGCGACAGGCAGGGACGATCTCGAGGCTCGAACTGGACTCTCGGTCCAGAGGCGCTTTCATCGCCGAAGCGTGTGCAGGTGCGCTTCTCCGGCGCCGAAGGTGATCGCGCCGCCGTGATTTGGGAAGGCGGGACGGCCGGACCCGCCGATTCTGGCAGCGGCCTACGAAATCCAACCCACATCCCGGATGGCGCTCGATCTTCCGGTCCGTTCGCCAATCGGTCGGTTCATCGTGACATTTGGACGACGATCAGCGGGCCAACTGGAAGGTGACCGAGGCTGCGCGTGACCGCAGGCAATGAACAACCCGACTTCCGACGAGCCGTCTTGAAGCCGCGTCCGCCAACCCAAGAGGCAGCGGCGCGCACAGATGCAGCCTTGGCCAATCCCGAACGACCGCGGTCCATGCGGGAAGCGCGCGCGAAGGAAGCAACGCGGCGAAGCCGCGTAGCCGCTGGAAAGAGCGTGGATGAGAGACGGGCCATCGACAAAGAGACCACCGGCAAGCAACGGCGGAACGATGGTGACGAAGAGTATGAAGACGCCCCACGCGACGCCGAGGCGGCGCGTGACCGGCCGAGACCAGCGCGCACGTGAACAGCAGCGCGAGGGCGTTGAGGCGTTGGAGGGTGAGGTGACGAGGTCGAGCAATACGTAGC
>ERZ1370068.9195-contig-7990_pt1 | contig 20540 bp, 23 predicted proteins | sample MGYA00561227_ERZ1370068 | MGnify/ENA primary metagenome ERZ1370068 (study PRJEB38410, sample SAMEA6850437) | metagenome | study: Metagenomic assessment of the ecological functions of the soil: analysis of the soil microbiota associated with the... | reverse complement strand
ATGTACTTCGTTCAGTTACGTATTGCTCTCCGAAGGAGCCGGAGTAACGCCTGAGCTGCGCTCCTCCAGGCCGTCGCGCAGGACGGTGTCAGTGTGGTAGCGCTCTCCGGGCTGTCGGCCGCGTGGAGACGGGGCGGAGCTGGAGCGACCAGCCGACGCCGTTACCGCCGCCTTGGCCACCGGTCTGGGTCATCACGAACAGGAGCTTCTGGGCCTGCTGGTCGGTGACCGCGAGCATCACCAGAGTTGTCCTGCAGCCCGCTCGTCAGCTTCGTGCCCACGGGCGGGCCATTCGGCGCCTTCAGCACCTTCAGGTCGCGGAGGACAACGCGGCTCGCGAAGAACGTGTCTCCCGAGGAGCCGCCGGCCTTCTTGTACTTGAAGGTGGCGACCATGTCGACGCCAGGTCGCCGTCGTGAAGAAAACGTGCCGGCGAGCGTCTGGTTGACGTCGCCCGAAACCTGGAAGGCGCGGAGGTTGCCCTTGAGGTCGGCGCGGATGCCTCGCTCGCCACCGGGCTGAAGCGCCGCATCGTCACCTGCTCGCCCTCGAGGGTCGGCTTGGTGGCGACGAGGCTGGAGATCTGGTCGGCGCTGGAGATCGCGCCGGGAACGACGCTTCGCCGAGGAACCTCGAGCGGAGAGAGCATGTGGGAGGCGTCTGCCCCCAGACGTTCCTCCGGGATGTCCCTTCTTGGCAACGAGCACCGTCGTGGTCGCCGCCTGGACGTGCCGCTTGTAACTGGTCACGTAAAGCTCGTGAGCAGAGCGGCCACAGCCGCGAGGCGACCGCGATCATGATGTTTCTAGCTCGGTATGCCATGGCTCTGTGTCTTCCTTTAGTCGGTTACTCAGGTCGATAGGTCAGTTTGCTCAGTCGATTAACTTGACGACCCGTGCTCCGAGGTCGGGATTGCTCCCGTCGCCGGCGACGCTCTCGATCCCGTCCAGATCACCTGCGGTGAAGTAGCCGGTGATCGAGCCGTTGTTGCCGCTGGCGTCGAAGCCGGTCAGGTGGAAATCCGACCCAGCCGACGACGTGGTAGGTCGCGTTTGCCCCGCTCCCGACGATCACGTCGTAGACGGGGAAGAGCAGGTTCGTGTTCAGGCGGGCCGTGAGGGGCGTCCTCGACGGGCTTGAGTTCCACTTCACGCCGGGATCCGAGAGATACGCACCGATCGGCAGGGTAGCGAATAGCCCTTGAGGATCAGTCGCCGAGCGTCTGCGGGCCTGTCCCGCCGTGGCTGCCGTCGACGTTCAGCAGGTCGAAGGCGCCGGGCGCGCCGGTCTGCCCAGCGGAAGGGTGGTCGGGTTGCCAACGCCGAAGCACGGGCAGCTGACCGTCCCCTTCAGCTTCCGGGTGCTTGAGGTTGACGCCGATCTGGCGCGATGTACTGCGCCTGCTGCATCAGGCTCGCCCTCGCGGACGCATGGGCGCCCACGGTCACCGAGTTGACGCCGAAGAGCTTCGTGAAGACGCCCGGGGCGGGCCGCGTCAGGTGAACGGTGATGGTGTCGTTCACGCCCAGGCTGCTGTTGGAGATCGTGATCCCGGACCCGTTGACGCCGCCGCCGTTCTTGTCCGCCGTACTGGACTGCGAGGAGTGGACGCGTTGCCCGGGCTGGCACGGCAGGCTCTGTGCGCCGGCCGGAGGCGGCAGCGTCCGGCGGTCGACTGGACGGCGCGGTCGGCGCGGTACCACGACCCGACGTCGAGCACCAGTGCCGCCATCCCGAGCAGCACCACCAGGAAGACACGGGGTCATCACCGTTGCCTGGCCCCTGTCGCTTCGAGTTCTCATTCCACACGCTCCGTAGTCGTGCTGGACAGGCGCCCGCTCTTCACGACCATGCCGAGGAGGCTGATCGATCAGTACAGGGTAAGTCGCCGTGACGGTCACGTCGGCGCTCGGCTGCCACGTGGAGTGACGGTCACGGCCAGGTCGCCTCTGCTTGAGGTTCGCGGCAGAAGACCGCGACGGCCGAGACTGCCTTGCCGCGGGATTCGCGAGCTGCCGGTCGACGGCGGCCTTCCGAGCCCCGGCGCGCGTGGCATCCGTCAGCGTGACGTAGTTGTTGAAGACGATTCCGAACTGGATTACCGCGAAGAGGCAGCAAGGCGAGGATCGGCAGAGGCCAGCGCGAATTCGGTCAGCGACTGACCTCGCTCGGATGCAGATCGATTGTGCGGCGCTCGGTGTGCTTCACGGGAGTTCTTTCCTGTTGTGTTTGATGAGTGGGCCCCTTCCGTGGAAGGGGCCCTCTACCGGAGAAAAGCGGTGGTGCGTTAGCCGGGCAGAATGCCGGCGACGTTCTCGATCGCAGCGTCCGAACGTTGTCGGAGAGGAGCGTGATGGCGCCGATCACGGCGAGCGTGATCACGGCGAGAACCACGCCGTACTCCGCCATCGTCTGTCCCTCCTCGCGCCTGCGCAGCGAATCCGCGGCGGCCTGCACGAAGGTGAAGAGCTTCAGCATCTGATTCACCTCCCTTCTCTCATCGATGCGCACGCGAGGGCGCGCGAATTTCTCAGGAGAAACTCGGAAGGAGGTCGTGCCTGCGGTCTGGGAAGAGCTTGTTGCTGGTGCGGGCGATGCGCATGGTCACGCGTGGGAGACCTCGGGGTGTTTCGGCGTGGCCGCGCCGCCTATGGCTCAACTGCGGCGATCATCGATCCGAAAGGCCCGCGAAGTGATCCCTCGCAAGGGTGATCCTGACGCAGACATCCCTAATTCGGGGAGGGCGGGTCGGCCCGGTGACTCGATAGTCCACCCAAGTCCGTATGGCCCGCGGATGCCAATAGAGATCCGCGCCGACGTGGCGGCCACCGGCGCCCAAGACGAACGGGGACGCCACGAGGCAATGCCCACGACGGAACTCTCTGACCAGGCGGTTTCTCCACCACCTCCTCCTAGATCTCTCTCGCGAGGTCGGTCCTCACCGTGCTGGGCAGGGGCCGCGCCTGGGACGAGGTGGGACGAGCGCGGGCGAGGCCACAGCTCAGAGCCGGCGAAACCAGCCAGCGCTTCGCGCACACGCTGTCAGTCCAGCCTTCTCTTCGTTCGTCGGACTCGCCATTCTCGGCGGGCGCGGGCAACGGTGTCAGATCGATGCTCGCGGAGGACGATTCGACCCCGTCGCGTCCAGTCCGTCTCGGGCACGACCGGCCCCACGGGTCCGACCGGCCCCGCCGAGGCGACCGCCCCGGCCGCACCGACCACCGCACCGACCGGCCAGGTCGACGACGGCGACTGCCGCCGCGCCGGTCGAGGCGCTGCGCCGGCCGGAGGCCAGCTCCGACGCCGACCGCGCCGCGTGTCGGCGCGTACCGACGCTCCCGTCCGACGCACTCCTCGCTCTCAGGGCGCAACGGGCTCGTCGAGGCCTCCGCTCCCAAAGCGGGCCGCGATCTCGCGCACGCATGTCGCGCGCCCGAGCGTGAAGCGACCCGCCCGCAGGTCTCGCGCACAAGCACAAGGCTCCCAAGGCGCCCAAGGCTCCGGCTCTCGATCCCGAGGTGCGGCAGCCGCCGGCGCGGCCGTCTGGCTGAATCGCGCGGCTCCCGATCCGACGCCGCCTGCCGCTAGGCTCAGCTAGCGTTCGCGCGGCAGCTCGTGCGCCTTCTCGCGGCAGGCGCACGTCGACTGGGCTCTGTGCTCGCCACGCTGCGCGCGGACGGCCACAACGGCCGCATCCCCGCGACTCGCACGGCGCTCCGCGGGCTCGCCTTCCGCCTGAGCTCGCTCGGCGGACGCGCGAGCGAGCCCGTGGGCCGCCGCGCTCGTCGCTCTCGAGCAACACGTCGCTCGCCGACCGGGTCGGTCGCCCTCGCAGCTACTACCGGGCGGTCGGCTCGCGAGCGCTGGTGCGCGGCCTCGCTCTCCCAGAAGGTCGACTCTGCAGGACCGCGTGCTGACGACGCGCGTCTCACATCTACGCGGGCGGGCGGGCGGACGTCGCCGCCGGCCGCGTCGACGTGCGGGTGCTGGCGCTGATGCTGTACCTCGCCCAGACCTATCACGAGGTCACGGTCTCGTGCCTCGTATCAGCGGTCACCGGCTCTATGCCCGCCCAGGCGTCGTCTCCGGCGCGTGTACGGGCCGCGCAGTGGACATCGCCGCGCGTGCACAACATCTCGATCCGGGGCACCAGCAGCCCGGCGGGATCACGGAGCAGGCCGGTACGCAGCGTCCTGATGCTCCCGGGGGCGATGCTGCCGGCAGCAGGTGATCTCGCTGATCGGGCTCGGCGGGCCGTCGTTCCCGCTGGCCAACCACTACGACCACATCCACATCGGGTACTGATGGAGTCTGCCACGAGGTCAGCGCTGGCGAACGACGACGGCAGCGTCGTCTGCGAGCACTGTCTCCTCGCGGAGACGATGTTCGCCCGCCTGCGCGGCCTGCTTGGCGCAAGCGGCCTCGCCGAGGGTGAGGGGATGCTCCTCCGGCCGGCGTCGTCGATCCACACCGCCTTCATGCGCTTCGCGATCGACGCCGTCTTCGTGGACAAGGAAAGCCGGGTCGTCAAGGTGGCGCCCGGAGTTCGCCCCTGGCGGGCGGCTGCCTGCCGGGGCGCGCGGCCGTGCTCGAGCTTCCGGCGGGCGAGGCCGAGCGCCGCGGGATCCGGCCCGGCGTCTCTGCTGACGCAGGTCTGGCGGAGCGATCCCGCCTCGCGGCGGCGCCCGCAGGCACCGCCGTCTCCACGCGCCACGACGTAGCCGTTGTGGCGGGGCGGCTCGCCGCGGAGCCATGGTTTTGCGCATGGACGGCCTCCGCCAGCTCGGTGGCAGCCCGCGCGCGTACGGAGAACTTCCCGGTTGCCTCGCTCCTGTTCCCGCGCTCGATGCGTCCGCACCTGCGCGCCGTTTACGGTTTCCGCGCGGCTCGTGGACATGCTCGGCGACGAGTTCTCAGCCGGAGGTCTCGACACTGCGGGGCGTACGGAAGTCAAGATCGTGCGTGTCCGGCCGGAGACGCGGGCGAAGCCCGCATCTCCTCTGAGCCGACGTCGACAAGCGACGTCGTAGGCAGTCGACCGCTGGCCGCGCTGGACGAGCTCGAGGCCGAGGTCGAGCGCCTGCTACGAGGGCGAGCCCACCTGGGAGGTGACGCGGGCGCTTCAGCCGACGATCAGCGCGTGCGACCTGCCGCGCGAGCCGTTCCTGCGCCTGATCGAGGCCAACCGGATGGACCAGCGCATCTCCGAGTACGAGACGTGGGCCGACCTGAAGCACTACTGCGTCCACTCCGCCGATCCGGTCGGGCGGCTCGTGCTCGGCGTGATCGCGGCGGCCGAGCCCGCCCTGGTGGCCTCTCCGACGACGTCTGCACGGGCCTCGCAGCTCGTCAACTTCCTCCAGGACGTGCCGCGCGACCTCGACGCTCGGGCGCGTCTACCTGCCCGCCGAGGACCGCCGGCGCTTCGGCGTCACCGAGCTGAGCCGGCCCGAACTGCCCCGTTGCGGAGCGTGCTGGAGTTCGAGGCCGAACGCGCCCGCGGGCTGCTCGCCGACCGGGCGAGGAGCTCGGGCGGCAGCTCGGCGGCCGCGATCGGCCGGGCGGTCGCGCTCTTCGCGCGCGGCGGGCTCGCGGCGCTGGAGGCGCTGGAGCGCGCCGACTGGGACATCTTCAACGCGACGGCCGCGGCCCGTCGCGGGCGCGGCTGGCGCTGGCGGCGATCCGATGAGCGTCGAAGCGGCGTACGCCGAGGTCGAGCGGCTCACACGCCGCGAGGCGCGCAACTTCGCCTACGGGATCATGGTTCTGCCGCGGCCGAAGCGACAGGCGATCGCAGCGATCTACGCGTTTGCGCGCCGCGTCGACGACGTGGCGGACGGCGCGCTGCCGCTCGGCGAGAAGCAGGCGCGGCTGCCGCAGGTTGCACGCGACGCCCTGGACGCGCCTCCGGCGGAGACGCGATGCTCGTGGCGCTCGGCGGACGCGCGCTCGCGCTACCCGATCCCCGGCGATGCGCTGCACGAGCTCGTGGACGGCGGCCTTCAGGACACCGAGCAGACCCGGTACGCGGACTTCGACGGAGCTGCTCGGCTACTGCCGCCGGGTCGCGGGAGCCGTGGGCGTCGCCTGCGTGGCGGTGTACGGCTCCGGACGAGGTCGGGCGCGCGGAGACGCTCGGCGTCGCCCTCCAGCTGATCAACATCGCGCGGGACGTGCGGTGAGGACTGGGAGCTCGGCCGCGTCTACCTGCCGCAGGACGAGCTCGAGCGCCTACGGCGTCTCCGAGGACGACATCGCGGCCGGCAGGGCCGACGCGGGTGGCGGGCGCTGATGGCGTTCCAGGCCTCGCGCGCACGCGCGCTACCTCGACGACGGGCTCCAGCTGCTCGACTCGCTCGATTCGCCGTAGCGCCGCCTGCGTCGCGCACCTTCGCGGGCCTCTACCGGGCGACACTCGACCGGATCGAGGCGCGCGGGTTCGACGTCTTCGACGGCTCGCTGCGCCTGTCGCCGCTGACCAAGCTGCGCATCGTGGGAGCGGGGCTGCTCCGATGAGAGCTGCCGTCGTCGGAGGCGGGCTCGCCGGGTTGAGCGCGGCGCTCGAGCTGGTGGACTCCGGGCCACGAGGTCGACCCTCTACGAGGCGCGGCCGACGCTCGGCGGCGCCGTGCAGACGCTGCCGCGGCGTGACGGCGACCCGGAACCGCCGCCGGACAACGGCCAGCACATCGCGCTCGGCTGCTTCACGCGCCTACCTGCGCTTCCTCGAGCGGATCGGGCAGAGCGATTCCCTGCGCCGCCGGCCGCTCGAGCTGCCGGTGACTCGACGAGCGGGCGCGTAGGGCGGTGATCCGGCCCTCGGCGCTCGCTCTCCTCCGCTACCGCCACCTGTCCTCTCGGCGATCGGATCAGGATCTTGAAGGCGCTTGTTCACTGGAGCCTCGAAACGCCCGGGGTGGGACGTTCGCCGAGGCGCTGCGGCGGCGGGGGCAGTCGCCTCGGGCGATCGAGCGGTTCTGGGACGTGTTCATCCGTCCGGCGCTGAACCTGCCCGCGGACGAGGCCGACGCGGAGGTCGGCGACTTCACCGTTCGGACGGCGCTGCTCTCGGGAAGCGGGCCTCCGATCTGCTCCTGCCGGTTCGGCCGCTCGGGGAGATGCACGGCGAGGCGGCGGGCCGCGCGCTCGAGGCGGCCGGCGCAACCGTGCGCGACCGGCGTGCGCGTGGACGACCTGCGACGAGCCTCGACGCCGACGCCGTCGTCGTGGCCTGCCGCCTGCGGAGAGCGCCCGCCTTCTGGGTGAGCCCGAGCCGCAGCTGGGGTACTCACCGATCGTGAGCGTCCATCTGCTCTTCGACCGGCGGCTGCTGGACGAGCCGCTGGCGGCGCTGCTCGGCAGCCCCGCGCACTGGGTCTTCGACCGCGGGCGGCTGACCGGCCACGAGCCCGAGACCGGCCAGTACCTGACCGTCGTCTCGAGCGGCGCGCCCGAGCTCGAGGCCCTGCGCGGACGCGACCTCGTCGAGCTGATCGCCGGCGCGCTCGTCGAGCGGCTCGGCCAGGCCGAGCTGCTCTGGTCGCGGGTCAGCCGAGGCCCGAGGCGACGATCGCGGTCCGCCCGGGCAGCGAGCGAGCACCGGCCCGGGCCGCAGACGTCGAGGCCGAACGTCACGCGCGGGCGCGTGGACGGGAACCGGCTGGCCGCCGACGATGGAGGGCGCGGTGCGAAGCGGCGTCGAGGCTGCGCGGCGCCTTGACCTCGGCGCGTCAGGAGGTGGCGGCGTGACGGTTGCGCCGGAGAGGATCGACACCCGCCTGGATGCGGCGATCGAGGCCGCCACGCAGCGCCTGCTCGAGCTCCAGCACCCCGACGGCTACTGGGTCGGCGAGCTCGAGTCGAACGCGACGATGATCGCCCAGCACCTGTTCTGGCACCACGTCCTCGGCCTGAGGACCCCGGAGCTCGACCGCAAGATCGCGAACGAGCTGCTGGCCCGGCAGCGGGAGGACGGGACGTGGTCGATCTGGTTCGAGGGCCCGCCCGACCTCTCGACCTCGATCGAGGCCTACGCGGCGCTGAAGCTGGCCGGCGTCGACCCGGGCCACCAGGCGCGCGAGTTCATCCGCTCGCGAGGCGGGATCCCGCGCAGCCGGATCTTCACCAAGTGCTTCCTCGCCCTGCTCGGCCAGTGGCCGTGGCAGCGGATCACGCCGATCCCGGTCGAGCTGGTGCTGCTGCCGCCTTCCGGGCCGGTCTCGATCTACGACTTCTCGTGCTGGGCGCGCGGCACCTTCGTCCCGCTCGCGGCCTGCCAGGCGCTGCGCCCGGTGCAGGCCGGCACCGATCGAGCTCCGCGGAGATCGGCGCGCGGCCGGGCCAGAGCAAGCCGCCCCCACGCCCGTCGTCCGCTGCGCCGCGTCGCGCATCGCGAGGCCGAGCGCTGGGTGCGCGAGCCCACCAGGAGGCGGACGGCTCGTGGGGCGGGATCCAGCCGCCCTGGGTCTGGTCGATCCTGATGCTCGTCGCCCTCGGACACGGCTTCGAGGACGAGACGCTGCGACGAGCGGTCGAGGGCTGGGAAGGGTTCACGATCGACGAGGGCGACCGCCTGCGCCCGGAGGCCTGCCAGTCGCCCGTCTGGGACACGGGCCTCGCCGTCCTCGCGCTCCGTGACTCGGGCCTCGGGCCCGGAGCACCCGGCGCTCGTCGCGCGCGGCCGAATGGCTCGAGGACGAGGAGGTGACGGTCGCGGGCGACTGGGCGGTTCGGCGCCCCGAGCTCGCGCCGGGCGGCTGGGCGTTCGAGTTCGAGAACGACCTCTATCCCGACGTGGACGACTCCGCCGTCGTCGCGCTCGCGCTCGCGGCGTTGCCACCGAGCGCGCGAGGCCGTCGACCGCGGCCTGGCCTGGACGGCGGGGATGCAGTCGCGAAGCGGCGGCTGGGGGCGTTCGACGTCGACAACGAGGCCTTCTGGCTCTACAAGCTCCCGTTCTGCGACTTCGGCAAGGTGACCGACGAGCCGAGCGCCGACGTCACCGCGCACGCGCTCGAGGCGCTCGTCCCGGAGCACGGGTACGAGGACGAGGTGCGGCGCGGCCTCGACTGGCTCCTCGCCGAGCAGGAGGCGGACGGCTCGTGGTTCGGGCGCTGGGGCGTCAACCACATCTACGGCACCGCGGCGGCGCTCCCGGCGCTCGAGGCCTGCGGCATCGAGCCGGAACACCCCGCGGTGCGCCGCGCCGTCGCGCTGGCTCGACTCGGTGCAGAACGAGGACGGGGGCTTCGGCGAGGACATCCGCTCGTACGCCGATCCCGCCTGGCGCGGCCGAGGCCCGAGTTCTCCTTCCCAAACGGCCTGGGCGCTATTAGCCTACGTCGCTGCAAACGAGGCGCAGGGCCGGCCCGCCCGGCGCGCGGCCGAGTGGCTCTGCAGCGCACAGCAAGGAAACGGAGACTGGGAGGAGCAGCACGTTCACCGGCACTGGGTTCCCGCTTGACTTCATGATCAGGTACCACTTGCTACCGACTGCACTTCCCGTTGCTCGCCCTCGGCCGTCTACGAGAAAGGCTCAGTCGATGAAGTTTCCGCTCGCCCCGACAGTCCAGATCGCGCAAGTACGTCGCGCAGCAGCAGCGCAGGGGCGAGCGCTATCCGCTCGTCCTGATGCTCGAGCCGACCCTGGCCTGCAACATCGCCTGCATCGGCTGCGGGAAGATCCGCGAGTACGAGTCGAACAAGGCCCGCCTGTCGGTCGAGGAGTGCATCGACGCCGGCGTCCAGTGCCCGGCGCCCGTCGTCTCGATCTGCGGCGGCGAGCCGCTCGTCTTCAAGGGGATCGAGGACGTGGTCGCGGGGCTTCCTCGAGCTGAACAAGAACGATCGAGCTCTGCACGAACGCGCTGCGACTCGAGCAGTTCCTCGACGTGTTCGACGCCGAACAAGCGGCTGACGCTTCGTCGTGCACCTCGACGGCATGCGCGAGATCCACGACTACATCTGCGACTACCCGGGGCTCTGGGACATCGCCGTCGACGCGATCCGCCAGGCCCGCGCGCGCGCGGCTTCCGGGTGACGACGAACACGACGATCTTCAAGGAGACCGAGGTCGGACGACGTGATCCAGATGATGGGCTACCTCACCGACGAGATCGGGATCGACGGCATGCTCGTCGCGCCGGGCTACCAGTACTCGCAGATCGATCCGAACCTGACGATGACGCGGGCCGAGCACGAGGAGAAGTTCCGCGTCATCCGCGCGGCCGCGCGCGAGAACGGCTACCGCTGGCTCGCGAGCCCGATCTACCAGGACTTCCTCGCCGGCGACCGCAAGCTCGCCTGCGCGCCGTGGGGTTCGATCACGCGCAACCCGTACGGCTGGAAGGGCCCGTGCTACCTGCTCACCGACGGGATCTTCCCGACCTACGAGGCGCTGCTGGACGGGATCGAGTGGGAGGAGTACGGGCCCGGGCAACGACCCGCGCTGCGAGCACTGCGCGATCCACTCCGGCTTCGAGCCGTCGGCGGCGTTCGAGGCGGCCGGAGAGCATGCAGGGAGAGCGTCCGCAGCATGGCATGGACGCTGACGGGGTGACCTTCGCCTGCGCCACGACGCGCGGAGCGGCGGGTCGCGCGCCGCAGCCGGTGCGCGCACCGCGCTCGTCGGGCTCGGCGCGCGAACGGGGTGCCCGAGGGGCCGCGTGGTCTCGTTCGGGATCGCCGGCGCGCTGCGCGACGGGCTCGCCGATCGGGACCGTGCTCGACGCGACGCGCGTCGTCGACGCCGAGCGGGGCGGTGCTCTGGGAGGGCCGGCCGCTGGGCGTCGAGCCGGCGCAGAGCCGCGACGATGCTCGCAGCCGACGAGCGTCGTCGACGACCCGAGCGAGCGGCGCCGCGCCTGCACGAGCGCGACCGGCGCGGACGCGGTCGACATGGAGAGCGGGCGCGCTGGCCCGCACCGGCCGGCTGCACGGGCGTCCTGCGCGCGGTGAGCGACACGCCCGAGCGCCGCTCGAACGGCCTCGCCGACGGTGCGCCGACATGGGCCGGACGTACGACTGGCCTGGCCTCGTCGCGCGCCTTCGCGCGCCGCGCCGCGCGGCTTCGTCCGCGCGGCCGCCGACGCGATGCGCGCGCTCGATCGCCTCGGGGCCGCGACGGAGGCGGTGGCCTGCGTAAGCCGCGTCCTCCTCGCCGCCCCGCGCTCGTTCTGCGCCGGCGTCGACCGCGCGATCGAGATCGTCGAGATCCTGCTCGAGCAGCACGGACCGCCCGTCTACGTCCGCCACCAGATCGTCCACAACGACCACGTGGTCAGACGGCTCGAGCGGCTCGGCGCAGTGCTTCGTCGACCACGAGGACGCCATTCCCGCGGGCGCGATCTGCGTGCTCTCGGCCCACGGCGTCGCGCCGTCGGTGCGGGAGAACTGCGGAGCGTCGCGGCCTCGTCGTCGTGGACGCCGTCTGCCCGCTCGTCTCGAAGGTGCACGCCGAGGCCAGGCGCTACGCCGACAGCGGCCACCTGGTGGCGCTCGTCGGCCACGCCGACCACGTCGAGGTGATCGGGACGCGCGGCGAGCGGCCCGGACTCAGACCGTGGTGATCGAGTCGCCCGAGGACGCGGCGAAGCTCGACTCCGGCGGCAAGCCGATCGCGGTCATCACGCAGACGACGCTGTCGCTCGACGACGTCGCCGAGACCGTGGACGCGCTCGGGACGCGCTTCGGCGATCTGCGCCGGCCCGCCGCGGACGACATCTGCTACGCGACCCAGAACCGCCAGGACGCGGTCAAGGCGCTCGCTCAGGAGGCGCGACGCTGATCCTCGTGATCGGCTCGGAAACGAGCTCGAACGCGCAGCCGCCTCGTCGAGGTGGCACGAGCGCTATGGCGCCACGGCGCTGCTGATCGACGGCGAGAGCGGCCTCGACCCCGACCTGCTCGCCGGGCACGAGACCGTCGGCCTCACCGCCGGCGCCTCCACGCCGGAGGAGCTCGTCGCGCTCGTCCTCGCGCGGCCTCGCCTCGCTCGGGTTCGACGAGCTCGCGGCGAGATCGAGGTGGCCAGCGAGAGCGTGCAGTTTCCGGCTGCCGCAGGAGGTCGACGAGCGGCATGACCAGCGTCGAGGTTCCCTATTCGATCGCCTCCGCGCTCCCGTCGCTGACGGTGCTCGACATCACCAACGACGTCAAGCGAGAGCTCTCGCGCTCGCGGCCACGGGAGCGGGATCGCGTACATCTCACCGCTCGACGACGTCGCGCTGGTGCGGGTTCAGGAGCGGGAAAGCGGCTTCTTCGCCGATCTCGAGGACCTGCTCACCCGCCTCGTGCCGCAGGACGAGCCCGAGCGGGAGCGGCTCGCTCTGCCTGCTGCTCGGCCCTCACAGCGGAGCAGATTCCGTTTAGCGACGGCTCGCTCAGCCTCGGCCAGTGGCAGCGCATCCTGCTGCTGGGCTTCGACCGCCCGTCCGAGCCTCGGCTGGAACCTGACCATCCTGGGCTAGATCGGTTCCGCTTGACTCGGCGTGCCGTGTGAGGCGCACTCTAGGTCCATGCAGCGCGCGAGGAGGCATCAGCGCCTATTCGCCGGACTGGCGTTCGCGCTGCTCGCCCTCATTGCGGAGCTCGCCGGCCGGAGCCTCGACGCACCGCCTCGACGTCGGCCGCCACGTGGCCACGCCGAGCTACGCGGGTGCCGACTACTACCCGTTCCTGCTCGCCGCCGTGAAGCTCGGCGTCGCGCTCCTGTTCGCGCGCCTGGCCTGGCGCTTCGTCCGCGCGCACGCCGCCGCGCGCGCGGGACGGCGTGCTGCTGACCAGCGTCGGCTCGCGGCCCGCGCCAGGCACCGCGGGTGCGGTCTCGACCTCTCGCCTCGGCTGTGGCTGACCGCCTTCCTCGTCACCTCGCTCTTCTACCTCGTCCAGCGCGACGCGGAGCAGGCTCGCGGTCGGACGCTGGCCGCTCGCTCTCGCCGTGGCTGCACAGCTCGGCGCGCTACCGGTCTTCGCGGTGCTCGCCGTGCTCGTCGCCCTCGCCTGGAGCGCCGTCGCCGTCCTGGCTGAGCGCCTACGAGCGCTACGCGAAGGAAACCTGCGCCCGGGCGAGCGGATCGTCACCGCCTCGCCGCCGCCGCGCAGCCAGCGCACCGAGACGCCGCCGCGCCTCCACGCAAGCTCTTCGGCCTCGCCTTCGAGAGCCGACCGCCGCCCGTTCCCGCCTAGCCCGCGGCCACACGCCCAGCGCCCGCGGGCCCCGTGTCGATGTCCTGACCTCCGCGGGAGGTGGAGATGAGTACGCAACTGATCAACCGAGCGGGTGGCGACTCGTCGCCGGTCGCCTGCGCGCCGAGCTGTCGCCGCGCTCGGCCCGCTGACGATGCTCGGCGGCGTCTGCTGGGCGTTCCTGCAGCCGTACCGAATCACGCTCCTGCATCCGCACGACCAGGGCTTCTGGTGGCTGTTCGTCCAGCCGCCGCTCCTGTGGTCATGGTCGGCGGATCGTCTTCGCGCTGTCTCGTCGCGCCGGCGCGTGATCGAGGACCTCCAGGCCGAGGAGCGCTGATGGAGCCGCCCGCGCGAACACGTCCACTGGCTGTTCGCGACCGGGCTTCCTGCTGCTCGGGCTGCTGCCTGCTCGCCAGGGCGCTCGTCGGCGAGGAGGTCTGGCGCCGCCGCGCCTGGCGGGCCTACCTCTGGCCGAGCCTGCTGTTCCTGATGGGCGTCCTGATGTGGCCGGTGATGGTCTTCTACACCAACTCGATGATCCACATGCTCGCCCACGGCGCATGGGCCCAGGCGATGATGCTGGCCGGGCGCGGCCGAGCTCGGGCTCGTGCGCGGGAAGCTGCACAGCCGTGGCCTGGAGGCTGGCGACGCCGCTGGCGCTCGTGGTCTCGGGAGTGGCGATCCTCGTCCACGAGCAGAACGGCTGGCTCTTCGCCGCGCTCGCCGTTCCTCCACCACGTCATCGGGCTGGACGGCGCTGATCGGCGCGCTCTTCCCGCTCATCGGCGCTCTTCCGGCCGCCGGTCGCCCGTGTGGCAGCTCGGGATTCGCGATCACGTTCGTCGTGCTCGCGGTCTTCCTGTACTCCGACCGCGACGTCGCCCCGATCTTCGGGCACCTCTCGCCGCTCGCCGGGAGCAGCACCGATGAGGCAGCCTGCTGCGCAGCCGCGCTTGCAGCGCTCGCCCTTCCGGGCGTGGCCTCCGCCGCACGCGACGCTCATCCAGACGACGCCGAACGTCCAGCAGCGGTCTGCAGAGTCTCGCCCAAGCTCGTGCGCCTGCGTTTCGACCAGAGCGTGAAGGCGCTGCCGAACGGGATTCGCGTCTATACGGCCAAGGGACGAGTCGTCTCGGGCGTGACGCGAGCGGGGTCGGACACGCGGGTGATCGCCGCACCGGTGCGGCGTCCTGCCGCGCGGGCGCGTACACTGTCCGCTGGAGCGCGATCTCCGCGGACGGGCACGTCGATCAGCGGCGTCTTCACCTTCGGGGTCCGTCACCGCGCGCCTCCGGCGACGGAGGCCTTCGGCGCCACCGGGCCGACGACGGACGGAGCACGTCGTGCGGTGGCTCTACTTCCTCGTCGCTGGCGCTGCTCGCCGGCGGGCTCGGCTTCCGCCTGCTCGTCCTCCGCGGGCCGCTGCCGGCCGCGAGACGGAGCGCCGCTTCTACCGTCTGATCGGGGGTCGGCGCGGTGGGTGTGATCGAGGTCGGGATCGTCGCCTTCCTGCTGCGCGCCGAGGACGCGCTCCAGCTGCCGTTCGGGAGGTTCCTCTACGGCGACCTCGCCCCGGTCGCGAACGGGACGCGCTTCGGAACGGCCTTCGTCGCGATGACGCTCGGCTTCGCGCTCGTCAGCGCGCTCGCTCTTCCTCGCCTGGCTGACCGACCGCGTCTGGCTGCTCTGGCCGGCGCTTCGCCCTGTCGCTCGGCTTCGCCTCGGGCCTCTCGCTCTCCGGGCACTCCGCGGCCGATGCGGGCTCGTCCGGGCTCTCCGAGCTCGCCGACTGGGCGCACCTGGCGGCCGGCGTCGCTCTGGGTCGGCGGCCTCGTGCAGCTCGCCTTCGTCGTCTGGCCGCTCGAGCCTGACTTGCGCCGCCGCGCCTTCCTGCGCTTCTCCCGCCTCGCGACCGGCCTGATCGTGGTGATCCTCGGCGCAGGGATCTACCTCAGCGTGCGCTGCGGCTGCCGCAGCTCGACGATCTGTGGGGCGAGCGCTACGGCCAGGTCGCTGCTGGTCAAGCTCGCGCTGGTCTCGCTGGCGCTGCTCTGGGGCGCGGCACACCACTTCCTCGTGCGCCCGAAGCTGGAGCGCGGCGCGCCGCTGTTCGCATCCCTGCCTCGCAGCCTGGCCGGAGAGAGCGCGGTCGGAATGGCGATCCTGCTGGCCGCGGCGGTGCTGGTCGACTCGAAGCCGCCGCCGCAGCCGGTGTCCGCGGCCGCCGCTCGCCCAGCAGGGACGCTGGACGCCGCGGTGCGGAGGGCGAGACGTTCGCGACGAACAGGCGCGTGCCCCGGTACTGGCCGCGCCGGTGAACGGATGCAGGCCCCTGGTACCAGCCGGCCAGCGCCTTCCGCTCGCTGCCGCGGAACTCGCGCAAGAGCTGGCGCAGGAAGACGACTCCGACCTGGATGTCCCCACTGACCGTGTGGGCACGCGCTTGCGCAGCAGCACCGTCTCCACGTAGTTCCTCGTCACCGGCAGCACCTGCATCACGCCGCGGGCCCCGGCCGAGGAGACGAGGTCCGGTCTGGTAGCCCGACTCCATCCAGGCGAGCGCGCGCACGAGCCCGGGGTCAAGGCTGTAGATGCGCGCCCAGCGCGCGAGCAGGCCGCGGACGTCCCTCGGTTCGGCGTGAATCGTCCGCGCGGGGCGGATCGTCCGGCGGACGAGCGATACCGCGGGCCGGCCGCGCGCGAGGGCGCTCAGCGTGAACCGTCCCGCGATGCCGTCCGCGGCGAGCCGGCGCCCGCGCTGGTAGCGCCGCAGCGCGCGCTCGGTCGCGCCGTCGAAGTAGCCGTAGACCGGAACGAGGGCACCGCGTCGGGCGAGCATGAACTGCAAGTACGGACACGTCCCAGCCGAACATCCTCCGGCGCAGCGTCCGGCGGCCGAAGAGCGGCTGGCCCAGCGGGCCGAGAGCACGCCGCGTCGCAGGCCCCGCCCGGCCGTCGGGGACGAGCCCTGCCCGACGCTGGAAGGCCTTGGTCGCGCGCACCGTCCTCGGTCCGGCGATCGAGTCGATCGGGCCGTTGTAGAGGCCGTATGCGCGCAGGGCGACCTGAAGCCCCGCAATCTGGGGGTTCGAGGCGTTTGCGGCCGCGGCGAAGGCGAGCGCCGTCAACACGGCCGCGCATATGGCGACGGATCTGCGGGCCACGGATCGGTCCATTCCCGGCCGTCGCGGCCAGAGTCCTCCCGCTAGCGTGAGCTGCATGCGGTGGGCGATCTCCGGCGGAGCGGGCTTCCTCGGCCTGCACCTGGCGCGGCGGCTGCTCGCGGACGGGCACGACGTGCGGACGCTCGACCTCGCGCCCGTCGACGACGCCGAGCTCGAGCGCGAGGTGGAGGAGCTCCGCGGCGACGTGCGCGACGCCTCGGCGGCCGCCCGCCTCGTCGACGGCGCCGACGTGCTGGTGCACGCCGCGGCGGCGCTGCCGATCCAGGCCTCGCGAGACGCCATTCGCTCCGCGAACGTCGACGGCACCGGCGTCGTCTTCGCCGCGGCGCTCGAGGCCGGAGCGGGCCGGGCGGTGTCAGATCTCCTCGACCGCCGTCTACGGGATCCCGAAGCATCACCCGCTCCGCGAGGACGCGCCGCTCGTCGGAGTCGGCGACTACGGCGAGTCGAAGATCGAGGCCGAGCGCGTCGCCCGCCGCGCCGGGCGTCGCGGGCTCGAGGTCGTCGTCCTGCGTCCGAAGACCTTCATCGGCCCCGAGCGGCTCGGCGTGTCTCGAGATCCTCTTCGACTGGATCCGCGAGGGCCGCCGCATCCCGGTCCTCGGCGACGGTTCGAACCCGCTACCAGCTCCTCGCCGTCGAGGATCTCGTCGAGGCGACCGTCAGCGCGGGCACGGCCGATGTGGCCGGCGAGACCTTCAACGTGGGCGCGACCGCGTTCGGCACGGTCCGTTCCGACCTCGAGGGCCTGATCGGCCACGCCGGCTCGGCCAGCCGCCTGCGGCCGGTGCCCGCGCGGCCCGCCGAGCTCGCGCTCCGCGCGCTCGAGCTGGCGCGGCTCTCACCGCTGGCCGAGTGGCACTACCGCACGGCGCATCGAGACTCGTTCGTCGACGTCTCGAAGGCGCAGCGCCTGCTCGGCTATCGCCCGCGGCTCTCGAACGAGCAGGCGCTGGCGAGACCTACGACTGGTACCTCGCGAATCGCGACGGGCTCGGCGAGGCGGGCGTCACGCACCGCGTGCCGTGGGACCAGCGGGCCCTGGGCTTGCTGAAGCGTCTGAGCTAGTTCGGGAGCGACGTCGCCGTAGACCGAGTCCGACCAGGAGACGTCGGTCCAGGAGACGTCGCTCCAGGACACGTCGCTCCAGGACACATCGCTCCACGAGACGTCGCTCCAAGAGACGTCGCTCCAGGAGGACGAGCGAACCAGGCGCGCGTCCTGCCAGCCGTCGAGCCAGGAGACCTCGTCCCAGGCAGGCGATGCCTGCGCCGCCGCGAGCCAGGCGGCGTCGTCGAACGCGGGTCCGTCGCCGCCGTCCGGATCGAGGAAGGCGTTCAGCGCCCGGTTCGGGTTCGGAGGCGAGCCCAAAGCCAGCGCGCCGGGGCGAAGACTCGCCGACTCCCGCCGAATGGAAGGCCGCGTGCCGGACCGGCCGGGCGGCCACCATCAGTGCGCCCTTGACCTGGTCGGGGTGAGATCCGGATCAGAGCATGAGCAGGTCGGCCGCGATCCCGGAGACGATGGGCGCCGACAACGACGTCCCTGACAGCTCCATGTAGGTGCCGTCGGCCGTATGGACGACCTGTGACAGGCGCGCCTCGGCGAGCGTCGACCCCGCGGGAATCGGTCCGACCAGATCCCGGCCCGGCGCGCTGAGCTCGGGCTTGGCAAAGCCGTCGTGCGTGTATCCCCACGTCGACCACGGCGCCACCGACGCGCGGTCGGGACTGGTCGAGTTGTGGAGGTCGAGCGCGCCGACCGTGATCACGAACGGGTCGTTCGCCGGCCCGAACTCGACGTCGGACGTCTTCCCGTCCTCGGCGTAGTTGCCAGACGAGGTGACGACGACGACGCCGCCGAACCAGAGCTTCTCGACCGCCTTGTCGAGCGGGTCTCAGCGGAAGCTGCTCGGGGTCGCCGAGTGGAGCGAGAAGTTCGCGACGCGGATGTCGTACTGCTGCTTGTTGCGGAGGATCCACTGGGCGGCCGCGATCACGTCGCTCGTGCGCGCCATGCCCTGGTCGTCCATCACGTCGATCGAGACGATCCCCGCGGTCGGGCGCGGCGCCCGAATGCCGGTCACCTGCGGCCGACGGCCGCGCCACGAAGGTGCCGTGGCCGCGTCCGTCGCCGGCCGAGTTCCCCGGCAGGGAGGTCAGCGTCCACCTGCGCGCGGATGCGGCCGGCGAAATCGCTGCGCGACGCGTCGATCCCGGAATCGATGAACGCGATGGAGGGATTCCTCTCTGCCGGCCGCGCTCTCCGGGTGTGCGCCGGGCAGCAACGGCCAGAGGTTGTCGACGCCGACGGCCGAGGTCCAGAGCTCGCTGGAAGTGAAGTCCTGCGGGCTGTGGCCCCTGGGGAGCTTCTGCTTCTCCTTCGTGTCCTTGAAGCCGTGCAGCCCGTCCAGGGCGACGGGCGTGTCGGGAACGATCACGAGGCCGGAGGCCTCGGCGAGGTCGGGCAAGTCCCCGGCCCGCACGGACGGCCGGCCGCGGCGTCCACGATCGGGAGCCGCGTGCTGTCGTGGTCGGCGAACTCTTCGAGGGCGTCCTGCGCCTTGCCCGCACCGCGGTCGCTGTGGACGATCACGCGCACGTCCGCGTTCGGCGTCGAGCTCGCGGCCGTCTGCAACGCGGGGGCGAGGTAGCTGTCGCCGTGCGCGTCCCGCTCGCCCGAGCCGGCGCTCGCCGCCAGCGGAGCCGCGAGGCGAGAACGACGAGGGCCAGGAGGCCGCGCTTCAGCGTGGCATTGGCCCATCGGAGCCCCGGCCCGCCGCGCCCTGTTCCCCAGAGCCCGCTCGAACGGGTCTCACCACCGGTGCCGCCGTTCTCGCTCCTCCCGCATTCCTCTCCCCTTTCCGCGCTGAGCGCAGGCCGCAAATCGTCTGACCCGACGGTATTCGGAGGGAGAGCCGCTGTTATCACCCCTAAAGGGGATTTGGCCTGCCGAATCACTCGTTCGGGGACCAGGTTCGCCTCGGCGACGTCCCTATACTCGCGGCCGGTGGCAGAGCTCTCCGACTACCGCGAGCGCTTCCCGATCCTCGCGCGACGACGACGTACCTGATCAACCACTCGCTCGGCGCGATGCCCGCGGCGGCCGAGGACCGCGTCGCTCGAGTACGCGCGCACGTGTGGAAGACGCGGGGCATCCGGCGCCTGGGGCGAGGGCTGGTGGACGATGCCGCTGACCGTCGGCGACCAGATCGGCCGCATCGTCGGCGCGCCGCCGGGACACGATCTGCGATGCACCAGAACGTGACGATCGCCGAGGCGGTCGTGCTCTCGTGCTTCCGGCTTCGAGCGCCCGCGCAACCGGATCGTCTACGAGGAGGCGAACTTCCCGTCGGTGCGCTACCTCTACCAGGCGCAGCCTGACGGCGAGCGCGGATCGTCGGTCGAGCCGACGACGAGGCGATGTCGTCGAGGCGATCGACGAGCGGACGCTGCTCGTGCCGATCACGCCACGTCCTCTTCAAGACGGGCGAGATCCAGGACGTCGAGGCGATCGTCGACGCGCGCACGAGGTCGGCGCACACGTCGTGCTCGACGCGTACCAGTCCGGCGGGCGTCGTGCCGCTCGACGTGACCGCGCTCGACGTCGACTTCGCGGTCGGCGGCTCGGTCAAGTGGCTCTGCGGCGGGCCCGGCGCACGGCTGGCTCTACGTGCGGCCCCGACCTCGCCGAGCGGCCTCGAGCCGACGTTCACCGGCTGGCAGGCGCACGCGCGGCCGTTCGCCTTCGAGCCGGAGCAGCGACTACGCGGACGGGCGCGGCGCGGTTTCTCACCGGGACGCCGAACGTGCCCGCGCTCTACGCGGCGACCGCCGGCTACGACGTGATCGAAGAGGTCGGCGATCGACCGGATCCGCGAGCGCTCCGTCGAGCAGACGACAGCTGCTGATCGAGCTACTCGAGGAGGCAGGCTTTCCCGTCGCGGCAGCCCGAAGCGACCCCGCCTCGGCGCGGAGGCACCGTCGTCGTCCGGCCACCTGAGGCCAGAGCGCGTCGACGCCGGGCTGGCCGCGCGCGGAATCCTCTGCGACCACCGGCCGGACGTCGGCCTGCGGCTCGAGCCCGCACTTTCTTCAACACCGACGACGAGCTTCGCCACACCGTCGAGCAGATCGCGGAAGCTCGCGGGTCAAGCAATACGTAACT
>ERZ1370068.447-contig-10404_pt1 | contig 20544 bp, 34 predicted proteins | sample MGYA00561227_ERZ1370068 | MGnify/ENA primary metagenome ERZ1370068 (study PRJEB38410, sample SAMEA6850437) | metagenome | study: Metagenomic assessment of the ecological functions of the soil: analysis of the soil microbiota associated with the... | reverse complement strand
CATGAGCGCCCTCCCGCGCGCGGCAGCATGTAATACGCCATGACCGGCGTAAGGGTGATGGAGACGACGAGGCGTCTGCCAGAATGGAAATGATGTAGGCCTCTCCGAGTGGCGCGAACAGCCGGCCTTCGATGCCCGACGAGCGCGAACAGCGGAACAAAGACCAGCACGATGACCATCGTCGCGTAGACGATGCCGGAGCGCACTTCCTGCGACGCGGACACCACGACGTGCCGAAGATAGTCCTAGCTTCCGGCTGCCCGAGTTCTCCCAGGCAGGCGGCGAAAGATGTTCTCCGGCGAAATCGACGACCGCATCGTCGACGAGTTCGCCGATGGCAATCGCCAGTCCTCCGGAGCGTCATTGCATTGATCTGAGAGTCCGGCGAGATGAAAGATCGCCGCCGTCGCCGCGGATGGAAGCCGGTATGGCGGTGAGCGGGATCGCCGTCGTTCGCCAGTTCAGGAGAAAGGCGAAGAGCACGACGGCCACCACGATGACCGCCTCGAGCAGCACCATCTGGGAGATTGTGAACCGGACGTCTCGGATGAAGTTGGCCTGCAGCGGAACAGGATCTGATCGGCTTTTCATCCCGGGCGGAGGCTTCCCGCCGTCTCCTGCAGGCTCTGCTCGATTTCGCGTGTCAGGACGACCGTATCGATGCCGGGCTGCTTTTCCCCACGGAGACAACGACGGCTGGTTTCCTTGCAACCCCGCGTCTCCGCGCTTGAACTTCGGCGCAAACTCGACCTTCGGCGATTTGGCGCAGGTAGATCGCCGTGTTGCCGGCCGTCGCCACCACCAGATTGCGCAGGTCGTTCAGGCTGGTGCTGCGGCCGACGTTGCGGATCAGGTATTCGCGCGCATATTGGTCCGTGATATCCTCCTCCGTAGTGTTGACGCCGAACTGCGTCAGCGCGCGTTCGAGCTCGGTCGTAGCCGACGCTCAGCGCCCGCAGCGCCGCCGGATTGCGGCGAGACGCGGTATTGCCTGACTTCGCCCCCAATCGGGATCACCTGCGCCGCGACGCCGGGAATGGCGAGCAGGCGAGGGGCGGAGGCACGAAATCCGCGTTTCGCGCAACTCCATCGGGGCTGGCGCGGTCGCTGGTGACGGCGATCAGCAATATCTGGCCCATGATGGAGCTGATCGGGCCCATGACCGGACTGCTGTTGGCGGGAAGCTGGTCGCGAATGACGGCCGAGGCGCTCCGCGATCAGCTGCCGATTGCGATAGATGTCGGTGCCCCAGTCGAATTCGACATAGACGATCGAGCAGGCCGACACCCGATACCGAGCGGACCCCGAGTGACCCCGGGCACGCCGTTCATCTGGGTCTCGGATCGGAAAGCTGTACGAGCTGCTCGACCTCCAGCGGGGCCAAGCCCTCCGCCTCGGTCATGATGGTCACCGTCGGGCGGTTGAGGTCGGGAAAGACGTCGACCGGCAGCCGGCGTGACGGCGAACGCGCCGTAGATGACAAAGCACGGCTGCGAGCGCCAGCACGATCAGCCGGTTGCGCAGGGATTGCTGGGTGACCAGGAAAGTGAACATCGCTCGCCCTCGCTCAGCGCACCTGGTCGAGGAGCCGGCGCCCTGGGCCACGATGCGCACCCCAGGCTTCAAGCCGGAGACGACCAGCACCCGGTCGCCGTCGAGCGGCTCGACCCGCACTGAGCGCGGTTCGAACCGCTCGGCTGAGCGTGCTCGAACACGAGATCCTGACCGTTCTGGCTGCGCACGACACTGGCGCGCGGAACCGCAATGCCCTCCTTCTGCCTGAGGTCGCGGACAGCACGGTGACGAACTGGCCGGCACGCAGCCCGCTGGTGCTCACCGTCGATCCTGAAATGCACCGGCACCGCCTGGTTGCGGATCGGCCGAAGCCGGCGCCCTGATATCCCAGCTGGCAGCAACGCGCCCCGTGCTCGTCTTCGGCGATCGCGGTCTGGTCGCCGGTCAAGGTATCGAAGCTCAGCGCTTCGACCGCATAGTCGCGTCGGCTCCATGATCTGAAACAGAATGGCGCTTCGGCTGCGCCATCTGCCCGGCGACGGCGTTGATTTCCGCGATGACGCCAGGGACGGGGCAGCCAGCGCTTCCGGCTCGGCCCTCACCCGATCGAGCGCGCTGCGCGCGAGTCTTTGAGACCTTGCAGCTCGATGCGGGGCTTCATCGAGGCTGGACCTGCGTGACCACGCCTTTTGCGCCAGCGGCTCGAATCCTGAGCGATACGGCGTTCGACGAGACTGATTTGCTGGTCGAGCTCGGCCCTGCCGCTGGCGCTGTCCGATACATCGACGGTCTGTACGGGTGGGTGTCACGTAGGCGAGGACGTCGCCCGTTGACTTGTCGCGTGCCGAGCCTCGGAAGCCCGGCCTCGGGCGCCGAAAGCCGTCCTCCTACCGACGGCACCGCGCATATCGCGCTGGCATTGGGATCGGGAATGATCCGTCCCGGCAATTCGATCGTGCGGCGATGAACGGCGCTTGCCGTGATGTCGGTGCGAACGGCAAGCAGGCGTTGCGTCGGCTTGGGGACGAACAACGATCCGTCCGCCAGGCCGCTTGGCGAGATCCACGCTATGCCCGGCGGCGTTCCGCGCCAGAGCGCACGTGGTCGTCGCCCTCATGTGCGCGTCGCTGCCGGCGCGACGAGAGCGACCAGGATCGCGAGCAGCACGGCACGCCGGAGCCAGCTTTGCAGGCGGCGCCAGAGCGCCCACCACCAGCGCACCGAGAACAAAACCGCCTAGGGCCGCGCCGATGAGCGCCAGATCGCTGCCGACGATCCGGTCACTTCCAGCCGCCGAGGAACGTACGCTGGTCGACGACGGCGCTGAACCTTCGGCATCGGGGCCCACCGCGGACGGCACCTGGAGGGTGCCGGTCGAACACCTCGGCTGAGACCGCCGCTCACTGACCGTGAAGATGAGTCATGCCGCCCCGCCTGCGTCGACCAGGGCGCGGCGAGCGAGTAGAGTGCCGTCATGCTGCAGCGACCGCGTCCAAGCTGCCGGCGGGGTCTCGACGGTGACCGGTCGCACCAGCGACAGGATCATTGCTGCGCAGGCGATCGAGATAGATCGTCAGCACGCCGTGTCTTGCGACCGCGACCAGCTCGAAATGTTCCGACACCGCCTCGGCACGGGCGTGCTCGCGATAGACGCGGGCGGCGAGGACGTGTGGTCTTCGTCGTGAGCGTATGCGCTGGTGTGAAGCAACAACCAGCAACAGTGCGCACGAGAGCGTTGACGCGACGCGAGCGATGGAAACGCGCATGGAATAATCCTTCACGGTCCGAATGGACGCCACTGAGTCCCGCGACCAGTCGCCGGTCGCGCGCCGCTTGGCACGCACGGACTACGAGAGGGATTTTGGCGCGGTTTGGCCGGAGCTTCCGGATCGATGCCTGCGCGGGTCGGCGGCGCTGGAACGATCGATGTCGAGCGCGTTCGAAAGGGGAGGCCAGCTCGGCTCGTGGCCCGGCCAACGTCATCGGGACGCAGCACGGGCAGCCGGACGCGCAGCAGCCGCCTTTGCAGGCGGGCGCAGCGCTACGCTCGTCATCCGGTGCTCCTGGAAGTGAGCCTCGGCAGTTACGCGGGTCCTGCCCGGTCGCAAAGCCTGCGCGTATGATCGGCTGCGCGATGGTCAGGAACGGTTGAGATGGAGCCCGCTACGTGGGCGCCCGAAACATGTTCACCCGCGACATGCGCGTGGCCGGTGTGGGCGCGGTACGGTGGTCGGCACAAGCTGGATGGCGATCATCAACGACCGCCCCCAGATCAGTCCCGCCACACCCTCCTCGCCGCGCAGCTCATGACATCGATTGAACCTCTAAACTATGGCTGAACATTGTGCTTTCCGGTGAGGGAGATCAATGCCTTGAACGCCCGGCTCGATATCTCGCCTCTCCGTGGTCAGCGCTCCGCCCGCCCGACGACGTTCATCAGCTCTTTCGATCTTCCGACGCTGCTTCGGCCGCTGTTGCCCGACGCGATCGCATGCTCGACGCAGTGCCCACGTGATCGCGCAGGATTTCCTCTTCCAGCCGCCTGCAATGCAGCGCGGACCGCCGAGATCTGCGTGACGACGTCGATGCAGTAGCGGTCGTCCGCGACCATACGCGCGATTCCGCGGACCTGGCCCCTTCGATCCGGTTGAGCCGTTTCGCGCAAGATGCCTTGATGTCACTTTCGCATGTTCGATATATACCCCCTATGGATATAGGGCCGGCAAGAGCGTTCTTGGGTGTGAGGCGTCCGGCAACGGCAGCGGTTGCGGCTCCCAGGTGAGGTTGTCCGCCATGAAAGAGACGGTTGCAGGCCAGCCCCAGTCTTGCGCCGGTGCCTCGCGCGGCCGGTGCACGGCGGGCATGCTCATGGACCCGCTGGCGATGCGAGCGGGACGGCGAGCGCGTGCGCGATCCCGTATGCGGCATGGCGGTCGATCCTCACACCACGCCGCATCGCGTCCAACATGCCGGGCGGCCCTACTATTTCTGCTCGGCCGGGTGCCGAGCCAAGTTCCAGGCCGACCCGGCGAAATATCTCGCGCCATCCGCGATGACGCGTCGCCGTACCGTGCCGGCGAGGCACCATCTATCACCTGCCCGATGCATCCGCAGATCCGCCAGGTCGGGCCCGGGCGCCTGCCCGATCTGCGGCATGGCGCTCGAGCCCGAGCTCGCCGCGGCCGACGTCGGCGCCGAATCCCGAAGCTCGCCGACATGACGCGGCGGTTCTGGATCGGCGCTCGCGCTCGCGCTGCCGGTGCGTGGTCGCTCGAGATGGGCGGCGCATCTCGCCAACCTGCACATGATCGTCGACCCGACCTGGTCGAACTGGCTCCAGTTCGTGTTCGCGACGCCGGTGGTGCTGTGGGCGCGGCTGGCCGTTCTTCGTGCGCGGCTGGCAATCGCTCGTCACGCGCAATCTCAACATGTTCACGCTGATCGCCATGGGCACCGGCGTCGCCTGGCTCTACAGCGTCGGTCGCCATCGCTGTGCCCGGGCTGTCTTCCGCCCGCGTTCCGCGGGCCACGACGGCGCCGTCGCGGTCTATTTCGAGGCCGCCGCCGTCATCACGGTGCTGGTGCTGCTCGGGACAGGTGCTCGAGCTGCGCGCCCGCGAGCAGACCTCGGGCGCCATCCGCGCGCTGCTCGATCTCGCGCCCAAGACCGCGCCGGCGCGTCCGCGCCGACGGCCAGCGACGAGGAGGTCGCGCTCGACGCCGATCGCGGTCGGCGATCGCCTGCGCGTGCGGCCGGGCGAGAAGGTCCCGGTCGACGGCGATGATCGTCGAAGGTCGCTCTGCCGCTCGACGAGTCGATGGTGCACCGGCGAGTCGATGCCGGTGACCAAGCGAGGTCGGCGACAAGGTCATCGCCGGCACGCTCAACGCGACCGGCAGCTTCGTCATGCGCGCCGAGAAGGTCGGCCGCGACACCATGCTGCGCGCGGATCGTGCAGATGGTGGCGGCGGCGCAGCGCTCGCGCGCGCCGATCCAGCGCCTCGCCGACCAGGTCGCCGGCTGGTTCGTGCCCGCCGTGATCGCCGGTCGCGATTGCTGGCATTCGCAGCCTGGGCGATGTTCGGGCCGGAGCCGCGCTTTGCCTACGGCGCTGGTCGCTGCCGTGACGGTCCTGATCATCGCCTGCCCCTGCGCGCTCGGGCTGGCGACGCCGATGTCGATCATGGTCGGCGTCGGGCGCGGCGCCCAGGCCGGCGTGCTGATCAAGAACGCCGAGGCGCTCGAGCGCATGGAGAAGGTCGACACGCTGGTGGTCGACAAGACCGGCACGCTGACCGAAGGCAAGCCCGAAGGTCGTCGCCGTCGTGCCGGCGGCAGGCTTCGAGGAGAGCGAGGCGCTGCGACTTGCCGCCAGCGTCGAGCAGGCGAGCGAGCATCCGCTGGCGACCGCGATCGTCGCCGCCGCGCCGGAGCGCGGATCAGCTCCAGTCGCCGGTGTCTGGAATTCGATCCGCCCGACCGGCAAGGGCGCGATCGGCGTGGTCGATGGCCGACGCGTACGTGCTCGGCAACGCCGCATTCCTCGCGCGAGCTCGGCATCGCGACGGCGACGCTGGACGGCGAGGCCGAGCGGCTGCGCGCACGACGGCGCCACCGCGATCTTCCTCGCGGTCGACGGCAAGGCTCGCCGCGCGTGATTGCCATCGCCGATCCGGTCAAGCCGACCACGTCTGAGGCGCTGCGGGCGCTGCTGGCGCAGGATGGCGTGCGCGTCGTCATGCTGACCGGCGACAACCGCACCACCGCGCAGGCGGTGCGCGCGCGCCTCGGCATCGACGAGGTCGAGGCCGAGGTGCTGCCCGACCAGAAGAGCGCCGTGGTCGAGAAGCTGCGCCGCGAGGGCCGCGTCGTCGCCATGGCGGGCGACGGCGTCAACGATGCGCCGGCGCTCGCGGCCGCCGACGTCGGCATCGCTATGGGCACCGGCACCGACGTCGCGATCGAGAGCGCGGGCATCACGCTGCTCAAGGGCGATCTCACCGGCATCGTCGCGCGCACGCGCGGCTGTCGGCCGCGACCATGCGCAACATCCGGCAGAACCTGTTCTTCGCCTTCGTCTACAACGCGGCCGGCGTGCCGATCGCCGCCGGCGTGCTCTATCCGATGTTCGGCATCCTGCTGTCGCCGATGATCGCGGCCGCCGCCATGGCGCTGTCCTCGGTGAGCGTCGTTGCCAATTCCCTTGCGCCTGCGGCGACTGCGTGCTTTAGCAGCCCCGGCTTGGCGCGGCATCCGCCCCACCCGACGCCCGTCAGGCTGATCCGCTCAGGGCGGTGTTCGCGTAGCGGCGAACGGCGGCAAGGTGCGACGTGATCCAGTTCACATCTCGGCGCCTCGACTCGGATCTCCTGCTGTCGCGACTTGGGAGGCTGAGATGTGCCGCAGCGTTGCTGACGGCCATCGTGACCTGATCTCCGCCAATTTCGCGCTTCCGCCGGACTACGATCATCCGCAGCTGAAGCTGGCGCCCGCGGTGGAAATCACGTTCCTGCGCTATCAGGCTTTCACCCCGGCGCAACGGCGCGATGTGCTGACGTCACTTTCCGACAACACTGGTGGCCCACATAGCCGCGAAGCTGTTGCCGTGTATGACGATCGCACCAGGACGATCTTCCTGCCGGACACCTGGACCGGTAAGACACCGGCGGATCTGTCCGTTCTGGTGCATGAAATGGTGCACCACCTGCAGAACAGCGCGCATATGAAGGTATGAATGCCCGGGCGCGCGCGAACAGCTGGCATATACCGCGCAGGACCGCTGGCTCAAGCTGTTCGGTCGTGACCTCGCATCCGAGTTCGAGATCGACGCCTTCACGCTCAAGGTGACGACGAGCTGCGGATTTTGACCGGCGGCCGCCGCCGCCGCCCCGCGACTGGCCACGACGAGCCGCTGTCCCGGAACGCTCCTGCCCGTGCCCATTGGCAGCGGGGTATCATCCCCTTTGTACGGTGCGCGAGACCCGGCGTGGCCACCACGCCGAGCGCACCCGACGGAGGACGCGATGTGGTGCCGGCTTGCATGCGCCGTGATCGTAGCCGCCGTGTCGGTCGATGGCGCGCCCCGCCCAGGAGTCCGTTGCCCAGTTCTACAGGGGCCAAGCAGATCACCGTCATCGTCGGCTCCTCCGCCGGCGGTGGTTACGACATCTACGCGCGGCTGCTCGCCCGGCATATGCCCAGGCACATTCCCGGCAATCCCGCGATGGTGGTGAGCAACATGACGGGAGCGGGGAGCAACGCTGCGGCCGCGCACGTCTACAACGTGGCTCCGAAGGACGGCACGGTCATCGGCGCGCTGCAGAACAGCGCGGTCCTCGAGTGCGCTGCTCGACGCGCTGCTCGGCGACACCAAGCGGCTGCGCCACGACGCCACCAAGTTCGTCCATCTCGGCTCCGCGACCATCGACCACTACGTGTGCATTGCGCGCGCCGACGCGGCGGTGAAGTCCTTCAAAGGACCTGCTCAGCCAGGAGCTGATCATCGGCGCCAGCCAGCCCGGCACCTCGACGCGCGATTTTCCGGCGATGCTCAACAACATGACGGGCACCAGGTTTCGCCTGGTCAGCGGCTATCCCGGCACCCGCGAGATCACGCTCGCCATCGAAAAGAACGAGGTGAAGGGGCTGTGCGGCTTCAGTTGGTCGAGCCTGCAGGCGCAACGTCCGGACTGGATCAAGTCCGGCTTCATCCGCGTGCTGGTCCAGGAGCACGACAAAGGGCATCCCGACATCAGCAGGATGGGCGTGCCGCTCGCCGTCGAGTTTGCCAAGACGCCGGAGCATCGCCGAGTGATGGAATTGATCTACAGCTCGGAGACGTTCGGCCGGCCGTATATGATGCGTCGCCCGGCGTGCCGGCGGAGCGGGTCGCGGCCCTGCGGATGGCATTCATGGCCACGATGCGCGATCAGGAACTGCTGGCGGAGGCAAAGAAGGTCGGGCTCGTCATCGATCCGATCTCGGGCGAGGAGCCTGCAGGCGCTGGCCGAGAATATCTTTGCCACGCCCGCGGCCGTAGTCGAACAGGCAAAGCAGGCACTCGAATATCGGGCACCGTAGCCGTGTCCTCACGTCGCGCAAGTACTTTGCTCACAAGGGTTCCAGCTCGCAACCCAGGAGAACACCATGACCGAGTTGTCCCGCCGCCACATCCTCACCGGCGCCGCCGCCGTCTGTAGCCGCTCGCGCCATTCGCGGCCTGCGTCCGTTCACGCCGCCGCACCGCTCACGCGGCAAACAGGCGCCAGCTTCTATCGCTCGAAACTCGGCGACTTCGAAATCACCGTCGTCAGCGACGGCGCGCGAGCGATCCCGCTCCCTGCCACCTTCGTGCGCAACGTCAGCAACGAGCAGGTGCTCGCAGCCGCCGAGGCCGCCTATATGCCGTAAGGGCAGCATCATCGCGCCGTTCAATCCGGATCGTGGTCAATACCGGCGCCAAAGCTCGTGCTGATCGATACCGGCTATGGTCCCGGTCTCGGTCCGACGGTCGGGCTGTTGCCCTTGACCTTGGCCGCCGCCGGCATCGACCCGAAGGCGATCGACATCGTTCTGATCTCCCATATGCATGGCGACCATATCCTCGGGCTCAAGACCCCGGATGGCGCGCTCGCCTTCCCGAACGCCGAGATCAAGGTGCCGTCCGTCGACTGGGCGTTCTGGATGAACGACGACAACATGAGCAGGGCGCCGGAGGGCTTCACCAAGGCGTCGTTCGGCTTCAATCGCAAGATCTTTTCCAATCTCGCGGACAAGGTGACGCGCTACGACTGGGGCAAGGAGGTCGCTCCCGGCATCACCGCGGTCGAATCCAGCGGCCACACGCCCGGTCACACCTCGTTCGTCATCGCATCGGGGTCAGGACGGCTGTTCTTCCAGGGCGACGTCACCAACGTGCCGGAGCTGTTCCTGCGCAATCCCGACTGGCAGGTCATGTTCGATCAGTGAGCCCGAGAAGGCGGTGCAAACCCGCCGGCGCATCTACGACATGGCTTCGGCCGAGAAGATCCTTGTTTGCGGCTATCACTTTCCGTTCCCCGGACTCGGTTACATCGAGAAGGCCGGCACCGGTTATCGCCTGGTGCCGGCGGCCTGAGCCCGGTGCTCTGAGCGCGGTCTCGCGAGCACGGCGCGCCGCCATTGATTGAAAGCAAGGACCGGGGTGCCGGCGATCCTCCGAGCCCCTAGGCTGCGCGCCCGGCAATGGCGACGGCGACAACGCCGCAAGGCAAAGTGCGCTCATGTTGCCTGCGATGACCGGGCGGACTGCTGGCGCGAGCGGCGGCGCTGACGCTCGCGCTGCAGGCGGGGTTGGCCGCGGCGGCCGAGAGCGCGCGAAGACGGTAACGCCAAGCAGATGGAGGCCGCGCCCACCCGCACCGGCAAGGAGCGGCTTGGCGGCAAGGCCAGCGACGAGCAGCGTGTCGACAATTGCAAGGTGCCGCCCGACCGCCGCGGCGTGATCCAGCGTCCGGATACATGCCGCGAAGACGCGAGCACGGGATCGGCGCGCTGACTGATCACCGGCAAGCGGTGATCATCGGTGCCGAGACGGGCCAGTCGAAACCGGCGGCGCGGTATATGGAGCGCGGCCCACAGATAGCAGGCCGCTATCGCCCTGGGCTATCGGCTCGAGCGTTTCCTGGCGGCGGGGCGGGCCTCCACCGCACCGGCCGCGCGGTTGGCCTTGGCCTTCCTTGGCTGGCTCGCGGGCGGACTGCTTGCCCTCGATCGGGAGCAGCATTTCCCGCTGCCCTTCGATCCGCTTGCGTCCTTTTTTCGGCTGCGCAGGGCTCTGTTTGGGCTGGGCCGTCGCTTGGCGCTCGCCCTGCACGCTGCGGCGCAGCGCATCCATGAGATTGATCACCTTCGCCGGCTCGCGCTCGCTTGGCGTGCTCGATCGTTGCTCCGGACTGCTTGCGTCTCCAACAGTTCCTTCAGCGCGTTCTCGTACTGATCGCTCGAACTTGGCGGATCGAAGTGGCCGGCCTTGGTCTTGACGATGTGCGGTGGCGAGCTCGAGCATGTCCTTCGGGATCTTGCTCGTCCTCGAATGTCGTCGAAGATAGTCGGCTTGCTTGCGCACCTCGTAGGGGTAGCGCAGCGTTACGCCGAGCAGGCCCTTGTCGCGGGCTTCGAGGGCGATGATGTGCTCGCGCGAAGTGAACGACGACCTTGCCGAGCGCGACCATGCCTTCCTTGCGGATCGCCTCGCGGATCACCGCGAAAGCCTGCTGGCCGACCTCGCCATCCGGCACGATGTAGTACGGGCTGTTGAGGTAGAGCTTCGTCGATCTCCTTCCTCGGCACGAACTCGTCGATCTCGATCACCCGCTTGCTCTCGATCGCGATCGCTTCCAGCTCCTCGGGCGCGAGTTCGAGGTATTCGCCCTTGCCGACCTCGTAGCCCTTGATGATGTCGGCGGCTTCGACCTCGTCGCCGCTCTCGGCGTCGACCTTGCGGTACTTGATGCGGTTGCCGGTGGTCTTGTTGAGCTGATGGAAGCTGATCTTCTCCCGCTCGGAGGTTGCCGGATACAAGCGCGATCGGGCACGAGACGAGCGACAGTTTCAGGTAGCCCTTCCAATAGGCACGGGGCGCCATGACCAACTCCAACGCTTACAAGACAGGACCGAAGTTACCCGTTTCACGGCTTTCCTGCCATGCGGCTGATGGCGGCCGTGTACCGACTTTGTTCTCGGCTGATCGGTGGTAAACGCATGATCCGCAAAAATTGCCGACTTCAGTCAAGATCATGTTGCCGAGCCGAGCGTTCGGATCGAAATCGCGATTTAAGGTAAAAGCAATTCCCTCGGGCGCGGGCGGGATCGCCTTCGGCGATGTCACCGCGGATAGCGCAAGCTCCAGACCCGGGTAGATCGGCCCTCTACGTGTGCCGCCCGTCCAGTCCGTACTCCACTGGATGCGCTCGAAAGGACTAGACGAATGCAGACCGGAGGATGTTCTGTGCGCGTGACGGTCTGTCGCCTACCGGCGGTTGCGCGGGCTGATATGCCTTCGCGCGCCCCGTCCGTGTTATCGTCGCGTGTGCAGGCCATAGGTTTGCCATGACTGGTATTGCAGAGTGGTTAGCTTCGATCGGCTTGGGCGAGTATGCCCAGCGCTTTTCCGAGAACGCCATTGATCTCTCGGTCGTCCGCGATCTGACGGAGCAGGACCTCAAGGATCTCGGCGTCCTGCTCGGGCATCGCCGCAAGATGCTGCGCGCGATCGCGAGAGCTTGCATGGCGCCTATGCTCCTACCGACCAGAGCCGGCGACCGAACCGGTGCCGCGAGACGAGACGCGAACGACGCCAGCTGACCGTCATGTTTTGCGATCTGGTGGGCTCGTCTGACCTTTCAGTGCGCCTCGATCCGGAGGACTTGCGGCGGGTGATCGGGGCCTATCACGCCTGCATCAGGTGAGATTATCGGCCGCTACCAGGGCATGATCGCCCGATACATGGGGGACGGCGTCCTCGCCTATTTCGGCTATCCCCAGCGCGCACGAAGATGATGCCGCACAGGCGATGCGCGCAGGGCTGGCGCTGGTCGAAGCCGTACGCGGGCCTGCAGACGGATGTCGGCACCGCGCTGCATGTTCGCGTTGGCATCGCCACCGGCACCGTCGTTGTGGGCGAGCTTCTGATCGGCGAAGCGCCTGTCAGGAGCAGGCGGTCATTGGTGAGACACCGAACCTCGCCGGGCGCCTGCAAACGCTGGCCGAGCCCGGTACGGTGCTGATCTGTCAGAGCACGCGCCGGCTCACTGGCGGGCATTTCGATTACCGCGATCTTGGTCCTGTCGCGCTGAAAGGCTGGGCGGAGCCGATACCGGCCTGGCACGTGCGTGCGGACGAGCGGCAGTGGAAAGCCGCTTCGAGGCGACAACACAAGACCAGACTGCCGCCGCTGATCGGCCGCGAAGAGCAGATCGAGCTTGCTGTTGCGCCGCTGGCGGCACGGCAGTGGAGGAGCGAAGGACTGCGTGGTGGTGCTGACCGGGGAGCCGGGTATCGGCAAGTCGCACATTGCGCTCGCGCTTGCACGAGCGGCTCCAGGGCGAACAGCACATCGCATTGCGCTATTTCTGCTCGGCGCATCACACGTCAACAGTGCTCTCTTCCCATTCATCGGCCAGCTTGAACGTGCTGCCGGGTTTGAGCGCGGCGACACTCGCCTACGGAGAAGCTGTCCAAACTCGACGACATCTAGTTGCACAATCTACGGCAGACCCGGAACACGCGGCGGTTCTGGCCAACCTTTTCGCGTTGCCGGCCAGCGATCGCTACCGGCTACAGGAGTTGAGTCCACAGAAACGCAAGGAGAAGACGTTGGCGGCACTGTTGGCCCAGCTCGAGGCTGTCGGCGGTCACGGCAGCCGGTTTTCATGATTTTCGAAGATATCCACTGGATCGATCCAACCTCGCTGGAGCTGCTCGCCGCCATGGTGGAGCACATGCCGCGAGCTTCGGGTGCTGCTGCTCGTCACTGCGAGGCCAGAATTCACGCCGCCTTGGCCCGAATTACTCCGCACATGACGACGATCCCGCTCACACGCCTGGGCCGACGCGACGGCGCGGCATTGATCGAGCGGGTGACGGGCGGCAAGACACTGCCGAAGGAGGTGATGGACGAGATTCTCGCTCGCACCGATGGCGTGCCTATGTTCATCGAGGAGCTGACTAAGACGGTGTTGGAAAGTCAGACTGTTGCAGGAGCGGGACGGGCATTATGTGCTCGAGCGTCCGCTGCCGCCTTTGGCGATCCCGACGACATTGCACGCGTCGCTGATGGCGCGTCTTGATCGGTTGGCACCGGTGCGGGAGGTCGCACAGATCGGCGCGCGTCGCGGGTCGCGACTTCCATTACGAATTGCTGAGCGCCGTCGCCGGGTTGCCGAGGGACAGAACTGGAAGAGGCGCTTGAGCAGCTGGTGCAGTCGGAGTTGATTTTCCGCCGGGGCGAGATTCCGCACGCGGTTTATACCTTCAGGCACACGCTGGTACGGGACGCCGCCTATGCCGGCCTCCTGAAAAGCCGACGCGGGCACCTGCACGCCGCCATTGCGAACGCGCTCGAGCAACAAGTTCCCTGACGTCGTGCAAACTCAGCCCGAAACTCTGGCGCACCATCTCACGGAAGCCGGACTGATCGACAAAGCGATCGGATACTGGCTACAGGCTGGCAAGAACGCGGCCCTGCGCTCGGCCAACCTCGAGGCCATCGCACACCTGCAGCGACGGCATCGAGGTGATAGGCCACTTGCCGGCCGGCGAGGGCAAGGACAGGTCCGAGCTTGATCTTCCAGCTGGTCTTGGGGCCGTGCCTCATCGCCACGCAGGGGCCGGCTGCGAGCGCGGCCGTGGCGACCTTCGCCCGCGCTCGTGAGGTGTGCGAGCGGCTCGGAGAGCCGCCGGAATACCTTCAGGTGATGTTCTGGCTGGCGACCGTGAGCGTCGTGCGGGGCGAGCTGCCGCAGGCCCTCGAAGCGGTCGGCGGCCTTACTGAGTGCCGCCGAAGCGCGCGGTGATCGGCCGGCGTTAATCAACGCGATACGCGGACGAGGCGATGATTCTCTTGTTCTTGGGACGCATCGTCGACGCCCGCGAGGCGATCGAACGCGCGCTGTCGAGGTGTTCAGCGCAAGTCAGGACGTCCGACAGGATGGCTGCTCGGGCAGCTGGCCAGGACGCTGGAGTGGCCATGCAGGCCCTCATGTCGTGGGTGCTCTGGGTTCTCGGCGCATGTCGACGGGGCGGTCACACGAATGGACTGCCGCGCTTGAACGCGCCGACGTGGTCCACCATGCGCACACGCACGCTTACGCCTGGTACTATGCGTCTGTTCTGCATGCTCTGCGCGGCGAGCCGGCAATTGCTCAAGGCTACGCGGAGCGCTGTCTCGCCATATCGGAGCAACACGGATTCCGCCAGTGGCTCGGACTGTCGCGCGCGATCCGAGGCATCTGCGCGGCCAGCGCTGGATGCATCGGGCAGCCGACTCGACGAGGTGAGTGGCTGAGTTGGATGAGTATCAGCGCGCTGGGCTATCAGCTCGGTATCACGGCGCAGTTCGTGCTGCTGTGTCCGGCCCTGCTGCTCCAGCAACGAACCCGAGACGGCGCTGGAGGTAATCGATCGCGGGCTCTCGATCGTCAGCCACAACAGCGAGCGGTTCCTTGAAGCCGAACTGTATCGACTAAAGGCCCGCGCACTGCTCACGCGCGGCGCACCGGACGCCGAGGCGGAGTCCCTCCTCGATCAGGCTTTGACGAACGGCCCGCGGCCAACAGGCGGCGTCGCTCGAGCTTCGCGCCGCGACCGACCTGGCCAAGCTTTGGATCAATCAGGACAAGCGCGCCGAGGCGCATAACGTGCTGTAGCTCCGATCTGCGGTCGTTTCAGCGAGGGCTCAATACCCGCGACCTGCGCGAAGCCAAGGCATTGCTTGCTCGGTTGCGATGATCCGATTCTCTCCTTGCTTGTTCTCTTTCCTCTTTCTTCTTCTGTTGGTGCCACTATCAACAGTTCATTTGGTTTTTGTCTTCGATGCATCGCGGGCGTATCTTCTACGCTTGGTGTGGCCGCCTCGCGGCCTCTTTGCAGCCGTTCTCGAGGTTGGTGTGCGACCACTCGAAAGTGATGTTCCTCTCGACCTGGACCTCTCGATGATGGTGCCGGTCCACTTGCGTTCGGTGCGGTTCAGGGACCGTTTCCCTATGACGTGATATTTGAACAGCTTGACGTCATCTTCGCCCACCGTAGCGCGCGAACAGCTCGCAGAGGTTCGCCGTCAGATCGAGCATATTCTTGGTGGACGACTGTTTGGCCGGATCAACGATTCGGCTGATCCATATTTCGTCCAGATCAGGATGGTCTTCGACCAATTCCTCGAAATTGACGGTGTCGACCACGGCGCTCCCTCACAATAGGTATCTCCGTCGATCTGGACGGTTTGTTCGATGCAACGGCAGCGCCGAGCAGGCGCACAGGCTCGCTGAGGGTAATACGCTTGTCAGCTCTCCCTCCGGGTCCCAATTGGAGAACAGTTGAAGGTTTTGTTTTGTCAGATTCCACGCATTGTGAAAAATGTACGGTTTGCCAGGCTCATAGAGTCTTTCAAACTTGATGTCTGATCAAGAATTTGCTGTCTGGATAGTGAAGCTTGGTCGAAGCCATTGATCTTGGACTTGAAGATCAGGGCGGTCAAAAGCGCGAAACCGGGTGCACGGCCAGGACGTGATTGAGCGTCCAGCGATTGAAATCTCCCTCGCTGAAGTGCCTCCAGTTCTTTCGGTCGCGCAGGCCTGACGGCGTGTGAAGGAAGGACTCCATCATTTTTCGTGGCACGAAAGCATTTCTATAATTCTGCGGCTCGCAGAGAAAATCCTGCATGGCATCGAGGTAGCCGAACCAATCCGGGTGAAAATATCGTGTTGGTTGGAAAGCTGCTGAACGACTCATCCTCGCCGGAACACGTTGCGGAAGAACTCTCAGGGTTGCTTCGAGCCCTTTACCGTCCTTGGCCTGGTTATAGATGATGCCCGCCCAGGCGCCGATGCACGAGAGCGCCCACACGGGAATTCTCGTTGTCGAAATCTACCCCGTTCTCCTTCAAGCCCTTGCAAAACGCCGATGTGCAACCCGGCCGCCGGCCCACCGCCGGCGAGACAAATCGCTCGCTTGGGCCCGCTGCCCTTGCGGCCCTGCACTTGCCGCGCTGCTGCGGCTCGTCTCAATCGCCTCGAGATGCCTTCATGGCCGCGGCTGGCCCGCCTAACTCTCTCACCAGATCTTCGAAGGCCTCTGCGAGCGGCGACATTCGGAGACGCCTGTTCGCTTCTCGACCTCGTCTTCCCGCCGTTGGCTTTTCGCGGCGGCCGGCGCTCGCTTGGTTGCTGCTGCGTCGTTTCGCCGGCTGATTTGTCGCTCCGACCGCCCTGGGATTGGCTTGCCCGCTGGGATCCGCTCTTAGCGTCCTTCTCATCTTCGTCGGCATTCATGTGATAACCCCCATGCTGTCGGACATTTCGGGACGCGGCTTGGTTCCGGCCCTATTCGCATCCTATCTTTGTGGAATTGTCTACACGTTCGCGCCTTCAGCTTGCAGTTGCCCGTGCTCAAACTGCAACCTATATGAATTACCCCGGTAGCCGGCCCGGTCAACGACTATTTGCGTGCGGATCTGCGGTCATGGCGCACATCACGACGAGCTACCAAGCCACGGGCCGCTCGGCTGCGCGGTCCAGGTGAGATCCTGCAGTTCCCGGTTGATGACATCCTGGATGAACGCCATGTCCTCCACCACGGCGAAATGGGCGCCCTCCCTGATGTGAACCTGCAGACGTGAATTGGTGAAACGCCCCGCAGCCCAGGGCGTGCTTGCGCGATACGTAGGGGATCGCCTTTCGCCGCGAAGCACGTGATCGGGATCTCCCAGGGCGGCTCGGCCACGGGTTGGTAATTGCTCGCCATCTGAAATTCCGCGCGCACGACCGGCAGCATCAGCTCTCGCAACTCCGGCTCACTGAGAAGCTTGCTCCGTTGCACGAACATTGAAATGGCGAATGAGCTCCGGAGAACACCCTCTCGGGCTGCGCGTAAACCGGCAGGCTGATGCGGTATTCCGCCAGCTTCAACAAATCCCGCATCACACGCTCTTCGAAGCGACCTTGCGTCCCCGATACGGTCCGGCGGGCGGGCTCCGAGGCGAACAGATGCTGCGGCCGCAATCCGGTGGTACGGATGAGCCGGCGCGCGGTCTCGTACATCGTCAAGGCGCCCGGGCAATGGCCGAAGAACGCGAACGGCCGGTCGAGCAGGCCTCTCATCTCAGCAAGCAGCTGTTCGACGAATTCCTTCAGGTCGGTGACCGGATTTTCGGCGATGCGGCCGAGCCGGCCGGGAGGGCTCGATTGCGACCACCTCGATGCTTTGGTCGACGAACTGACCCCAGTTTCGATAAACGGCCGAGCCTCCACCGGCGAACGGAAGGCAAAACTAGCCGAGAGTCGGGGCGCAGCCGCGCGGGCCCGCAACGACAAGCCAACGGCCAGCCGAATGTTTGGCCGGGATCACGATTGGTTGCGACTGCGCTTCATCATGGCTAGCGATCACTTCGGTGGCGATCCGGCCAACCGCCGGCCGAGTGTTCAGGCTCTATCAGGATCGGTTGCGGCCGGGCTTCATCATCGGCCGCCGTCAGGTCCGGCAGAATGTCATCCGCAAGCTGCTCGAACGCTGGGGCCCTGGATCAGGCTTTACGGCCGAAATCTTGATGCCAAGGGCTGCCTCCAGCCGGTTCAGGAGCGTAACTGACATCAGCGGATCGAGCCCAGATTCCCCAAGTGGGCGGGCCGCATCGATCGTTTCCGGTGATGCCCAATGTCTTCTGCATGGCCTCACGGCGGACAAAGCGCGATGAGACAACTCGCGGCGTTGCGTCCCGGTCGCTGCTCGCAATTGCGAGCCGATGGCTACCGCATCCGAGCCGCGCCCTTGCCGGGGCGGACCGTCGGGCTGGCTTTCGCGGTCTGAACAGGCGGATCCGGCGCGGTTAGCATGTGGGGCTGCAATACTTCCGGCGGCAACGGCTTCAGCGACAATCCTTCAATCGCGAGCCGCAAACCGGCCGTCGTCCCGGTAGATGACGATATCGGCGGTGAAAATGTCCGAGTTGCCGTTTCGGGGTTGCCGGTGTGCGCCATGCACCCAAACCTCGCGAGGAATGAACCCCGGCCGCGCAGTGGAAACGTTCGACGCTGATCGGCAGGTAGGTGCGTCGCGGCTCGTCGGGGGCTTGTGTGAAGTCGCCATAGGCGTCGACCAGAGCGGGATAGAGGTGCAGACAGGCATCGAGAAAGGGCCGGATGCAGTCCGGAGTGACCGTCAACGGAGAGATGCGTGGGCAGCCGAACCCGTGTCAAAACCTCGCCGCTGCCCCGCTGCAACATCTCGATGCCGCGAAACGATTCGCCATATTCCAATCCGAGCGCGCGCAAACCTTCATAATAGCGGTCGACCGGGATCGACTGCGGCGCACCTTTGCCTGACGCGATCGAGTTCGAGCGGAGCGGCGTGACCATTGCGCGCCGGGCTCTCCTTGCGCGCTACGCCGACCATGTGGGTTCGCCAGTCGTCGGCGCCATTTGCAGACGTGCTGGCGAACCGAAACTCTGCCGTCGAGTCGTCCACGGGCGTGAGGATCGATTGCACGATGCGCTCGCCGCTGTCCGGCAACACCATCGCCTCGCGATATTGCAGGTTGGCGATCTCGACCGTGTCGGAACCGAAATACTGACCCGCGGCATCCCGCAATGCCGCCAACCCGACCAGTCGTCGGCGGGACCAGCATGCCATAGATGCGATGATCATCGAGATATCCGAAACGTTGCAGGCTGTAGGTGTTCTCGAACTGCGCATCCGGCATCGCCGAGCGCAGCCGCACGCCGGTCAGTCCTTTGGAGGAAGCGGCCAGCGGTCGCGGCGCGGCATCGGCCTCGATCCAGAACCGGCGGCGCTCGAACGGATAGGTCGGCAGCGATACGCGACGACCAGGCGAGGGCCGGTTGGATCCTTCCCAATCGATGTCAGATCCACGGCGATAGAGCGTTCCGAGACTGGTCAGGATCTCGTTCGCCTCACCTCGCCTGCTGAGGGAGCCGAGCCACGTCTTGGCGTCCGCGTTACCATTCTGCCGCGCGAGCGCCAGCAAGGTGCTGCCGGGCCCGATTTCGACCGAGTCGGACACGCCGGCCTGACCGAGGACCTGCACCCCTCGGCAAAACGCACGGCGCTGAGCGCGTGGTCACGCCAGTAGCTCGCATCAGGCGGGCCCTGCATCGGCTTCGCGGAGACGGTCGAGATCCACGGGATGGCCGGCGGCTGGCCCCTGCGCGGACGCTGCGACCGCAACGAAGGCGTCGGCAGCCGGCCGCATCAACGGGGAGTGGAAGGCGTGGGAGACGCTCAGCAATCGGCACCGAATGCCGAGAGCTTCAAAATCGGCGCAACGAGAGCAGCGACTGCGTCCCGCGCGCCCGAGACCACCGTGTTGGCTGGCCCGTTCAATGCAGCGATCGCAACGTCTGCCCGGTCGCATTGCTCTGATCTCGGCCGCGACGGTCGCTTCGTCGGCGAAGACAGCGGCCATGACGCCGCTCCGCGGCAGGCCTTGCATGAGGCGCGCTCGCTCACGCGACCAGCTCGAGCGCCTGCTCCAGCGTGTACACGCCCGCGCAATAGGCGGCCGCGAACTCGCCGACGCTGTGCCCGAGGACGGCGTCAGGAACGATGCCCCAGGAGCGCCACAGCGCCACGAGGCCCGCCTGCACCGCGAATAGCGCCGGCTGGGTGTAGGCCGTTTCGTCGATCAGGCTGCCATCCGTGTGGTCGCAGAACAGTACGTCTATGAGCGGCCGTTCCAGACGGTTGCCGACGATGGCTGCGCAGCGATCGATTTCCTCTCGGAATATCGGCTGATGGCGATAGAGCTCCGCGCCCATGCGCGGATACTGCGACGCCTGCCCGGAGAACAGAAAGGCCAGCTTTCGCGCTCCGGCCGGACGCGAAGCGGTGCAGTTGGCGGCGTCTGCGGCGAGCGCGTCTCGCAGCTGTTCCTTCGAGCGCACGACGGCCGCAAAGCGCAAGGGAAAGTGCGTTCGCCCGCTGGTGCTGGTAAAAGCAAATATCCGGGCAACGGCGCTGATCGATGCGCGAGCCACGCGGGTGACGCTCGATCGATGCACGCAATGCGGCGTCAGTCCTTGCGCGATAGCGTGAACAATGCGAGGTTCCGGCTCACCTTCCGCCTCGGTTGCCGCCGGCGGCTCTTCGAGCACGACAAAGGCATTCGTCCCGCCGAGACCGAGCGAATTGACCGCGGCGAACCGGGGGACGCTCGCCCTGCGACCAGTCGCGGCATGACGTATTGACGAAGAATGGGCTGGCGGCGAAGTCGATCTTGGGATTGGGATTGCGGAAGTTGAGGCTGGGGTGGGATTTTT
>ERZ1370068.961-contig-10879_pt1 | contig 20550 bp, 27 predicted proteins | sample MGYA00561227_ERZ1370068 | MGnify/ENA primary metagenome ERZ1370068 (study PRJEB38410, sample SAMEA6850437) | metagenome | study: Metagenomic assessment of the ecological functions of the soil: analysis of the soil microbiota associated with the... | reverse complement strand
GTGTACTTCGTTCAGTTACGTATTGCTCTTCTCCAGCGCAGCCTGCACGAGCTCTGGCCGCGGAAGAGTCCGAACCAGTTGGCGCGCGTTCGCTGCCAGGAACAGCGGCTCGTCGCGGCCAGAACGCTGATCCACTCGGTGGTGTGGAATCTTGGCGATCTCGCGGAGACGACCAGCCGCGCGCGGCCTCGAACAGCTCGTCCGTCGGCCGTCACGTCGCGATAGCGCGGATGACCTGCTCGGGGCGCGCGGGGTCGCGCAGCCCGCTGTCGGCGTCCGGCGGGACCGGCGGCCTGCGTCCGGAAGGCGCCGACGAACGGGTTGTGCTCGCGCGCGAACACCGTGTGGTAGAAGCTCAGCCGATCGTCCAGTTGTCGGGGGAAGGCGACGGCCTCCGGCCCGGCCCACTGGGGATCATCCGGATCCGCCGCTCCAGCAGCGGCAGATAGCCCCTGGCGTTCACCGGCCCCGAACGCTGACCGGTCGGCGACAGCAGGAGCTTGGCCCGGATCGGCTGGCTGCGCGCTTCTACCGGCGGCGCGAGGTCTCGTCGTACCCGTAGATCTGCGAGGCGTCCCACCACGCGGTGACCGTGTTCTCGGGTCGTCTTTTCGGGCCGGCTCGGACGATCCTTGCCACCGGCGGTGAAGCGCGGCGGCGTTCTGCTCTGCGCACGCAGCCGGGGTCGATGCGATCGCCGGGCCGGCAGCCGGCGGCTTCCGCTTGGGGGCAGCCCGCCGGCATGAGCCCGGGCGCGTTGTGCCCTCCTGCAGGTGCGAGAACCAGTCGTGCGTCATGAACTGGATCCAGAAGGCGGCCAGCACGTTGAAGAACGGCGCCTTCTTGTAGTCGCAGCTCGCGTCAATGGGCGCGCCGGGCAGGCCGTGGCCCTCGTCGACAGCGGTCGGGCTGCGACTGAGCGCGGCGTGAAGAGCCGGCGGCTGATCACCTGCGGATCGGGCGTAGCGGACCCAGCCGATCGCCGTGGCGGTTGCGGGCGAGCTGCTCGCCGACTGAGCTCGGGGAAGGTGACCTCGAACTGCACGTTGCGGGCGAAGGGCGTGTGCGACGAGCCCATCAGCGGATTCTTGAGGTCGTTGCAGATGCCGGTCAACGTGCGGGCGCGGATGAGATCGCCGGCGCAGAGCTGGATCTGGTCGCCGCCCACCGCCTCGTACTGCGGATGCCCTTGGGCAGGCGCGATCTGCGGCCACCACCTTCTAGCGCGGGGCCACCGGCCGCCGTCGCGCCCGAGGACGTAGGCCTCGTACGTGCCCCGAGTTGTCGAAGAGGTTGAACTTGATCAGCTCGATGCGCTGGTACTCGAGGTCGAGCAGCGCGCCGTCGATGCCCCGTCCGTCGGGACTCCAGATGGGTGGTCAGGGATCCCGAGCGGCTGCTCGCGTCGCCGGTGGCCGAGTAGTTCTGCCAGTCGATCCACGGCAGCGTCCGCGCCTGCACCGCGCGCGGTCCCCGCCGCGGCGGTTGCCGCGGTGTCCTCGCGGACCTTGCCGAGGAATCGCTGGCTGCGATCCTCCGCGACGGGCCGCAGCCCGCGCTCGGCGACCTGCGGGCAGGACTCCAGGCTTTCTTGCTGGGTGGCGCAGGCCTCCGAAAGCGACGAGCAGGGCGCCGAGGAGAAGCGACCCGACCTCTCTTCGCATGGTCGACCTCATGGGGTCGCTAGCGTGGCAAGTCGTGGGCGCTCAAGTCAAAGGGTACGAAGGTCCTATGGACCAGCCAGCTCGAATCGACGAAGCTCCGGGAAGCGATACATCCACAGCGCTACGACGACGATGGTGCCGATCCCGCCGATCAGGACGGCGGGCACCGCGCCGAACAGCGCCGCCAGCAACCCCGACTCCGAACTCGCCACGAGCTGGTTCGAGGTCCCAGTGAACAGCGAGTGCACGGCGCTCACGCGGCCGCGCATGCCGTCCGGGTGTGCGCAGCTGCCACCAGCGACTGCCGGATGATCATGCTGAGCAGATCCGATCCGCCCAGCACGCCGAGCGCGATCAGCGAGAGCCCCAGATCGGTCGAGACGCCCGAACACCGCGGTGGCCAGGCCGAACACCAGGACGCTACCGAAGAGCATGGGGCCGGCGTTGCGTCCAATCGGATAGCGCGCCAGCGCCACGGACATGACGAGCGCGCGCGACGGCGGGGGCGGACGCGCAGCAGCCCGAGCCCGCCCGGTCCGGTGCCGGGGATGTCGCGAGCGTAGATCGGCAGCAGCGCGGTGGCGCCGCCCAGGAGGACGGCGAAGAGATCGAGGGACATCAGGCCGAGCAGCGGCGCCGGCTCTGAAAGATGAAGCCGACTCCGGAGAAGAACGGCGCAGTGGTGAGCGCGCCTCGCGCGCGCGGACCAGTGGGGCGTCCCGCACCAGCGCGGTGAGCAGGCCCCCGATCGCGTAGAGCCCGACCACGGTGACGCTAGGCGTGTGGCCGGCCCCGGACCAGCAGCACGCCGCCGAGCGCCGGACCGGCGATGCGCGCCATCTGACCGGCGGCGGTGACGCTGGCGATGGCGGCGGGACAGCGCCGCCAGCGCGGCACGAGGCGGGGATCAGCGCCGCGCGGCTACCGGATTCTCGAACGCCCGCGCGGCGTCCAGCACCACGACGATGGCCGGGATGCCCTCGCGGCCGAGCCAGCCCCACGACGGTTCCCGAGCGCCAGCGCGGCGGCGGCGGCGCCCTCGACCACGTGGCAGATCACCACCACGATTCGGCGATCGTAGCGGTCCGCCACCTGGCCGACGACCAGCGTGAGGACGGCGGTCGGCACGAACTGCGCGAGGCCGACCAGGCCCAGATCGAAGCGCGCTCTGCCGGTGAGGAGATAGAGCTGCCAGCCCACCGCCACGGTCTGGATCTGCAGCGCCAGCGTGGACAGCACGCGCGAGGACCGACGAAGAGCGCGAAGGGCGTGTTCCGGAGGAGCGGACGTGGCCGTAGAATAGCGCGATCCGCCGAGGAGGAGAACGCCGATGACGATCGTGGCGCGCATGCTCACGCAGGAGGAGACGGCATTCCCGGCTACATGGCCCATCCCGAAGGGCCGGGGACGCGGCCCGGCGTGCTGATGGTCCATCACGCGCACGGCGTCACCGCCGACTACAAGATCGACGCCTATCGGCTGGCCGCGCTTACAGCCACAACGTGCTGGCGCCGAGACCTGTTTCAACATGTTCGGCATCCCCGGGCACCACACAGATCGGCCACGGCGCGGATCTCAGGCCAAGCACTCCGACGGGAATTTCTCGGCAAGATCGAGGAGGCCTGGCGCTACTGAGCCGGGCCGATGAAGTCCGGATCCCGCGCGCACCGCGTGCATCGGCCACTGCCATGGGCGGGCGCCTGCTCATCCCCTTCGCGGCCGACCATCCGCAGGGTGCGGGCGATCGTCCTCTACTATCCGTCCGTGCGCGACGAGCCGGAGACGGCGCACCGCCCGCCGCACGCCTTCAAGCTGGCGCCCACGCTCACGTGCGCGTCACTGGTGTTCTGCGGCGGCAGGACTACATCGCGACGCCGGCCATCCAGGCCCCGCTCTGGCAAGCCTTCACTGGCCAACGGGCGGCCGGTGGAGTGGCACTACTTCCCGACGCCAACCACGGCTTCCCGCCATCCGGACAACGAGGGATTCCAGCCGCACTACGCGGATGTGGCGTGGCCGCTGGTGACGGATTTCCTGCAGCGCCGGCTCGGCTCTGATGCTCAGGCCGCGGCGGCGCCTTGTGCAGCTGGCCGTCCTTCATGATGACCAGCAGCGCGTCCTGATCTCTGTAGCCGCTTGATGTCGGTCGAGCGGGTCGCCGTCGACGAGCAGCAGATCGGCGAGAGTAGCCAGGCTTGATCTGGCCGAGCTCGTCCGGCCGTCCCCATGATCTCGCCGCCCATCCGGGTGGCGGCGACCAACGTCTCCATCGGCGTGAAGCCGAGCACGTCGACGAAGAGCAGGAGATCGCGCGCGTACGTGCCGTGCGGGTTCCACGCGAAGCCGTAGTCGCCGCCGGGCAGCACGCGGATGCCGCGCTTGCGCATCTGGCCCATGGTGTCGACCGGAGATCTCCAGCTCGCTGCAGCAATGCCGCGCTCGCGCGCCATCTCGGGCGTGAAGCCCCACTCGCCGGCCGCGTAGCACGCCTGGTAGGTGAGGCCGAGCGCGGGACGCACGAAGCACCAGTCGCGGTTGGCCTCCGAGCAGGTCGAGCGCCTCGTCGTCGGCGAAGTTGGCGTGATAGATGATGCCGATGCCGTGCCGCACGCACATCTTGACCGACTCAGCGCTCCGCGCGTGCGCGCAGACGCGCACCGCGCCGGCCCGCGCGATCTCCATCGCCGCCGCCACCTCGCGCGTCGGTCATCACCGCGCGCTGCGGAGCGGCTGTTGCGCGGTCCCGTGTCGCCCGGAGACGTTGAGCTTCAGGAGGTCGGCGCCCTCGCGCACGAGCAGGCGGCAGACCTTGCGGATCTCGTCGGGCCCGTCGGCGCACCCAGGCGAAGGTCGGCGTCTCCAGGTGGGGCAGGTGCAGCGCGTTGCTCGTCGCCGAGGCCGCCGGTGACCGTGATCTCCGGACCGTTGGCCAGGTAGCGCGGCCCGGGGATGCGGCCGGCGTTGATCTCGTTGCGGATGACGATGTCGAGCCGCGGCTTGGCCGAGGCCGCCGACGAGCACGCTCGTGTAGCCGCAGTCGAGCATGCGTCTTGGCGTTGCGCATGGTGACCAGGACGTGCTCTTCCGGCGGCAGGCGCGTGAAGTCCGCGTTGCGAGGCGGCGTCGGGATAGCTCACGTGGCCGTGCGGCTCGATCGAGCCCCGGCATCAGGCGTGGCGCCGGCGCCGTCGATGACGCGCGCGTCGCCGCGCGGCAGCCCGCCGCCCCGCTGCACCGCGGCGATGCGCTGGCCCTCGACCAGCACGTCCCCGGCGAACGGCGCCGCGCCGCTGCCGTCGAAAGATCGTGGTGCCGGTGATCCGGGTCCTTGTCCATGGCGCCCTCCGGCGGGGGCCACTGCGATATCATGCCCGGCATGACGACCACCTGGGAGCCCTTCGGAGTCGGACTCACTGCTGTGCGGAAGCTTCGACGTGGGCGCGCGTGCGTCGGTGGACCTGGCCGTGCAGGCCGAGGAGCGCAGGTTCGACAGGCGTCTTCCTCGTCGAGGGCGTCTTCAGCAACGACGCTATCAGCACGGTGGCCGGCATCGCCACCCGCACCTCCGCATCGGATCGGGACCGGGATCGCCAACGTCTTCCTGCGACATCCGGTGATGCTGGGCCTCGCCGCCGCCGCCATCGACGAGAGAGTCAGGCGGACGGCTGGTGCTGGGCCTCGGCCCCAACAACGAGGCGATGATCTCGCGGGCCGGGCTGGCGTGGCGCGATCGCGTCAGGCGCTGCGGGGAGACGGTACCGAGACGGTGCGCAGCGTGTTCGCGGCACCGGCGTCCCAGTCTCCGGACGCCGCGGCCAGCCGGGCGCAAGATCCCTGTGCACTGGGCGGCGATGGCGCTGCAGACGTGCAGGCGGCCGGGGCGCACGCCTGACGGGTTGATGCTGTACCTGTGCGCGCCCGAGCGCTACCACCAGGCCGTCGAGCGCATGCGGCGCGGCGCCATCGCGGCGAAACGCGACCCCGCCGAGGTCAGCGTGAGCGTGCTCGTCCCCGCCTTCATCCACGACGACCTCGCCGCCGCGCGCCAGGCCGCTCGCGAGTTTCTCGTCCACTACGCCGGGATGCCGCACTACGCCAAGGCGTTCGACGCCACCGGCTACCTGGCCGGGACGGCCGCGGTGCGGCGCGCGCTGGCGGCGGGTGATCAGGCGGCGGCGATGGCCGCGCTCTCCGATCGGCTGCTGGATGCCGTGCTGCTGGTGGGGGCGCCGGCTCGCTGTCGCGAGCGCCTGGCCGCGCTGCGCGAGGCCGGAATGACCTGGGTGCTGCTCGGGCCGCAGCGCGTGAATGCGCAGAGCCTGGCCGAGCAAGCCGAGATTGTCGTGCGCCAGCTCGCGCCGGCTGACGGCCGAATGAGCTGCCGTGCAGGAGTCTGGACGATGGAGACCTCGAGGCGCAGTGAACGCCAGCGAGCGAGGAGCGCCGGATGAGCTCAGCCGACAAGCCGGTCGCCGTGGTCGTGGGGGCAACCTCCAAGTGGCAAGCGGATGGACGCAACACCCGGCTGGCGCACGGCAAGGCGCTCGACGACAGCGACCTCCCCGTCGGGTATCCGCTGGGGCATCGGCGGCGCCATCGCGCTCAAAGTTTGCCCAGGAGGGCTTCTGCGTCGTGCTGACGACCCGGCAACGCGCGCCAATGCCGCCGCGACTGGAGCAGGCCATCCATGCAGCAGGGCGGCGCCAGTCATGATCGTCGAGCTGGACCTGGTGTCGCACGACTCCATCGCCGCGGCGTTCGCCACGATTCGCGAGCACGTGGGCGACCCAGACGTCGCTGGATCTACAACGCGGGCTACCTGGAGGGCGTGAGCTGCCGCCCCGAGAAAGGAATTGCTGGAGCACATCCCGCTGGAGATGTTCGACACCGCCGCAGCACATTTCCAGCCGCGGCCCGTTCCTGGTCGCCAAGGAGGTGTTGCCGGCCATGCGCGCGCGCGCGAGCGCGGGCTCGTTCCTCATTCCAACAACGCGGTGTCTCCTTGCGCGGCGCGCAAGCGCCTGACCGGTCAGTCGCTCTACTATCCGCGCGTGATGATGCGCACGCTGGCGCAGGTGCTGACGGAGGAATATTCCGAGCACGGCGTCCACGTGGCCAACGTCGTGATCGACGGCCTCATCGACTCGCCCGGCACCCGCGCGCTGCCGCAGAGCCCAGCAGCGACCAGAAGTGGTGATGAATCCGGTGAAGATCGCCGAGGCGTTCTATTACCTGCACACCTGGGGATCAAATCCTGTTGGACGCACGAACTCCAATTGACGCCCTTCTGCGACCAAGCCGAGCTTCAGACACGGTGGGAGCCTCTCCTCGAGGATTCCCCTCGAGCCTGGCCCTCAGTACGGCGGCCGGGCTGCGGGTGTTCGTGCCGCTCCTGCTCACCGGTCTGGCGGCCCGGCTCGGCTACCTCACGCTCACGCCGAGCATGACCTGGATCGCATCGGACGCGGCGCTGCTGGCGTTCGCCACCGCCACGGTCCTCGAGGTGGGCGCCTACTACGTCCCCTGGCTCGACAATGTCCTGGATGCCGTGGCGACGCCCGCCGCGATCGTACAGCCGGCGTCACCGGCGGCGGCGGTGACGCTGAGCTGTCGCCGCTCGTGCGGTGGACGCTCGCCATCGTGGCCGGGGGGCGGGGCGGCCGGCGTGGTGCAGGTGAGGGACGGCGCTCGCTGCGCTTGAAGAGCTCGGCGTTCACCGCCGGCATCGGCAATCCGGTGGTGGCCACCGGTGAGCTGGTGGGCTCACTCGTTCTCAGCGGGCTGGGGCTGCTCGCCCCACTCCTGGCGGCGGCTGCCGTGGTTCGTCGTACTGGTCGTCTCCGAGCGCGGCGGCTCGGTCCGCCGGCGCCCTCAGTCCACCGCCTGGAACATCCGCTCGTCGTAGAGCGCGCCCGACATCGGTCCCAGCGCGTCGCGGAACCGGCGCGTGGCGCTCCGCCATCGCGTGCGTCTGCACCGCGCCGGCGTCCTTCCAGATCTGACGACCGTGAAGTGGTTGGGTCGGCTGGTCTGCTGCACGACCTCGAAGCGCACGTTGCCCGGAGCTCGGCCGGCTGGCGTCGGCCAGCTGCTTGACGGCGGCCAGGCCGTCGTCCTTGCGGGGTGGAATCACGTCGACGTGGGTGACGACGTACACGGCGGCGCCGGCGGGGCCGGGCTGAAGCGGCCCGGGCGCGACGGCCACGTGGACCCGCTCGTCGAGCGGGGCGCCGCGGATCGCGTGGAGCCGCTCCCGGGTCGACACCGTGTTCGAGGGACGTACCGTGCGCCGCGAAGGCTTTCTGATCTCGCCAGACTTCCAGGATCACGAGCTGGTGCGGTTGACCGAGGCGGCTGACCACCTCGCACCGCAGATTGCCGTCCTCCTGGCGGGTCGCCTCGCGGTAGCGCCGGAGCAGCGCGACGCCGTCGGCGCGCGAGGTGGCGAGCACCTCCACGTATGTCACGGAGTGGATGGGGCCATCGATCACCGTCGGAGGCGGCGGCGACTGGGCCGGCGCGTCCTGATCGCGCCGAGCGCCACGATGGCCAGCGCCCAGGAGCCAGCGCCCAGAGCACGGTGTTCATGGCCGGGCACGATAGCACGGGCGGCCCCACGAGATCAGCGTGCGGAGAGTGGGCGCGGAGCCTCGCTCAGGAGGCGCGCTGGGAGGTCAGACGCGGCCGCGCGGCGAGTGCCGCGGTGGCCTGCGTGCGGAAGGCCCGCGGCGCCCGCGGTGTCGTCGATCAGCCGCGCGAGCGCGTCGACCACGTCGACCGGCTCACGACCGGCGCGCTCGGCGTCGCGCAGCTGGTCGCGCACCACGATCGCCGCCATGGGCCCGAGGTACTCGACGAGCGCGGCGGTCAGGATGTTGTGCACGACCAGGTTGTCGGCGTGACCGTTGGCGCCGCCGGCGCCCGTCAGGACCGCCAGGACGGCCGTCGAGGACAGGGGATGGCGAGGGTCGGGCAGGCTCGACGAGGTCGCGCATGAAGGTGAACTGCGCCGAGCGGACCTGCGCGAGGCCGCGCGCGGCTTCGAGCCCGGTCTGCAGACCGGAACCGCGCGGCGACGACGACGCCGTTGCGCAGCCCGAGCTGGCCGGCGTGGTTCTCGGACGTGGCGATGAACAGCGTGCCCGTACGCCCCTCGGCGCACAGCACGCTTGAGCTCGGCCATCAGCTGCTCGTAACTGCCGAGCGCGTCACCCTTCATGGCGACCCGGGGCGGTCGCGACGACCGCCGGCGGCTCCTCGCCGACCTTCCGCATCGGCCTCCTCCCCAGCTTGCGCATGGCGATGGTGATGCTCCGGCGCAGGCGGTCGATGGCGATGGCGAGCCTGATGCAGCTCGTTGCGGCTGCTCCGCCCGATGCCGGCCACCCCGAGGTCGGCGGACTGGGCGAGCGAGATCTGGTGAGTCGCCTTCGTGAGCCGCTCGACGGGGTTGACGATGGCGGCGAACCGCACGAAGAGCATCGCGATCAGGAACGCTCCCAGGATCATCGCCAGCTGCCAGCCGCCCACGATGATGACGGCCACCTGCCAGAACGACCGCGCCGGCAGGCGGACGCTGATGATGCCGGCCACGTCGCCCTCCTTGAAGCCGAAGCCGTGGGTGGTGCCGTAGCGAGCCTTGACGTCGCTCGGCGCGCTCGTCGCGTCGCCGTGGCGAGCCGATGCAGGAGGCCTTGTGGTAGAGCGCCGCGCGTAGCGGAATCCGTCCGGCGTCAGCTCGTAGTACTCCTGCAGGCCGTCGTCGCGGATCCGCGGCAGCGCGGCCACCTCGAACGGATCCGGGCGCGTTGCCCGGATTCATCACGTTGTGCGAGGTCAGCCGGAACTTCGACGGCGACGACGAGCGCGCGACGACTTCGGAGAACTCCCGCTGGGCCAGCGCCGGATTCTTCGGAGTAGAAGTGGACCGGCTTGAGGCCGGAGCGCGGTGGCCGCCACGCCGTCCTCCATCTCGATAGGCCGGCAGGTGGCCGAGGTAGCTGCGTGCGTCGTCCTTGACCCACACCCGTCCGTACTGGCGCCACCCAGGTGCCGAAGGCGTCGACGTTGTCGGCGACGGTCTCGGCCTGGCTCTTGAGCTGATTGAGATAGATGCGGTCGAGGATCATGTAGAACGCCGCCGCCACCATGCCGATGGCGAGCGAGGAACACGAAGGCGAATCGGGTGGAGATCGAGAGCCGTCCCAGCATGGCCGCGCCTCGGAGGTTCAAGATCCCCGCCAAATCCAGTATCGATCGCGAAACGCGGGCTTTGGGAGCTCACTCCCGCGACGATTGACAGCCTGACGTGCCGGCCGGGCATGGACGTGCCGCCGCGACCAGATCGCAGCGGCCGCGATAGAATCGCCGGGGTCGACGCAGCATTAGCAACCAAGCAGGTTGACGATCCGGAATCGGGAGGGCGTCGTGGACATTCGTGACCTTCGGGCGAGCGTTCGTGGTCCGCTGCTGCAGCCCGGCGACGCCGGGCTGCGACGCCGCGCGGCGCGTGTGGAATGGCGCGATCGACCGCAAGCCCGCTGCTGATCGCGCGGTGCACCGGTCCCGCCGACGTGATCGGGGCGGTCAATTTCGCGCGGGCCAACCATCTGCTGGTGTCCGTCCGCGGGGGCGGTCACAACGTCACCGGCAACGCCGTCTGCGACGGCGGCCTGATGATCGACCTCTCGCCGATGAAGGGCATCCGGGTCGACCGCGCGCGGCGCACGGTGCAGGCGCAGGGCGGCGTGACGTGGGGCGAGCTCGACCACGAGACGCAAGCCTTCGGCCTGGCGACGCACCGGCGGCCAGATCTCGACGACCGGCATCGCCGGGCTCACGCTCGGCGGTGGCCTGGGCTGGCTGATGCGCCGAGTGCGGTCTCGTCGTCGACAATCTCCTGTCGGCCGATGTCGTCACCGCCGACGGGCGCTTCCTCACGGCCAGCGCCACCGAGAACGCCGATCTGTTCTGGGGCCTGCGCGGCGGCGGCGGCAACCTGGGCCTGGTGACCTCGTTCGAGTACCGACTCCACCCCGATCGGGCCGATGGTGACGGGCGGGGTCATCCTCGCATCCGGCCGAGCGCGCGGCCGAGGCGCCTGCGCTTCTACCGTGAGCACATGGCCAAGGCCGGGGAGGACGAGATGGTGGCGTTCGCCTTCCAGTCGGCGCCGCCTGCGCCGTTCGTGCCCGCGCACCTGCACGGAGCCCCCGTGGTCGGCTTCGCCCTCTGCCACGTCGGACTCTCTCGACGAGGGCCAGCGGGCGGTGGAGCGGCTGCGCGCCTTCGGTCGGCCGCTGGTCGAGCAGATGGGGCCGATGCCCTACACGGCGGTGCAGCAGATGATGGACGAGGCGCATGCCCTTCGGCCGCCACGTCTCACCTGCGCTCCGACCACCTGACGGGCCTGGGCGACGACGTGATCGGCACGTGCGTGCGGCACACCGCCGCGATGACCTCACCGCTGTCGGTGGCCGTCATCATCCCGCTCGGCGGGGCGGTGGCGCGGGTCGGCGAGCACGACACCGGCGTTCAGCCACCGGAGCACGCCGTTCGACATCGACATCTTCGGCATCTGGACCGATCCGCGCGAGATCGGACCGCCACCTGACGTGGGGCCGGCAGTTCGGCGCCGCGCTGCAGCCGTTCTCGCGGGGCGTGTACATCAACGAGATGGGTAGCGAGGGCGACGAGCGGATCCGCGCGGCCTACAACGCCGCCAACTACGCGCGGCTGGTGACGCTCAAGAACCAGTACGATCCCACGAACTTCTGGCGGATGAACCAGAACATCAAGCCGACCGTCTGACGGAGCCACCGCCGTCCGCGGAGCCAAGGAGACCGCCGATGGCATTGCGAGCAGCTACGACGCGTGATCACGGGGCACGACGCCAGCGGCAGGGCGATCGTGCAGATCGACGAGATCAGCAAGAACACCTTCACCGGGCGACCGGGCGCGACGGGCATCAACGTGTGGACCACCGAAGGGCTTTCCCGTCAACAACGACGGCGAGGACGACGGCGGGCCAGCGCAAGGTCGGCACCACGGTGCCGAACGGCACCATCTTCCGCATCCTCGAGTTCGCGCCCGGGCTCGCGGCGCGCAATCACCGCACGGACTCGATCGACTACATCGTCGTGCTGTCCGGCGAGATCGACATGGAGCTGGACGACAGCGTGGTCCACATCAAGGCCGGCGACGTCATGGTCCAGCGCGGGACGATCCACAACTGGGTGAATCGCGGCACCCAGCCGTGCCGCGCTCGCGGTCATCCTCATCGCCGCCAAGCCGGTCGAGGCCGGCGGCAAGACGCTGAACGCGGTGGGGTAGACTGCTCGGCCTACCCCTTGATGCCGAGCAGGCGGGCCGCGGTCCCGCCCAGCATCGCGACGCGCTCGTCGTCGGTCAGGCCCGGCGTGGCGAGGATGTGGTCCACCGACGTCTGCGTCCACGGGAACGGATAGTCGGTGCCCATGACGATCTGGCCCGAGCCGGTCTCGGCCACCAGGTGCCGCAGCGCCTCGGGCGTGAAGACGATCGAGTCGTAGTAGAGCTGCCGGAGATACTCCGTCGGCTTCTTCCGCGGTCTGCCGCGTGATGCCGGATCGGGGAAGGTCGTGCCGCACCGCGTCCGACCGTGCCGGCGTACGAGGGCAGGTAGCCGCCGCCGTGCGCGGCGCAGATCTTGAGACCCGGGAACCGGTCGAGCGTGCCCTCGAAGATGAGGTGCGAGAGCGCGATCGTCGTCTCCGAGCGGGTTGCCGATCGCGTTGTCGCAGCCAGCCGCTGCCCTTGAACCGGCTCCCGAGCTCGGCTCGGCGCGCCGGTGGCCTGCGGATGGATGAAGACCAGCACGCCGAGCTGCTCGACCTTGGCCCAGAACGGGTGGAACTTCGGGATCGGCCAGCTCCTCGCCGCTGACGCTGCCGCCGATCGCCGGCGCCGCGCAGCCCGAATTTCTTGACCGCCTTCCTCGAGCTGCTGGGCCGCGAGGTCGGGATGCTGCAGCGCGACCGAGGCGAAGGCCACGAAGCGCTCGGGTGCGCCGCGCAGAACTCCGCCAGCTTCTCGTTCTGCATCGCGATCAGCTTCTGCGCGCACGTCGCGCTCGGCCTGTACCAGTAGGGGCTGATGCTGAGCGCCTCGACGTCGATGCCCCGCTCGTCCATGGCCCTGCAGCGCGCTCCGGCCACGTGCGACTGGAGCAGCAGCTGGCGTGCCGACCTTCTGGCTCAGCAGGGCCATGGCCTCGGGCACCGCGCAGTGGGCGTGGACGTCGACCGTCTCACGCGGCGCCCGCTCACGACGACGTCGCGCTGGCGGGCCGGCGCCGGACGTCGATGGGCGCCGGCGCGCGGGCGGGCGTGGCGGTGAGTCCGTCGCAGTCGGTGAAGACGATGCCGTCCGTGCTGGTGACTCGACCCGGCCAACGTCGCCTCGCGGTGTCATGGTGGTTAGCTCCTGCCGGTCTCGCCGGGCTGGTGGCGGCCGCCGAGCGGTACACGCGCGTCACGCGCGGTCCCACGGTGGTCGCCACGTGGTGCAGGCCGAGGCTGCGGCGCCGGGCCACCTCGGCGATCGTGATCTTCCGTCGCCCTGGCGGCCGATGATCACGACCTCGTCGCCGACGCGCGCGTCCGGCACGCCGGTGAGATCGATCCGCGTGTGCTCGAGCGATTGGGTCCGGTGACGATGGGCGCGGCGCGCCCGCGCACGAGCACCCGGCCGGCGTGGAGCCAGGCGCAGGCCGTCGGCCAGAGCCCATCGGGATCACGCCCAGCCGCATCGGCGCGGTCACGGGAACGGCGCTGCATCGGCGAAGACGCTCGCGCGGCGTCAGCTCCTTGAGCGCGATGACGCGCGTGGTGAGCGCGTGGAACGACCGGCCGCAGCGGCACTCGGCGTCGTCTCGCCGGGGAAGCGTGATGCCGTAGAGCATCCGGCCGGGATCGACGGCGTTGAGGTACGTCTGCGGGAAGCGCAGCACGAACGGGCGAGGCCGCGAAGCAGCCGCGATCGGGCACGCGCGATGCCCCGCGCCTGCAGCTCGTCGACGACCGCGGTGAAGCGGCCGAGCTGCCAGTCGGCGTACGCCGGATCGGCGCCGTGGGCGTGCGGATGGGCGCACAGCCCGCCGAGGCGCAGGTGCGGCAGCTCCAGCATGGCGCGCGATGGTCTTCACCGCCTGCTCGGCCGGCACGCCCAGGCGCTCGAGCCCGACGTCGATCTTGACGAAGATCGTCGCACGGCCCCGTCGCGGCCTGCGCGTACGCGCGGCGCGGCGTCGAGATCGACCAGGGTCGGTGATGAGGCGGTGGGCGAGCGCGTCCGGCGCGGCCTCGGGCAGCGAGTTCGGATAGACGAGGATCGGCGCGGTGATCCCGCGCTGGCGGAGGCGGATGCCCTCGCTGCAGATCGGCCACGGCCAGGCGCGTCGGCGCCGTGCGCGACGAACACCGCGCCCACCTCGGCCGCGCCGTGGCCATAGCCGTCGGCCTTGACCACCGCGAAGATCTTCCGCGCCGGCCCCACCATCTGGCGCACCGCGCGAATGTTGGCCGCGGCGGCGTCGAGGATCGATCTCGAGGCGTGGTCGGCGCAGCGGGCGCCCAGCGGACGCGGTCACGGCTGGCTCCTCGCCGGGAGAATACCCCAAGGCGCCGCCTGTGCTAAAAGACCGTCCCAGAGGAGATCGCGCGCATGCTTCGACTCGCCGTAGCCGGCATCGGGCTGTTCGTGCTAACGTCCGGCGCCATGGCCACCGAAATCACTCCGGCAGTGCGATCCTGAGCTGGCGCCCAGTGGCACGCTTCGGGTCGGGCTCAACCACGGCAACTTCCTGCTCGTCACGCCCGGCTCCTCGGCGAGCCGATCCGCGGGGCGTCGCGCCCGACCTCGCGCGCGAGCTGGCCGGCGGCTCGGCGTGCCGATCGAGTTCTCCAAGTTCGAGACCGCCGGCGCGCTGGGGGACGCGGTGCGTACCGGCGTGTGGGACGTGGCGTTTCTCGGGGCGGAGCCGCAGCGCGCGAACCGAGATCGCCTTCACCGCGGCGTACCTCGAGATCCCCGCGACATACCTGGTCCCGGCCGGCTCGACCATCCAGCACGATCGCCGATGTCGATCGCGAGGGCGTGCGGATCGCGGTGGCCGAGAAGAGCGCCTACGAGCTGTGGCTGAGCCGCAACATCAAGCACGCCAAGCTGGTGCTCACCAAGGGCATCGACGCCTCCTGCAACGCCTTCGTGAACGACAAGCTCGAAGTGCTGGTCGGCCTGCGGCCGCGCTTCGATGTCCGACGTGAGGAAGCTGCCGGGCGCGCGGATTCTCGACGGCCAGTTCACCGCCGTGCAGCAGGCAATCGGCACGCCCAAGGCGCGCGCGCCAGCGGCGCCGCCTATCTCCGGACGTTCGTGGAGGACGCGAAGGCCTCCGGCTTCGTCGGTGAGGCGATCACCTGCAACGGCTCGCAGGGGGTCTCGGTAGCGCCCCCGCGAAGTAGCGGCCGCCGGCGGCGCGCCGTCACCACGCCGTGAAGGTCTCGTTCTTCGAAACGGTCCGCTATCGGTCCCCGCGGGCGCTGCCGTCCGAGTGGCCGGTGGCCGTCCGGGCGCCTACGACCGCGAGGCCGGCGCCCAGGCGTATCGCGACATGCTGGAGCGCCTGGCCTACGTCGAGGCGCTCGGGCTTCGACTGGGTGAGCGTCTCCGAGCACCACTACTCGCCGCGGATCCTCACGCCCTCGCCGATCGTCTCGGCCGCCTTCCTCGCGGCGCGCATCTGCAAGCGGGCGACCATCGCGCTGCTCGGCCCGATCGTGCCGCACAGCAATCCGGTGCGGGTGGCCGAGGAGCTGGCGATGCTCGACACGATGGCGCCAGGGACGCCTGGTCGTCGGCCTGCTGCGCGGCACGACCAACGAGGCGCTGACCTACGACCTGAATCCGGCCGAGGCGCGCGAGCGCACCGACGAGGGGATGGAGCTGATCCTGCGCGCGTGGACCGAGCCGCAGCCGTTCGGCTGGCAGGGCCGGCACTTCCAGTACCGGACCGTCTCGATCTGGCCGCGCCCGCTGCAGCAGCCCCATCCGCCGACCTTCGCGCTGGGCACGAGCCGCGAGTCGTGCGAGTTCGCCGCGCGGCATCGGCTGGGATGCGGCGTGTCCTACGGGCCCGTTCGAGGTGATGGCGAAGGCCACGCGCTACTACCGCGAGCAGTGCGCGCGCCACGGCTGGGAGCCGACGCCCGAGCGAGATCCTCTACCGGGCGAACATGCTGGTGGCCGAGACCGACGACGCCGCCCACGCGCTGCTGCGCGCGCAACCGGGCGGGGCGCCGTTCACCATGCGCGCCGGCGTCCGCGACGCCATGCAGACGCTGGACTCGCGCAACATCGCCGGGAGGCACGCGCGCCGGCGTGGCGGCGCGCTGCCCACGACGTTCATCGGCAGCCCGGACACGGTCGTCGAGCAGGTGCGGCGCTGCCGGGAGCTGGTCGGCGCCGGCGTGCTCGATCTCTCGCTGCATCCGCCGGGCTCGACGACCGTCGAGCCGCTGATGCGCGCGCTGGATCTCTTCGGCTCGCAAGGTGCTCCCACGCATCCGGGACATCTGAGCGGACGCGTGCGTGTTCAGCGACGGCCACGTGGAGGTGGAAGGCCGCCGCCTCCGGTACCGGGAGGCGGGGCAGGGCAGCGCGCTGGTCCATCTGGTGAGCGCCGGCGGGCTCGCTCTCACGCCGGCCCACGGGCTCCTGGCACGCGCCTTCCGCGTGGTTGCGCTCGAGATTCCGGACGCCGCGCCGGGCGCCAGCTCGATCGTGGCCCGCGCGCTCACGCAGCTCGGCCTCGAGACGTTCAATCTCATGGCGACGACGACCACGGCGCCGGCCGCCCTGCGGCTGGCGCTGCAGGCGCCCGGCGCGGGTGCGCGCCCTGGTGCTGGAGTCTCCCGCCGCCACGGCCGAGCCGTCAGGGGACCCGGCGGCCTCGCGACGCCGACCCTGGTCCTGCTCGGAACGCTGGACGACGGCGCCTCCGCAGCGGTGGGCCGCGCCTACCAGGCATGGATTCCCGGCTGTCACCTCGCGTTCGTCTACGCGGCGGGGCCGGCCATCGCGGCCGAGCGGGCCGAGGCCTTCGCCGAGATCGTGGCCGATTTCTTCGAGCGGCGCGACGCGTTCGTCATCAGCCGCGCGACGACGCTGATCAACCCGTAGCCACCTCGGCCAGGAACTTTCGGAGCTCGACGAGCAGGCCGGCGGGGTTGTCGCCCTGCACGGTGTGGCCGGCGCCCTCGATCTTCACCCAGCGCCCCTGCCGGAAGCGCCCGGCCAGCCGCTCGGCGTCCTCGTCGTGGAAGACGTCACTCTGGGCGCCGCGCACGACGAGCGCCGGACACGTGACGCCGTCCACCGCCGACCACAGCATCTCGCGGCGGCGCGTGACGACGGCCGGATCGAGCGCCCGGCCGCGGTGGCGCTGATCGTACTTCCACATGAAGCGGCCGTCCGGCATCCGGCGGAGGTTGTGCAGGAGGCTGCGCCGCAGGAGCTCACGGTTGCGGCGCGGATTGAAGCTGAGCGCGCGCTCCACGTACTGCTCCACGGAGTCGAGCGGCGTGGCCTCCGAGGTGAACGCGGCGATCTTGCGGACGCCCTCGGCCCGGACCTCGGGACCGACGTCGATCATGACCAGCCCGGCCAGCCGCCGGCTGTGCCGGCCCGCCCACGCCAGCCCGTTCGCGCCGCCCAGCGACATCCCCACCAGCACGAAGCGCTCGAGCTTCAGCGGCGTCGGCGAAGGCGCCGACGTCGCCGGCGTGGCTCTCGGTGGCGTAGTCCATCTCCGGCGACCACTCGCCTCGCCGTGCCCGCGCTGATCCAGCGCCACGCAGTGCCGCTCCGGCGGAGCGCGGCGCACACGATGTCCCAGGTGTGCGCGTTGAGGCCGCCGCCGTGCAGGAAGACCACGGGCGGCAGGCCCGTTGACCCCAGTCGAGGTAGTGAAAGCGCATGCGGCTGAGCAGCAGATGATGCGAGTCGGGCAGGGTGAGATCGGGCAACGGCACGCCGGCGGTGGCGGCCGACAGCTCCAGGTGAGCGCGGAACTCGTCCAGTGCTGAGGCTCATGCCGTCAGCCGATAGACACGCGCGGCCGTGTCGTGGAAGAGCGCGTCCTTGTCCTCCGCCGGAGTAGCGCGCGGCCAGGCGCTTGAACGAGTTCCACAGCACCGTGTAGCTGCAGCTGGCCTGGTCCACCGGGAAGTTCGACTCGAACATGCAGCGCTCGGCGCCGAATCGTCTCGATGGTGAAGTCGTAGTAGCGACCGCGTGGCCTCCGCCAGCTCTGGCTTCCCGGCGGTCGCGGCTGCTCGTGCCAGCCGAAGCCGTTCATCTCCATGTTGATCCCGCCCAGCTTGGCCACCACGTTGGGACAGCGCGGCCAGCTCGCGTGATCGACGCGCGCCACTCGGGCGTAGACCTCCTCCGCGCCGGCCCGCGTAGGCGCCGACGCCGAGCGGACCGCCGAAGTGGTTCAGGATGATCGTGGTGTCGGGGAAGACGCGGCGCCAGCGCGGTGACGTCGGGGATCTGGCGGTGATAGCACCCAGGCCTCGAACGTCAGCCGCCGCGGCGCCAGCAGCGCGAAGCCGGCGCGGAAGTCGTCCTGCGCGAACAGGCCCGGCGCCGGATCGGGTGCGGTGGTTGCGGCACGGCCGGGTCGGCGTCCCACGCCGCGCGCAGGCGGATGCCGCGGAAGCGGCCGCCGCCGGCCGCGATCTGCGCGTCGAGCACGCGTGCCGACCGCGGCGCCCAGGCGCAGGTCGGCGGTGCCCACGATCCCGGCGGCGACGCGCGTCGTGCCGTAGATCCCCGAGGCGCTCATCGCGGCGATGCCGTTCACGAACTCGGTCTCGCCGACGGGCCGCAGGGCCTCCGGCCCGTCGGGCTTGAACATCGCGCCGCACTCGATGAACACGGTGGACACGATGTTGTGGCCGGCGCGCGTGTCGCTCCAGGATCTCGTCGAGGAGGTAGCGCGGGACGACGCGGGCGGTCTCGCCGGTCCCACAGGTGATGGTGCGGATCGCAGATCGGTCAGCTCGGGCTCGAGCGGCGCTTCGACGGTCAGGGCGAGCCACTCGTGGTTCTTCGGTCGGGCGGCGGTCATCGCGAGCGTCTCCTGGCGTCGATGTCCGCGCGCGGGCGGGCCGCGCGCGTCTGGGCCATGATGCGTCACGCGCGCCGCCGACCGCAAATGCCCGCGGCGACGGCGCCCGGGATCCGGCACGCCGGCCGAGGCCGCACCTCGCGTATAATTGGCGCGCGCGAGCTCGAGCGCGCAGGAGGCTGACGATGGCGGTTCAGGCGACGCAGGAGCGGGTTCGGCCGACGACGGGTACGCACGTGGTGCGGTGCAGCACGAGGAATCGTGACCGCCGATGCCGAGCGGTCGAAGGACTTCTACTGCCGGGTGTTCGGCTGGCAGGTTCTGCCACGCCCGGCGTTCAACACCGCCGGCTACTGGATCGGCACCCAGGGCATCTTCCCCCAGATCCACATCATCCAGTCGGACGAGGTGCCGCCGGGGCCGGACGCGCCCGATCAGCCCCCGGGCGCGCCACACCTGCTTCGAGGTGGCCGACTACGACGCGATGAAGGCCACGCTGGAGCGTGAAGGCATCACGTACCAGGAGAACGTCCAGCCGGGCGGGCGCACCCAGATGCTGTGCAATGATCCCGACGGCAACACGCTGGAGTTCCAGCCGGCGACCGTCTGAGCATGCCGGACGTCCACGCGGTCGTCGTCGGGGCGGGGTTCGCCGGGCTCTACATGCTCCACCGCCTGCGCCGGCTCGGGCTGTCGGCGCGCGTCTTCGAGGCGGGCGACAACATCGGCGGCACCTGGTACTGGAACCGCTATCCCGGCGCCCGCTGCGACGTCGAGAGCATGGACTACTCCTACTCGTTCTCCGACGAGCTGCAGCAGGAGTGGAAGTGGAGCGAGCGGTACGCCTCCCAGCCGGAGATCCTGACCTACATCAATCACGTCGCCGACCGCTTCGACCTGCGGCGCGACATCCAGCTGGCAACGCGGGTGACGCGCGGCGACGCTTCGACGAGGCCGCCCGGCAGTGGACGATCACGACCGACCGCGGCGATCGCGTGTCGGCGCGCTTCTGCATCATGGCGACCGGCTGCCTGTCCTCCGCGCAGCGCTGCCGAAGTTCCCGGGCGCGAGAGCTTCCGCGGCAAGACGTACCACACCGGCCGCTGGCCGCACGAGGGCGTGGACTTCACCGGCCAGCGGGTCGGCGTGATCGGCACCGGCTCCTCGGCCATCCAGTCGATCCCGATCATCGCCGAGCAGGCCGCGCATCTGTTCGTGTTCCAGCGCACGCCGAACTTCAGCGCCCCGGCGCACCAACGCGCCGCTGGACCCGGAGTTCGAGCGGCAGATCAAGGCGGACTACGCCGACTTCCGGCGTCAGGCGCGTGAGTCGCGCGTCGGCTTCGTGATCGAGCGCAGCGAGAGCCTCCGCCCTGGCCGTGACGGGACGAGGAGCGGCGGCGCGAGTACGAGAAGCGCGTGGCGCCGCGGGGGCCTGGGCTTCACCGCCACCTACGTCGACTTGCTGATCGACGAACCAGGACGCCAACGACACCGCGGCCGAGTTCTGCCGCGCAGAAGATCCGCGCCGGCGGTCCGCGACCCCGAAGGTGGCCGAGCTCCTCGCGCCGAAGGACTATCCGGTCGGCACCAAGCGCATGTGCGTCGACACGCGCTACTACGAGACCTACAACCGCGACAACGTCACGCTGGTGGTCATCCGGCGGGCGCCGATCGAGGCGATCACCCGCCCGACGGGGCCTGCGACACGCG
>ERZ1370068.1107-contig-11010_pt1 | contig 20559 bp, 27 predicted proteins | sample MGYA00561227_ERZ1370068 | MGnify/ENA primary metagenome ERZ1370068 (study PRJEB38410, sample SAMEA6850437) | metagenome | study: Metagenomic assessment of the ecological functions of the soil: analysis of the soil microbiota associated with the... | reverse complement strand
TTTATCGCTGGCATGAGCTCTATGCCTTCGCTCAGGATGAATGGAGGATCCGCGATGATCTTACTTTAACCTTCGGAGTTCGCCATGAATATCCGGGCGACACCTTAGCTACTCGAAGAAACTGAATGAACGTATCCTCGGCGGCGAACGGTAACGACCCTGCATTTCGGTCCGGCTCCAAGCCGGAAGTTGATGCAGATACATTTCATGCCGCGAATAGGCTTCAACTGGAATCCGCGGACGAGCGAAAAGGGTTCCTCGGCTTTCTTACGGGCAGAGACAAGCTCGTTATTCGCCTGCGGGGGATATGCGCGAACATCATGACGCGAATTTTCATGGTTTTCCGGGTGGAATGTGGTGGTCTCGTTTCCCTTCGTTGCCACGCAGAAGGCTCGCGACGAAATCGGCGCTGTTCGCTGCTAATCAAACACGACTGGACCGACTTTATCTCAGCCGAATCGCTTCGCCAGAACGGTCGTCTCAGAAGATCTTCGATCTCTCCGGCCACCGATCGCTCTCCCTTGAGATCCAACGTGAACTAACCAGAAGACATCGCAATGAAGGTCGGTTACATCAGGACGCGCGGGACTGGACTATTGCAAACGGTTGATGGAAATCCTTGCTGCCCCGGTTTGATCTGCCGGGTACGAACTTCGGCAATCGCGTAAATCCCAACCCTGAATCGATCCACCTTGTTCACAAATTCGGCCAGCTCTGACCTACGACGCCCTGCAGGTGAGCTTGACCAAGCAGCTGAGTAATGATCTCGGTGCCGGACTTCATTACACGTGGAGCACATTTATCGACGATGCGTCGGATGTCTTTGCACCCGCTGCCTCGGAAAGTGGTCGTTCTCAGGATTCGATTCGATCGCCGTGCCGACCGGGCCCGGTCGAGCTATGATCGCCCACATCGGTTGACTGGTAATTTTTGTGTACGAGCTTCCTTTTATAGAAAGCAAACGGGAATCGCCGGCCAACTTTCGGTGACTGGCAGGTCAATTCATTCTTCACTCTTCAAAGCGGAGCACCTTTCACAGTTTCGCTTGGTCCGGATGTGCTTTCGGAACCGGGAATCAGATCCGTCCGAATCTAAAATACAGAATTTGGATCTATCAAGCATGACGATCAGCGAAATCCGACCGCCGGCGGTGCCAGCCTCTTCACAGGCCTTTCACCAGGTCAGCGTGGGGAAACTGCTGGTCGAAATATTCTGCGGGCGCGGACGGCATCAGCCTGGTCGATTTTGGGATCATTGGGGACCACGCATAACGGAAAATGTTCGCCGCAACTGCGGGCTGATATGTTTAATTCATTTAGTTCCCGCACTCGGCATTCCGAACGGCTCAATTAATTCAGGAGCGAGTTTCTTAGGAATCAGTGGGCGACCAATGGCGGAAACCGACGGATTATTTTGGGTGCGAGGCTGGTCTTTAGCCTCAATAAGAACGAGAACACATGCAATATAAAGAGGGCATTGAGCGCTGTCGTTACCATCGCACTATTCGCACGGTTCGCAACCGGATCGACTTATTTTGTGACTCAGATGTGTAGACCCCAACTTTCCCAGACTAAGCTCTGAAAGGCCGACCGCCGCGGTTCTATTCCGTCCCTGCCACCACTAATTCCGCTGACTTGGCGATTCGCAGCCGCGCGCGCGTGGGTTTAGGTGACCCGATAGCGTAAGAGCGAGCGTTCGGTCGTTCTCACTTGCCAATGACGTGTTGCTGAGTTATGTGGGTTAGCGCACGGATGCCCTCAATGCGATAACGTAGTATTAGCCCCTAAGATTTCGACCTGTGTGAGAAATGGCTACTTCTTCTCTATTTCAGAGGAGAGGTTAACTGTAGTGATATTGTCTCGCCACCACAATTTAAAATGAAAGCAGCCGCTAATTCGTTGTTTAGTACCTGCGAACTCTACCTGTCCGTTCCAGAGATACCCCAATGCTGACACGCGGCGGTTCATATTGAACCTTCCTTCCTGCAAGAAGGGTGCGGAGTAAACGCCATGAGCGGCCGCGCTGTCACGCTTCATCTCTCGCTCTCGAGTCGTCAAGCTGAAACAGCCACAGAATTGTCCTGCGCAAGGTTTCAGTCTACCCGCGCTGAGCCGCATGATTCAGCGCTTAACACGAAAGGAAAACTACAAATGATGACTCGCATGAATCGCCTGCTGGCGATTACCCTGACTATTGCAATAAGCAATCTTATGGCTGGCAGCTTGATCTTCGGAGCTGGCCGTTCGAAAAACAAAAGCCACAGACCACCCGAAAAATGGAATTAGGTCAGACTGAAACTCCCGATTCACTTTTCCAAACGCCGCAAGGCGCATCTGAGAAACAATATCCGCCAGCGGAACTCGAACAACTGCGCAGCAAGCTGCTCGAGCTTGTGGATACTGTCAAGGAGTATTCAGATCTGCTCTTATCCGAAAATCCTGAACTCACTGGTAAGCTCGAGGCCGTCAGAAAACAGTTTGAGCAGTATAGCCCGCAGCAGTTGAACTCAGCCCGAGCGGCGTTGAATCCAGCGGACATGAACGCCCGTTTTGGAGAAGCACGCGCCACCCTTGAGCAGTTCAGACCGGCATTAGAGGCCATTCGCCAGGAAAGGCGGGAGGAATCAAAGATGCGAGACTCACCTGGGATAGAGCTGCGAGAGTCAACTGGGATACAGATCATGAATCGGCAGGTTTGCCGGGACGGGACGGCCCGGATCCCGTGGCGAAGCTCTGTCGGTTCTGGTTCGCGTAACGTACGCAGTAACCGCTGCGGCTGTGATTTGATCTTCATTGCCGCCGCGGTAGTCCGCGCTGGGTTGAGCAGAGGCTTGTAATCAGGTCCTGGTCGTGTCGTGGGAGAAGGAGGCAATACTAGCAGCGGCTTGTATCGCCGCTGATGCTTGTTCACTTTGTTGCTCGTGGCCTGTGCGCGCCAAATTATTAGCCTGTGACGTCGATTACACCGAACGAACAGTGGATGCTAGCTTTAGTCGCCTTGAACACCTCCACACTGACCTGGAGAACAGCGTCGCCAACGACAACACCAACAAGACGGCGATTATCAACAACGATAACACCAACACCACGACGATTACCGGCAATGACAACTCCAACAAGACGACGATTCTGCGGCCATCGCCGCCAGCCAGGTAGCGATCAATGCTAACACGGACGCGGGCAAGAATGAGCTGCGAAACTTAATCTTGCGGACGCAGATTGAAGCCAACCTGGCGGAAGACCACGACGACGCGGTCGGGCTGTATATGACACCAGGCGCAAATGGCGGCTATTTGGAATCGGTCCGCGCAATAGTGATTGACACCATTGCCAAGCTGGGCGGCACGCACACGGTGAACGCCAACAAGCAGCTTGCCCAGGGTGACGCGCAAAAGGCATTAGGTAATTTCTTTAAGGCTTATTCCTTCTATCGTCAGGCATACAGGACAGCAGTGAAGCAAGACTAAATAGGACCACAAAGCCTGGCCTCACGGCGATGACACGACCACCCGCGAGCAGAACCAGCTTGGCGGGTGGTACCATTTAGAAATCGCTCAAAGCATCAGTGCGGCGGGTCTAACTTTGTAAATGACCCACCGCCGGTCAGGCAGATTGTTGAGAGCTCGCGATTAGGTTCGATGTTCAGGGCGCCGTAGGATCTTTGCTCGCGAGGGGTGAAACCCTTACCTTTTAATTTCTCCGGATCAATACCGCTTTTCAAAACGAAAGCCCGCTTCGCCTCGGGCGCTTCGATTTGCAGCTTGGCAGCGGTGACGCATCGCCTCGCCATATCCCGCTTTGCGCGACTCGAGCACGAGCGATAGTCAATTGAAAAAAGCGCTTTGCCGCCGGGCTGAAGTGTCACAGTTTCAGCTGGATCATCGGTTTGCGTAACCTTTTGCCCGGGGATCTTGTGGCCCGCGCTGTCCAACAAAGCAAATGTTGGAGCACCTTTCAACGTGCAGGGCGACTGCGAATCATTCTTGAAACTATAATATTCACCCCTTTGTCCGCCCATGGCGCTGTCGCCGTGTTCATCTTTTATGGAAAGCTGCGAACCTGTGCAGGGGAAGCTGTTTGACTCTGGCCCATGCCGGCCAGGGCTATCAACAGAGCGAGCAAGAGCAAAACTCGCAGCAGCACGCGCTGCGTTGTTCTTTTCGTGGTCGGGAACATCGATTTTCTCCTTGTTGTTTTTATTGGCTTATAGGATAGCGGTTGGAACCGCATCCAGGACTTCTTCAGATAGTTGTAACTCAAACATTTTTCTGTCTGCACGAGCGTGCCGTTCTTCTTCACCAGCACTTCGACGGAGGGTTGCCGTTCGTTCTCACGTTAAGGACGTCAGCGTACTCACCGCTTTGAAAGGTGAGGGTTTCAATCCCTTGCTCATGTCAATCGAACTTTCCTTCGTCCACCCATAGCTGCGTCTTCGGCTTCATGGCGAACTGAAAGCTGAGAGCCAGGACAGGGTGAAGCTGGCAAGCTCGCGCTCTTAACAAAGCTTGTTTGACGTTGTGAAAAGCAAGGGAAGGTGAAGACTGTGATCAGAGTGAGCAAAAGCAGTGCGCGTCGCACAAAAGTCGGACGATCCTCTCAGGTGTCGGGGGCATGAGATTATTCTCGATTTTTGAGAACGGAATATATACGCGTCGAGCTTTCTTATTGCAAGTAAATTTTAGTCACCCTGCATTCGTGGTCCCTCATCAATAATGGCAGTTTCTGAAATTACGCACACGAATGACATAGCCTTTTGTCGAACTTCAAAGTCACCGCAGTCCCCGACCGTTTTCATCGTGCCGTCCTCGTCTGTTGGGAGTAATGCTGTATGTGGGTTCAACCCGTCGGGACCACTCAACTTCGGTTATTTGGTGTCTAATCCAGCCCGGCATTGTTTTTCTACGCAAGGACCGAGATAGCGTGATTTGCTCTTGAGAGTTCGTCTACCGCCACGCGAGGGCTCGTTGATGCAGGCACGGGGGTCCGCTTGATTAGTGAAATCGAAATTCAATATGCGAGATCGTAGACGTGCCCACATTGAATCAGGAGTTCTCTTCCCTTGAATACCTGACCAAGCGAATATTGGCGTCGAGGCAGACAGGTCTGGAGCGCATTGACATCATTCCGCGTGATTTATCTTGTGAGAATACCCATCGGCCACGTTCGCGAGACAGGAGCGGTATGAGCTGGGGAACCGTCCTGGACCCTGCCTCCGACCCCGCGTATTCATCTTTGCTACGGTCGGCTGCTTCTCGTGTTTGCCAATGGCTGACCAGCAGCAGGTGGTTTGCGGCATCTTCATCAACAAGAAGCTGATGCGAAATATAGCCATCGACGTGCTTGCATATCCGACCAGATCTGCCGCGTGATCCGAAGGCCCTCCGCCTCTGCCCCCTCATTCAGCCAAGTTTCCCAGACAACAATTACCATAACCAGGTCCTCATTTCCTTTAAGCTCGCCCATGTTATCGCGTCTGTCTTATCAACACGGGCCGTCACACAACGAAAGACGTCATCATCGTTTCAGGAATGGAGTCTCAGATTTAGCCAGACGTTTGTGGTAATACAAGTACGAAACGACCAAGACTGATCAGGAACATCGAGTGGGCTATCGGCAGCCAGATTGGATCGCCAGTTGATAGATGAGCAACGCTCGCGGACACGAGGGTAATGGCAAAACCAACGTAGGCAAAGTCCTTTATGAACACGCGGCAGCCGGGGAGTCACCAGCGCGAAGACGCCAAGGATCTTGGCAGTCGTTAGCTCGATACGAAACCAGTTGGGCAGACCGAAATGCGCAAAGGCTTCTTTCATATTTGGATTGAAGGCGAAGTTCAATGCACTCCATAACATGATCCCCGCTATTATTCCCGTGCTGGTCCAATAAACAATTTGCTCCCTTTTTGTCGGCCCCTCGCTGGAACTCCAGCTTAAGGTCGAGTTATTTGTGGCGGCGATAGCTTTCGTTGACATCGTCAGTTTCTCCTATTTTCTACTAGTTAGCGATTCCAATCGTTTGTTTGATCGACTCAGGTTGATCGAGCACGCGCAACATGAGATGGGCGACATTCGCGCGCGAAATGAAGAGCCCTCGCCGCAGGTTCTTCCCGTAGGCGATTCTGTAAACGCCGCTCAGCGGTTTGTCGGTCAGCCGCGGCGGTCGGACGATGGTCCAATCCAATCCACTTTCGCGCAGAATTTCCTCCATCAACGCCAGATCAGCGTAGTGTTCGCGCAGAGCAAATTTTGTCAGCGGACCGAAGCAGATTTCGCATGAAAATCCGTCCCCGGGGTCATGCGCTCGGCGGATTTGGGCGACCGGGTGACGGCACAGTTCCGATCGGCGCGGCGCTGACCACGACTATACGTCGCACCTTTACCGCCTTCATTGCTTCAACCATAGCTCGCGTGCCGCGCCACGCTACTCCGGCCTCGGACGAAGACGTGGCACCAAGCGCGGAGAGTACCGCGTCTGCTCCAGCGATCGCCGGCTCGAGTGCGCCCGGATCTGCACTTGCCAGGTCGGCGGTGACACTACCTACCGTTGCGGATAACTTACTCGGATTTCGTACCACTGCGGTGATGTCATAGCCGGCAGTCAAAGCCTGCGCCACGATTTCGCGCCCGATTCCCCCGGTTGCGGCAAAGATCGTGAGCTTCAGTCGCTCTGTCGGCTTGGCTCTCAGCTCTCTCATGCAATAGAAGACTGTTCTCAGGTGCGCTTTGTGACACTTCAGTTTTGGAAACTACCACTTCACTGGTACAAGCTTGTAGCGGGTGTAGGCTAGACTTATTAACGATGCCGAACAGCGATCAAACAAACCCTCTTGACGGGGCTCAACGACAGGATTCTCAAGATCAGATTTCGCTTGCGACTTTTACTCAGTACCGCAGTCTGCTCTTCTCTCTCGCCTACCGGATGCTTGGCACCGTCGCGGACGCAGAAGACATGGTTCAGGAGGCCTTCGTCCGCTGGCAAGGAGCTTCCCGTGAGGACATCCGTTCTCCGAAAGCCTTTCTCATTACGATCGTCACGCGCCTGTGTATCGACCAGCTAAACTCTTCGCGCGTCCGGCGGGAAGAGTACGTGGGCCAATGGTTGCCGGAACCGGTCGTAACTGACACCGCAAGTAATCCGTTTGAAGTTGTGCAGAACGATGAATCGCTTTCCCTGGCGTTCCTCGTATTGCTTGAACGTCTGACACCTGATGAACGGGCGGTCTTCCTGCTGCGCGAAATCTTTGATTGGGACTATTCTGAGATTGCGGAAGTTATTGATCAGAGCGAAGCCAGCTGCAGACAAAATTCTTCGGCGCGCCAAACAGCATGTCAACGCGCCCCGTTCACGGTTCAGCGCACCTGCGGGCAAACCTGAAGAGTTACGACGGGAATTTCTTGAGGCCGCCGGCAATGGCGATTTAGTCTGGGTTGATTGAGTTGCTGGCCGCCGATGTGACTCTTCACACCGATGGCGGCGGTAAAGCGCGGCGCCCTACCAAACGTTATTCACGGGTCATCGAAGGTCGCTCGCGCGGTGCTGAGCGGTTTCGGAAGGGTGCCGCCCACGAACGCTTTCATAAGTATGGTCCGAGATCAATGGAGAAGCTGGTTTCATCATTTATATCGATGAGCAACCGCAGTTCGCATTTGTCCTGCATGCGAGCGCAAATCGCATTGAGTCGATCTACGTCGTGACCAATCCCGACAAGCTCTCGCATTTGCCGCCAGCCGAGGCCGCACCGCGCTAACTTCGACAAGCAAGAGGAGAGTAACCAATGTTTGTTGGACATTACGGCCCGAGCTTCGCCATCAAGTCCACTCAGCGTTCGATCCCTTGTGGTCGTTATTCATCGCCGTGCAACTTCTGGATGTGGGCTGGTCAGTTCTTGTCTTTCTGGGAGTAGAAAAGGTTCGCATCGTGCCGGGGATAACTGCTTCGAATCCTTTCGATCTCTATTACATGCCTTTTACCCACAGTTTGTTGGCGGCGCTGGCCTGGTCACTTGCTGGGATTCTATTGGCGAGGTTTCCGCTTGGCGTTCGCGATTGGGCTGGTAGCCTGTGGCTGGGTGCGGCAGTTTTTCCCATTGGGTTCTCGACGTCATAGTTCACCGGCGCGATATGCCTTTGTATGACGATACGGCGAAGATTGGCTTCGGTGTCTGGAACTATCCAATCATCGCGCTCTCACTCGAAGCGCTTCTCCTTTTGGTGGGATGATCATGTACATGAGAAGAACCAGGCCTCTAAGTACGGTCGGCAGCTTTGGCCCACCTATTTTTGGGGTTCTCATGCTGGCCATCCAAAGTTATGTATTCTTTGGACCACCGCCAGCTTCGCCGAATGCTGCCGCGGCCACGGCATTGGTCTCCTATATTGTCTTTGCCGGTGTTGCTTACTGGCTTGACCGCAATCGAGAGCCCGCCGCCAACTTCTGAATTCAAGGTGTCACAAAATCGCGACTTGTCCGTCTAGGTTTACGGAGAGGGTAATATTGCCGTGGTTATGGCGTACTCACGCGAGCGCAATAGCGTGTTCGAAGAGGTTCGCAAACGCCTTTTCGCAGTCGCCTATCGAATGATGGGCACGAAAGCGGACGCCGAGGACATCGTACAGGAAGCGTACCTGCGTTGGCACCAAGCTAATATAGACGAGGTGCGTTCTCCGGAAGCATGGCTCGTCACCGTCGTCACCAGGCTTTCTATCGATCGTCTGCGGAGGACCTCCGTCGAACGCGAGAAATACATTGGACCGTGGTTGCCGGAACCCCTTTTTGGCCACGCTCCGCGGTCACCGGAGGAAGAACTCGAACTCGCCTCGGAGCTCTCGCTGGCCTTTATGGTACTGCTCGAACGGCTCGCGCCCGTGGAGCGAGCGGCATTCCTGTTACATGATGTCTTTGACTGCGCCTATCCCGCGATCTCCGGCATTTTGCAAAGAGCGAAGCCACCTGCCGTCAGGTGGTCCACCGAGCAAGAGAACGCGTGCGCAGTGAACGCCAGCGATTTCGCGCCAACGAAAGAGAACGGCGCGAGTTGATTGAGAAGTTCGTGGCGGCAGCAAACGCCGGGGATGAGTTGACACTCCTGGGACTCTTTAAGGAAGACGCCACCCTGACCAGCGATGGCGGCGGCGTAGTGCCGGCGGCGCGTAGAGTCGTCCATGGCCGTGCGCGCATTGCGCGTCTTTTCCTGGTCCTCGCGCGCAAATTGCGCGGGCGGCTCACGCAGACCATCCTGCCGATTAACGGAGAGCCTGGCCTCGTGTCCTTCCTCGACGGGGCCCCACTTTCAGCCATTTCGTTCGAAACCGACGGCACCTCGATCCTTGCTGTCTACGCCGTTCTCAACCCTGAAAAACTGAAGGGCATCGGCCAACTCGGCGGCAAATTCAAGGCCGACCTGGCGAGCCGCGCGACCCACTGAGTAGGCTTGTCACAGAAAGCCGTCTTGTTCGTCTTAGCTATGGGAGCGCCAGTGCCGTCGAGCGCGCAACCAGGCGCGCGAACTCGCCAACTGCACGCCCCGAACTTATGACTTAAAGAAGGAGTAGAAATGAAACCGAGAGTTAACAATTTGGAAGTTGGTAAAGGCGCAATGCAGGCAATGCTCAAACTGAGCGGCCACGTAGCCCAGAGTGGGCTGGAGCAGTCGTTGCTCGGCCTCCTGGAATTCCGGGTGTCGCAGATCAACGGCTGCGCCTACTGCCTCGACATGCACTCGAAAGACTTGCGGGCGGCGGGCGAGACCGAGCAGCGGCTTTATTTGCTGGAAGCGTGGCGTGAGAGTCCGTTCTACACGGACCGCGAACGGGCGGCGCTCGCCTGGGCCGAGGCCGTGACCCTGGTAACCGAGGGCCACGTACCCGACGAAGTGTTCGCGCAAGCCCGGGAGCAGTTCAGCGAGGAAGAGTTGGCGAACCTGACGCTGGCCGTGATCGCGATCAACGGTTGGAACCGCCTGAACATTGCATTCCGTACGGTGCCAGGCAGCTACCAGCCGGCGACGGCGCGTGCGGCAGCATGAGCGTTTGCGGAAAACCTGTGCGGAGGGGCCGAAATTCTAAGGCTCCTCCGCTCTTCTTTGAGACAGGTCTTTTGACTTACCACTGTGGCCGCGTATTAGCGGCCCAAGTGAGGATGGAATCATGCAAGATGCCGTAACTGATACCGATGTTCTAATCGTGGGCGCAGGGCCCGTCGGTCTATTCCTTGCGAATGAATGCGCTCGCCGCGGATTAAGATGGCGCCTCGTCGAGACGCGCGCTTCGCAATCGATACATTCTAAAGCGCTGGCCATCTTTCCTCGGACGCTGGAGATCTTTGACATGGCCGGCGTTGTCGAACCGTTCCTCGAGCAGGCAAACCGTGTCACGTCGGTCGCCGTAGTGACGCACGGACGGACGCTCGCTCAAATGGAGTTCACACCTGAGGAAAGCCCATATCGATTCATCGCCATGGTTCCGCAGAATGTCACTGAGGAGCTGCTGGCGAAAGGGCTTGCGCGTAAAGGCGGAGCTGTCGAGTATGAAACGACATTCGTCTCGGCAGTTCAGCGGAACGACTATGTGACTGTAACGCTGGACCAGAAAGGCCGGCGGCTGGATCTTACCGCTGCGTTTGTCGTCGGCTGCGATGGCGCTCACAGCGCTGTTAGGCATCTGCTGGACTTGCCGTTTGAAGGAGCGGAATACGACGATTCGTTCATCTTGGCGGACGTCGATACGAACGAAGCCCTGCCCGCCGACCAACTGCAACTGTGTCCGAGCGAACTAGGTCCAGTAGCTATTTTCCCGATGGGCGCCACGCGCCGGCGCATTGTCGCCACTATCAAGAACCCGGAAGGAGACGCGCCGTCGCTTGAGCTTGTGCGTGCGGTCCTTCGGGAACGCGCACCAGCTGGGATAGAAGTGCGCACCTTGCATTGGAGCTCATTTTTTCGCATCCATCACCGCCAGGTGGCACAGCTGCGCGTGGGAAGTATCTTCATAGCCGGCGACGCGGCACACATTCACAGTCCCTTTGGTGGGCAGGGTATGACGAACACCGGACTGCAGGACGTTTGGAACCTGGTCTGGAAGCTTGACCTTGTCCTGCACGGCCGTGGCAATGAGCAGTTGCTCGAGAGCTACAGCGCCGAACGCCGTCCGGTGATCAAGCAGGTGATCGAGACCACCGATTTCCTGACCAGGGCGCTGGGAACTCCAAGCAGGCTGGCGCAGATTCTACGCGACACTGTCATACCCATGGTGTCGCGTTTGGCCCCTTTTCAGCATGCCTTTGTGCAGAGGCTTTCCGAACTGGGAGTTGCCTACCGCGGCAGCCCGATTGTTGAAGGAGCTGGAGAGCGGTACTTTGATAATTCGCTGCGTGGTGGAGATGGCATTCGCAGCCGCTTCCTGCTGGTGCTGGGTGAAGACGCGGAGTCGGCGACTGAAGGGGCGGCTAAACAGCTCGTTCGATCATTTGCACAAATCGTCGAGTTACGACTGGGCGGGCGCCAAGGCGTAACGCTTGTCCGGCCCGATGGTTACATCGCGTACGCCGCGCCCAATGGGGATAGCATCGCGGCTTTGGGATCGGTGCGTTCGCTCTTGGAGCGCCAAACAGAATTGGGCAGAGCCGGTGCTGCCGCGTCGCTTCGAAGCTGAACCTGAGTTGTGCGTCGATGCGACGGTCGTAGGCGCTTGAACCGGGGGCGCCACCAAAACCGCCAAAATTCCTCGACTGATTGGTCTCATTTTTTGGTGTCTATTTCACCTCATGGTCCAATCTTCAGTTTGCAGACCTGGTCCCACACCATCTCGGATTTCACAAGCGTTTGGTGTCTATATATTGCGGGGAGCCGAGTTTCAGGTTCGACACTTCAAGCACGGTAACTTGCGAATCTTCTCGTTGATGCTCTTAATACTCTTTATTCTCTCTGGTGCTCTCCTATTATAGACACCAAACAGACACCAAAAATTTGTTTGATCGTTTAGGTTGGTACTGAATTCCCTCCGACTCGAACATCAGCCCTACCGTGTCAAATGGTTTACCGGCGCTGCGTATAACGGGCAATGCAATTTTTTACGACGCGAGAACTAACCTTAGCGGCCAGAAGAAGTCTTCTGGCAACATTCTGGCAAGAGATCAAACACTGATCGCCGCCCATTCAGGAATGCCGTTACCGAAAGTTTTCAACCAGCATAATGTCATTTTCAATTTGATCTGTCTCAACGTAGATCAACCACTGGCCATCTGGCGACACCGACAGTATGCCGCCGCCGCCGCCGGACTTCGATTTCTCAATCGAAAGAAGGTTCGTCACCTGAGCAGTGGCGAAACGATAGAAGTCGATGGTGGGGTTGGGCGTAGATCTGGAATTAAAGAAGCCAATGCCCTCAGCCGTCATGTGAGACAAAGTCCGTGGAACCTTGATCAAACACGCGTACCTCGTCTCCGCCCGCAAGGGTACGCGCCACACGCCCGGTTCATTTTGTTTCTTAGGACTGACGTAACTGCTTTTCGTGTAGTAGATGAATTGGTCAACGGCCAGCAAAGGGCCATTGCCGCCGTCTTTGGTCACCTGCATTGCGGCACCACCTACGGCAGGCATTTTCCATATCTGCCAGTCGCCGGTCCGATCGGAGACAAAGTAAATCCAGCGCCCATCCTTTGACCATAAGGGACGCCTCTCCGCAGAAGGTTCGCTCGTCAAACGGCGGGGCGAGCCGCCTTCGGCACTGACAATGTAGATATCGCCGCTCCCTTCAGGTCGCGCATCCAGGGCGATCTCCTTACCGTCAGGTGACCAACTGGGAGAGCCTGCGTACCCGCCGAACTTGGTCAGTTGAATCTGGGTTTGCCCCTCGTTGTCACATACCCAAATTTCAGTGCCCCCGACCGATCGGATGAGAAGGCTATCTTTTTGCCGTCGGGCGAGTAGTTGGGCGAACTCTCGGCGCGCGTTGACGAGATGAGTCTGGTCGGAGATGCCCCCTTGCCGGGCGCATTGGGCCCCGGCGCTCTCCAGATGTTTGTGTCCGATCTGTGTAAGACGTATGCGAGATAACCCGCCTGGCGAGAGATTGCCGGTTGGAATGCATCCCCTCCTACCCCGCCAACGGCTCGGGTGCGCCCCCATCAACTGAGATCCGCCACAATCCATAGCCGCCTCCGCGGTTTGACGAGAAAACAATCTCGCGGCCGTCCGCTGTCCAGCTAATTCCGAATACCACGTGTCCGTCGGTGGTAAGGCGCCGCGACGGGCCGCCATCGGCCGGTGCGATGTAAACGTCGTCAACAGCGTAATTCGAACTGCGGATAAAGGCCACCCATTGCCCATCAGGAGAGAACTTCGGCCCCTTATCGCCGTTGAACTGCGCGGGTGTTTGAGTCAGTTTTTTTCTCGCCTGTGTCCGGCGAGACGAGGTAGATGTCGGTCAGCCCCCGGCAGAGTCGCCGTCCGCGACAGCCAAATGCTTTCCGTCAGATGACCAATCAACTTCTCGGAGGCCTGGCGAAGTGAATAATTTCCGCTCTGCGCCGCCCATCGCTGAGACTGTGATAAGTGTGCGTCCCTCCTCATATTCTCGGACAAACGCTATGTAGTGAGCGTCCGGCGACCAGGTAGGGCTGTGGTCGGCGTGTGGATCGGTAGTTAACCGCAGTGGCGAGCCTTCTCCAACCAGCTTTACGTAGATGTCCCTGTTGTGTTCCTTCTCGCCATTCCACTCAAAGGCGATTTGCTTTCCGTCAGGCGAGAACGCCGGCGAACTTTTGCTACCGGGAAAGCTGGTCAACGGAATGGTTTTCAACGAGCCGGATCCAGCTTCGGACCCATGCCGCCCGCCTAATAACGCGTAGAGCCCGAAACCAAGTGCGGCCAATGCAATTGCGAGGACCGCCGCGCCGATGAGCAAACCGGTCTTGTGTCGTTTGATGCTCCTGGGAAGGTAATCGGCGCTCGAGTTCGCGTCGATAGTACCGGCGACAGGCGGCGAGGTTCTTTTTCGGCTGAGCTGCCCGCCGGTTGAGAGTGGGGACGCGTCCGGTACCCGAACGCGTTCAATTTCACTATCAACTTCCAGGCGCTGTTTCAATCTCTTTAGATCAATGAGCAGGTCCTTAGCAGTTTGATATCGCTCCTCACGATCTTTGGTTAGGGCCTTGGTGATGATGCGCTCGAATTCTGCTGGCAGTTCCGGCGCGTAGCGAGCCAGCGGCGATGGCTCTCGTTCGATAATCCTGGCAATCGTTTCGGTTGGTGTCGTCCCTTCGAAAGGCAGCCTGCCTGCCGCAAGTTCGTAAATCACGACACCGAGACTCCATATGTCGGTGCGCGCATCCATGTCATTGCCGCGCGCCTGTTCCGGCGACATATAGTTGGCGGTGCCCATTACTACTCCGGCATCTGTCTTCACCAGGATCCGGGTTGCAATTGCGGAATCCGTCGAAGTTGTTACCGGGTTTTCCAGCAGCTTAGCCAACCCAAAGTCCAGGACTTTCACATAACCATCCAGGCGCAGCATGATGTTGTCCGGTTTGATATCACGATGCACCACGCCTGCCTCGTGCGCGGCGACGAGCGCCGACGTTACCTGAATCGCAACTTCAATTGTTTCACTAAGCTTCAGGCCTCTGTCGCTGGCGCGCTGCCGCAAGGTCTCGCCTTCAATAAACTCGGTGACGATGAAATGGGTATCTTTGTCTTGTCCGATGTCGTAGATCGTGACGATGTTCGGATGATTCAACGCGACTACTGCTTGCGCTTCCTGCTTGAAACGTTGCACAGGTTGCTGGTCCCGGGTGAAGTAGCGGGGCGGCAACTTAAGCGCCACTCGGCGTCCTACCTTCGTATCGTTTGCGAGATAAACTTCTCCCATCCCGCCAGCTCCGAGGGGAGCGATAATTTCATACTGCGAAATCCGCTGCCCCGCCGAGAACTCAACCTGCTCATCGGTCAAAAGATTGACGGCCGCTCTGAAGGCGCCCCTCTCCAGAAAGGAAAGGGGCTGGTCGTGCGAAGCCACCAGAGACTCTACCTCCCGTCGCAATCCTTCATCGCCCTCGCATGCTTGAGCGAGGAAAGCGCTACGTTCGCATGGTTCCAGTTCCAGGACGCAGTGGTAAAGCCTACCGATTTCTTGATGCCGCTCTGGGGACATTGCTTTCTTCATTTCTCATTTCGCGCTGTAACCAGGCTTTGGCGAGGCTCCAATCTCGCCGCACAGTGCCCTCTGAAACCTTAAGTACTTCAGCCGCTTCAGCAATGCTCAAGCCTCCGAAGAACCGTAGTTCCACCACCTGACTCTGCCGCTCGTCCAATGCGGCTAAAGTGTTGAAGCGCCTCGTCCAGCGCTACCAGACCGGTGCCTCGTTCCTGCGCGACCGTAAGCGCCTCATCGAGCGATAGACGGGTTGTGGCGCCGCCTCGCTTCAGGTTGCCGCGATCTCGCGCGAAGTCGACCAGGATGCGTCGCATCAGTTGCGCCGAGATGGCGAAAAAGTGCGCGCGATTCTGCCAGCGCACCCGGCTTGAATCGATCAGGCGAAGATAAGCTTCATTCACGAGAGCTGACGTCTGGAGGGTATTCCCGGGTTGCTCGCGACGCATGTAGCGGTGCGCCAAACGATGGAGTTCATGATGAACCAGCGGCATCAATTGATCGAGCGCCGCCTGCTCGCCATTGTTCCAGGCAAGTAGGAGCTGCGTGATCTCCCTGGGTGAGGGCTTCGTCATTCAACCCTTCTTTGTCGCAAGGAATGCACATCAAGTTATCACAACCTTAGACCAGCCCCCTATTGAAACCGATTCGATCACATAAAAACCTGAGAGAGTGTTAGCGGTTTGGCACTCCAGATTCCGCCTTAGTTAGGTGAACGACGACAAGGACTCTGGCTATAGGGAAATCGTCGGTGCGGGGTCAGCAATTGGTCAGTTGAGCAAGGTTGGCTCGCCGAAGCCAGGGGAAAACATTTCAAGACACTAGGAGACAAGATGAAGACAAGAGTCTTTGAAGCAAACTCTAGTTATCGCATTAGCGAAAGCTGTTGATTGTCCAATGTCGGCACGCGGACCTACTCAACTAACTAAGGAGGCAACACAATGAAACAGACACAACTTTCGATTTTGCCATTACTCGTTGCACCATACTTGCTCATTGTCGCGATGGCAGCAACGGCGCAAACTTCCAATCAACTGAACACAATCGACACATCCACATTCAAGCAAGCGCACCTTCTGGCCCTTGAAGGCTTGCAACACGACCTCGCCGGCCGTTACCAGCAGGCTGTGGCAGCATATCGGCAGGCTTTGGAATACGCGCCGGACGATGCTTCGCTTTACAACAATCTCGGCTGTGCCTACGCCATGTTGCAACACTATGATCAAGCCACCGTCGCATTCAGGAAAGCCATCACGCTCGACCCAAAATACGAGAAGGCCTTTTATAACCTGGGGCAGGTTGATGACAAAACCAACCGGCCGCAAGCAGCCGTTGCCGCTTATCAAAAAAGCGCTGGCGCTCAATCCGCAATATCTCAACTCCCGCATCCAGTTGTGCGAACTTCAACTTGCTCTGGGACGTAACGATGAAGCCGTCGGCTGCTATCAAATTTTGGTCGAACTTGCCCCAACAGACCCCGCCGCACATATCCGTCACGGCGTGGCGTTGGCAAACTTAAAGCGGCTAAATGAAGCCGCTGCCATCTTGCAAGAGACAATCCGACTGTTTCCTGACCACGCCGACGCCCACTTCGTTCTTGGCGTGGTGTGGCTGGAGGGAAACAATATAAGCCAGCCATTAACGAGTTAACTCAAGCCCTCAAACTCGACCCTAATCACGAAACAGCCCGTTACAATCTGGCACTCGCACAAATCGCGCTGAGAAACAAAGCCGCCGCGCTCGAACAGCACGCGCTCCTGAAACGCACGAACCCCTTCCTCGCGCAGCGACTCTATCAAGCGATTTACAACGACAAGGTTCTCTTTGCGGGGCGTCAATGAGTGGGCCGCTATCGCTTTCAAGAGCTGACTTTGACGGCTAACCATTCCGCTAAATATTGGTTTATTGTGTTTGGTGAGACTTGGTGAAGAGGGCGATTTACGCAAGACCATCCTTCCTTCCGCATAGGCGCTTACACGTTCGGCGGTGTTCGAGACGTATGGACGACTGAGAAAGTAGAGTTAGGAATCGGCAGTGATCTTACGTTTTATTCGATGCCCCCGATACTCGACGCGATCTACGGTCACAATCCAATCTCCTGGAAACTGTTCTTCCGCATTCGTCCCGGCAAAATGGACATGCGCACACACGGCATGCACGGAACAAACAGAAACATGAATCAGTCTCCGACTACGCGGAATCGCATGCCCCTTCCATGACGATCAAGTTTGAAGGTAAGGTGAAATCTCAGCTATTTAGCGGCGGGAAGTAGGAACTGCAACCCACCGAAAGGTGACGCGGTAAGCGTTTTTGGAAGAGATGATTTTTGGGAAGCTGACACTCTACCTTGAGTTACGCCCGCCCGCTTTGTAAGTCCACCACTTGCAAGCTTTCCTGGGATGCTGTGTTTAACATTTTCCGTTGTCCCGGTAAATGTCCAAACCAAGAGAGGAGTTCCGTATGAACTCCCCCTTCGCTATTTCGATTCGCGTTTGCCGATTTTTCTTGTGGCCTGCTTCAGCCTTGCCAAGCTGCTCCTATTAATGGACGCGGCTCATTCAGGCATCGAACCGTGTCGGTGCATTGCACTTGGTGCCTGGCGAGGCGGAGTTTGGGGTGCAGTTTTCAGATGCACCGCCGGGTCTACCTGCCTGACTCCATCCACAGATCCCGTGAGAGGAGCATCCGCCTCTGTCTGAATTACGGTGGCAATCCACTTCGGATCGGCACCACCCCGGCACATAGCCCAGCGCATAAGAGGTTCAGTCCCAACGACGACCATGCCGGAGTGGTTGTTCCGGTCAGCATCCTCTTTGGGGTTGTTGTAAAAGAACCCGAGTGACTTGCGTAACAAGAGAATGTCATCGGGCTTGCCGGTCAAGAACGTCCAGCCCGGTCCTACTCCATGCATCTTGGCATAAGCCTTGAGAGCCCGAGGCGATCTTCTTCGGGGCTCAGCGTGATGGAGTAAAAAAAGATATCGCTTCCGACGCGACCTTTCAACAACCTCTGCACTTCAGACCAGGTGGTGGGTAATTATCGGGCAGATGTCTCTTGCAACGCGTGAACATGAACTGGATCACCACGCGCCTGTCTTTGACCAGGTCGGTGTAAAGTGGACCTGCTGATTGTCCTGAGTGATCAGTTCCACGTTGGGCAGGTGACGCTGTTGCGTAAGCTCACGCGGCGGAATTTCCTTGAAGTTGTAATTGTGTCTGCTCGCCGAGGTTGCTTCCTGGCCGAACAGGCTATCGGTTCCGGCCAGACTGGTTGCTCCGACGTGCAGCACTAGTTACTCCCGCCGCCGTTAGCCAATTTCTTCTGTGTCATCTTTCTCATTGATCTTGAGCTCCTTTCTGTTCGCTTCGCCTGTTTTGCGGCGGCTTTTAAGGATTCTGATTGTTGTCAGTCACGCCCGGCTGCACCTGGAAGAGCAGCATCATGGCGTGATCTTCATGAACGGTGTTGTGGCAGTGCATCGGCCAGTCTCCCTGGAAGTCGCGGAAGCGGGAGAAGATCTTAACGTCTTCATCGGCCTGCAGCCGGGTAGTGTCCTTGCGAGACACCTCAACGTTGGGAACATTCGGGCGCGTGGTGCTGATGCCGCCGCCGCCGCCGCCATAAAGGCGCAGTCACCGTGAGAGCGCCAGTCGGGAGCTTAAGCCGGCCCGCCGGCTGTGATGGCTGTAGCTATGGCGCCGGCCGCCGTTGTTGGACCGGCTCAAAATCTGGTGCTGCTCCAAATGGATGTGAATAGGGTGTTGCCAATCACTCCGTGGATTCATCAAGAGCCAATTCTCCGCGCTGTTCTGCGTCACGGTGAAACGGAGCTCGTTACAGTTCGCAAACCTGTCATTGATGACCCACTGGCCGTTGTCGCGATCAAAACTGAAGTTTCGGGTGATGCGCGGCGTGATGACGCTGGGCAGTTGATAGAACGACGGGTGCGTCGCCGGGTTGACACTGTTGTCGGTGACGGGACTGCCGATCCTGAACTCGACACAGGACAGTGCCCTGGCCGGCGGAAAAAGGTCGCAGCTCGGACCCTGGCCGTCGTCCTGCACCAAACGATTTTCCAGACGCACTTTGGTGTGGCTGCCGATCAAACTCTTGACCTGGTTGAAGTCGATGATGATGTCATAGCGTTCGGCCACTCCCAGCCGGATGCTGGTCACCTGAATAGGCGTCGGCAAAAGGTTTCCGTCAGCGGCTATGACCCAGAACGGAATCTGCGTGCTGGGAGTGAGCGGATCGGTCAGGAACAATTCGTAGAAGCGCGACGGCCCACCGTTCAGTACGCGGAAACGATAGCGCCGCTGGCTAACGTTGAAGAACGGTTGGATGATGCCGTTCGCCAACTGAGATGTCGCCGAGCAATCCCTTGAAATTAAAGGTGTCGAAGCAAATCTTACCGGTACTCGGATCCAGACAACTTGTCCGCCAGCATAATTGGGATGTCGTATTGCGGGTAAGTCGGCAGGCGAAAGCCTGTCTGTCCTCGTTTCCCGTATCGAACTGATTGAAGATGAAGTGAAAACCCGCCAGCCCTTTATAAACGTTCTCGCAGTGTGATCGATGCGGTGGTCGTGATACCACAAGGTACTCAACGACTCGTTGATGTCGCCGTTGGGTTGATGGGTTGACGCGAACCCAGCCTGCTGTCCGGTGGAGTACTGATCGAAATACTGTCCGCGGAAAAAGTAGCGGCAGGGACCGCCGTCGCTCTCCGGCGCGTTATGGAAGTTGTGCAGGTGCGCTGACATCTCCGGCACGCCGAAGCCGCCGTTCTGACTCTGCGTCGGCAACTCTGTTGTAGCGGCGAATCAGCCACGGTTCCTGATAGTGACTGACGATCGTGGGGCGCTGGCATAGTCCCGACGTCGCTGGTGGCGCTGCCGCCCAGATTGAAGCTCCCAGATTGTTTTGCGCCGGAATGTTTGTATCGAAGTGAACCTGAAGTTCGAGTTCGCTCTGATCCGTTCGACGTAATATTTCTGCGTCGGGTACTGGGTAAAGAACTGAAAGAAATCTGATCCCGGCCGTAGCGAGCCGTTGTACTGGCCTCGCCCTGTACCGGAAGACCGGTGGCCGGATTGATCGTGTCTGAAGGGAACTGCTGTGGCGGCGCGCCGAACGTCAATCCCGGATCGGACAGCAGGCGCGCCGGGAATTCCGGCGGAATGGGCATTGGATCAATGAAGACTTGCGCCGGCTGTGGGCTGCACCCGACATTGCAGTTGTTGCCATAGCAACTGCTGCCGCTGTGGCCGCTCCACTGAGCGTGCGTCAATCCACCCTTCGCGATCCAGCACGCCGGCGCTGGTCATCAATCCCATCTTCATCACGGTCACGGCGAGTGAAACCCTCTTTACCAATCTGGTTATTAAGAGCAATACGTAACTTGAACGCATACC
>ERZ1370068.10410-contig-9111_pt1 | contig 20559 bp, 22 predicted proteins | sample MGYA00561227_ERZ1370068 | MGnify/ENA primary metagenome ERZ1370068 (study PRJEB38410, sample SAMEA6850437) | metagenome | study: Metagenomic assessment of the ecological functions of the soil: analysis of the soil microbiota associated with the... | reverse complement strand
ATGTACTTCGTTCAGTTACGTATTGCTCGCGGATCTCGGGCAGGTAGCGCTGCTGCTGCTCGGGCGTGCCGAACATGATCAGCGCGTTCGCCTGCGGCACCGATGCGCGGCGCCTCGGCGCGCTCTTTCCGTGAAGGCGATCTGCTCGAGCGGCGTGCGCGCCTGGCCGCTGAATTCGCGCGGCCAGCCGAGGCCGAGCCAGCCGGTCGGCGCCGAGGTCGCGCGCGAAGGAGGGAGTCGAACTCGCGCTCGTGGAAGTGCCTCGCGGTCGAACGCGGCCTTGCGCTCGCCGCTCCAGTGCTGCTGCAGCCAGTCGCGCACCTCGGCGCGAAAGCGCATTGCCGGCCGCGCCGAGGTCGTACTCCGGCAGCGCTCCCCCGGGTCGTCGAGCAGGCGCGCGGCGAGAGTCGCCGCGCTGCCGCCGCGGTGCCGCCGAACAGCCAGCGCGTCGAGGTGGGCGCGCCGGAAGTGGCGTGGCGCCTCGTGCTCCTCGGCGTGGCCGATCGCGCCGAACGCGGGCTGACGGGTCTCGAGCGGCGACCCGGCGCAGCGCCGGCCCGGCTGAACGCGGCGGCCGCGCGCGGCGGCGAAGTAGCGCCACGCCGCCGCGCCGAGGTCGAGCGCCGCGGCCGCATGCTCCAGCGTGACGCGCGCACGCCTGCGAGCGCGATCAGCCCGTCGGCGAGCTTGCGCAGGCATCGGCCTGGAAGCGGCCGATCGGCTGGCCGAACTGCTTGCGCCGCCCTTCTGGCGCAGTCGACCGCCATCTCGAACGCGCGCTGGGCGCCGCGCCGTGGGCGCGGGCGCCGAGCAGCGCGAACCGCGCGAAGGCGCAGCAGCCCTGGCGAGCGCCGCATTCTGCGAGCGCGCACGAAGCCGAGCCGGACGCGCGCTCGCCAGCAGAGATCTCGGCACCAGCCGCTCGGCGCCGGACGCGGCGTGGCGATCGACGCGGATCGCGCGTCGCGTGCCCGCCGAGCCCGGCGATGGCCGATGCCCGCCGAGCGCCTCCGCCGCTGGGCGACAACCAGACGGCGTCGCCGCCGCGGCGCCGTCGACGAAGCGCAGCGTGCCCGAGCACCGATGTCGCTGCCCAGGTGAGCTGACCTGGCGCCGGCGCTCGGGTCGAGCCTCGCCGAAGCTCCAGCAGACACGACGATGCCGGCGTACAGCCGCGCAGCAGGGCCGTCGCCCGGCGCCGTCGCCGGTTGCCGGCCAGCGCCAGGTTCGGCGAGGCGGCGCCGAGCAGCGGCGCCGGCAGGCGGCGCGGCCGAGTTCTCCATCGCGACCGGCGAGCTCGCGCAGGCCACCTCCGGCGGGTCGCTGCCGAGGCCGGCGACGCCCTGCTCGACGAGCAGCGACCAGACCCTGGCGATCGCTTCGGGCTCGCGGTCGCGCGCGATCGGCCGGTCCGCGGGCCAGTGCTCGGCGCGAGAAAGCCGCGCAGCGAATCGCGCAGCATCTGCCGCGCCCTCGGCGCCGGCGCCAGGTGCCGGCGCCGAGGCCGCTCCGATCCGTCATGCGCCTGCCTTCATGCGCGCGCGCCTCTTGCCGAACGTGCCGCTCGCGCGCAGGCCGGCGAGCGTCGCCAGCGCTCGAGGCCGAGCGCCGTCTCGCAGCACCGACCTCGGCCGTGCGCGCCGAGGCTCGGCGACCCGCGGCCGCGCCGCCGCACCGGCGTCGCCGCGACAGGCGATACGTAGTGCAGCCTCGGCGACCTTCCAGCTCAGCGTCGGCCCTCGCCGAGCTCGACGCGAACAGGCCGCGCTCGGCATGCACTGCGGATCGGCCATCGCCTCGCCGACGCTGCGGTAGCGCGAGCACGGCACGCCGGACGGCCAGCGAACACCTTCTCGGCCCGCACTCGGCGCCGGGGCGCAGCGATGGTCCAGCGCCTGATCAGGCGCGGAGCAGCGCCGGCCAGTCCGGCCTCCTTGCGTCGCCATCTGTCGCGAAACGCGCATCGGTCTTGCCTTCCGGGAAAGCCGATCGTCTCCGAACAGCACCTCGAGGTTCTTCTGCGTCACCGCCGCGACCATCACGTAGCCGCGCCAGCTCGCGCCGTACCGGCTCGTAGACCTGGCGCGGCCGGTCGGGCGGGAACTGGGCCGCCTGCATCTCGTGAGATCAGCACGCCGAGCAACCGAGTCCATCGGCGAGACGTCGATGTGCTGGACCGCTGGCCGCTCTTCCGCGCCTCGCAGCAGCGCGTGAGCTGGATCGCGCCGAACGCGTACGACGCGCCCATCACGTCGGCGATGAAGATGCCAGTTGTCCGCGCTGGCACGGAGTCGTGCCGCCGCGCTGGTACTTCCGCCAGAAAGCGACCTCGTAGCCCGAGGCGCCGCATGGATCACCCCGCGCGTACGCCGGCGCCGGAGCCATCGGCCCGGCCTGGTCCAGAAGCCGGAGATCGACGCGCAGACCAGGCGCGGGTTGTCGTCGCGACAGCGGCGCGCGTAGTCGAGGCCGAGCCTTCATCACGCCGGGGCGGAAGTTCGACGACGACGTCGGCCTGCGCGACCAGCTCGGTCGCGAGCCGCTTCCGTCACTCGGTCTGCAGGTCGGGGACGATGCTCTTCTTTGCCGCAGTTCATCGACGTAGTAGGTGCTGACGCCGCCGCGCGGCGCTCGCGCTGGCGGACGACGTCGCCGTCAGGCGCTCGATCTCTTGACGACCTCGGCGCCGGCGTCGGCGGGCATGCGGGTGCACATCGGCCCCGACATGACGATCGTGAAGTCGACGACCTTGAGGCCGGCGAGCGCCGGCGGCTGGGCGGCGGCCGGCGACGGCGGCTGGTGGTGCTCATCCCCGTGAACACCGGCTTGCGACGCTCCTTGAAGGCGGTGGACCGCCTCCCCGCTGGTCATCGGCGGTCGCCCGAAGGTCCCACCTGCTCCAGCGCCATCTGACGCTTCCATCAGGTGGTTGACGCGCGCCTAGGCGATCTGGTTGATCGAACGGCTTGGTCCAACGGATCGCCCGGGTCGGGCCGTCCGCGGGGCTCACTAGCGATCTGGCGCGAAGAACGCGACCACCTCGCCAGCCCGGCGCGCGAGGCTGGTTGACCGGGCCGATGCGCTCCTGGCCTCCGCGCCCACGTGAGCGGCGTGCCGCGCATCGCGGGTATTCCTTGGCCTTGGCGACGCCGATGAGCGGCGGCCAGACTGACCGTGCCGCCGTCAGCCCGCGACCAGGCCGACCTTTGTTGACGTGGCTGTCGCCGATGCGCGCTTCCGAGCAGGAGATGACCGTGATGTCGCAGAGCAGCGCCGCGATCGATCGCCGCCGAGGCGATGCAGAATCGCCGATGATCGGCGCAGCGGATCGGCTTGTCGAGCTCCAGCAGGCGGCCGAGCGAGGCAGCCGGCTGATCATCGGGTCGTGGACCTCGCCTTCCTCGAGGACGCGCCGCCCTGGCGCTCGGACATCGCCTTGACGTCGCCGCCGACGCTGAAGATCGTGCCCGGCGCCGGTGAGCGATGCACCGGCGCTCACGGCCGGCAGTCGTCGGCGAGGTCGTCCCAGATCGAGCGGAGCTCGCGGATCAGCCGCTGGTTGACGGCGTTGCGCGCCTCGGGCCGGTTGATGGTGACGGTCGCGACCTTGCCGGCGACCTCGACCTTCAGGTCGTGGTAGCTGGCGTAGCGGGACATGGTGCGGGCCTTTCGGCTGGAGGGGAGGGAACGGGTCGACCGGACGCTCAGTCGGTGCGGATGTTGTTGTCGCGGATCACCGGGCGTCCAGCGCGCCACCTCTGTCTGGCCACCATCTGGGCCGAGCTTCTGCGGCGTCGTCGTTCCTGGGCGACCACGCCGAAGGTCGTGAAGCTGCTGGATCTCCGGCGAGCATGCACCGCGGCGCTGATCCCGCGGCGTTGAGCTATGGCCACGAGGTCGGCCGGCATGCCGGCGCGGGCCGATGATCGCGAACCAGCTCTCGGCCGCGTAGCCCGGCAGCGCCGCGGCTGATCGTCGGCGTGCCCGGGGCGAGCGGCGAGCGGGCTCGGGCGAGGTCACGGCGAGCAGCCTAGAGGCGCTTCTGAGTGATGAACTCGTTCATCGCGCCCGAACGGCGTGGTGATGAGGAGCTGCACCTCGCCGGCGACCGCCGCGGTCGTCGTCGGACCCTGGCCCTTGTAGGGCACGTGGGTCATCTTGATGCCGGCGCGGTTGGCGAAGAGCTCCGGTCGCGAGCTGGCCGAACGAGCCGACGCCGGCCGAGCGAGTAGGCCACCGGGTTGGCCTTGGCGTAGTCGATGAAGCCCTTGAGGTCGTTGGCCGGCACCGAGGCCGGAATCACCGCCACCATCGCCGCCGAGGACACGCCGAGGCGATCGGCGTGAAGTCATGACGCCGTCGTAGTTGGCGTCCTTCACCACGACGGCGCGTGACCGCGAGGTTGCCGTTGTTGACGAAGAACAGCGTGTAGCCGTCGGGCTTGGCGCGGATCACCTCGCGCGCCGCGATCACGCCCGGGCGCCGGCCTTGTTTTCGATGATGATCGGCTGGCCGAGCGCCTTCTGCAGCGGCTCCTGCAGCACCCGGGCCATGTTGTCGGTGGAGCCGCCGGCGGCATACGGAATCAGCAGGCGGATCGGATGGTCGGGGATAGGCCTGGGCCCGCACCACCAGGGGCGTGAGGGCCGTCGAGGGCGGCGGCGGCGAGCAGGGCGCGGCGAACGGTGAACGCATGGTCTCTTGGTCTCCTGGTGGTCGTCACTTGAGCAGGTGGCGAGCGATCACCACCCGCTGGATCTGGTTGGTGCCTTCGAAGATCTGCGTGAGCTTGGCGTCGCGCATCATCCGCTCGACCGGGTAGTCCTGGGTGTAGCCGTAGCCGCCGAAGATCTGCACCGGCGTCGGTGGTCGACCTTCATCGCCATGTCGCTGGCGACGCACTTGGCCATGCTCGCCAGGACGTTGAGCCGGTCCCAGTCGCCGCGCGTCGCCGGCGCGGGCGCATTCGTACACCAGCGGCGCGCGACGGCCTCGATGCCCATCGCCATGTCGGCGAGCATGAACTGCACGCCCTGGAAATCGGCGATCGGCTGCTCGAACTGCTTGCGCTCCTTGGCGTAGGCGACCGAGACGTCGAGCGCGCCCTGGGCGCAGGCCGACGCACTGCGCGCCGATCGTCGGCCGGTTCAGGTCGAGGGCGCGCAGCGAGGCGCGAAAGCCCTTGCCCTCCTCGCCCACCAGGTTCTCGATCGGCACGCGCACGTTGTCGAGGAAGATCGGCGTGTTCGGGGCGCCGCGCCAGCCCATCTTGCGTTCGTGCCGGCCGAAGGTGATGCCCTTCATCTTCTTCGGCTCGAGCACGAAGGCGCTGATGCCGGAGGCGCCACGCTCGCCGGCGGTTCGCGCCATCAGGACGATGTACTCGGCATCGACGCCGTAGCTGCACCATTGCTTCCTGCCGTTGATGACGTAGCAGTCGCCGTCCTTCACGGCGCGGGTCTGCATCGCGCTGACGTCCGAGCCGGCCTGCGGCTCGGAGATGGCGATCGCGGTGACCACGCCGCCGGCGGCGATCTTCGGCAGGAAGCGCTGCCGCTGCTCCTCGGTGCCGAAGTGCAGCAGCGGCATGATGAACATCGTGTTCAGGCCGGCGATCGAGCCGCAGGCCGGCGAGTGGCGCGAGATCTCCTCGCGGGCGATGCACATCAGGGTCAGGTTGCCCTCGGGTCCGCCGTACTTCTCGGGCACCCAGAGCTGCATCAGGCCCATGTCGCCGTAGATCGGCAGCAGCTCGGTCGGGAAGCGGTCGGTCTCGTCGATCTCGGCGGCGATCGGCGCGACGTGGCGCTCGGCCATGCGGCGGATGCTGTCGCGGAAGGCGAGCTGCTCTTCGGTGAGGTTCATCGGAGTTCCAGCGAGGGTGTGGGTGGAAATTGGCACCGTAGTTCAATGGTGCTACCATTCCATTATTGAAGCGAAGCCGGGTTGCGACGTCAAGCCCGCATGCGGAGTGCGGGCAATGCGGGCAACAGTACGCAAGGCATCGCCTCCCGGCGACGCGCCCCGCAGCAAAGGCCCGGCACATGCAATACCGCAACCTCGGCACGCAGCCCCTCAAGGTCTCGGCGCTCTGCCTCGGGACGATGATGTTCGCCGACCAGACCGACCTGGCCGAGGCGCGGCGCATCGCCGAGCACGCCCGCGGCGCACGGCGTCAACTTCATCGACACCGCCGACGTCTACACGCGCGGCGCGTCGGAGACGATGGTCGGCGAGCTGATCGCCGGCGCGCGCGCACGACTGGATCCTCGCCACCAAGCTCGGCAACAAGATGTCGGAGCAGGCCGAACGAGACCGGCTATTCGCGGGCCTGGATGCTGCGCGAGTGCGAGGCGAGCCTGCAGCCGCCTGGCCACCGACCACATCGACATCTACTACCTGCACCGCGACTACGACGGCATGGACCTCGAGGAGCCGCTGCGGGCGATCGATGCGCTGCTGCGCGACGGCAAGATCCGCTACTGGGGCGTCTCGCAACTTCCGCGGCTGGCGGATCGCCGAGGTGGTGCACGGGCGCGCGGCAGCTCGGCATGCCCGGCCCGGTGGTCTGCCAGCCGTACTACAACCTGCTCAACCGGCAGCCCGAGGTCGAGGTGCTGCCGGCCTGCCTGCACCACGGCATCGGCGTCGTGCCCTACAGCCCGATCGCCCGCGGCGTGCTCGCCGCCAAGTACGCGCCGGGCGCGCCGCCGGCCGACGCAGGCACGCGCGCCGGCCGCGGCGACACGCGGATGATGCAGACCGAGTTCCGCGAGGAGTCGCTGCGCGCCGCGCAGGCGCTGAAGGCGCACTGCGAGACGCAGGGCGTGGCGCCGTCGCACTTCGCCACCGCCTGGGTGCTGGCGCACCGCGGCCGTGAGCTCGGTGATCGCCGGGCCGCGCACCTTCGCAGCAGTGGCAGGACTACTTCGGCGCGCTCGAGTGCGCGATCGACGCCGCCGACGAGGCGCTGGTCGACGCGTCTGGTCGCGCCGGGCCATCCGTCGACGCCGGGCCACAACGATCCGGCCTATCCGCTCGCCGCCGCGCCGCCGCTGAACTCAATGGTGCTACCATTCGTCATGAGGTGCGAACGATGAAGGCGGCGAGCTGCCGGCTGCGCCAAGGGCGCGGCGCCCGCGCCGCGCGCCGCGCCGGTGTTCGAGCCGATCCACACCCGCCGCGCCTTCGAGGAGATCTGCGAGCGCGATCCGCGCCCAGATCGCCGCCGGCGACGCTCCGCCCCGGCGATAAGCTGCCGGCCGACGCGAGCTGGCGCTGCAGCTCGGCGTCGGCTGCACGCAACGCCCTGCGCGAGGCGCTGCGCAGCCTCGAGATCGCCGGCATCGTCCGCCTGCAGAAGGGCGCCAAGGGCGGAGCCTTCATCCAGTCGGGCGACGCCAACCGCATGAACGAGCGTCGTGCGCGACATGCTGAGCCTGCGGCTCGATCTCGGTCGCCGAGCTGACCGAGTCGCGGGTGCACATCCAGGACCTGGTGGTGCGCCTGGCCTGCGAGCGCGCGACCCGCGCCGACCTCGACGCGCTCGAGGCCAATATCGACGAGACCGAGCGCGTCACCGCCGCGGGCCGCTACCTCGAGCGGGTCGAGTGCTCGCGCGAGATTCTACCGCCTGCTCGTCGCCTGCGCCCACAACCAGGTGCTGGCGATGATCGTCCGCTCGATCACCGAGATCCTGATGCAGTTCGTCTACGGCCGGGTCGCCGCCGGCGGCAGGCCCCAGCCGAGGCTGGTGGAGAAGCGCCGCGCCTTCCTGGCGGCGCTGCGGGCGCGCGACGCCGAGCTAGCGACCCGCCTGATGCGCACCCATCCCGCCTCGGTGCACCGCCTGCTCGAGCCGTTCGCCGACGCGTCGCCGGGGCGCTCGCCGGCCTGCGACCGGCGGCTGATCCGCCGCGCGCCGCTTGCGCCATGACCGCCGGCCGCCAGCCCTTCGGCGCAGCGACGCGCTCGCGGGCCTGCGCGGTGCTCGACTTCTCGATCATGCTGGCCGGGCCGTACTGCGCGCGGCTATGCGCCGACATGGGCGCCGAGGTGCTGAAAGATCGAGCCGCCCGAAGGCGACGACATGCGCCAGCGCGCGCCGCTGCGCGACGGCCAGAGCGCCTACTTCGGCCAGCTCAGCGCCGGCAGCGCAGCCTCGCGCTCGACCTGAAGCTGCCCGAGGCGATCGCCCTCGCGCGCCGCCTGGTCGGCCGAGGCCGACGTGCTGGATCGAGAACTTCCGTCCCGGCGTGATGGAGCGGCTCGGCCTCGGCCAGGAAGCGGACTGCAGCGCGCTCAATCCGACGCCTCGTCTACTGCTCCGATCTCGGGCTACGGCCAGACCGGGCCCGGCGGCCGAGCGCGCGGCCTACGCGATGATCGTCACACGCCGCCAGCGGCTTCGACCGCACGCTTGCGCGCTATGCCGGCAGAGTCCGACCGGCCGGCGCCCGGCGCGGTGTTCGTCGCCGACGTGCTCGGCGCGATCTTCGCGTACGGCGCGATCCAGACGGCGCTGGTGCAGCGCGCCCGCACCGGCGGCGGCCAGCATGTCGACGTGCGCGCTGATGGACACGCATGCTCAACCTCCTCGTCTACGAACTGCAGGAGGCGCAGTTCCCGGTGGCGACGCCGCGCCCGACCTACGGCCCTGCTGCGCGCCGCCGACGGCGACGTGCTGGTCGTGCCGATCACCGCGCGCAACTTCGCCGCGCTTGTGCGAGGTGACCGGCCTGCCGGAGCTCAGGGACGATCCCGCTTCGCGACGCTGCCGCAAGCGCAGCGCCAACTGGGCGGCGATGATGGAGGTCGTCGAGCGCTGGACGCGCGAGCGCAGCGTTGCCGACTGCGTCGCCGCGCTCGAGGCCGGCCGGCGTTCCCTGCTCGGCCTACGGCGAGCCCCGGCGACGCGCTCGCCGATCCGCATCTGGTCGAGCGCGGCCTGTTCGGCCGCATCACCGACGCCGCCGGCGCGTTCACCGGCGTCAATCCGCCGTGGCGGATGTCGGGCACGGCGCCGAGCTGCGCGGCCGGTGCCGGCCACCGGCAGCGACCGCGATGCGGTGCTCGGCGAATGGCTGGCGGCCGGTCGCGACCGAGATCGAGCGCTGGACGGGCGGCCGGCGTGTTCGGCGCGGCGCGGCCGGCTAGCCGTAGCGCTTAGGCGCGGGCGCGCGGCAGCAGCAGCTCGCGGCGGCGCAGGCGCGCGCCGCATCAGGCCGGCTTCGGCCGCGCCGGGATGTTGAGGCCGCGAACGACCGCCGGCCGCTCGAGGAAGGCGGCGAGGACGCGCTCGCACGTTGGCGAAGTCGGCGATGCCGACCAGCTCGCCGGCGCCGTAGAACCCGATCAGGTTGTTGATCCACGGGAAGGTGGCGATGTCGGCGATCGTGTAGTCGTCGCCCATGATCCAGGCGCGCTCGCCGAGCCGCTGGTCGACCACGCGCGAGCAGGCGCTTCGCTTCGGCGACGTAGCGGTCGCGCGGGCGCTTGTCCTCGTAGTCCTTGCCGGCGAATTTGTGGAAGAAGCCGATCTGGCCGAACATCGGCCCGATGCCGCCCATCTGGAACATCAGCCACTGGATCGTGCTCGTAGCGGCCGCGCCGGATCGGCGCGGCAGCGAGCTGGCCCGACTTGTCGGCGAGGTAGATCAGGATCGCGCCCGATTCGAACAGCGCGCAGCGGCTTGCCGCCCGGGCCGTTCGGGTCGAGGATCGCCGGGATCTTGTTGTTCGGGCTGAGCGACAGGAACTCCGGCGTCATCTGGTCGTTGCGCGTCGAAGCGCACCAGGTGCGGCTCGTAGGCGCAGGCCGGTCTCCTCGAGCATGATCGAGACCTTCACGCCGTTCGGCGTGGGCAGCGAGTAGAGCTGGATGCGGTCGGGATGGCTGCGGCGGGCCACTTGCGGGTGATCGGGAACGCGGAGAGATCGGTCATGTGATCCTGCGGGCAATGCGAGCGGCGATTCTGATGCCCTTGCCGGTGTCTGCTCGAACCCGCCGCCATCCCTAACTCCAGCGCCCAAGAGGTCCGGTTGCACGGGCATGGGGTGGCCCCGCAGCGAAGAGAGGAGAGGCGGCCGCAGCGCTGCCTTCGGGGACATGAGCGGGGCCGCCGTGCCCGTGGCCGGCGGCAACCGGCCGACGAGGCGCAGGCCGCGCGCGCTCAGGAGGCGGATGTAGGCCCAGCCCTGCTTGCTGCTTCCTCATCACCTCGACCATGCCCGACGGCACGTAGCCGATCTCCGGCAGCATGTCGGCGCCGGCATCAGCCATCCGTTCATCGTGTTCTGGCAGGCGTTGACCTTGACGCCGCTCTTCAGCGCCTCGGCGATCCGCGCTGCTTGACGGGCGATTCGCTCTTCAGCATGATGATGCCGGGCCCGTAGGCGCACACAGGCTCGATCTCCACCGGCTCGCGCGCCGACGCCTCGCGCAGGTTCTGCATGTTGTTGAGGACCAGTGGTCCAGCGCGCCGGGTCGTTGTCGGTCACCTGAGAACAGGGCCCGGTTCTTCGCCGTCGCGGTCTGCGCCATGGCGAGCTGAGGCAGGGCGAGCGCGAGCAGCGCGGCGCCCGAGGAAGCGAGGAAGGCGCGGCGCGGAGTGCGGGTCATCGGTTCTCCTTGCTGGAGAGCTGGCGATCAAAGCGGCAGGCCGACGTAGTTCTCGGCCAGCGCGGTCGAGGCGGCGCGTGGAGATGGACCAGGTAGTCGAGCTCGGCGGCCTGCATCTTCTGGCCGAAGTCGCCGGTCTCGGGAAACTTGTGCATCAGCGAGGTGAACCACCACGGAGAAGCGCTCGGCGCGCCAGACCCGGCGCAGGCACCGCTCCGGAATAGCCGTCGATGCCGGCGTCGCTGTGCTCGAGGTAGTGCTCGGCCAGGGCGCGCGACAGCGAGGCCGACGTCGCCGGCCGCCAGGTTCAGGCCCTTGGCGCCGGTCGGCGGCACGATGTGCGCGGCGTCGCCGGCGAGGAAGAGGCGGCCGAAGCGCATCGGCTCGGCGACGAAGCTGCGCAGCGGCGCGATGCTCTTCTCGATCGACGGGCCGGTGACCAGCGACTCGCGCGGCCTCGCGGTCGAGGCGCAGCCCGAGCTCGTCCCAGAACGCGGCGTCGCTCCAGCGCTCGGCCCGGTCGTCGGACGAGCACTGCACGTAGTAGCGGCTGCGCGTCGCCGAGCGCATGCTGCACAGGGCGAAGCCGCGGGCGTGGTTCGAGTAGATCAGCTCGTGCGAGACCGGCGGCGTCTCCGAGAGCACGCCGAGCCAGCCAGAACGGATAGACGCGCTCGAAGGTCTTCAGCAGCGCTTCGGCCGGCACGCTCTGCCGGCTGACGCCGTGGTAGCCGTCGCAGCCGGCGATGAAGTCGCAGCGCAGCTCCGTGCTCCTGGCCGCCGTGGCGATAGCGCACGCTGGGCTCGCGTGCCGTCGAAGCCGTGCAGGCTGACCTGCTCCGCCTCGTAGACCGTCGGCAGGCCGGCGGCCGCGCGCAGCTGCATCAGGTCGCGCGTCACCTCGGTCTGGCCGTAGACCATGACCTGCTTTGCCGCCGGTCAGGCCGTGCAGGTCGATGCGATGGCGGGCGCCGCCGAAGCGAGAGCTCGATGCCCTGGTGCGGCAGGCCCTCGGCATGCATGCGCGCGCCGGCGCCGGCGGCGTCGAGCAGGTCGACGGTCACCTGCTCGAGCACGCCGGCGCGGATCCGGCCGAGCACGTAGTCGGGGTCGCCGCTCGAGGATCACGCTCTCGACGCCGGCCTTGGCCAGCAAGGCGCCGAGCAGCAGGCCGGCCGGGCCGGCGCCGACGATCGCGACCTGCGTCCGCCGCGCGGCCGTCACGGCGCTTTCGCTTCCGCCGGCCGTGCGTGCCAGAGCGCGAGCAGCTCGGCCTCGCGGGCGCGGCGTGAGCTTGCCGCGGCGGCGCGGGTCGTCCGCGGGCGGCAGGCCCTCGTCCATCACCGCGGCGACGGTCTGCTCCAGCGGCCGGGTCGTGAGCCGGGTGTGCTCGGCGCGCTGGATGTCGACCCGCGAGTGGCCGCGGTTCTCGGCGTCCTGCGAAGGCAGCCAGAGCGGCAGCTCGCTCCACGGCTCGACGCTGCTGGAGCGAGGAAGTCCTCGGCCACCGGCACCGGCTCGGCGCGGCGGCGCCGCGCTTCTCGGCTTCGTCCTGGCAGGCGGCGATCAGCTCGCTCCAGCAGCAGGCCGGGCCGCTCGCCGGCCCGGTGCCGTTGAAGGCGCCGCGCGTCGCCGCGCTCGACCAGGCGGACGATCCAGGCGGCGAGGTCGCGCACGTCGATGAACTGCAGCGGCTCGTCGTCGCCCAGGTCGGGCACCAGCATCTCGCCGCCTTCGAGGGCGCGCCACGGCCAGTGGCTGAAGCGGCCGCTGCGGTCGCCCGGGCCGACGATCAGGCCCGGCCGAACGATCAGGCCGTGCTCGCCGAACACCTTCAGCACCTCGGCCTCGCAGGCCGCCTTCTGCGGCCCGTAGTGGGCGAGGTCGCGGTCGGCGGGAGCGACCTTCGAGAAGTCGGCGAGCGGGTCGATCTCGCGGATCGGCAGATGGCGAACGAGGCGTAGGCCGAGATGCTCGAGACGAAGCAGTAGGTCTTGACGTCGTCGCAGCGCCTCTGCGCGCTTCGCGCGCACGTCGGCCGGCGCGTGCAGCCGCAGGTGTCGATGACCGCGTCGAAGCGCTCTGCCCGCGAGGGCGGAGAGATCGCGCAGCGGTCGCCGACGATCGCCTGCACGCCCGTCGGGCCAGTCGCTTGGCGCGCGGCCGCGGTTGAAGACGGTGAGCTCGTGGCCGCGCTCGAGCGCCGGTGCGCAGGACGGCGGCGCCGAGGAAGACGCCGCCGCCGAGGATGAGGATGTGCATGGTCGTCCGATCCTAGGCCCTATCGATGCCGATGGGCATCGGCGTCCATGCGGGTCGTGCCCGGCGCGGCCGCAGCGATGCGCCGCGCGCGCCTCGCGCGGGGTGCAGCCGTGCCAGCGGCGAAACGACCGGGTGAACACGCTCGGCTCGGCGAAGCCGAGGATCTCTGAGATCTCGGCGAAGCGCAGGGTCGACTGGCGCAGGCGTTTCAGCGCCAGGTCGGCGCGCACCTGGTCGCGCAGCTTCTGGAAGGTGGTGCCGTTCTCGGCGAGCTGGCGCTGCAGGGTCCGCGGCGAGGTGGCGATCGCGCTCGCGACCTCGCCGATCGGTGCATGCCGAGAACGGCATCATCGCCCGGATCGCGCCCTCGATCCGCGACAGCGCGGCCCTCGGGCGTGCGCAACTGTGCGACCGGCGAGCACGGCGTCATCATCCGCCGCGAGCGCCTCGTCGGCCGCGGCCAGCGGCCGCGCCAGCACCTCGGCCTGGATGCGCACGGCGTTGCGGTCCTGGTCGAACGACAGCGCCGGCCCGAAGCGCGGCGATGCAGGCTCAGGATCGAGCCGGCGCCCGGTGGCAGAACTGCACCGATGCCGGCTCCCCAGCCCGGCTCGGCATGGTGGCGGATCTCGTTGCAGAACATGGCCATGCCGAGTTCGACCGCCCGCCGGTCGTCGATCGGCAGTTCCTTGCGAGCGTGATAGGTGACGAACACGCTGCCGTCGCCGCGCGCGGCTGGGCGCCGATGCTCGCGCCGCGGGTGTGGATCACGAAGTAGCGGGCGAGGTCGGCGATCAGCTGGCCGACGGTGTCGGCGCTGCGCATCAGGAGCCAGAGCGGGTCCGAGCCCCGACAGGTCCGGCTGGCCGGCCAGCCTGCAGACCGAAAGTCGGGCAGTGCGCAGCTCTTCGCTGCCTGGGCGAGAAGGCGACGCATCGCCGGCAGCGGCGATCGGCATGTCCGGATCCGCCGAACATTGCCGTACGAGACGCCCGATAGTCGGCAGATTTCCAGCGGGATCGCCGCCGAGCTCCCGGATCGCAGCTGCGCCGAACCCGCCAGCACGCCGCTTCGCACCCACGCGCCCGACATCGCAGAGCGGACCTCCGGGCAAGTCCCTAGTTGGCGCGCAGGGTCAAGTATCTGGCGCGCAATGTCAAGCGGCGAGCCGGCCGCAAAACTTACCATCCGGCCTTTCGCGATTCGCTTCGTCCCGGGCGCTACCTGCCCCTGGACAACCCGATCGCGCCGTGAGCCGCACCCGGCTTCACCCCAGGAATCTGCATGTCATTGTTCGACCATCCCTTGGCTCGCACGCTCGGCTGCGTGCCCTCGGTTTCGCGGCGCGCGCGCTCGGCGTTCCCTCCAGCACCTACCGGCCGGCCAGCGAAGCGGAGGACCGCGGATCGCCGGCTGCAGGCGCGAATGCTCTGGCTGATCTGCGGCCTGGTGAGCTTGTTCGGCTGCTTCTACCAGCGTCTACTTCCTGTCGATCGGCTTCTACTCGGGAGTCCCGGTCGGCCCGTGCTGTGTTCTCGCCAGCATCACCGCGCTGCGCTACGCCCGATCCACCGGCCGCTACTGCCGGGCGATCGACATCATCGGCGTGCTCCTGTTCGCGATGGTGGCCTTCATCACGCTGTTCCAGGACGGGATCCATTCCCCGGCGCTCTGGTGGCTGGGCGTGCGCCGACGATAGGCGCGCTCATCGCCGGGCCGGATGACGCTCGGCGTCCGTGCTCGGTCCTGTTCGTGGCCCGAGGCGCGCTGCTCTATCGCCTCGGGCCGGGCTCGATCGGCCCGATCTCGCTGACTCACGCGCCGACCCGGCGCTGCAGATGGCGATGTCGATCGAGCCTGTCGGCGGTGTTCGTCTCCCTGTGCGCGGCGCTCGGCTCGCACTGGAGCAACGAACTGCGCCGGGCGCTCGAGTTCGCGCGCGAAGGCGGCGCTGGCGGCGACCGCCGCCAGAGCCCGCTTCGTGACCAGGTGAGCTACCAGATCCGCATCCCGCTGCAGGGAATCGATCGGCGCCACCGAGATGCTTGCGCCGGCCGGACCTTCCCGAGGCGCGGCGCGCCAGCCTGGCCGACTGCAGCGGCAGAGCGCCGACGTGCTGATGGACCTGGTCAACGACGTGCTCGACTTCTCCAAGCTCGACGCCGGCAAGGTCGTGCTCGAACGCCGGCCGCTGCATCTCGCCGTCGCTGGTCCGCGAGGTCGAGGCGCTTCTTCGCCCTGCCGAGGCCTACGTCAGGGGATCGAGCTGGTCTCCACCTGCTCGCCCGACGTGCCCGAGCTGATCCTCGGCGACAGCACGCGGATCCGCCAGATCGTCGCCAACCTCGTGGCCAACGCGATCAAGTTCCACGCCCACCGGCGGCGTCCACATCCACCTCGGCCTCGACGGCGAGGCGCCCGGCTGATGCGGCGGGGAGCCATCACGGCATGCGGGTGCGGATCCAGATCGCGGACTCCGGCGTCGGCATCGACCCGGCGCGGCTCCCGTTCCTGTTCAAGCCCTTCCACCAGGCCGACGAGAGCATCGGCCGTCGCTTCGGCGGCACCGGCCTGCGGGCCTGTCGATCGCCAACGACCTGGCGCAGCCGGATGGGCGGGCGCATCGAGGCGACCAGCGCGGTCGCCCGGGGCAAGCAGCTCTTCACCCTGGTGATGCCGCATCGCTCGTCGCCGAGCTGCCGGTCGGGTTCGAGCCGCCTGATCCGACCGCGGCCGTTCGACTCAGGCGAGAGGCTTGCCCGCGCTGAGCCGGCGCCGGCCGAAGACCTCGTCCCGAAGCTCCGGTCGGCTCGCCGGCCGGACGGTGGTCGTCGCCGAGGACGATCCGGCCAATCTGGCGGTCGTCGTCGCCATCGCTCGAGGCGCTGCAGGTCCGGCCGGTCGCGGCGCTTCTGACCGGGCACGCGCTGCTGCCGTGCTCTGCCAACCACCATCCGGTCGACGCGGTCCGGTGATGGACGCACCGAATGCCCGGGGCTCGACGGCCTAGGCGCCACCCGCGCTTGGCGCAGCGCGCGGCAGCGCTGCCGCGTGCTCTGCCGTTCGTGCGCGATGACCGGCAGCACCGAGCCTCGACGCGTGGCCGCCTGTCGCGAAGCCGGCGCGAACAGGCGTCGTCCTGACCAGGCCGTTCCCGCTCGCCAGCCGAGCGGGCGCCATCGAGGCGATCGAGCTGGCGGCGCGGCGTCCGCGCCCCGCCTCGGTGGCTGAGTCTCAGGCGTCGAGCGGCGCCGCGCAGGCGGCGCAGAAGCGCGCCCCGCGAGGCCCCTCGACCGCCGCCATCTTCCGGCAGAAACGCCGCCGAGCCCGCGCTCCCCGGCGCGCGACGGCGCGGCGCGATCCCAGCGCGGCAGCGGCGGCGTAGCAGCTGCCGCCTCGATCTGCGCCGCCGAGTCCGGCGGCGCGCGGTCGTCGCGGCCTGCATCGCCGCGCTCGCCGGCGCCGAGGCGCGGCGATCCGACGCTCGTCCTCGCCGCTGAACGGCGCCACCAGGATCACTATGGCTGCGGGCGAACGCGGCCAGCTCCATGGCCAGGTGCGCCTGGGTCCTCCTGCTCGGTACGAGAACGCATCGCCGTCACCTGGCGCGTCATCGTCCTTGCCGAACACCCACCGATTCGATCCGCGCCCGCCAGACGCGCAGGGTCATCGCCCTCGGTGCGGACGCACGCCGTTCTCGGTGTTTGACTGCGGCTGGTGAAGTTGCATTGCCGGTGCCGATGCGCGAGGTCTGCCAGTTGCCCATCATCTCGACCCAGACCAGCACCGGATTCGAAGTTGAGACCGGCCCCACGAACGCGCCGCCGCCTGGAAGCAGAAGGCGGCGATGAAGGCCAGGATCGCCGCCGTGCCGACGAGCGAGAAGCGGTTCTGCCTGCCAGGGCAGGCCGACGTCAGAAATTGCGCAAAGGCGAGCGACAGCCGATCGCAGCCGATCACCAGCGGCGCGTCGCGTACAGGTCGAGCAGGAGCAGGGCGCGATGGCGCTGCCCGGCCAGCGCCGAGGCCAGGGTCGGCTGCCTGGGTGCCCGGTGGTCGGCAGCGGCTGGCTCTCCTCGAACAGCTCGCCGGCAAGCTGCCGGAAGGCGTCGCCGCGGTCGTCACCAGGTCGATGCGGGCATAGCGGCGGGTTCAGGATGCGCTCGGTCCAGCTCCGCCTGCATCAGCCGGTCGAGCTCGATCCATCAGCGTCGCCGGCGGCGCGTTCCATCGACAGACGCTGCTGCTCTGACGCTTGGCCTCGCCTGCGGCGCGTCGTCGACCTGGGCGAGCACCGCCGCCCATCGCCAGAGCCGCAGGCGACCAGCGCCAGTGCACAGCATCACGAATGTCTGGGTGTCGAGCGAGAAGGCGCCGAGCGAAGGCAGCTTCGCCGGCGACCAGGCCGATCGCCACCGGGGCGAGGATCGCCGCGGCGATCAGGCCGACTCAGCGACAGCGAGCCGACCCGGGCCCGGTGCTGCGTCAGGACCGGCTTGAGCAGGAAGATCAGGCCGAAGGCGAAAGTAGAGGATCGCGATCCACGGCCGGGTGAGCGGGCTGCCGAACACGAACCAGGAGAACAGGAAGCTGACCAGGGTCGCCGCGATCGCCGCCAGGTTGAAGGCGTAGAGGCGGGCGAGCTGCTGACCTCGCGCGGCGCGGTGATCAGGGTCGGGGCCCAGTGGTAGAGCAGGCCCTCGACCGCGCCCGCCGGCTCGGGATAGGTGAGGCCCGCCCTGGCGCAGGATGTTCCCTGATCTGGTCGGCCGCGGGGCGAGCCTCCGGTCGCCCCGCCCGGGATCCCGGCGCGAGCGAGGCACTGGCCGGCCGCGGCCGAAGAAGAAGCGCAGCCGGGTCGCCGCCGTTGCCGCCGCCGCCAGGCCGGCGGCGATCGGCAGCAGCCCGGCCAGATCGGCGCGGCGGCCAGGCGCAGCGCGCTCTCCTGCATCGCGCTTCGTGCCCAGAGCAGGCTGAGCACCCCGGCGCCGATCAGCAGCAGCGCGCAAAGCCAGAGCAGTAGCCGGTTCTGCAGCCGATAAGGGTTGGGAAGCTCGAGGCGCTTCGATTCGGAGCCGTACCTCGTGGTCATGGCGAAGCCTCGGGACACGGGAAGCGGGGTCAGTTTTGGGCTGCGCCGCCTGCGCCGGGAGCGGCTCGAGGCTCGGCGACGAGCGCGCCGATAACACCGCAAGCCCCGCCTGCCCCTCGCTCGCGGAGCACCATTCCCATGAAGGCCGCCACCAGCACCATCACCCCCGAGATCGACGTCCAGGCGCTGCGCGTCGGGATGTTCGTCCATCTCGGCGTCGGCTGGATGTCGCATCCCGTTTCCGCTGAGCGCAGCTTTCAGCATCACCACGGCGGCGCAGGTGGCGACGATCCGCTCGACTCGGTCTGGCGCGGGTGCGTGGAGCCCGCAGGACGCGCGATCTCCTCGCTGCTCGACGGCGGCGCGCTGACCGGGCGGCGATAGCGTCGGCCAAGGCTCGCCGCCAACGATGCCGACGGCCTGTCGGGCGGCAGCGGCGCCGTCGCCGGTGGCGGCGGACGAGGCGGCCGAAGCCCCGCTGGAGCAGGCGACCGAACCCGGCCGACTCGAGCCGGCGGCCCTCGCCGCCCGAGGAAGGCTCGCGCATCGCCCGGCAGCTGCGCCTCGAGGCGCAGCGCGAGTAGCGCAACAGCTCTGCGAGCAGCAGTACGGCGAGGCCTCGCGCGCCTCGCCGGCAGACGCTCGAGCTGGTGGCGGCACGGCCGGCCGAGGGCGCGAGGCCCAGGTCGAGTCGCTGACCCGGGCGCTGGTCGAACAAGATGATCGACGCCCGCGAGATCTGCATCCGCGTCCTCAGCCGAAGGCGCGGCACTGAAAGGCCTCGATGCACGCCATGAACGTCGGCATCGTCTCCGCTGCTGATGGGCCGCTGCTTCGGCTTCTCGGCGGAGGAGATCCAGGACCTCGGCGTCGGCGCGATGCTGCACGACGTCGGCAAGCTCAGAGGCTGCCGCTGCGCCTGCGCCACCGCGAGGACAACTTCTCGCCGAGCGAGCTGCGCGTCTACGAGGAGCAGCATCGAGGATGTGGCCCTGGTCCAGGCCAAGCGGATGGGCCTCCGGCCGGGGGCGACGGCGGTGATCGCCCAGCACCACGAGCATGCCGAACGGCAGCGGCTTTCCGGTCGGCCTCAACAGCGGACCGGATGACGATGACGCGCGCGAATCAGTCGCCTTCGTCAACCACGCTACGACAACCTCTGCAACCCGCGCCTGCCGGCCCGGGCGCTGACGCCGCGACGAGGCGCTGTCGCTGCCTGTTCGCCCAGGGCCGCAGCAAGTTCGACACCTCGATCCTCGGCGCCTTCATCAAGATGATGAGGCAGTCTATCCGCCGGGCTCGACGGTGCAGCTCACGGACGACCGCTACGCGACCGTCCTTGCCGTCAACTCGTCCGCGGCCCTCAAGCTGAGCGTGCTCGGTCCACGACCCGGCGGTGCCGCGCGAGGAGGCCCTGGTGCTCGACCCTGGAGAACGCGGTCGGTCTGGGCATCCGGCGCAGCATCAAAGCGCAGCAGCTGCCGCCGACGGCGCTCGACTCACACTGGCGCCGAGCCTGCGCATCGCCTACTTCTTCGAGCCGGCGGCGGCGCCCGAGTGCAATGAACCCGGCGCCGGGCCGCCCCACGGCGGGTTCCGCCCTCTGCAGGCAGCTCTGCGGCGCCAGCCGCAGTGGGCGCCACGCTCAATCCCCTGCCGGTCGACCGGTTCAGCGTCGCCGAGCGCGGCGTGGCGCACCCGGTCGCACCGAGATCAGTGCTGGCGGCGATCTGCCCTGATCGAGCCCGGAGGGGCTGCGCATCGTCGCCGCCAACAGCCCGGCCGTGGCTGCTCTTCAGCAGTGCCGCCGGGCCGATCTGGTCGGCCGCGACATGCATGAGTCTCGCGGCCACGCTCTCGAGGACGGAGGCCCGGCGCGAGGTCGCCGCGAACACCAGCGCCTGCATCGTCTCCGGATTCGTTCGTCGCTCGCCCCGGCGGCATCCCCGTGCCAGCGTGTCGCGGCGGGTGAGCCGGATCGAGCCCGCCGGCGCACCGTCCTCTACGTCCTGGCGCTGCTCGACCGGAGCGCCGAGTTCGAGGCCGGGCGCAGCGCCGCACGTCATCAAGGCCGAGTGCGAGCGCGGCGCTCCGAGTCGGTCAGCGACGGCGTTCTGGTGACCGACCCGCCGTAGCCCACAGTCAGCCGCTCAACCGGCGCTTTTCCGCCCCTCGGAGCTGCCCGACGAGGATGCTGCTGCTGCGCGCCGACGACGAGGTGTTGACTTGGATGCGGCTGCAGGTGGCCGAGCCGCGCGACTACATGGTCCGGTTGGCTCGAGATCGATGCCCGAGGACGATGCTCGAGGCGACCGACCGGTTCGTGCTGCGTCTCGCCGGCCGATCAGCGCACGACCGCGCCGCAATGCAGCGCGCGGTGCCCATCGGCCGGGCCTTCAGCTTCCGGGAACAGCCCGAGGTGCCTCCACGGGAGCAGGTTCTGCTCGCGGCGGCGGCCGCGGGGCTTCGTAAACTCCGGTCTACGAGGAAGGGACCATGACGATTGCCGGAACCGCGCCCTCGAACAGACACAACGACTCAGCGCCACGACGCCTGCGCCGCTGGCAGTGGGCAGCCACGTCAA
>ERZ1370068.3676-contig-2779_pt1 | contig 20565 bp, 25 predicted proteins | sample MGYA00561227_ERZ1370068 | MGnify/ENA primary metagenome ERZ1370068 (study PRJEB38410, sample SAMEA6850437) | metagenome | study: Metagenomic assessment of the ecological functions of the soil: analysis of the soil microbiota associated with the... | reverse complement strand
AAGCATGCACAGTTCCGAAAGGTGTGCGGGACGATTGACAACGAGAGCTGATTCTATCACCCGGCGCGTTCTGTGCCGCCGGCGTTCGCATCGATCCGGCAATCAAGCTGATACTCGTAGAGCCTGCATTCGAGCGTTGCCATTGAACAGCGGCGTGCGGCGGCTCGCCTTCAGGCCGATCAATTTCGGCAGTCGCGTGTCGCCGCTCAGCAGATAAGCCGTCCAGCCGGCGTACGCGCTGCTTGAGCGCATCGCCGAGCTGCGGGTAGAACGCGGCCAGCGCGCCCGAGTCGGCGAGCCGCACGCCATACGGCGGATTGGCTGACGATGACGCCGGCGGGCGCCGGGCGCGCGCGCGTCAGCGCGTCGGCGCGCTCGACAATGATCGGCCCCGCGACGACCGGCCGCGGCCATGTTGCTCGCTGCATTGCTGGATCGGCCGTGCGCGTCGTCGTCGCTGGCCCAGATGCGCCAACGGGCGCCGGCGGCCTGGCGCGGCGCTGCGCCGCCTGCTTGATTCGCTGCCACGCCGGGCCGTCGTACCAGGCGAGCTTCTGGAAGCCGAACGTGCGCGCGAGTCCGGGCGCGAGGTCGAGCGCGATCAGCGCGGCTTCGACGGCGATCGTTCCGCTGCCGCACATCGGATCGAGCAGCGGCGTCCCGGCTGTCCATCCGGCCAGCGCGCAACAGGCCCGCCGCGAGATTCTCGCGCAGCGGCGCCTCCGTCGGCTCGCGCCGGTAGCCGCGCTTGAACAGCGGCTCGCCCGAGGTGTCGAGGTAGAGCGTCGCGTCGCGATCGCCGTCAGATAGGCGTGCACGCGCACGTCGGGACGCTCGCTTGTCGATCGCTGGGCGGACGCCGCCGCCGGCGCGGATGCCGGTCGCAGACGGCGTCCTTGATGCGCAGCGTGGCGAACTCGAGGCTCTGTCAGCGGCGAGCGCGTCGCCGCGACGTCGACGCGCAAGCGTGCGGTCGGCGCGAAACCAGCGCGGCCAGTCGAGCGCCGTGGCGAGCTCGTAGACGTCGCGCTTCGTCGCGATAGGCGCCGCCGCCGACGCGCCACAGGATGCGGCTCGCGAGGCGCGACTTCGAGATTCGCGCGATAGGCGAGCTGCGAGTCGCCCGGCGAACGCGACGCCGCCGTCGGTGGTCGTGATCGTCCGACGCGCCGAGCGCGCGCCAGCTCGGCCGCGAGCGCGCGCTTCCAGCCCGCGCGGGCACGGCGCGAAGAATGCTCGGTCATCGCATGCGCTGCGCGGTCAGAACGGCTTCAGCACGACGAGCAGCACGACGCCGACCAGGACCGGCAGCGCGGGAATCTCGTTGATCCAGCGATAGAACACGTCGCCGTGCCGGTTGCGGTCGTGCCGCGAAGTCGCGCATCAGCTTGCCGAGCCAGACGTGGTGCGCGATCAGGATCAGCGACCAGCGCGAGCTTGGCGTAGAGCCAGCCGCCGGTGATGCCGTAGCCCAGCCACAGCCACAGCCCGAACACGATCGTCAGCACCGCGCCCGGCGTCATGATGCCGCAGTAGAGCTTGCGCTCCATCACCTTGAAGCGCTCGATGCCGATCGGGTCGGTCGGCCAGCGCGTGATAGACGAACAGCCGCGGCAGGTAGAACAGGCCCGCGAACCAGGTGACCATGAACACGATGTGCAGCGACTTGATCCAGAGCATCGGCGCTCTACTTCAGCGAGCAGCCGGCGCCGGGTCAGCACCAGCGCGACGTAGTAGGCGGCGACGGCGTAGGCGAGCAGCACGGCGAGATGCAGCAGGATGTCGTCGGGCACGCGGCCCGGCGAGCAGCGGGCGCGCGATGTCGATCGCGTGCTTGACAGCGGCAGCGATCGCGGCGACGCCGCGCAGCGCGTGCCGGCATCTGCTCGACCGGGAAGAAGACGCCCGGAGAGCAGCAGCATCGGCGTCAGCACCAGCGTGAAGAAGTAAGTGAAGAAATCGTAGCTGGGCGCCAGCGAGTTCATCACCAGGCCGAACGCGCCGAACGTCAGCCCGACGACGAAGCCGAGCGGCAGCACCCACAGCGCGAGCCACGAGTGGCCGAAGCCCAGCACCATGATGACGACCGAGGATCGCCGGCAGCCGACATCACGCCTTCGTCGCGGCCCAGATCCATTCGGCGAGCACGACGTCGTCGAGCGAGATCGGCGCGTTGATGATCGCCTCCCAGGTGCGCTGCACGTGCATGCGCGAGAACGCCGAGTACATCGCCTCGAAGCGACGCCGTGAACATCGCGCTCTGGCAGACCATGCCGGTGCCGATGAACGCGATGTACTTCATGCCGCCGACCTCCGGCACGAAGCGCGCCGATGCCGTAGCCCGAGCGCCAGCATGTAGAGCAGCGGGTCGGCGATGTTGCCGAGCACCGAGGCGATCGCGAGCTTGCGCCAGACGAGGAGGTTGCGGCGCCAGACCGGGATCCAGCGCAGCGAAAGCTCGGGCGCGCGGATCAGCGAAGCGGAGATCATCGGACCTTGGGCTTAGAGCGGCGTGCGTCGAGTATATCGCGGGCAGTCGCGTCATGCCTCGACGCGCCTTTCGATCCGCGCGGCGACGCGAAAGCCTGGCGCAGCGTTTCAGTCGCGCAGCTCGCGTCCGGTGAGCTTGATGAACAGGTCCTCGAGATTCGCCGGCCGGTGCAGGTAGCGCACGCCCGTTGCGCGTCGCGCAGGTCGCCGCAGCAGCGGTGCGGCATCGCGTCGCGTAGCAGAACGCCGTCTCGCCGGCGAGCTCGAGCGCGATCCGCGAGCGCGCGGCCGCGCGCGTCCGCCCACGCTGTCGCGCTCGTCGCCGTACACCTCGATCACCTCCGGCTCGACGTGCGTCGGCGATCAGCGCGCGCGGCGTGTCGCTCGCGATCATCCGGCCGTGATCGATGACCGCGAGCCGCGTGCACGAGCCGCTCGGCCTCGTCCATGAAGTGCGTCGTCAGCAGGATCGTCTTGCCCTGCGACAGCAGCTGGCGCAGGCCGTCCCAGATCAGGTGGCGCGCCTGCGGATCGAGGCCGGTGGTCGGCTCGTCGAGGATCAGCAGCTCGGGATCGTTGACCAGCGCGCGCGCGAGCGTCAGGCGCCGCTTCATGCCGCCGGACAGCGTGCGGATGCCGGCATCGCGCCTTGCTCGCGAGGCCCGCGAACTCGAGCAGCCGCGGAATGCGCTCGTCGAGCGTCGCGCCGTCGAATGCCGAAATAGCGGCCGTAGATGCAGCAGGTTCTCGGTCACGGTGAAGTCGGGATCGAGGTTGTCCATCTGCGGCACGACGCCGACGCGGATGCGCGCCTCGCGCGCCGCCTTCGGCACCGGCTCGCCGACCAGCGTCGATCGTGCCGCCGTCGGGATCGATGAGTCCGAGGCAGCAGCGCAGCGTCGTCGTCTTGCCCGCGCCGTTGGGGCCGAGCAGGCCGAAGCATTCGCCGCGACGGATCGCGAAGTCGAGCCCGCGCACGACCTCGTTGTCGCCGTACGACTTGCGCAGGCCGGCACGGCGAGCACGACGTCGTCGCGGCCCGGCCGCTGCGTCGCCGGCGAGCGCTGGCTCGCGTCGCCGCAATCACCGCCACATGCCGGCTGATGACCCGCGCCGAGCTGCGGCAGCCGACCGTGAAAGAAATGGCCGCAGCCGGGAAACACGACGATAGGCAGCTGCTGCGGGCGCGCCCAGCGCGAACACATCGGCGAGCGCGACGACGTCGTCCTCTTCGCCGTGGATCACGATCGTGTCGGCAGGGACTGCGCCTGTGCCGAATCGCGCGACCGCCGGCGCGATCAGCACCATGCGCTCAGCGGTCACTTCGCTGCGCGACGCGCGTCTGGATAAAGGTCCCGAACGAAAATCCGGCAAGAACGACCGGGCGAGCTCGCCATAAGCGGCTGCGGGCGTGGAGCCAGCGCGGCCAGCGCATCATCGGTTTCGCCGGCGCCGTCGTCGAACACGCCGGCGCTCCCCGCCACGCCGCGAAAGTTGAATCGAACGCTGGCGTAACCCAGGCCCAGCGAACGTCTTGGCGAGCGTCTGCACGACCTTGTTGTCCATCGTCCCGCCTTGCAGCGGATGAGGATGGGCGACCGAGTGCAATGCCGCGAGGCGCCTGTTCGAGGCAGATTGAGCGCGAGCTCGAGAGCGCCCGGAAGGGCCGGCAATCGACGGACGCTGTTCGCCGCGCGTCATGTCCAGATAATCAATCCAGGGTTCGTGAAGCGCAAAATTATACGCGCGCGCTGAGTCACTTTCGTCGGCGTGAACTGCCGCCGCGCGGCGACCGACACGCACATAAATGCTCGCCAGTATCGGCCACGCGACGAGCACCGCGTGCGTCAGTCCGCTGAAATTGAGCCAGCTGTCCGTAGGGCCAATCGAAAAGAGCGAGCGGCGCGCGCGCGCATGCCACATATCGGGTGCCAGCAGCGGGGCGACCAGCGAGGCCAGCAGCGAAATCGCGCACAGCGTCGTTCGGACCGGCCGCGGCAGCCAGACCGCGAGCAGCAGGACCAGCGCGCCGACGGCGACACCGAGCGAGACGCCCGGTTTGATCCACGTCTCCAGCACCGACTGCCTGATCAGCACGCTCGCCGCGGCGCCCTTGAGGATCAGCGCCGTGCCGATCAGCATCAGCACCGCGCCGCCGACGAACCGTCGCTGGCGCAGCAGCAGCGCGAGGAAAAGGCCGACGCCGATCACATTGAACGCGCTCTCCGCCGCCTGCAGCAGCGTGCCCGCCAGGTCGCGCGTCAGCTCGAGCGATGGATCGAAGGTCGCCGCGAACAACGGAATACCGGGATTCAATTGCGCCAGCAGCCAGATCGCCAGCAGGGCGCAGCCCTGCGGTCGGCGCCGCGGCCGTCGAAAAACACGCGGCGGCGCCAGGGCGGAGACGCTCGCGCGCAGTCCGGTGCGATCGAAGGCGATCGCCGACAGGCCGCCGATGCCCGCGCCGGCGGTGTTGCATACGAGGTCCATCGCGCTGGCGTCGCGGGTGGGAATGAACATCTGCACAGTCTCCATCGCGAACGAGAGCAGCAGCCCGGCGCCGGTCGCCGCTGTCAGGCGAGCCAGCGTCCGTGCGGCGACCGGCCAGACGCGACGAAAAACCCGAGCGGGGCATAGGCGAGAAGATTGACCGCGACGTCGAAGCGGGTGAAGCGCGGCGGCCATGGCGCGAACAGGAAAAAGGGCGTGCCAGGCAGCGGCGCCATCCAGGCCGAGAACGATTCGAGGCTCGCGTAAACGATCAGCAGCGCGTACAAGCCGGCCAGATATTCGGGCAGCCGGGACGGGCGCGAGGTCGAGCTCACCGGAAGCAGTCAGCGCAGGAACTTGCGCACGACGGTGACCGAGTCGGTTTCGGCCAGCGGCGCGAATCCGGCGGCAGTGAACATCGACAGTGCGCCGTGGTAGTGGTCGGCGGCGCGCTCGCTGTCGCCCGACTTGAACGGAAATGCGTCGACCAGCTCGAAGCCGCGCGCGGCCAGAGACGACAGCGCTGAAGCCAGCAGCGTCGCGCGAGACGCCGCGCCGCCGCCACGCCGGCGCGATGATGAAGCAGACGATGACGGCAGCCTCGTACGCCGCGCACGGCAACGGCGTCGGAGGAACGCGCATGCGGTCGAAGCAATGCGGCAGCTTGTGGCGCGGCTGGGCGTTCAGCCATCCGACCGGCTCGCTGCCGGCAAAGGCCAGAAAACCTTCCATTTCCCCGACCTCGATGCGAGCCTGCATCGCGACGCGATTCTGCGCGGCCGACAACGATGGCCAATCGATCGCGACCGGCACCTCATAGAAGTGGCAATAACATTTGGCCCACTCCGGGTTGTCGGCGAACGCGCTTCCGCGCTCGTGATCGAAAAAGCGCAGGAAGTCTCCGAGCGAGCGCCGGCGTGAGCGCCTTGACGGTGAGATCGCTCACGCGCGCGGCGTCCGCGCCAGCGGTTTTTCCAGCACCGCTATCGGAAACCCGCCTGGATCGGCCAGCTTCACTTCGCCGGTTTCGATGTAGCCCAGCCGTTGCCAAAGCGGAGCGCGCGCGGATTGGCCAGCGCGACGCCGATGCGAAGGCGAGTGATCGCGTCCCAACCGGCAATCGCCTGCTCGACCAGCGCGGCGAACGCACGCCCGAAGCCGTGCTGCTGCCACGATTCGGCGAGCAGCAGCAAGCCGATGACCGCCTGTGTCGGGAGTCGGATAGCCACGGATGACGTCGGCGCAGCCGATCATTGCCGGGCCCGAATAGAGGCCCCAGACGAATTTGTCGTCGTAGCCCTTGCCGGGAGGCAAGGCGGTGAAAAGGCTCTGCGCTTCGGCCGGACCGGGCGGCGCTCCGCCGACGATACGAAAATAGGCCGGGGCCGCTTCCAATACGCGCTGCAGCGCCGCCATTTCCGCCGCGCGGCCGGTGAGCGGCCGCAGCGTGAGTGCGTCACTGCCGGGACCGCTCAGCGTCCCGCCTTGATCTCGGTCCACAGCTGGTTGCGCAGCCGGCGCTGCGCCGACGGTGAGGTCCTTCAGCTGCTCGAGCTTCGCCGCGACCGCCTTGTCCGGGAAGATCGCCGGATTCTTGAGGATCTCGGGCTTGATGTACTTGACCGCATCCAGTGTTCGGATTGCCGGAGCCGATCAGGTTGGTGAGCTCGGCCGAGTTCTTGCCCTTCGAGCATGAAGTTCATGAACTTGAGCGCGAGGTCGGGCCGCGGCGCGTCCTTGTGGATCACCATGTTGTCGACGGCGAGCACCGCGCCTTCCTTCGGCATGCCCTGCAGGATCTGGAACTTGCCGCCCGGCGGCCTGCGCGTCGAGGTTGGCCTGGAAGATGTCGTTCGAGTAGCCGTGCACGAGCCAGATGTTGCCGACCGTCAGCTCCTTGATGTACGACGACGCGTTGAACGCGGCCCAGTACGGCTTCGCCTTCTTGATCAGCGCCGGCGGCTTCGTCCCAGTGCTTCGCGATCGACGTCGTTGGCCGAGTAGCCGAGGTACTTGAGCGCGGCGGCGAAGAGCTCGCTCGAGCTGTCGAGCACGGTGACGCGGCCCTTGACCTTCTCGAGGTACTTCGGGTCGAAGATCACCGCCCAGGTGTCGGTCGGCAGACCGAGCTCCTTCATCTTCTCGTCGTTGTAGCCGATGATCGTCGTCGACATCGCGTAGGGCACCGAGTACTTGTTGCCGGGATCGAACGGCGTGTTCAGGTAGATCGGGTCGATGTTCTTGAGGTTCGGCAGCTGCGACTTGTCGATCGGCTTCAGCTGGCCGCCCTTGATCAGCGCCTGCACGGCGTTGCTGACGTCGGCACCAGCATGTCGTAGCCCTTGGCGCCGGCGGCGAGCTTGGCCAGCAGCTCCTCGTTGTCCGAGTAGTAGGTCTGCACGACCTCGCACTTGCAGTACTCCTCGAAGCGCTTGATCGTCTCCGGCGCGATGTAGTTGTTCCAGTTGTAGAGGTGGAGCTTGTCCCTGGCGGCGAGCGCCGGCAGCGGCGAGCCAGCGCGAGCAGCAGGACGAGATGCAGCGTCTTCATGGTCGATTCTCCTCGTCGGAGCGCGAGCAGGCTCGGCGAGAGCCTCGATGCGACGATGATAAGCGCCAACGTCAGCAGCATCAACAGCGTTGACACGGCGTTGACCTCGGGCGTCACGGCGATCTTGATCATCGAGTAGATCTGCAGCGGCAGCGTCACGGTGCCGGCGCCGGCGGTGAAGAACGTGATGACGAAGTCGTCGATCGACAGCGTGAACGCCATCAGCGCGCCGGCGATCACGCCCGGCATGATGAGCGGCAGCGTGACGTAGCGGAACGCCTGCCACGGCGTGGCGCCGCAGTCGCGCGCCGCCTCGGTCAGGCTCTCGTCCATCCCGGCCAGCCGCGCGCGGACGACGATGGCGACGAAGCCGATGCAGAAGGCGATGTGGCGCCAGCGCGACCGAGACGCAGCCCGAGCGTGAAGTTGAGCAGCACGAAGAAGATCAGCAGCGACACGCCCATCAGGATCTCGGGGATCGCGATCGGCGCCAGCACGAGAATCGGCAGCAGCCGCGAGCTGGTAGCGGTGCATCGCCACGCCGGCCATCGTTCCCAGCACCGTCGAGACGAGGCTCGCGCGTCAGTCGCGATCGAGCAGCGAGTTGCCGGCGGCCGGCAGCATGTCCTCGTTGTGGAACGAGCTTGTCGGTACCAGTCCGAGCGTGAAGCCGACCCACTCGGCGTTCAGGCGCGAATCGTTGAACGAGTAGACGACGACGATCAGCCAGCGGCACGTAGAGGAACGCGTAGCCGGCCAGCGCCGCCGCCCACAGCCAGCGATCGCGGCGTCTACGCACGAGCTGCCTCGGCGCTCGACGGCGTGCCCAGGCTGCGCGCGGCCGACCCACGCCGCGAGCGCCGGCGAGCGCCAGCGCCGCGACGGTCAGCACGATCGACAGCACGCTGCCGAACGGCCAGTCGCGCGTCTCCAGGAACTGCTGCTTGATCACGTTGCCGATCAGGCTGTCGTCGGGGCCGCCGAGGATGTCGGGAATCGCGAAGATGCCGAGCGCCGGAATGAACACCAGCGCCGCGCCGGCATAGACGCCGGGCAGCGACAGCGGGAACGTGATGCGCCAGAACCGCTGCCACGCGTTGGCGCCCAGGTCCTGCGCGGCGTCGAGCAGCGCCTGGTCGTGCTTTTCCGAGGTTGGCGTAGAGCGGCAGCACCATGAACGGCAGGTGCACGTAGACGAGGCAGACGAGCACCGCGAACGAGCTGAACAGCAGCGACACCGGCTCGTGCGCCGAACCAGCCGAGCACGCCGTTGACGGTCGCGCGCCAGCGCCGCGTTGCGGACCGAGGATGATCATCCACGCGTAGACGCGGATCAGGAAATTGCTCCAGAACGGCAGGATGACCAGCAGCAGCAGCAGGTCGCGGTGCTTCTTCGCGCTGCTGCGCGATCAGCGCGGCCAGCGGATACGCGAGCAGCGAGGCAGAGCAGCGTCGTCAGCAGCGCGTACACAGACCGACTTGACGAAGATCTGCGCGTAGACCGACTCGGTGAAGAAGCGCGCGTAGCTGTCGAGGTTGAGATCGAGCTTGCCGCTCGTCGACCAGCGGCGCGAGCCCGCCGAACTCGCCCGGCGTGCGAAACGACGCCAGCACCATGATCAGCGCCGGAATCGCGAAGAACACCAGCAGGTAGAGCGAGCGGCGGCCCGCTGACCAGCCATCTGTCGCCGAGCGCCGTCTGCTCGCGACGGCGTTCACGCGTCAGCTCACTCCTGGCGATGAAGTGGCCGGCGTCGACCGGGCCAGCTCATCTCGACCGCGTCGCCGACCTCGAAGAACTTCGTGCGGCCCGCCGCCGAATTGGCGAGCAGCGCCTCGATCTTGCGCCGCCCGCGCGTGCGTGACGCATGTAGACGGTCACGTCGCCCGTGATAGAGAAGTTCGGCAACGGTGCCGCGGAAATGGTTGTCCGGCGTCGGCTGCTGCGGGCGCCGCTGCGCCTGCGATGCGGATCTTTCCGGCCGCAGCGCAATGGCGACCGTGCCGCGCCGGCGCGGACGGCGGCGCCGCCGCGACGCGCACCGGGCCGAGGCCGGCGATCGTCGACGCGTGACGATGCCGCCCGCGTTCGACGACGACCGGCCCTGCGAGCAGGTTGCACGTGCCGATGAAGTCGGCGACGAAGCGCGTCGCCGGAAAGCTGTAGATGCGCGACGGCGTCGTCCGATCTGCTCGACGCGGCCCTCTGTTCATCACCGCGATCCGGTGCGACAGCGCGAGCGCCTCGGTCTGGTCGTGCGTCACGTAGACGAACGTGATGCCGACTTCCTTCTGCAGATTGATGAGCTCGATCTGCATCTCCTCGCGCAACTTCGCGTCGAGCGCAGCCAGCGGCTCGTCGAGCAGCAGCACGGTCGGATGGGTGACCAGCGCGCGCGCGATCGCGACGCGCTGCTTCTGCCCGCCGGAAAGCTCGTGCGGATAGCGCTTGCCGAAGCCGGTCAGCCGGACGTCCTCGAGCGCCTCCGCGACCTTGCCGGTGATCGCCGCGGCCGGCGTCTTCGCCATCTTGAGCGGAAACGCGACGTTGCCCTCGACCGTCATGTGCGGAAACAGCGCGTAGCTCTGGAACACCGTGCGCACCGGGCGCGCCTCGGGCGGCCGGTCGGCGAGGTCCATCGCCGTTGAGCAGGATGCGCCCGCCGTCGGGCAGGTCGAATCCTGCGATCATCCGCAGCAGCGTCGTCTTGCCGCAGCCGGAGGGCCCGAGCAGCGTGAAAAACTCGCCGGCCTCGATGGCGAGGCTGACGCCGTCGACCGCGGTGAACTCGCCGAAGCGGCGCGTGACGTTCTGGATTTCGAGCAGCGCCATCGCGGACGGACTCGGCCCGTTCAGAAGATGGCGGATTGTAGCAAAGGAGGTCCTTCAGCCGGGGATCGCCGCGTCGGCCGCTGTGCCACCGATGTCAACCGATCGCCAGGCGGCGGACGTTGATCGGCGACGGTGAATGCTGATGCGGATGCCTGCGATGCGAGGTCTTGTTCTGCTCGCTGCGGCCGCGGCGCTGCCTCTGCCACTTTTCGCCGCCGACAGCTATCAGCTCGATCCATCTCGAGCAGGCGACGGCTGGATTCGCCGCTTGCCCGACGGTCGCGCCGCCGACGCTGACTCCCGAGCAGATGCGCGCGCAGGCGCACTCGCGCGTCGAGCGGGAACGTCGTGCTGTCTCGCCGGCACCTGCGAGTGCGGCGGCAGCTACAAGCACGACCCGGAGATCAACGCGCGCGTCGCCGCGGCGATTCGCAACGATGCGCGGTTTCGCAACGCGAGTATCTGGATCACGACGACACGGAAGTTCGTCACGCTGCAAGGATGTGTGCGCACGCCGGCGCAGAAACGCGCGCTGGAGCGTCTGGTCCGGCGCCAGCCGGATGTCGCGCTGGTGTGGAACGAAACGACGGTGGGGCCGGTCAGACACACGCTCCGTTCCAGGCCGAAATAGCTTGTTTTCCTGTTCAATCAACATGGTGAGGCAACGATGAAATATCTGATTTTCGGAATGGCTGCTCTGCTGGCCGGCGAATGCGCACTGGCGCAGACGACGGCTCCCGTTACCGCTCCAGGCGAGGCCGGCCAAGAAGGGATGCCGTGACGCAACCGGCCCCCGCCAGCCGCTCCAAGGCGAGACACGGCCCAGCAGAAGGACCGCCGTGACGCAGCCGGCCCCGGTGAAGGCACCGGCGGCCGCCAGGAACGTCGGCACCAAGGACATGACCGTCAACGCCGAGGCCTACCAGAAGTCGCAGGAAAGGAAGAAGGCCCAGATGGCCAGGAGGGCTGAAGCCCGGGGCGGCGACACCAAGACGAAGACGGCGTCGGCCGATGATGGGGTGAAGCCCAGCACGCATGATGACCGATGACGAGCGCACGGCGCACCGAAGAAGCTGCAGAGCTTCAAGACGCTGGCCGAATGCGAGGCCTACGACAAGCAGCACCAGGCCGAGATGGAAGCGCGGCGCCAAGGCGCAGCATAAGACGCTGCGCGAGCCCGGCGGTGCGGCGTGCAATCGCGTACAAAGTCGCGGCCGCGCCGCAGCGCCGGCCTGCCGATACCGCCTGCCGGCAAGGCCGCGCCAAGTAAAGCGGCGTCGCGTGCGGCGCCGCTGCTACGCGCGTCTTTGTCGAGGCGCGGACGGCGGCGGACCGACCGGCGTCTGCCGCATCAGCTACCAGGCGCGCCAGAGCAGGATCGCAGCCGCCACCGCGACCAGAAGCGCGATCAGCGCCAGCCAGCGGTTGCGCACGCGTTGTGCAGCGACGAATTCCCGTATCGCCGTCTCCGATGCCGCCGGCGGATTGCTGAGGCGCTGGTAAATCAGCCGCGGCAACAGAGGCAGCGCCGGTCGCCAGAAACGGCGCTTCGTCGCGCAGGCGCCGCTCGACCGCGCGCCAGCCGATCTGCTCGCGCATCCAGCGCTCGAGAAACGGCTTGGCGGTCACCCAGAGGTCGAGATCGGGATCGAGCTCGCGGCCCAGGCCCTCGACGTTGAGCAGCGTCTTCTGCAGCAGCACGAGCTGCGGCTGGATCTCGACATTGAACCGGCGCGACGCCTTGAACAGCTGCACCAGCACCGCGGCCAGCGAAATCTCCTTCAGCGGCCGGTCGAAGATCGGCTCGCAGACGGCGCGGATCTCGGCTCTCCAGCTCGTCGACCCGCGTGTCCGGCGGCACCCAGCCGGATTCGATGTGGGCGGTGGCGACGCGGCGATAGTCGCGGCGGAAGAACGCGCAGGAAGTTCTGCGCGAGATAGCTCTTGTCGGCTCGGACAGCGTGCCCATGATGCCGAAGTCGAGCGCGATGTACTTGCCGCTGGTTCGCCGTGTCCGATGGCCACGAAGATGTTTCCCGGATGCATGTCGGCGTGAAAGAAGCCGTCGCGGAACACCTGGGTGAAGAAGATCTCGACGCCGGCGCGCGCCAGCCGCTTGATGTCGATGCCCTGCTCGACGCAGGCGGTCGACCCGTGGCTGATCGGCGTCCCGTCCATCCGCTCCATGACCATGACCTCGCTCGTTGCACCAGTCCCAGTAGACCTCGGGCACCAGCAGCAGCGGCGAGCGTGCGGAAGTTGCGCCGCAGCTGCGAGCAGTTGGCCGCTTCGCGCGAGAGGTCGAGCTCGTCGTGGATGCGTGCTTGTCGAACTCGGCGACGACTTCGCGCGGCTTCAGCCGCTTGCCGTCGGACCAGAGCTTCTCGATCAGCATCGCGCCCGTCTGCATCAGCGCCAGGTCCTTGTCGATCATCGTTTCGGCGATGTCCGGCCGCAGGACCTTTATCGGCGGCCGGCGTTCCATCCGGAAGGACGGCAAAGTGCACTTGCGCGACCGAGGCGCTGGCGACCGGCGCGCGATCGAACGACTTGAAGACCTGCTCGATCGGCCGGCGCGTAGACGCGCTCGAGCGTCGCCATCACCTGCGTCGGACGGAAACGGCGGCACCTGGTCCTGCAGCTTGGCCAGCTCGTCGGCGATGTCGGTCGGCAGCAGGTCGCGCCGCGTCGACAGCATCTGTCCGAACTTGACGAAGATCGGCCCGAGATCCTGCAGCGCCAGGCGCAGCGCACGCGCGCGCGGCGCCGGACGTATCGCGCCAGAACGTGACCACGCGCGCGGTCGGGCCGCAGCCAGTGAAAGCGTTCGTGTCCGAGCAGGAACTCGTCGAGCCCGTACTTGAGCGCGACGCGCAGTATCTTGACGAGCCGGAGCGAGCGCATGGCGCCGATTGTAAGGGAAAGGTGGCGCGCACGCGCCGGGCGAAGGCGCGGCCCCCTCGTCGCGCGCCAGGTTGATGAGGACCATCGCTCCGGCGTAGATTCGCGGTTGGCCGACCTGGATCGCGGCCTTGAGAAGGGCATTGTCTGGAATCGCATCTGACCGACATCACCCACGTCATCCAGCTCGCGGTGGCGCCGGTATTTCTGCTGACGGCGATCGCGACCTTGATCAACGCGCTCAATATCCGGCTCGGCCGCGGCATCGACCGCCGGCGCCTGATCCTTGGACGCGTCCGCGGCAACGCCGGGCTGCGCAGCGACGACGACCGTGCGGAGCTCGGCTTGCTGGCGCGGCGGATACGGCTGATCTATTTTTCGCTGCTGGCGGCCGGTACTGGGCGGGTTGCTGATCTGCCTGGTCGTCGCCGGCGCGTTCGTCGGCGCGCTGATGGCCGTCGATTTATCGAAGGTCGTGGCGGTTTTTTTATCCTCGCGATGCTCGCCATCGTCGCATGCCTCGGCATGTTCCTGCGCGAAGTGTTCCTCGCGGTGACCGGAGGGACGCACCGCATCCCGTGAGGCCGGCGGGTTGCGCGATCAGCGGCGCTTTGCCGGAGCCGGCTTGACCAGACGGTCGATCCGCTCGCCCAGGGCGTCGACCCGCGCCGCCAGCGCCGCGACCTCGGCGGCAAATTCACTCCCGGCGCGCGCGCCGGCGACGAACTCGGATCTCGTCGCTGGCATAACTGGCGAAGCTCGAGCCGGCGCGTTCCGCCGCATAACCGGGCAATGCCAGCAATCGGCGGCCGGCTTCGGCGAGCTGTGCGCCCACGATCGGTCCGAATAGGCGAGCAAACGAGCGCTCGATGAACCACGGCAGCGTTTGCGCCAGCTCGCCTATCGTCGATGCGAGACTCGCATCGCCCGCCGCGACGACCAGCTCGTTCCATCGCTCGGGTCGCGCGACAAGCGCCGGCAAGCGCAGTGCCGGAATAGTCAGCGTGAGGTCGGGCGCCTCCTCGCTGTCGGCAAAGCTGCCGTCGGCGTTGATCGCCAGGGTCAGCGCCGCCGGTCCGGCGACGATGCGAAGCTTGCGGCCGGCGTGCGCGGCGAGCCGCTCCGCGCGCCCAGTCCTCGCGGCAAGCGCGCCGATTGGCGAGATTGGCGGCGCCGTGCATCATGAGGATCCGCTAGAAAACGTAGCCGCGATGCAGGGCGACGACGCCCGCAGCTCAGGTTGAACCATTCGACGCGCTCGAAGCCCGCGCTGCTCCATCATCGCGCTCGAGCGCCTGCCTGATCCGGGTGCACGCGGATCGACTCGGCGAGATAGCGGTAGCTCGCCGCGTCGTTCGCGACGACCTGCGCCGAGCCGCGGCAGCACGTTGAAGCTGTACCAGTCGTAAGCGGGCTTGAGCGGCGCCCAGACGCGGCTGAACTCGAGAACCAGCGCGACGCCGCCGGGACGCAGCACGCGGCGCATCTCGGCGAGGGCCATCTCCTTGCGCGTGACGTTGCGCAGGCCGAAGGCGATGCTGACGCAGTCGAAGCTCGCCGCTGGAAACGGCAGAGCCTCGGCATTGCATTGCACCGCGGGCATCGAGCCGGCCCTCGTTCAACATGCGGTCGCGCCCCGCGGCGAGCATCGCGCCGTTGATGTCGGTCAGCACGACGCTGCCCGGTCGGACCGACGCGCTCGGCGAACAGGCGAGCGAGATCGGCGGTGCCGCCGGCGACATCGAGCACGCGTGCCGCCGGGGCGAACGCCCGCACAGCTGCGATCGTGAAGCGCTTCCAGGCGCGATGCATGCCCCGCGGACATCAGGTCGTTCATCAGGTCGTACCGGGTCGCGACCGACTCGAATACGCCCCGCACGCGCCTGCGTCTTTTCCTCGGGGGCACGCTGCTCGTAGCCGAAATCGTTCGTCTCAGCTCGCTCAATCGCTTCGGTGTCCAGTGACCGCAGGAGTGCGCTGTCGCCGCCGGCGGCGCCGCGTTCGCGTCCGGCTCGCGGCTGGCGCCCGCCGCCTCGCATGCGCTCGAGATACTGCTGCCAGCATCGGTTCCTGTCGTTCGCCCGAGCTCGTGCGAGGTAGTCCCACGAATAGATCCCGGTGTCGTGGCCGTCGGAGAATTTCGGGCCGGATCGCGTAGTGCCCGACCGCCTCGACGTCGGTGATCGTCACTTCGCGCTTGCCGACCTGCAGCGTCTCCTGGCCCGGGCCGTGCCCGCGGACGTCGGCCGACGGCGAATAGACGCGCAGGAACTCGTAAGGCAGGCGGATAGCTGCTGCCATCGGCGAACGTCAAGTTCCAGCAGCCGCGACGACTGGTGGAGCTTGATCTCGGTGGGGATCGCGGCGTCGTGGATCGAGGCCGGCCATGAGCGCTATTGTAGGCCGTGGCGCGGGCAGATGCGTACTGCCGGTCGCCGTCGCCGATCGGCGCGCGGCAACCGGGTTGATGTTTACTGGACTATGTCGAGATTGCCGATGCCCGCCATGACGTTGCGGTTCTTGGCGTCCTTGCCGTGCAGCTTGATCTCGAGCCGCAGGTCGTTGAGCGAATCGGCGTTGCGCAGCGCGTCCTCGTAGCTGATCAGGCCGGCCTCGTAGAGGTCGAACAGCGCCTGGTCGAAGGTCTGCATGCCGAGCTCGCGCGACTTCTTCATGATCTCCTTGATGCCGGAGACGTCGCCCTTGAAGACCAGGTCGGAGATCAGCGGCGAGTTGAGCATGCACTTCGACCGCCGGCACGCGCGCCGCGGCCGTCGCGGCGCGGGATCAGCCGCTGCGCGACGAACGCGCGGATGTTGAGCGACAGGTCCATCAGCAGCTGCGCGCGCCGCTCCTCGGGGAAGAAGTTGATGATCCGGTCGAGCGCCTGGTTGGTGCTGTTGGCGTGCAGCGTGGCCAGGCACAGGTGGCCGGTCTCGGCGAACGCGATCGCGTAGTCCATCGTCTCGCGGTCGCGGACTTCGCCGATCAGGATGACGTCGGGCGCCTGGCGCAGCGAGTTCTTCAGCGCGATCTGCCAGCCGTCGGTGTCGACGCCGACTTCGCGCTGCGTGACGATGCAGTTCCTGTGCTCGTGCACGAACTCGATCGGATCCTCGATCGTGATGATGTGGCCGTAGCTGTTCTCGTTGCGGTAGCCGAGCAGCGCCGCCATCGACGTCGACTTGCCGGCGCCGGTCGCGCCGATGAACATCATGATGCCGCGCTTGCTCATCGACGACGTCCTTGAGCACGGGCGGCAGGCTCGAGCTCGCTCGAACGTCGGGAATGTCGGTGTTGATCGTGCGCATCGCCATCCCGACGCGGCCCTGCTGCACGAACGCGTTGCACGCGGAAGCGGCCGATGCCGGGCGGGCTGATCGCGAAGTTGCACTCCTTCGGTCGATTCGAACTCCGCCGCCTGCTTGTCGTTCATCACGCTGCGCACGAGCTCGATCGTGTGCTGCGGCGTCAGCGCGGTCTTGGATACGGGCGCGATCTTGCCGTCGACCTTGATCGCCGGCGGAAAGCCCGCGGTGATGAACAGGTCGGAGCCTTTCTGCTTGACCAGCAGGTCGAGCAGCTCGTGGATGAACTTGGTCGCGGTTTCGCGTTCCATGACGTTCCTTCGCGTTGCGCCGACCGCGAGGTGCCGGTCAGCCGCCGAACAGATCCTTGTTGACGCGCCCGGGCGCGCGCTTCGGACAGCGCTGATCTGGTTGCGGCGGACCAGCTCCGATCAGGCACTGGTCGAGCGTCTGCATGCCCGACCGCCTGGCTGGTCTGGATCGACGAATACATCTGCGCGACCTTGTTCTCGCGGATCAGGTTGCGGATCGCCGGCGTGCCGATCATGATTTCGTGCGCGGCGATGCGGCCCTGCTGGTCCTTGGTCTTGAGCAAGCGTCTGCGAGATCACGGCGACCAGCGACTCGGACAGCATCGCGCGCACCATGTCCTTTTCCGCCGCCGGGAAACACGTCGATGATCCGGTCGATGGTCTTGGCCGCGGAGCTCGTGTGCAGCGTGCGCGAACACCAGGTGGCCGGTTTCGGCGGCGGTCAGCGCGAGCCGGATCGTCTCCAGATCGCGCATCTCGCCGACCAGGATGTAGTCCGGGTCCTCGCGCAGCGCGGCGCGCAGCGCGTTGGCGAACGACAGCGTGTGCGGCCCGACCTCGCGCTGGTTGATCAGGCATTTCTTCGACTCGTGCAGGAACTCGATCGGGTCCTCGATCGTCGAGGATGTGGCCGTATTCGTTCTCGTTGACGTGGTTGACCATCGCCGCCAGCGTCGTCGACTTGCCGGAGCCGGTCGGGCCGGTGCACCAGGATCAGCCCGCGCGGCCGCGTCGGTCAGCTCGGCGAACACCTTGGGCGCGTTCAGCTCCTCGAGCGACAGCACCTTCGACGGAATCGTCCGGAACGCGACCGCGGCGCCGCGCTGCTGATTGAACGCGTTGACGCGAAAGCGCGCGAGGTTGGGGATGCCGAACGAGAAGTCGCATTCGAGCATCTCCTCGTAGGTCTTGCGCTGCGCGTCGCTCATGATGTCGTACACCATGGCGTGCACGTCCTCGTGCTCCATCGGCGGCAGGTTGATCCGCCGGATGTCGCCGTGGACGCGGATCATCGGCGGCAGCCCGGCCGACAGGTGCAGGTCGGACGCCTTGTTCTTGACCGCGAAGGCTAGAAGTTCGGCAATGTCCATTTATAATCCCTGCGGGCCGCGCCCGAGCCGCGCTTGCGCACGCGAAGTGTGTACGCCCTGCCTTGTGGCCAACTTGCGGATGACCGTGGATTACACCTCGGGCCCGCTATGCAGGCGTCATTGATTATGAGCCTATACGAGAAGGCGTGGCAAGCCATGTCCAGTCGCGCATCGCACGGGCGGCGCAGGCGCCGCGGGTCGCGATCCTGCCGACGATCCGGCTGCTCGCCGTGAGCAAGAGCATGCCCGCGGCGGCGATCCGCGCCGTCGTATGCGCTCGGGCCAGCGCGCGTTCGGCGAGAACTATGTGCAGGAAGCGAGCCGCGAAGACCGACAGCGCTCGCCGACCTGACCGGATATCGAGTGGCATCTGATCGGACCGTTGCAGAGCAACAAGGCGCGCGTTGCCGCCGCAACGCTTCGCCTGGGTGCACACCATCGATCGCGCGAAGATCGCCGAGCGATCTCTCGGCTACGCGTGCAGCACGATCATGCCGCCGCTCGACGATCTGCGTGCAGGTGAACATCAGCGGCGAGGCGAGCAAGAGCGGCGTCGCGCCCGACGCAGCGCTCGACCTGCTGCACGCGATCGCGCCGCTGCCGCGTCTCGCATTGCGGGGTCTCATGGGCATCGCGGAAGCTGCCGCCCGATGCCGCGCGGCAGCGCGCAGTTCTGCACGCTTGCGCGAGCTGTTCGAAGCCGCGCGGGCGGCGGGACTGACGCTCGACACGCTGTCGATGGGCATGTCGGCGGACCTCGAAGCCGCGATCGCGGAAGGCGCGACGCTGGTCCGCGTCGGCACCGCGCTGTTCGGCGCGCGCTCCGCGGAGACAGCCGCATGAACATCACCTTCATCGGCGGCGGCAACATGGCGCGGGCGCTCATCGGCGGAGCTTGATCGCGCGCGGCCAGCGCGTCGAACGTCGCTGTCGCGGTCGTCGAGCTCGACGCCGATGCGCGGGCGACCGTGGCGGCACGCTTCGGCGTCGCGACGTTCGCCAGCCATCGAACCGGCTGCGGCGGTTCGCGCCGACGTCATCGTCATCGCCGTGAAGCCGCAGCACGTGCGCGGCGCGGCGCGCGAGCTGGCGACGCTGCTCAAAGCGGCAAGTCGTGCTTGACCATCGCCGCCGGCATTCGTCTGCCGGACCTTTCGCGCTGGCTGCTCGGGCTATCGCCGACTGGTGCGCGCCATGCCCAACACGCCGGCATTGATCGGCGCCGGCATCGCCGGCACTGTACGCGCTCTCCGGCGTCGACAGCGAAGGGCGCGCGCGCCGCGCGCAGTGCTCGAGGCGGTCGGCGGCATCCTGTGGTGCGAGCGCGAGGACGAGCTCGATGCGGTGACCGCGGTCATCGGCAGCGGTCCGGCGTACGTCTTCTACTTCCTCGAGGCGCTCGAGCAGGCGGCGCGCGAGCTGGGATTCGCGCCGGCCGACGCGCGTCGGCTCGCCTATGCGACCTTCTCCGGATGCGATGCGCCTGGCGGAGCAGAGCGACACCGAGCCGTCGCTGCTGCGCGCGCAGGTGACCTCGAAAGGCGGCACCACCGAGCGGGCCATCGCGTCGCTCGACGAGGCCGGCCGTGATGCGCTGCCGATCGTCGCGGCGGTGAAAGCCGCGCCGCGCAGCGCCCGCGGAGCTCGGCGAGCATTCTGGGCAAAGAGACGCTAGGACCTGATGCTTCCGACGCGCTGCGCTTTCTGATCAACATCGTCTTCGGCGCTGCTCGTGTACGCGGCGCTGCTGCGTTTCATCATGCAGTGGCTGCGCGCGCCGTTCCGCAATCCGCTCGGCCAGGCGGTCGAGCGCGCTGACCGACTGGGCGGTGAAGCCGCTTGCGCCGCGTGACTGCCCGGCTATCGCGGCTACGACTGGGCGTCGCTGCTGCTCGCGTGGCTCGCTGCAGCTGCTGTGGCTGCGTCGCGATCGTCGCGCTGGCGGACGGCGATCTTGTCGGCCACGGCTCGCCGGCGCTGGTGCGCGCTGCTGGCGGTCGTCGAGCTGATCAAGGCCGCGCTGTGGATGCATGATCGTCGCGGTATTCGTGCAGGCGCTGCTGTCGTGGGTCGCGCCCGACGGGCCGCTGGCCGGCGTGCTCAACGCGCTGACCTTCCGCGTGCTCGACACCGGTACGGCGCCTGGTGCCGCCGCTCGGCGGTGCGCTCGACCTGTCGCCGCTGATCGTGATCGTGCTCGCGCAGCTCGCTGCTGATGCTGCCGGTCGCGTGGCTCGAGCAGGTCGGTCGTGAGCAGCTCTTTCGCCAGCGCGCTGGCAGCTAAAGCGTTGCCGGACTCGGTCGTGGTGCCGCACCGGCGCGGACGGCTCGCTCACCTTGCAGCCGCCGCACGCGCAGCCCGGCGCCAAAACGGACCGGGATTGCGGAATGGCTGGCACGGTGCGGACCAGCGGCTGAAAATCCGCCTCGCCGCGCCGGTCGACGGCAAGGCTAATGCCGCACTGCGCGCCTTCTGGCCGAGGCTTTCGGCGTTAGCTTGCGCGATGTCGAGATCGTTCGCGGCGAGACGGCGCAGCAAGATCGTCCGCGTCGCTGCGCCCTCACAGCAATACGTAACTGAACGAAGTAAC
>ERZ1370068.1376-contig-11267_pt1 | contig 20565 bp, 34 predicted proteins | sample MGYA00561227_ERZ1370068 | MGnify/ENA primary metagenome ERZ1370068 (study PRJEB38410, sample SAMEA6850437) | metagenome | study: Metagenomic assessment of the ecological functions of the soil: analysis of the soil microbiota associated with the... | reverse complement strand
TTATGCTTCGTTCAGTTACGTATTGCTAAACGTGGTAATAATTACCGCCGTGGCTTCGCTGTAAGGCGTCGGTGAAGGGGGCAGAAGCTGCGGGGGCCGGGAATGCCCAAATGGATTATCCGCATTGGTTGATCGTAGCAGGCGCGCCCTGGTAGCGATGGATTGATCGGGCTCGCATTCCGCCGAAACAGGAGTGTTAGGAGACCAATCATGGCTCCGACAAATGGTAGCAAATGCGAAACGGGACGGGCGGGGGTTTCGAACGTCGTCCCACCCACTTCGCCATGGCACCAGCCACCTCAAGCGCTAAATTCCTTGGCCTCAACAACCTGCGTGGATGCAGTGCGGCGGGGATTTGCGTTAAAAATTCCATATCGACGGTCATCGACAGCCGAAACGTTGCTACCTTCAGCAGACCAGCCTCCGCTTTCTGGATGGATTAGGCAGGTCTAACTAGGGAGGATGACCATGATAACTTATGTGAAGTGCTTGCGAATTTCACCGATCAAGGGATCCGTAGCGTCAAAGGATCCCCGAAGCGGGCGGATACTGCCTTCAAGCAAAATGCTTGAGAACACGTTTGGTGTGACCAATGAAGGACCTTTTCTGGACGCAGGGACGCTATGACGTTGCTTGACAATCGTCGAAGCGCCAGATAGGTCGTCCGTCATGTCGCAGCTTGAGTCTTGGCGCTCTCGGCAACGTCCGCGCAGATCGCTGCGAGCTTTCTCGGCAGCAGACATGACGACGATTGTCGGCAAGATCACTCTGACGACGAACATTATGGACCGGCATCCGTAGGACCGCCACCGTATGGCGAGGCAGGAGCTCGCTTGCAGATGATCGGACCCGAACCGACTGCCCCGGTTCGACGCCCACGTGTCCGCCACTCGCTCGCAATGGGACGCCGACGCGCTTGCCTTTGAGGCGCTCTAATCGTCCCAGGTGCGCTCGCCGCACCGACATTCAGTATGCTTGGGTGATGTTTCCGGCGTGAGGGTTCACCGGCATCGCGTTCCGGATCAGCTTCAGCTTTTCACCACGGGGGCAACAGAGCTTGCTGGAGTTGTCTCACAACGGCAACCTTCTCGACACGAAATAATTCCACGGTCACTCCATCCCAGGTGGTCACGCGCAGTTTGGGCGCTACATAATTGAAGATTGCGGAAATTCTGCATTGGAAGCAGGTAGGGGTTGCCAAGAATCGCGGCGAGATTTGCGGCTTTGTTTACCTGGGCAAATCAAAGACCTTTTGCCGCACTCAGCTACACCCGATCAGGCCTTGGCGAGAACACTTTAATTGGTGTGCCCAGCCTTGGGATGATCAGCCTGGAGCAATAGCCTAAGAGCGCCTCATTGCCTGCTCGGACACCGGACAAATGTAGTCCCGGTCGCAAGCAGGTTGGCCTTCTGTCACCGCGTCGAACAACGCAGTGACGCCTGTGTTCGCGAGGGCTCAATTCGAGAACACGATTACCAGTCTTGTCTGACCAGACTTGGGCACCCTGGATGTGCTCCAAGTCTGCTCGACATTCCCAGAGCGAACGCCGACTGCCAATTCTCTCGATTTTGGAGATCCATGGTTTCGATCCCCCAATTGGGAAAACCATCACGCAATGGGTTGAAACCTTCGAACGGCAACTCCCTTGTCAAACGCGTCCAGACTATTATCTCCTGTTGTTTCCGGGATTGTTTCGTCGGTACCCAAAATTGGTTTCGTGGCGGTGCAGCGAAGCGTTTGCATATTTTTCCCGGAATCCATTTCTCATGCCAAGCCTTGCGAAAGTGACGTCATCAACCACGGCTGCGGGTGCTCCGGGCACCCGGCTTTCCCTCTTTCCTCTCTTCTCAAGGGACATGCGCAATGCAAACTTCGGGCCATATCTGCGCCGCGAGAACGCCGGCGCGCATCTACGGCCGTATCCGCAACTGTCATCGCCCCACCGGGTCTCGCCTTCGGCGAACCCGACGAAGCAATCCACTTCTATTGGCGCGGCTCGATGGATTGCGTCGCTGCTGCGATGACAGTACATTGAATTGGCAATCACCGCAGGACCCGCTCATGCCCGATAATCCTTTACGCGCGGACGGTGCCCCGGAGTCCTTGCCGATCTGAACGCACTCCGTGCCATCGGCGCCTACAAGACCGGCGTTCACAAGCCGACCTTCTCGGAGCCGCATATGCGCTCGCTGCGAGTGGCTTGCGCAGCGGCTTCCGGACGCCAGGCTTACCGCCGACGATCGACGGCATCGGCAACGTCCTCGGCACCAGCACAAAACCCGGACCGAAACTGCTGGCGGGATCGCATCTCGAAAGCCAGAACTTCGCGGGCTGGCTCGATGGGCCGCTTGGCGTCGTCTATGCGCTCGAAGCCGCCCGCGTCATCAATCCGGATCCGAACGTCAACGGCGCCGTCGAAGTCGCAGCGTGGTGCGACGAGGAAGGCCATTTCGGCAGTTCCTCGGCAGCAGGTCCTATGTCGGCGACGTCACCGAGGCGGACATCGACGCCGCGCGCGACCGCAACAGCGGCCGAGACCATGCGCGACGCCCTGCGCGAGGCCGGGCTTGCCGGCCGGCCGCGCGTCACGGCCGAACGCGGGCGGCACATCGGATATCTCGAGGCGCATATCGAGCAAGGCGAGACGCTTGAAAGCGGCGCCTCAGCATCGGCGTCGTCACCTCCATCGTCGGCATCTGGCAATACCGGATCACTTTCACCGGCGAGCAAAATCATGCCGGCACGACCCGGATGGCCGTTCGCAGGGATGCCGGCCTGGCGCTGGCCAGAGTTTTGCGTGGCTATCGACGATCGGCTTCCCGCGCGCATGCGGACCGCGCACGGTATGGACCACCGGCCGCATCACCCTCGATCCCGGCGCGCCGAGCATCATCCCGGGCAGTGCCGAAATGCTGTTCCAGATTCGCGACGATGATCCAGACGTGATCGACGCCTGGAGGATCTGCTGCGAAACATGGCGGCGGAGGTCAGCGCACAAGGCCGCTGCGGCGTCGCGGTGGAGCGCATTCGCACCGGCGCCCCTGCCATGATGGATGCCGCATTCCAGCAGCGCCATCGAAGCCGCGAGCGCGGCCTTGCCGGCGGCAGGTCCGTCCGCATGCCGAGCGGCGCCGGTCACGACGCCCAGGTTCTCGCCACCATCATGCCGGCGGGCATGCTGTTTCGTGCCCTCGATCGGCGGCATCAGTCATCATTGGACCGAGAATACAGCCGACGCCGACATCGTCACCGGCGCCGAGGTGTTCGTCGACGCCGCTGCCGCCGTCGTGCGCGGGATGAAACCGCCACTAGCGTTTTCGAGCGAAAGCCTGCCCCGCACTTGATCCGGGGTGGATACCAGTTCGCGTGAAGAAAACGCGTCAAAGCAAGAATCAGAGCTTCGGTTCTGATTCAATCAGAACCGATCATGCCCTAGATCGGCAGGCTCGTGGATGAACTTGCTGTCGGCGCTGTCGCGCTCCCAATCTCGATCTCCGCGAGCTTGACCCAGTATTCCGCGATGCTCATCAAGCGTTGCGCTTCATCGGTATCAGGTTCCTTGTCGGCCTGGCGCGCGACGCGCGGCCCAGCCTCTGAAATCCGGTGCTTCAGACATCTGCATTCCTCGAATTACAACCCGGCCGATAAGACTTCGCAGCGGCTTCAGGTTCAAGGTGACGCGGTTATCACGGCATGACTATGAGCCAACTCACGGCTGCGAACCGCCACTTTCGGCTATCTCTGACACGCGAACGCGGCGGCAGTTTGTCGGAGCCAAATCACCAGTTGGTGACAGCGTCGTGTCCCGGAGGTCGTGAAGTTGATTTCCATCATTCGCGTTGCGTTGATTACAATGTTCCTGACGGCGCCGGGCTTTGCCCAAAGCTGGTCGATCCCTCGACCGTTGCGCCGGCGTATCGGCGGGCAGCCGAGATACGCCGCGCCGAGCAGATCAAACAGCGCGAATGCATCCACAAGGCCGGTCTCGAAGGGTGATTGCCGCGAGGCCGTACCGCTATCTCAATCACTGTCTCGAAGCGGATGCCGGCAGATATTGTTGCAAAAGGTCGAAAATCGAACGATGCCGAAAAATCTCGCGAAAGCAGATGCGGTGCTATCTCACACTGCCGCAAGAGCTCCAGCGCCGATGCGCAGGTCCGCGGCTCTGGTTTGATTGCGAAACAATGATATGTCCCTCACATCTGCCACATCCGAAACGCGTTACCGGTCCCTAGGAAATTCCCGTTCATCTGCCGCAACAAAGTACCTTTGCAACAATATCGGCAATATAGCAGCCTCAGAAACGCCCATCGGCGCGCCGCGATTGCGTTGTCGATCTGCCCGAGACGGTGATTGCCGCCCGCTCGATCGGTCGAGCGGCATCAATCGGAACTGTCGTTTCTCACGCTATTCCAGCTCGATCGGCGAACACAATGGTCGATCGCCGGGCCTCATGGCATCTGCCGAGGCCGTCTGGTGCTGCCGCGTCGGTGCGACAAGAAGCCGGCGATACCTGCCCCGAGATAGCCCTGAGGACACACCGATCGGCTTGCAAACCGCTGGATTTGTGGCCATTTTCGATTCGGATACGAGATAAGATTGCCCTAGATGCTTTTGCTTGAGTCCCTTCCGACGCGGTGATCAGCGCCGCCGCAGTTGCTCCACATTGCTGGTGTTAGCGGCTCAGTCATCGCCGCCGACGAGCGCCCTGGTCCGCCGGCGCAGGTCTGGATCGCCTTCCTGCTCGGCGCCGCCAGCCATTTCGCTGTTGGGCGTCGCGCGCGCGCCGTTCAGCGCGCTGCTCGCCATTCCCGAGCAACCCCTGGCTGACGCAGGCGCTGCGCTCGGTATTCGGGGTCGCCGTGCCCGAGGAGATCGTCAAGGTTGCTGGTCATCGTCGCGGTTTCATGGCGGCGGCGCGACCTTTCGCCGATCCGATGGATACCGTGGTCTATGGCGCGGCTGCGGGCCTCGGCTTTGCGGCTTACGAAAACCTCGCTTATCTCGTGCAGCATGCCGATATGTGGCGAGCGCTGGCGGCGTTGCGCAGCGTCCTGACCGTGCCGTTCCACGGCGCGCTCGGCATCATCGCCGGCGCCTATCTTGCGATCGCGCGTGCCGGCACCGCGCTTGGCGCGCACCGGCACCATCGCGACTGGGCGCGCATCTCAAGCTGGACTTCCTGGTGCTGTTCGCGCCGATCGCGCTGCATGCGGCGTTCGATTTTCCGCTGCTGACGCTGCAGAAGCATCCGGACCTCGATCCCACCACGCGGCTTGATGCTCGGGATCGGCCAGCGTGCTGATCGGATTCATCTCGATCGGATTTGCGGTGCGGCTGGTGCGGCGGGTCGGCCGGCATCACGCGCCGCGCACCGAGATCGCACGCGAGCGGCTGAGCCAGTTGCGGCGGATGTGGGCGCTGCTGGTCGCGGGCGGCGGCGCCAGCTTCGCGGGCGTCGCCTTCGTGCTGAACTCGATCCACCACTGGTTCGTCAATCCCGAGCGCAATCCGGCGACTGGTGCTGATCCCGATCGGCCTCACTTCGATCCTGATCGGTATCGCGCTGCTGGTGGCCACCACGGCGGTCTATATTTTCGGCCGCAACCGGATGCGGACGACGTTCGGAGGGCTTTTCGTCCGCGCCGGGCGGCGGATGAGCGCAGCGTCTTTCAGCTATCGTTGATTTCGCTCAACTGTGTCACAGAACAATTCTGGCACCGTAGCACTGACGACGCTTATGGTCGATCGAGCGTCACACAGCGACACGGGAGGCGTTCGATGACGCGACCTCAGCAGATTGCAGTCGGAAATGAGCGCCGCGGTGCGCGCGCACTGGAAGGCCTTTCTGTTCGAGGGCATCCTGCTCGCCGTCCTCGGCCTCGCGGCGATGATCCTGCCGCCGCTCGCAAGCCTCGCCGTCACCATCTTCCTGGGCTGGATGTTTCTGATCAGCGGGCATCGGCGGGCTGATCATCACGTTCTGGGCGCGCGACATGCCGGGCTTCTGGTGGTCGCTGATCTCGGCGGCGCTCGCCGTACTCGCCGGCATGATCCTGCTGGCCCGGCCGGTGCAGGGCGTGCTGACGCTCACCATCGTCGTCGGCGCCTATTTCCTCGCCGAAGGCGTCACCACCATCATGTACGCGCTGGAGCATCGCCGCGAATTGTCCGAGCGCTGGTCGTGGCTGCTGATCGCCGGGCTGATGGATATCCTGATCGCCTTCATCATCATCTCGGGATTGCCGGGCTCGGCGGAATGGGCGATCGGCCTTCTGGTCGGCATCAATCTGCTGTTCGGCGGCGCCGACGCTGATCGGCATGGCGCTGGCCGCGCGCAAGATGCCCTGAGCCGCCGTGCCTTCCAGGCACACTGAAGGTCTCGGTCGCTCTATGGGGATGACAAGACGCAATGCATCGCGCTATAGAGCCGGCCATGATCACCGTCGCCACCAGCAACTTTTGGTATTTTAGCTACGACAGCTCGCTGGCGGTGGGAGGATCGCGCTCAATCTGAAGAATTGCAGCAAGAAGTCCGAACAGCCGCCAGACCTGGCGGCTTTTTGTTTGGCCGGCAGGTCTCTCAAAACAGGAGCCACAGCCGTGTTGAGCACCACCGACGATCTTCGAATAAGAGAACTCAAAGAGCTGAGTACGCCGGAAGAGGTGATGCGCGAGATACCGCGCACCCTGACCGCGACGCGCATCGTGATGGCGGCGCGCAACGCCATCCACGCCATCCTGCAACGGCACCGACGATCGCCTTCTGGTCGTCGTCGGTCCCTGCTCGATCCACGATCCCGCCGCGGCCGTCGACTACGCCGAGCGCCTCGCCGCCTTGCGCGAACGGCTGGCCGACCGGCTCGAGATCGTGATGCGCGTCTATTTCGAGAAGCCGCGCACCACGGTCGGCTGGAAGGGGCTGATCAACGATCCCGATCTCGACGGCAGCTTCGACATCAACAAGGGCCTGCGGCTCGCCCGCAACGTGCTGTCCGCCGTGAACAATCTCGGCCTGCCGGCCGGCACCGAATTCCTCGACATGACGACGCCGCAATACATCGCCGACCTGGTGGCGTGGGCGGCGATCGGCGCGCGCACCACCGAGAGCCAGATCCATCGCGAACTGGCGTCCGGGCTTTCCTGCCCGGTCGGCTTCAAGAACGGCACCGACGGCAATGTGCGCATCGCCGCCGACGCGGTGAAGTCGGCATCGCACCCGCACCATTTCATGGCGGTGACCAAGGGCGGGCGTTCGGCGATCGCGGCGACCACCGGCAACGAGGACTGCCACGTCATCCTGCGCGGCGGCAGCCAGCCGAACTATGACGCGGCGAGCGTCGAGGCCGCCGCGGCCGAACTCGCCCGCGCCGGCGTCGACGCCGCGGATCGATGGTCGACGCCAGCCACGCCAACAGCAGCAAGAAGCCGGAGAACCAGCCGCTGGTCGTTGCCGATATCGCGCGCCAGATGTCCGACGGCGAGCAGCGCATCGTCGGCGTCATGATCGAGAAGCAATCTGGTCGCCGGCCGCCAGGATGTGCGTGCCCGGCAAGGCGCTGACCTACGGGCAGAGCATCACGGATGGCTGCATCGACTGGGATACGACGGTATGCGGCCCTGAACGAGCTCGCCGATGCCGTCGAGGCAAGACGGCGAGCGTCGCAGACCAGCGGCTTCCGCGAGCGTTCGGCCTAGCTGGCCGATCGGTCAGGTCAGGCCGGGCGCGGATCGGCACGTCTGCTGTGCAGCTGACTTGCCGAGCCGGTGCCACTTCGGATCAGCGCTCAGCAGCCGCGGCAGATGCTCTTGATCTTCTTGTCGAGCGCGGCGTTTTCCTTGCTCAGCGGATCGTTCGGATCGCTCAGGTTCTTCTCGCTCGGGCACGTCGCCGGCGCGCGGCTGGCGATGGCCGACCGGCGCCTGGATCGCCGGCTGCGCCGGCAATTCGCCTGAATTCGTCGAGGCCGCCGAGACCCTGCGCGAACGCAGCCGGACCGCCGATCAGAACCACCAGCGCCATCGACAAGGACTGTTTTCCGCATCTCGGTTCTCCCGTTTCGATCGTCTATTTTATCGCGTCCGTTCCGGAACGTCGATCGGCCGCGCAATTGCGGCGCCCCTGGGCGGCGCAATCCTGCACCTTGCGTACATCGGCCATGGTGCCAAGCAACCAGATCCCCGCCGCCACCAGCACGCACGAAGAAGCCGAGCATCACCGCGTTCTCGATCGTTGCGATTGCCCTCGTCTTCCGGCGGCTCCTGTCTCTCATCTGCCTCCGCCGTCATCTGCCGATCACGGCTTTCGGCGGATAGAGATGAACGTCGCCGCAATAATCGACGATACGATAGCGCGTTTCCCGAGCATAGTTCACGTTCCCGCGGAATTCGCATGCGACAAATAATTCGGGCCGATCGGCGCCTTGCCGTGGCCGCCGGGAATGTCGAGCACGTAATCCGGCTGGCACAGGCCGGAGACGCGTCCGCGCAAGGCTCCGCATCAATTCCTGGCCCTGCTCGATGCGTGGTGCGCAGATGCGCGGTGCCCGGCGCAAGATCGCCGTGATGCAGGTAATAGGGCTTGATCCGGCATTCGACGAAGGCCCGCATCAGCGCTTCCAGCGTCGCCGCGTCGTCGTTGACGCCGCGCAGCAGCACCGACTGGCTCACCAGGGGAATGCCGGCGTCGAGCCAGCCGCGCGCAGGCGGCGCGGGCCTTGTCGGTCAGTTCGCGCGGATGGTTGGCGTGGACGGCGACCCAGGTCGTCGCGCCCTCGACCCTCAGCGCAGCGACCATCTCGCCGTCGATGCGCGCGGGTCGCGCCACCGGCACGCGGGTATGGATGCGGATGATCTTGACGTGATCGATGGCGGCGAGATCCGCCATGATCTCGGCCAAGCCGCCGCGGCGACAGCATCAGGGGATCGCCGCCGGTCAGGATGACTTCCCAGATTTCCGGATGCGCGCGGATATAGTCGAGCGCGTCGCGATAGGCGGCGTCGCGACAGCGCGGTCGCCTTGCCCGGCCCGACCATTTCGCGGCGGAAACAGAACCGGCAATATACCGCGCAGACATGGACCAGCTTGAACAGCACCCGGTCGGGATAGCGATGCACGATGCCGGCGACCGGCGAATGCGCGTCATCGCCGATCGGATCGGCGTTCTCGCCCGCGCTGCTCGACCAGTTCCGCGCGCTCGGAATGAACTGCCGCGCGATCGGATCGTCGGGATCGTTCGGCGTCGATCAGCGCGGCGATATCGGGCGTCACCGCGATCGCATAGCGCGCGGCGACCTGTCTCGAGATCGGCGAGAGCGGCAGCCGGCGCAAGGCCGCGCTCGACCAGTTCGGCCGGCTGCCGCAACGTCGCGGCCAATTTTGGATCGATCCTGTTCATGCCTCTCCTGCCGGCGGCGTCCACACCACCTGATCGATCCTGCAGCGCGCCGCTCGCCAGCATCACCAGCCGGTCGAAGCCGAGCGCGACGCCGCTTGCATCCGGCATGTGCGCGACCGCCGTCGAGAAAATCCTCGTCGAGCGGATAGCGCTCGCCATAGCGCCGCTGCTTCTCGTCCATCGCCTGCGGTGAAACGACGGCGCTGCTCGGCGGCATCGGTCAATTCGCCAAACCCGTTGGCGAGCTCGACGCCGCAGGCATAGACCTCAAACCGTTCGGCGACGCGCGGGTCGGACGGCTTGGCCCGCGCCAGTGCCGCTTCCGGCGCCGGATATTCGAACAACACCGTCAAACGCCCCTGCCCCAGATTCGGGTTCGACATGCTCGACCAGCACCTTGCTGAAAATATCCGACCAGGTGTCGTCATCCGCGATCCGCACCCGCGCCTTTGCCGCCGCCGCAAGCGCCGCGCGATCGCCCTCGCCATCCGCGATCGTGGCCAGCAGATCGATCCCGGCAAAGCGCTCGAACGCCGCTGCCACCGTCAACAGTTCCGGCTCGGCGAAGGGATCGGCGGTCTCTGCCGCGAAACGAGAACCGTCCGATGCCGGTCGCCTGCGCCGCATGGGCGATCACGACGATGCGTGTCGGCCATGACGGCGTCATAGCCGGCGTTGGCGCGGTACCATTCCAGCATGGTGAATTCGGGCAGATGCAGATCGCCGCGCTCGCGGTCGCGGAACACGCGCGCGAATTCGAAGATCTTTGCCTCGCCGGCGGCGAGCAGTTTCTTGGCGGCGAATTCCGGCGAGGTGCGCAAGTATCGCGTGCGCGCGCGTGCCGTCGGCGCGTATCAGTTCGGTCGCGGGGCGTGTAGATGGGTCTCGTTGCCCGGCGAGACCTGCAGGATCCCGGTCTCCACCTCGGCAAAGCCCTGCTCCTCGAACCAGGCCCGCACCGCGCTTGTGATCGGCAGCTCCGCGCCATCAGAAAGCGGCTGCCGATCGGCATGACCGCGCGCGCTGACCACCACGGCGACGGCTGGTCGGTTGCAGCCATCAGCGACGCCTGCCGGAACGGGTCGCAAGCACCGGCCGCCAACGAACCACATCAACAACGTCAAGAGATCTACACAAAGCCATTGATATTATTCGACTTTCTAGCTCCGATTCTGCGAGCTGCTCGGCCAACCACGCAGGATATCGCCCGCTCAGTCGGTCTCTTCATGTCGAAAGACGCGCGCCATGTCCATTCGCCGCTATGTCGGACCAATTGTTCCTGAACCTCGCCCGGTAGCTTCAGTCCAATGAACAGACGTCTAGGCGAGAAAAAGCTCACCCCATGGATCGAACGCTGGCGCTGCCTGTACTGACATGAAAACGGGCGCATTTTCGGTCCCGTCGATTCTGCCGGCCACAACGCCAAGGCCATCAAAAGCCCTCGCTCCCGACGCGGCTAGATCGTGGCCAAACTCCAGTGATCTACTGGTCAGCAACCTGCCAAACAGGCCGTAAAAGGCTGGCATCTGGAGGGTAAAATCAGTATGTTGCAGCCCGAAACCGCCTCGCTGGCCCGCAGGACACACCTGTCCGGATCGGTCCGGAGGCCAGAAATTCAGGAAAACAGCTCTTGAAAGTCATCGCCAGTTCTATTCGCAAGGGCAACGTCATCGAGCAGGACGGCAAGCTTTACGTGGTTCTGACCGCCGAGAACATCCATCCCGGCAAGGGAACCCCGGTCAGCCAGATCGAAATGCGCCGTATCGGCGACGGCGTGAAGATTTCGGAACGCTACAAGACCACCGACCAGGTCGAGAAGGCCGACCGTCGAGGATCACAACTTCAACTATCTCTATGAAGATGCCGACGGCTTCCACTTCATGAACGGCGAGACCTACGACCAGGTCCAGGTGTCCAAGGAAATCGTCGGCATCGTCCGCGCCCTATCTGCAGGAGAACATGACCGTGAAGCTGTCGCTTCACGATGGCAATCCGGTCGCGATCCAGTTGCCGCAGCGCGCCACGCTGGAAGTCGTCGAGACCGAGCCGGTCACCAAGGGCCAGACCGCGTCCTCCTCCTACAAACCCGCCATGCTCTCCAACGGCGTGCGCACCGCGGTGCCGCCGCACGTCGGCTGCGGGCACGCGGATCGTGGTGATGACCGAAGACGGATCCTACGTCGAGCGCGCAAAGGATTAGGCAGCCGCACCAGAGTGGTGGCGCCGGGGGCGACGCATTGAGAATCGAAAGCTGTCAGCTTCGTCACGCCCTGGCTGGCAGCTTTCGTTTGCTCCTCGCCGACGGCGCCGCCGCTTCCGCCGAAGATTTCCGAACACCCTCGATCTCGGCCATGCGCGTCGAATGGCGCGCGGTCCTCGACCAGCTCCGCGCCGAGATCAACAGCCAGCCGGCGATCGCCTCCCGCTTCACGCTTTGCCAGCCAGCGCCGCGTGCCCGCGTTGGGATCCGCGCTCGACGGCCGGCGCTGGTGCAGCTCAACGCGGTGACCTCGCCGATCTTTGCCAGGCATCGGGCGCAGCCCGGTGCCGGTGCTGTTGCCGTTCGATACCGCAGGCTATCTCGAAGCGCGCGGCAGAGCGGCGCGCCCGACAGCCTCTCGGTGTCGCGCTACCAGGCGGACTTCCGTCCCGCCGACCTGTTTCACGCAGGGCCGGCCGGCTACGACGCGGTGTTCTCGCTCGAGCCGGGCGCCGGCGAAGGCATGCCGCAGCGGACATTTGCGCAGCCGGTCGAGGTGCAGATCATCAGGCTCGATCCTGATCTACGACCTCAGCGATCGGCTTGGCGGCAAGGGCGAACCGGTCAAGGCGCTGGCCGCGCAATTCCCCGATCTGCGCCGCTTCATCCGCGAAGGCTATGTGCGCTACGCCTTCACCCGCTTCGGCGTGCCCTATGTGGTCTCGATCCAGTGCCTTGACCGCGCGCCGCGACGCGCGCCGGCTGGCCTGCCGCGAGGCCTATCCCGTCGCCGAGCGTTTCCTGAAAGCCTTGCGCGTCGCCGGCGGCCTGCCCTCGCGGCCGCGCACGCGACATTCCATCCGAGCATCGCCGAGCGGCCGACGGCGAGCCTCGCCCGATTTCACCTATCGCCCGAGCGGCGACATCGTCGCCAACAGCGGCGCGCCGCAAGCAGGGCGGCCACGCCGACCTGACCGCCTATTCGCAAATCCGCTTTCCGCTGGAGAAAGCGCCGGCCTTCGTCCATTCGCAATCCTTCGGCAAGCGCAAATCCGACGAGCGCACCGAGCCGAATATCCCTGGCAGGACAATTTCTGCGAGGCGCGCAGTTTTGAGGTCGGGCAATGCGCCAGCCGGTTTCGGCCACCAGGGGCAGGATATCCGCGCCCGCGCCGTGTCCGCCGAACAGCGATGGCGGCCTGGATCTGCGATCCCAGGCAGCAGGCGGTCGTCGCCGTCCGCGACGGCGTCGTGATCCGCTCGCCGAAGCAGCAGGCGGCGACGCTGCAGATCAACACCCGCACCGAGCACATCCGCTTTCGCTACATGCACATGAACCCGTCACGCGATGGATGCCGACGGCATCCTCAACGGGCGCCGCGTCGCCGAGGGCGAGAAGATCGGCGTGGTCTCGAACTATCTCGACCATCCCAACGGCACCACGCCGCCATCTGCATTTCGACGTGCAGGTGTTCACGCGCGACGGCTGGCTCTGGGTCAATCCCTACACCACCGCTGATCTCGGCCTATGAGCGCCTGATCCGCGGCCGCGGCCGCGAGATCGGCCCCGAGCCACCGGCCGCCGCAGCCGTGGCCCATGCCGCGCCGGAGGATGTCATCGCCGTCTCGACACCCGCGAAGGCGGCGGCGGCAGCTAGACGAGCCGTCCTACTCGATGAACGTCGTAGCTGCGCGCCTCGTCCGCCACGAACACGGCGATCAATTCCCGCCAGCTCGGTGTTGCTGGCATTCGCCGAGACTAGATGGGTGCGCGCCTGGCGGCTCGAAGAAGGATTGGCCGACCTTGAATGTCTCGAGCGGGCCGCCGCCGAGCTGCGAAGCGGATTTCGCCCTTGGTGATGTAGGCCGTGACTGAACCGGCGTGCTTGTGCGCGCGCGTAAAAGCCGCCCGGACCGTAGGACACACGCACGATCGTCACGCGTTTGCCCGGCACGTTCGGCAGCGCGTCGGAGCCGATCGGCTCGACCTTGTCCAGCGGCGATGCCGCCGCGGCGCTGGTCATGCAAAGCGGCGCCACCGCGGCCGCTATCGCATCGATGGTGATGGGCAGCGTTCGTCCAGCGGCGACGGCGCAGGCAAGACCGGCAACGGCTGCCAGCAGGACCGAGCACGCGCGCGATCCGGCCAGCGGCAGCGAGGTGTTGTGACCGTGGATGTCATGCTCGTCTCCTCTCGGTGAGATTGGTATTCACTGGCGTCGCGCTGCTGAACTCAGGATGCCGCCGCGCCGAACCGCCCCTGTTTGCGCACGGCGGCGTCCAGCGATAGGCGACGCCGTAGCGTGTTCCAGACATTGATCGCGGCGATCGCTGACTGTGCAGATAGGTCAGTTCTTTCTCCGAAAATTCCGCGCTAGCCTGCGCGTAAACATCGTCGCTGACGCCTTCGGTGATAGTGGTCAGCGCTTCGGTCAGGCCAGCGCGGCGCGTTCACGCGGACGAAAACTGCGGCGCCTCGCGCCAGACCACCACGAGGTTGAGCTTGTCGGCGGGTAATGCCGAGGCTCTCGGCCGTGCAGGATGTGAAACTGCACGCAGAAGGCGCAGCCATTGATCTGCGAGGCGCGCAACTTGATCGAGCTCGAGCAGTTGCTTGTCGATGCCGGCCTTGGCGGCAAGCTGGCCAGAGTCCGCGCACGCATCGTAGGCATCTGAGCGCCAGCGTTTGAAAATCCGGATATTCGCTGCGGGCATGTGACATTAGCTTCGCCTTATGTTATCAGTGACGCTGATTTATTATAAGGGCACTGATATGGCGCGCAAGACTGCGAACGCGAGGAAACCAAAATCGCGCTGGCCGAAAAAAGCCAGAACGGAAAATCGAAACCGGCGAAAATCGGACGCCGGCGAAAAACGGGCGCCAGGCTCGGAACGAGCGCTCGAAAATCCTGCTCTCGCGATGATCCGCCCGCCGCCGCCCGGCCAGGGCAAGCGCGGCGAACAGGGGCTACCTCGCCTATCTGCTGCGGCAGGCCCAGGCCGCGACGCGGCTGACCATGGAGCGGGCGCTCGCCGAGCTCGGCGTCACCACGCCGCAATTCGTCGTGCTGACCATGCTGCGCGCCTATCCCGGCCTGTCCGGCGCCGATCTGGCGCGGGTCGGCGCTGCTGACGCCGCAGACCGTCGGCGTCATCATCCGCAACCTCGAGCGCGACGGCGCCATCAGGAAGACGCCGCACCCGGTCCACGGCCGCGTCCTGCAATGGACGCTGACGCGGCGCGGCACCGCCTTGCTGGACAAATGCCGGCGCCACGCCCGTGCGGTGGATCGGCGGCTGGCGGCCGGCCTCAGCGCCAGGGCGGAACTCACGGTACGGCGCTGGCTGTCCAAAATCGCCACAGAGCTGCAGGATAGCTAGCAGCGGCGTCATGGCCTTTGGCGCCCGCCGGCCCGCGCCGCTAGACTGGCCCCCATGAAACATCCTGATTCTCCGAAGTCCCTGACCCGCCGCACCCTGCTGCGAGCCGGCCTCGCTGGCCGGCGGCCTGCTGGCCACGCCGCTCGCGGCGTTCGCCGCAGCGCCGCCCGGCTTCGACCAGTGGCGCGACAATTTTCGCGCCCGCGCGCTGGCAAAAGGCATTTCGGAAGCGACCTGGACCCGCGTGATGGGCCGCATCGAGCCCGACATGTCGCGTGTTCAGGCAGATGCAGAAGCAGCCGGAGTTCAACGAGCAGATCTGGCAATACATCAACCGCCGCGTCTCGGACTGGCGCATCATCAACGGCACGCGAAGCGCTGAAGAAGAACGAGGCGCTGTTCGCGCGGATCGAGCAGGATTTTGGCGTCGAGCGCGGCACGCTGCTGGCGCTGTGGGGCGTCGAGGTCCGCCTATGGCGATCCGCTGGTGCAGCAGAACCATATGAGGCCGGTATTTCCATCGCTCGCGGCGCTCGCCTGGAACGAGCCGCGCCGCAGCGCCTATTGGGAAACCGAGCTGATCAACGCGCTGAAAATCGTCGATCGCGGCTGGGGCACGCCGGAGGAGATGCGCGGCTCCTGGGCCGGCGCGATGGGACACTACGCAGTGGATGCCGGAAGTCTGGCTCAATGTCGGCATGGATTACGACAGGCGACGGCAGGGTGTCGCCGTTCGGCAAGCCGGACGATGCGCTCGGCTCCAGCGCGCGCTATCTGGTCAACCGCGGCAAATATCACCGCGGCGAGCATTGGGGCTATGAGGTGCGCGCGCCAGGCGGCGGCGCCAGCGGCAGCCGGACCTATGCGGCATGGGCCAGCGCCGGCGTCACCCGCGCCGACGGCCAGCCGTTCCCGCAGCCGAACGCGTCGCGCGCAGATGTGGGTGCCGGTGCGCGGGCGGCCCGGCGTTCCTGCTGGGGCCGAATTTCTATTCGGTGAAAAGCTACAATCCGTCGATGAACTATGCGCTGGCGATCTGCCATCTCGGCGACCGCATCCTGGGCGCGCCGCCCTTCATCCAGCCCTTCCCCGGCTCCGAGCGCGCGCTGACGCTCGCCGAGGTGCAGGAGATGCAGACGCGGCTGACAAAGGCCGGCTTCGACACCGGCGGCACCGACGGCCGCGTCGGCAACGACACCATGAAGGCGGTCAAGGATTATCAGACCAAGATGGGACTGCTGCCGGCGGACGGCTATGGCGGGCTGAAGGTGCTGGCGCGCTTGCGGCAGGGCGGCTAGTTCACCGTCATTGCGACGGATTGAGTCAGTTACGCCCTCGCGCCACGCCGCCCGCATTCATGCCGCCATCGATGACGAGTTCGGTCCCGGTCACATAGCGCGATGCGTCGGAGGCCAGATACAACACGCCCTGCGCGATCTCCGCCGCCTGCCCGGCGCGTGCCAGCGGCGTTGCGAGTTTGGCGCGCTCTTCCGGATCGATCGGCGCGTTCTGTCCGCGTCCGGCCGCTTCCGTCGGGATCTTGCCCCAGATCGGCGTGTCGATGATGCCGGGATGCACCGAGTTGACGCGGATGCCGTCGCCGAACGGACGCGCATTCCATCGCGATCGCCTTGGCGAACAGCCGGACGCCGCCCTTGGTCGCGCAATAGCCGGCAAGACCCGGCCGCGCCGCGCAGGCCCGCCAGCGACGACATCATGATGACCGAGCCGCCGCCGGTCTTGCGCATCGCCGGCAGGCAATGCTTCACCGACAGGAATACGCCGTCGAGGTTGATCGCGGTCTGCCGCCGCCAGTCCTCCAGCGTCATATCGACGATCGACGGCACCCATATGCCGATGCCGGCATTGGAAACCAGGATGTCGAGCCGGCCGTAGCGCTTCTTCGACCTCGGCCACGACTTCCGACCCAGCGCGCCTCGCTGGTCACGTCCTGATGCAGGAACGATCGCCTCGTCGACCGGCCTTCTTGATGCGGGCGACGACTTCCGGTCCCTTCAGCTCGTCGATATCGGTGGCCGACGACCGACGCGCCTTCGCGCGCCAGCAATTCGGCGATCGCCGCGCCGATGCCGGATGCGCCGCCGGTGACCAGCGCGACCTTGCCTGCAACCTGCCCTGTCATTTCCACTCCCTTGTTATCGTTGATTGTCAGTCTACCTGATCACCGCCGGTCCCTGATCCGGCACCGCGACGTCGAGCACGCGCAACTGCACGCGCTCGGTGCCCTGCCAGCGGTCGACCGCGAGCGATCCCGCGACATGCAACGGCTGGCCGCGATGCTGCGTCAGCGCGTTGCCGAGCTTCTGGCCGATCGAGCGGAACGCGATGCCGTTGACGATCGACGCCGTCGCCGGATTTGAAGCGCAGCCGCAGATGCGCCTGGCCGACCTCATCGGCGTAGACCAGCTGATGCGACGGCAGCGCGATCACCGGCTCCGGGATTGCCGCTGCCGAACGGCCCGGCGCGATTGAGCGTGGCGGCGAATTCCGGCGTCACGCGCGCGCGCGCTGACCGCGCCGTCGATGAACAGCTCGTTTTCGTGGCGCGAGTTGGCGACGTCCGCGGCAAGCGCGCTTTCCATATAGGCGCGGAATTCCGCGAGCTTCTCCTTGCGCAGCGTCACGCCCGCGGCCATGGCGTGACCGCCGCCCTTCATCAACAGGCCGTCCTTCACCGCCTGCCGCACCGCCTTGCCGAGATCGACGCCGGAGATCGAGCGGCCGGAGCCGGTGCCGATGCCGCCCGGCTCCAGCGCGATCGCAAACGCCGGCCGCGAGAATTTTTCCTTCAGCCGCGCCGCGACGAGGCCGACCACGCCGGGATGCCAGCCTTCGGACGCCGTGACGATCACCGCGCCCTTGTCTTCCAGCCCGAGCGAGGCCAGCGCCTCGGCTTCGGCCTGCGCTTCCGCCGCCTGCTCGATGACGCGGCGCTCGCTGTTGAGCCGGTCGAGTTCGGCGGCAATCCGGCGCCGCCTCGGAGACGTCGCCTTCCAGCAAGCAGCCGCACGCCGAGATCGGCGCGCCCGATGCGGCCGCCGGCATTGATGCGCGGCCCCAGCATGAAGCCGAGATGCCAGGCTTCCGGCGGGCCGTTCAGCCGCGACACGTCCATCAGCGCGGTATGGCCGACATGGTCGCGGCGGCGCATCGCGATCAGGCCCTTGGCGACGAAGGCGCGGTTGAGCCCGATCAGCGGCGCGACGTCGGCGACGGTGCCGAGCGCTACGTGATGCAGCATGCCCAGCAGATCCGGCTCCGGCATCTCGCGCGGTCCAGAAGCCGCGGCTGCGCAATTCGCGGTTGACCGCGACCAGCGTCACCAGCACGAGCCCGACCGCGGCGAGATGGCCGAGGCCGGAGAGATCGTCGGGCCGGTTCGGATTCACCAGCGCGTCGACCTCGGGCAGATTCGTCGCCGCATCTGGTGATGATCGATGACGACGACGGACATGCCGAGCCGCCGCGCTTCCGCCAGCGGCTCGAGGCTGGTGGTGCCGCAATCGACGGTGACCAGCAGCGTCGCGCCCTTGCCCGCGAGCATGCGCACCGCCTCGGTATTGGGGCCGTAGCCCTCGAACAGGCGGTCGGGAATGTGGATCAGCGGATCGAGCCCGCAATGGCGCAGATGCCATGCCAGCAGCGCCGCCGAGGTCGCGCCGTCGACGTCGTAATCGCCGAAGATCGCGACCTTCTCGCCGCGCACCGCAGCGTCCGCGATGCGCTTGGCGGCCGCTTCCATCTGCCGTCACGGTGTAGGGATCGGGCATCAATTTGCGGATGGTCGGGTCGAGAAAATCCTCGACCGCGTCGATCTCGACGTCGCGTCCCGCCAGCACCCGCGCCAGCATCTCCGGCAATTGGTAGCGTTGCGCGATCGCGAGCGCCCGCGCCGCGCCGCGCGCGTCGAGCCGGTCGCGCCAGAGCTTTCCGGTAAGCTGAGCGCGCCACGCCGAGAAACGCCGGCGGCGGCTCAACGGGCAAGGCGGAAGCGGGAAGCGTCATGATGCTCTCGGCGGGCTGGCGCATGCGGAATGGGGCCAGATCACCCGGGTCACAGCATCCCCCGATGACGGCAATGGCGGAGGCCGGCATCCGCATTTCTCTCATTTTTCGCTGGATAAAACAGGCAAAAGTTCCATTTCCGGAAAGGCGGGGCCGAAAATCAGGAGCGCAGGATCGACTTCGCCGAAAAAAGCGGCGGGATGCCAAAACAAGATGCAGTTCCAGATACTCGGCAATTTAGTAAAATTAAACCGCCGTTAGGCAAATCCCGCGAAAAAAGACCAAGCGTCCAATGTGTGTTTTTGATTTTCGTCCCCCGCAGGAAGCGGTCTGTGGGTTAACGCAGAGGAAGTCCGTCCATGTCCATCGCGCTCAGCGCGCGCAGGCGATCGCAGAGCGAACCGACGGTTTCAGTGGGCGCCGAGGACGAATCCGACATCTCCGCATTGATCGAGCGATTGACCGCCGAGGTCAACCAGATCGCCTGCGAGAAGACCAGGTCGATCCAGAAGATCACCAATCAGATGAAGATGCTGGCACTGAATGCGCTGATCGAGAGCTCGCGCGCCGGCGCCCAGGGCGCCGGCTTTGCGGTGGTCGCGCAGGAGGTGCGCAGCGTTGGCCAGCAGGTCGAGACCATCGCCCGCGAGCTTGAGGACCAGCTGACCAAGCGGACCGGCAACCTGATGAACTCGATCGGGGCGCATGACCGACCGCTCGCGCGGCGAGCGCATGGTCGGATCTATCGCTGAATGCCGATCCGAACTGATCGACCGCAATCTCTATGAGCGGACCTGCGACGCGTGCGCTGGTGGGCAACCGATCCGGCGGTGGTGGATTGCGCGTCTGCGCCGGCGGCCGCCGCGGTCGCGCATGCCTCCGAGCGCCTGGCTGTGATCCTCGGCGCCTATACGGTCTATCTCGATCTCTGGCTCTGCGACCTCCATGGCAATGTCCTCGCCAACGGCCGCGCCGACCGCTTCAAGGTCGATCGGCCAGAACGTCGCCCAGACAAAATGGTTTCGCGAGGCGCTCAGCCTTCGTTCGGGCGATGATTACGTCGCCGGCGACATCGAGAGCCAGCCCTTGCTCGGCAATGCCCAGGTCGCGACCTACTGCGCCAGCGTGCGCGAGGGCGGCAAGGCCAACGGCAAGCCGACCGGCGTGCTGGCGATCCATTTCGACTGGGAGCCGCAGGCCCGCGCCATCGTTCAGGGCGTGCGCGTCGGAGCCGCCGACAAGGCACGCGTACTCCTGGTCGATTCGAATTTCCGGGTGATCGCGGCGTCCGACGGCCAGGGCATCTTGTCCGAGCGCATGTCGCTGTCGCTCGGGCGGACGACGCAGCGGCTATTATCAGGATCGTTCCGGCACCCTGATCGCATTCCATGCCACGCCAGGCTACGAGACCTACAAGGGGCCTCGGCTGGTATGGTGTGATCCTCAGCGCGGAGCTGATTATTGTATTGAGCATGATCTCCCCGCGCAAACGTATTGCGTTTGTCGCGAGGAAAGCTCGGCTTCCACTTTTCCGATCATGCTCTAGCAGCCCATCCGCT
>ERZ1370068.6486-contig-5467_pt1 | contig 20566 bp, 26 predicted proteins | sample MGYA00561227_ERZ1370068 | MGnify/ENA primary metagenome ERZ1370068 (study PRJEB38410, sample SAMEA6850437) | metagenome | study: Metagenomic assessment of the ecological functions of the soil: analysis of the soil microbiota associated with the... | reverse complement strand
CTACGTATTGCTCAGGCGCGATGAGCTGCGGGCAAAGAACTGATGGCGGCGGCGCTCGCCAGGCGTTACCACTCCCAATATCGCGTTCGAGCTGCCGGGAATGGTCAGCTCGCAATCGCCGTTTGGCGATCTTGCCTACAACTTCACGCTCGAGCACTGGGACGAGCTCGCGAAGTCGCCGGCGACACGATGTGGGGCCGCTTCTGGCTGTTGCCCAATGCGGCGGCGCGTTTCAACCAGCCACGCGCGCAGGGCGCAACTGATCGCAGATCAGCCCAGCGCAAGGCCGGCGCCGACGGCGCCATGCCGGCCGCGCGTACCGCGGCTCGGTTGCTTTGTTGTCGGCGGTGCGTCAGCGCGACGCGGCTGCATTGCAGACCTTGTTGGCGGATTGGTAGGAGGCGCAGCGATTGCGCCAGTGCGACGCCCGAGGCACGGACGGCAGACGCAGGGGCTCTCTAATGCGCGCCGGCTGCCGCGTCCTTTGCCTGGGAGCGCGCCGCTTACGGGCCGGGCGAGCCAGACCACCGCAATGAGAGCACCAGGAAGAGCACGGCCGAGGCGTAGAACACGTCGTTGGCCGAGAGCATGAACGCCTGCTGGTCGACGAGCCGGTTGAGCACGGCGCTGGCTCTGCTCGGGCTGTGAGCCCGCCGGCTTGCAACGCGGCCAGCGCCTGCGCTCGATGCGGCGTCGGCGCTGCCAGATGTGCTCGACGATCTGCGCATGGTGCAGCGTCGCGCGGTGATCCCACAGCGTGGTCGCGATCGACGTGCCGAACGAGCCGGCGGTGATGCGCGCGAAGTTGAACAGGCCCGACGCTGCCGGGATGCGGTCGGGCGGCAGGCCCGACAGGCTGCAGCGTCACCAGCGGAATGAAGAAGATCGCCATGCGCGGCGCCCTGGATGATCGTCGGCACCATCAGCGTCGCGAAGTCGGCGTCTGGTGTTGAAGTGCGAGCGCATGTACAGCACGAGCGCGAAGATCGAGGAACGCGCCGGTCGCGAAGACGCGCGGATCGACGCTGGTGCACGTTCGTGCCGACCGAGCGGCGTGAGCAGGATCGCGAGCACGCCCGACCGGCGCCAGCACCATGCCGGCCTGCGTCGCCGTGTAGCCCATGTACTGCTGCAGCCACAGCGGCAGCAGCACGACGTTGCCGAAGAACGCGCCGTAGGCCAGCGACATCGCGAGCGAGCTCGGTCCAGAAATTGCGGCGCGCGAACAGCCGCAGGTCGACGACCGGATGCGCGTCGGTCAGCTCCCAGACGACGAACAGCGCGAAGCCGACGACGGCGACGACGGCGAGCGATCGACGATCTGCGTGCGAGCGCGAACCAGTCGAGGTCCTTGCCCTTGTCGAGCATGACCTGCAGCGCGCCGACCCACAGCACGAGCAGGCCGAGGCCGACGCCGTCGATCGGCAGCTTGCGCGTCGGCGTCTCGCGCGTGCGGTAGATCATCCACGTGACGCCGGCGGCGGCGAGGCCCACCGGCATGTTGATGTAGAAGATCCACGGCCACGAGATGTTGTCGGTGATCCAGCCGCCGAGCAGCGGGCCGACGACCGGCGCGACCAGCGTCGTGATCGCCCCACATCGCCAGCGCGCGTGCCGCGCCTTGGCCTTCGGGATAGCTCGACAGCAGCAGCGACTGCGACAGCGGGATCATCGGCCCGGCGACCGCGCCCTGCAGCACGCGGAACGCGATCAGCAGCCTCGAGCGTCGGCGCGAGCGCGCACAGCAACGACGCGATGCACGAACAGCAGCGACGCGAGGCGATGAACAGCCGCACCTGCCCGTAGCGCTGCGTCAGCCAGCCGGTGAGCGGCAGCGAGATCGCGTTGGCGACGCCGAACGACGTGATGACCCAGGTGCCCTGGTCGGGCGACACGCCGAGGTCGCCGGCGATCGCCGGAATCGACACGTTGGCGATCGACGTGTCGAGCACGTTCATGAACGTCGCGAGCGACAGCGCGACCGTGCCGAGCGCAAGCGTCGCGCCCGAAAGCGGCGCCGGCTGCGCCGCGCGACGGCGTGCTGGGCGTCGGCGCGGTCGGCCGGTGCCGCGGCGGCGGTGCCGCGGCTCATCGCGTGCGTCGTCACGCGCGTGCGCGGCTGGCGATCCGGTCGCGGCGCCGCGATCGACGCCGCGACGGCGCTCGGCGAGCGCAGTGCGCTGGCCGCTGCGCAGGCTGCGGCTTGCGCGCCGCCTGATCGTTCGCGGCGATGATCGCCTTGACTCGCTGCGCAGCGGCGGCATCGACCGAGTCGTAGACGTCGGTCGTCGCGTAGGCCGTCGCGCGACGCGTCGGCTGCGGCAGCCGTGCGCCGTCGCGCTGACGCGTGTCGACGTCGACCTGCATCGACAGGCCGATCTGCAGCGGATGCGCGGCGAGCTCCTGCGGGTCGAGCGCGATGCGCACCGGCACGCGCTGCACGATCTTGATCCAGTTGCCGGTGGCGTTCTGCGCCGGCAGCAGCGCGAACGCCGAGCCGGTGCCGGCGCCGAAGCCGCCGACCGTGCCGTGATACTCGACCTTGTTGCCGTACAGGTCGGCCGTCAGCGTCACGCGGCTGCCCGACGCGCATCGCCGCGAGCTGCGGCTTCCTTGAAGTTGGCGTCCACCCAGACCTGGTCGAGCGGCACGATCGCCATCAGCGGCGCGCCGGGCGCGACGCGCTGGCCGAGCTGCACCGCGCGCTTGGCGACGTAGCCCGACACCGGCGCCGGCAACTGCGTGCGCGCGACGTCGAGGTACGCGTCGTGCACCTGCGCCGCGGCGCGCTAGCACGTCGGGATGGTTCTGCGACCGTCGTGCCGATCGATGCGCGCCTGATTCGCGGCGAGCTCCTGCTGCGCGGCGATCAGCGCCGCCTGCGCGCTCGTCGAGCGCGTCGCGCGCGTGCTGCAGCTCTTCGCCGGAGACCGCGCCCGAGCTCGCGAGGCGCTCGCGCCGCGCTGAGGTCCTCGGTCGCGCGCGCGACGTCGGCGCTGCGCATGTCGACCGCTCGCCTTGAGCTGCGCGCGTCGTCGCGAACAGTCCGCGCACTTCGCGCACCGTCTTCGCGAGCTTCGCATCGGCCTGCTCGAGCGCGATCTTCGCATCGGCCGGGTCGAGCTGCGACCAGCGTCTGACCCGCCTTGACGAACTGCGTGTCGTCCGCGGCGATCGCCGACGACGGTGCCCGCGATCTGCGGCGTGATCTGCACGACGTTGCCGCTGACGTAGGCGTCGTCGGTGGACTGCGCGTAGCGCAGCGCGCAGCGCCCAATACGCCGCCGTAGCCGATGCCGATCAGCGCGAACGCGCCGATGACGATCGCGAGCCAGCGCTTGCGCGTGCCTGCGCGACGTTGCCTGAGTCGAGGTCGTGCTTCGTATCGCTCATTGCGCGTCTTCCTTGTCGTGCTGCGTGCTCGCGTCGTGCACGCGCTCGCGGTGAGCCGCGTCGCCTGAAGACGCACGTCGACGACGCATGTCGCGACGACCAGCTCGTTCGTCGCTGGCCGGCGGATGCTCCAGCAGCCAGCGCTCGCCGCTGAACACGGCGCACGACGCGCCGCAGCGCGAGCGCCGAGCGTCGACAGCCAGCGTGACGCAGCAGTCGGCTTCGTGGCGCTGCAGCGCTCTGCGGCGCGCGCGTCGCGCAGCGCACGCCGCATGCGGCCGCAGCACGTCAGTCGACAGTGGTGTTGCCATCGTTGCATCCTTCATTTCAGGCTGACATTGGCGAGCGCCGGCGGCGGCTCGAATCCGCCGCCCAGCGCGCGCGCGAGGTTGATCGCGAGCTCCAGCTCGCGCGCGCGCAGGTCCGCGTCGAGGCTTTGCTGCGCGAGCAGCGGCTGCTCGGCGGACAGCACCTGCAGGTAGTTGCCGAGTCCCTCGCGATAGCGCAACAGCGCGAGGTCGTACGCTTCGCGCGCCGTCGCGAGCGCCGCTTCTGCTGCAGCGCGCTGCTCGTCGACGCTCCGGTACGACGCGAGCTGGTCGACGACGTCGCGCATCGCGTCGGCGAGCGTCTGGTTGTACTGCTCGACCGCGATGTCGTAGTCGGCATCCGTTGCCGGCGAGATTGGCGCGCAGGCGGCCTGCATCGAAGATCGGCAGCGTGATCGCCGGCCCTGCGCCCATCATCCGGCTGGCGGCGGTCGAGCAGAGTTCGCGGCACCAAGGCTCTGCAGACCGACGAACGCCAGCAGGTTCACGTTCGGATAGAACTCGCGCCTTCGCCGACGCGATGTCCTGTCGCGCCGCCTCGATGCGCCAGCGCTGCGCGACGACGTCCGGCCGGCGGCCGATGCAGCTCGGCCGGCACCGTCGACGGCAATGCCGACGGCCGCGAGCGCGTTGCGCGGTCGGCCGCGCGATCGCGAGCCCGCGGTCGGGCCCCGCGCCCATCAGCGCCGCGAGCTGGTTGCGCGTGAGCGCGATCCGCTCGTCGAGCTGCGCGATGAGCTCGCGCGTCGCCGGCAGCGCCGATTCGGCCTGCTTCAGCTCGAGCCGCGAATCGATGCCCGCGGCGTTGCGATCGCGCGTCAGCGCGTAGATCCGCTCGCGCTCCGCGAGCGTCGCTTCGGCCACGTCGAGCTGCAGATAGGCGCGCTGCAGCTGCACGTACGCCTGCGCGATGTTCGGCCGACAGCGCGAGCCTCGCCGCGTACGCGTCGACTTCCGGCCGCGCGCGCAGTGCCGAGCGCCGCTTCGTAGGCCGAGCGGTTCTTGCCCCAGAAGTCGAGCTCCCACGCGCAGCGTGGCCTGGAGCTGATTGAGCGTGTGCGTGCTTCCGCCGAGCGGCGGCGGCGTGAGGCCGTTCTCGGAATAGCGCTGGCGCGTGCTCGATGCGATGCCGTCGACGCGCGGCAGCAGCGCCGTCGCGCTCGCGTCGGCCGCGGCCAGCGCCTTGCGCGTCCGGGCCGCGGCGATGTTCAGCGTCGGGCTGCCGCGCGAGCGCCTCGTCCATCAGCGCGTCGAGTTGCGCGATCGTTGAAGGCTCTTCCACCAATCCGTCTTCGGCCACGCGGCGATCGAGACATTCGCGCTCTCGAGCGTGCGTTGCGTGGCGAGCGCATTGGCGTCGCGCGGCGAAGCATTGAGGCGCGAGGCCGTTCATGCTGGCGCAACCGGCGACGAGGACGCTCGCCGCGAAGGCGAGGCTGGCGAGCGGCGAGCGTCGAGGTCATGTCGGAGGAGCTTTCGCGCGGTTCGGCGGTTATCGGCATTGTCGGCGAGTGAAGTTGCTTAAGCCATTGATGCCTAGGCAACAATCAGCGCAAAAAATGGCCTAACGGTTGTCGAGCATGCGATTCGAGGAAGCGTCTCGAGCAGCGCGCACTTCGTCCTCGCTGAAGCCGCGAAGGAACTGCGCCTGGCAACGGTCTCTTTCGCGGCCAGGAGTTGCGGATAGAGCGCTCTGCCCGGCCGTGGTGATCTCCAGGTTCGTCGCGCGGCGATCCTCGACGTTCGGGACGCGGCGGACCAGTCCCTTCTGTTCCAGCCGGTCGATCATCCGCGTCATCGCGCCTGGATCGTAGGAGATGCTCTTGCACAGCCCGCGACGCGGAGTCGGCTTCCTTGTTCGCCACCGACGCGAGCACGATGAGCTGGGGCGCCGAGATGTCGAACTTCGACAGCTCGCGATCCAGCGCGTCGATCAACTCGATGCGGACGCGGTTGATCAGCCGGATGATGCCGTGCTTCGCCGGGACCGGCGTACGGTCGGCCACTGCCGCGGCGGCTGCTCTTGGCGGGTTCATGGACAGACAATATATATGCCTAGGCAACTATTGTCAAGGCCGGCAATACGCCCTACTCCGCCGGCCGCCGCCAGCGGCGCCGAAATCGAGCAATCCGGCGAATGCGGCCAGCCGGCGAAGCTCCGCGCGCTCGGCATCGTCCACCCCGAGCTGCGGCGGCCGCACCGTGGCGTGGGCGATCAGGCCCTGCATCTTGAGCACTTCCTTCATCCGCGGCCGGTAGTCGCGGATCGGCGCGCGCCACGCAGTAGCGCGCGAGCGGCCCCAGGCGCTCCCAGATCGCCGCACGCGCCGGCGAAGTCCTTCGCCGCGACGCGCGCGCTGCATGTCGATCAGCTCGCGCGGTCGCCGTGCCGGCGAAGCCGATCAGCGCGCCGTCGCAGCCCATGACCATCGCCTCGAAGATGAACGTGTCGCTGCCGGTCAGGATGCCGAGCTTGCGCGGCAGCGCTCGCGCCGTGGCGATCGTCTCGATCGTCTTCGTCGTGTCGAACGACGCTTCCTTGAGGCCGACGATCTGCGGGATCGTCGCGAGGCGCGCGAGCGTGTCCGGCGGAAAGTCGGGTCCGAACGCCTTCGGGAACTGGAACGCGATGAGCGGCAGTCCGACGCCGTCGGCGATCGCCTTGTGGTACGCGTAGATCATCTCGACGGGCACCGGATTGCCGAGGAAGGTCGGGAACGGCGGAAACACGGCGAGCGCCTCGGCGCCCGCGCGCTTCGAGCTCGTTGCCCCAGCGCACGGCGTCGCGCGTCGAGCCGGCGATCAGGCCCGAGAACGAGCGGCACCGTGCCCGCGATCGCCTCGCTGCAGACGCGCAGCACCTCGAGCTGCTCGTCGCGCTCGAGCGCCGGCCCTTCGCTCGCGTCCATGTTCATCGCGATCGCCGTCGGCTTCTGGCCGGCGATCCAGCGCGATGTACGAGCGCAGCGACGTCCAGTCGATCGAGTAGTCGGGCAGCATCGGCAGCAACGGCGCGGCGACGATGCCCTGCGAGCGTGAAGCGGTCATGGCAGCATCCTCGGTCGGTGGCGGCGCGGCGCCGTGCAGCACGCCGCGCGCGAGGAAGATGTCGGTGATGCGTTCGGTCGCCTCGCGATGAACTCCGGCGCGCGCGCGCGCTCGAGGCCGCGCGGCCGCGGCAGCCGGATGTCCATGCACGCTGCTCGATCCGGCCCGGGCGCGGCGACATCACGACGACGCGATCGGCGAGCAGCACCGCCTCGTCGATCGAGTGCGTGATGAACAGCACGGTCTTGCGCGGTCGGCGAGCCACAGCGCTTCGAGGTCGAGGCGCATCTGCTCGCGGGTCAGCGCGTCGAGCGCGCCGAACGGCTCGTCCATCAGCAGCAGCGGCGCGTCGTGGATCAGCGCGCGCGCGATCGCGACGCGCTGGCGCATGCCGCCCGACAGCTCGTGCGGATAGCGGTCGGCGAAATCGCCGAGGCCCGACCTGCTCGAGCAGCGTCAGCGCGCGCTCGCGGTACGCGCGCGGATCGATGCCGCGCAGCTCGACCTGCACGCAGCACGTTGGCGAGCGCCGTGCGCCAATCGAGCAGCACCGGGCTCTGGAACACGATGCCGAGATCGGTCTGCGGGCCGGTCGACGACGCGGCCGGCGACGCGCACCTCGCCCGCGCTCGGCGAGATGCAGCCCGGCGACGATGCGCAGCAGCGTGCTCTTGCCGCAGCCCGACGGCCCGACGATCGCCAGGAACTCGCCGGCGCGGATCGCGAGGTCGATGCGCTCGAGCGCGTGCGTTTCGCGCCGCCGCGCCGATACGTCTTGCCGACGCCGGCGATCTCGACGTAGGGCCGGGCCGCGTCCGGCGCGCGCCGGCGGCGCGCGACCGCTGCGTCGGCGACCTGCGCCGTCATCGCGAGCCTACTGCGGCACGAACTCGTTGGTGTGGAACGTCGTCCAGGCCTTGTCGGTCTGCGAGGTCGCGATAGTTCTTGAGGATCGCGAGCGTCTGGTCCCAGTCGGCCTGCGCGCCCCAGCCGATGCGGCCCTTCGGAGTTCTTCGAGTCGAGGAGATCGATGTCGACCATCAGCTGGTCGAGCGTCGACTGGCGATTGAGGTCCGGCTTGGCCTTCATCGCGGCGTCGACCGCGGCGCCGGGATTCTTCTTCGCCTCCTCCCACGACTTGGCCGTCGCGCGCACGAAGCGCTTCACGAGGTCGGGATTCTTCTTGATCGTGTCGCCCGACGTCAGGATCGTCATGCCGACGATGTTGGCGCCGCAATCGGCGTAGCGCATCGCCGCCGGATTGCGCGCCCTTGTACTTGATCAGGAAGTACTGGTCGTCGGCGCCGCCGAGCAGCGCGTCGGTCTTCTTCTCGAGCACCGTGACGACCTTGGCCGCCGGGTCGACCTGGACCATGCTGATCTTCGCGCAGTCGACGTTGTTGGCCTTGCACACGGCCTGCAGCAGCTGGCCGAGCGGATCGCCGGGCGTGACCGCGACCTTCTTGCCTTCGAGGTCCTTCGGCGTCTTGATGCCGCGCCTCGGCGAGCGACACCACCGAGAAGCCGGTGGTGTTGAGCAGCGACATCACGCTCTTGACGTCGGCGCCCTTCGACGCGGTCAGCATCGACCGACGACGAATCGGCGAGGCCGAACGTGTCGGAGCCCGCCGCGACCACCTGCACGGTGTTGGCCGAGCCGCGGCCCTCGTTGATCGTGAGGTCGATGCCCTCCGCGGCGTAGATAGCCCGTGTCCTTGCCGTAGTAGAACGGCACGTGCAGGCCGCCCAGGTACCAGTTGAGGCGCAGCGACACCTTGTCCTGCGCGATGCGCGACGACGCGGCAGCGACAGCGCCAGAGCAGCGGCGCAGATCGCGCGCGATGCGTGCAACTCTCATGAGTGCTCCTCCGTCGGTCGTGCCCGTCGTCGCGCGGGCTCGCGGTTCAAAGCGTCGCGTCCTTGGCCGTCGCCTGCTGCGAGACGTGCCACGGGATCGCGATGCGCTCGACGATCTCGACCGCGTAATAGACGACGAGGCCGATCAGCGACAGCAGCACGATGGTCGCGAACACCATCGGCGTGTCGAGCTGGCCGTTGTACTGCAGCAGCAGGTAGCCCGAGGCCCTGGTCCGACGCGACGAACTCGGCGACCACCGCGGCGGTCGCCGCCAGCGCGGCGCCGACCTTGAGGCCGGTGAAGATGTGCGGCAGCGCCTGCGGCAGCCGGATCTTGAAGAACATCTTCACAGCCGCCCGCGCCGGTCGTGCGCGCGAAGTCCATGACGTCGCGGATCGGCGCTCTTGAAGCCCGCGATGCTCGACGACGACGATCGGGAAGAACGACAGCAGGAACACCAGCAGCAGCTTCGGCGTGAAGCCGAAGCCGAACCAGATGATGAACAGCGGCGCGATCGCGATCTTCGGGATGATCTGCAGGAACACGATCACCGGATAGACCGCCTGCTCCATGAAGCGCGAATAGGCGACCGCGAGCGCCAGCGGAATGCTGACCACGACCGCGAGCGCGTAGCCGGCGAGGATCTCCTGCGTCGTGACCCACGCGCCGCCCGTCACCGATGTCGTGCCGCTTCCAGAACTCGGTCCACACCTTCGACGGCGGCGGCAGCAGGTATTCCTTGACGCCGGTCAGGTGGACGGCCGACTTCCCACACGACGAACAGCAGCACGAAGATCGACAGCGCGCCGCCGCGCTTGCGCGAGCCAGCGCCGCGAGCGCGCTGGCCGCGGCGACCGCGCGTCACGCGCCATGGCGGCGGCGGCTCCGGCAGATTCCACGTGCCGTATTCGCGCCGGCTCGTTGATCTCGATCACCTCGAGGTCGTCCGAGCGCGCGATCACGTTGTGCGGCACGCCGGCCGGCTGCGACAGGCCGTCGCCGGCGCGCAGCGTGACGTCGCCCTCGACGCCGGCGAAACGGAACGTGAGCGAGCCGCGCAGCACGTAGACGTAGTGCGCCGTCATGTCGTGCCAGTGCCAGCCGGTCGGCGCCGGCATGCGGCTTCAGCGCCCGGATGTGCTTGACGCCGATGCGGCCGCCGGTTGCGGCGGCGAGGCCCAGGTCGCGGTATTCGGAATCGTCGCGCAGGCCTTCGCGGTTCCAGCGGCGCGTCGGGCGCGCTCGCCCGCGCGAACGCCGACAGCGATTCGGCCAGCGCGCGCGGGCCGTCGTAGCGGGGCATCGTGTCATCGGACATGGGCGGTCTCCCTGGAAATCGGCGGATGCTGCTCGCCCTGCGAACCCGCATCGCACGCGCATTTTACGCTCGGTCGCCGCGACGTCGGACCGAGCGACCGGCGTTGTTCCGACGTCGATCCTCACGTCGACGCCAGTCGGGCCTCCGCGGCGGCCACCATGGCCTTGAAGCGCGGATGATCGCGGATGGCGATCGAGATCCGGATCGGTCTTCGACCCAGTTCATGGACCTCGATGCGCATGTTTTCGAATCGCCGGCTCGAGCATGATCGAGCGCGGCGTCGAAGTCGTGCAATTCGGTGACCAGCGTGCACGCGAAGTTGTAGCGCAGATTGACGTTGTCCGGATCGAGCAGCAGCGCGCGTTCGGCCCATTCCTTCGCGCGCTCGGCCTCGCCCAGCGCGGCGAGCGCGCCCGACCGCGAAGCTCATCGCCGATCCGTTGTCCGGCTCCAGCGCGACGATCTTCTCGCTGCGTTCGAGCGCGCGCCGCGCCGCCCGGCGCGCACCTCCTCGATCGCCGATCGCGTTGTAGCAGCTGACGAGCATGCCGGCCGCCAGTAGTCGGTCTCCACGAGTCGTCGGCCGCCTTTTCGTAATGGAGAATCGCCTCGTCGAACCGGCGCAGCAGGTAATGCAACCGCCCCGCCGCGCGGTTCACGTCATAGGACTCGGGGTCGAGGCGAAGGGCGATCTCGATTTCGCGCGAGCGCGTCGTCGAAGCGCGCCTTTTGCGCTCAGGACCCGCGCCTTCGCGGCGTGCGCCTCCGCCAGGTTCGCGTCGAGCGCGATGCGCCCGCTCGGCCGCGGCGAGGCCATCGTCGCTCCTCCCTGCCCGAAGAAAAAGCGCAAGTTGTTCTGCGCGCCGGCCATCAGCGCCCAGGGCCGCGCATAGTTCGGGTCGATCTCGGTGGCGCGGCGACACAGGCGGATGATCGCTTCGCTGCGGCGGGCGCTGCCGAAGTTGCCGGTGACGCTGTATTGGCGCGCCATCAGGTAGAGCTTGTACGCCTCGGGATTGGTCGTTCCGCGCTGCTCGATCGCCTTCTTCTCCTCGGGCAGGAGCTTCAGCTTCAGCGCCGCGACGATCGCCTGCGAGATTTCGTCCTGCAGCGCGAAGATGTCGTTGAGGTCGCGGTCGTAGCGCTCGGCCCAGACGTGCCCGCCGGTCGCGCCGTCGATCAGCTGCGCCGTGATGCGCACGCGGCCGCCCGCCTTGCGCACGCTGCCTTCGAGCACGTGGCTCACCTTGAGCTGCCGCGCGACCTGCGGCACGTCGACGTGCTTGCCCTTGAACGTGAACGCGGTGTTGCGCGCGGCGACCCAGAGCGCCGAGACCTTGGACAGGTCGGTGATGATGTCCTCGGTGATGCCGTCCGAGAAGTACTCCTGCTCCGGATCGCCGCTCATGTTGGCGAACGGCAGCACGCAGATCGACGAGGCGCGGCGGCGTCCGGCCTTGCGCTCCTCGGCCTGCGCTTCGCTCGGGCGGATGCAGCGACGAAGACGTGCACCGGGCGCTGGATGTTCTTGACCGTGTGCTCGCCCAGGTCCTCGAACGCGCAGGCGACCTTGCCCGCGACCTGGTCGCGGACCGTGGCGCGACACCGCGATGCCGCCGACCGGCGCGAGCGCCTGCAGCCGCGCGGCGACGTTGACGCCTTCGCCGTAGATGTCGTCGCCTTCGACGATGACATCGCCGAGATTGATGCCGATCCGATAGCGGATGCGCGTTGCTTCGGTCGCGCTCCGGCTCGGCCGCGCGCCGTCGCCTCCTGGATCGCGAGCGCGCAGTTGACGGCCGCGACGACGCTCGCGAACTCGACCAGCGCGCCGTCGCCCATGAGCTTGACCATGCGCCCGCCGTGCGCGGCAACGCAGGGATCGAAGATCGCGGCTTCGGTTGGCCTTCAGCCGTTCGAGCGTGCCCGGCCTCGTCGGCCTCCATCAAGCCGCTGTAGCCGGCGACGTCGGCCGAAAGTATCGCGGTCAATCTACGCTGCATCGGTTCGCTCACGGCGCATGACGCCGGTCTGCAATCACCGGCTCAGAATTGCTCGGCGGCGAGGCCCAGCACCGACTCGCCGGCTCCCGTCACCGCTTGCGCGAGGCTCGCCGCCTGGGGCAACAGCGCCTCGGCGTAGAAGCGCGCCGTCGCGATCTTCGCCGTGCAGGAAGCTGCGCATCGCCGGTGCCGTCCGCGAGCTGCCGCGCCGCCGCGAGCGCGCGCGCGGCCGAGCTGCCAGCCGCCGAGCGACGAGACCCCACAGCTTGAGGTAGGGCACCGCGACGGCGTGCGCGGCGCGCGGATTCGTGCCGTACGCAGGCACCATCCAGTCGGCCGCCGCGCGCGGCGCGCGACGCCTTCCGCGAGCCGCGCGCCGATCGCCTTCAGGTTGGCGTCGGCATGGCCCGCGAGCTCCTGCGCGACGCTTCTCCATCTCGTCGGCGATGCCGCGCGCCACCGCGCCGCCGTCGCGCGCCGTCTTGCGGCCGATGAAATCGTTGGCCTGGATGCCCGTCGTGCCCTCGTAGATCGTCGTGATCCGCGCGTCGCGATAGTGCTGCGCGGCGCCGGTCTCCTCGATGAAGCCCATGCCGCCATGCACCTGCACGCCGAGCGAGGCGACCTCCTGCGCCGTCTCGGTGCTGCAGCCCTTGACGATCGGGATCATGAAATCGACGAACGCCTGGTGCCGCTCTGCGCGCGTCGGCATCCGGATGCCGGTGCGCGTTGTCCATCGCCGCCGCCGTCACGTAGCGCGACGGCGCGCATCGCCTCGGTGTGCGCGCGCATCGTCATCAGCATCCGGCGGATGTCCGGGTGCTCGATGATCGTGCGCGCCTGCCGCGCTCTCGTCGCGCCGACCGGCTTGCCCTGCACGCGCTCCTTCGCGTACGCCGCCGCGCGCTGGTAGGCGCGCTCGGAGATCCCCACGCCTTCCATGCCCGACCGAGAAGCGCGCGAGGTTCATCATGATGAACATGTACTCGAGGCCGCGGTTCTCCTCGCCGACGAGGTAGCCGATCGCGCCGCCGTGGTCGCCGTACGCCAGCACCGCGGTCGGGCTCGCGTGGATGCCGAGCTTGTGCTCGAGCGACACGCACTGGACGTCGTTGCGCGCGCCGAGGCTGCCGTCGGCGTTGACCAGGAACTTCGGCACGACGAACAGCGAGATGCCCTTGACGCCCTCCGGCGCGTCCGGCGTGCGCGCGAGCACGAGATGGATGATGTTCTCGGTGTAGTCGTGCTCGCCGTAGGTGATGAAGATCTTCTGGCCGAAGAGCTTGTAGGTGCCGTCGCCCTGCGGCACGGCGCGCGTGCGCACCGCGGCGAGGTCGGAGCCCGCCTGCGGCTCGGTCAGGTTCATCGTGCCGGTCCACGTGCCGGCGACCATCTTCGGCGAGATAGCGCTCCTTCAGCGCCGGCGTGCCGCGAAGCTCGATCGCCTCGATCGCGCCCTGCGTCAGCATCGCGGCACAGGTTGAACGCGAGGTTCGACGAATGCCACATCTCCTCGACCGCGGTGCCGACGAGATGCGGCAAGCCCTGGCCGCCGTACTCGCGTCGACTTCGTGAGACCGTTCCAGCCGTTCTCGCAGAACTGCAGGTACGCGTCCTTGAATCCGGCCGGCGTCTTGACGGTGCCGTCGTCCAGCCGCCGCGAGCCTTCGCGGTCGCCGCCGACGTTGAGCGGATCGAGCACGTTGGTCGCGAACTTCGCGGCTTCGTCGAGAATCGCCGCCGACGATGTCGGGCGTCGCCTCCTCGAATCCCGGCAGCGCGCGACCTGCTCGAGACCGGCGAGCTCGGTCAGCACGAACTGCATCTCGGCGAGCGGGGCGTGGTATTGGCTCATGGCGAGCTCGGCGATCGCGAAGCGCTCAGCGCGCTATCCCGAGCGCCGCCGTGAACTCGGGAATGATCTGGAACAGGTCGCCGACGAGGCCGTAGTCGGCGATCTGGAAGATCGGCGCCTCCGGATCCTTGTTGATCGCGACGATCACCTTGCTGTCCTTCATGCCCGGCGAGATGCTGGATCGCCCCGGAGATGCCGACGGCGATGTAGAGATCGGGCGCGACGATCTTGCCGGTCTGGCCCGACCTGGTAGTCGTTCGGGCACGTAGCCGGCGTCGACCGCCGCGCGCGACGCGCCGAGCGCCGCGTTGAGCTTGTCGGCGAGCGCTTCGAGCAGCTTGAAATTCTCGGCGCTGCCCAGCCCGCGGCCGCCGGAAATCACGATGCGCGCGCTGGTGAGCTCCGGCCGCTCCGATTTCGACAGCTCCTGGCCCGTCACCTGCGACAGGCCGCGTGTCCGGCGCCGCGGCGACGGCCTCGATCGCGGCGTTGCCGCCGCTCGCCGGCGGCGGCGTCGAAGCCGGTCGCGCGCACGGTGATCGACCTTGATCGGGTCGCTTCGAGCTGCACCGTCGCGAGCACGCTGCCCGCGTAGATCGGCCGCACGAACGTGTCGGGACTCTCGACCAGCGATGATGTCGGAGATCTGCGCGACATCGAGCAGCGCCGCGACGCGCGGCATCGCGTTCTTGCCGAAGCCGGTTGCCGGCGCGAGCACGTGCGAATAGCCGCCCGCCTTGACGGCGGCGACCGACCGTCGCCGCGACGTTCTCGCGCGGTGGGGCTCGCGAGATGCGGCGCGTCGGCGTGCAGCACCTTCGCGACGCCGGCGATCGCCGCCGCCGCCTGCGCTGCCGCGCGCCGCGTTGCGACCCGGCGACGAGCACGTGGATGTCGCCGCCGATCTTCTGCGCGGCGGTGACGGTGTTGAGCGTCGCCGCCTGCAGCGACGCGTTGTCGTGGTCGCGCGATGACGAGCGTCGTCATGCCTCAGATGACTTTGGCTTCGTTGCGGAGCTTGGCGACGAGCTCGGCCACGTCGGCGACCTTGCCGCCGCCCTTGCGCTTCGGCGGCTCGACGACCTTGAGCGTCGCAAGGCGCGGCGCGACGTCGACGCCGAGCGCCGCCGGCGTGATCGTCTCCATCGGCTTCTTCTTCGCCTTCATGATGTTCGGCAGCGTCGCGTAGCGCGGCTCGTTCAGGCGCAGGTCGGTGGTGACGACCGCGGGCAGCGCCGATCTCGATCGTCTCGAGCCCGCCGTCGACCTCGCGCTTGACCGTCGCGCGGTCGCCGGCGATGTCGACCTTCGACGCGAACGTCGCCTGCGGCCAGCCGAGCAGCGCCGCGAGCATCTGGCCGGTCTGGTTGGCGTCGTCGTCGATCGCCTGCTTGCCGAGGATGACGAGCTTGCGGCTGCTCCTTGTCGACGACCGCGCTGCAGCAGCTTCGCGACCGCCAGCGGCTGCAGCTCGACGTCGGTCTCGACGAGGATCGCCGCGGTCGGCGCCCAGCGCCAGCGCGGTGCGCAGCGTCTCCTGGCAGCCGGTCAGCGCCGCAGGAGACCGCGACGATCTCGGTCGCGACGCCCTTCTCCTTCAGGCGCACCGCTTCCTCGACGGCGATCTCGTCGAACGGATTCATCGACATCTTGACGTTGGCGGTGTCGACGCCGCTGCCGTCCGGCTTCACCCGGACCTTCACGTTGTAATCGACGACGCGCTTGACGGCCACGAGGACTTTCATGGGCGGCTCACGGCGAAGGAAAGGGAGGAAATTATACCGCGCCGGCGGCCCGACCCGCCGCCGGCGGCATCCTCGCGCGTTTGCTATCCTTCCGCGCCACGGCTTCGCGCACGCCGGCGTCGCCGGCCGAGTCCGCATCGCTTCCGTGCCGTCGCACGGTCTCCACCGCCGCCCCGGCGCACGTGCTCTCGCCGTTCGACGGCGCCGCGCTGTCGCTCGCGTGGGGATTGCCGTTCGCCGGCCTGCTGCTGTCCATCGCCTTCGCCCGTTGCTGGCGCCGAGGCTCTGGCACGACCACTACGGCAAGTGTCGCGGCGGTCTGGGCGCTCGCTGCTGCTGGTCCCGTTCGCGCGACGTTCGGCGCGCGACGAGAGCGCTGCACAACGTCGCGCACGCGATCGCTGCTCGAGTACGTCCCGTTCGTCGCCATGCTGTTCGCGCTGTTCACGATCGCGGGCGGCATCTGCCTGCGCGGCACGCTCGCCGGAACGCCGGCGCGTCAACACCGGCGCTCCTCGCGCTGGGCGCCGTGCCTCGCGAGCGTCATGGGCACGACCGGCGCGTCGATGCTGCTGATCCGGCCGCTGCTCGCCGCCAACGAGGCGCGACGCCACCGCGTGCATGCCGTCGTGTTCTTCATCCTGCTCGTCGGCAACGTCGGCGGCGCGCTGTCGCCGCTCGGCGATCCGCCGCTGTTCATCGGCTTCCTCAAGGGCGTCGACTTCTTCTGGACGACCCGCGCGCTGGCGCTGCCGACGGCTGTTTCTCGTGCGTCGCCCTGCTCGCGCTGTTCTACGCGCTCGACTCAGTGCTCTATCGCGCGAGGAGCCGGCGCCTGACCGCGGCCGCGCGACGCGATCGCCGCTGTCGGTCGAGGGCTGCCGAATCTCCTGCTGCTGGCGCGGCGTCATCGGCGCGGTGCTGATGTCGGGCTTGTGGAATCCGGGCGTCGCGTTCGACGTCGCCGGCGCACGCGTCGAGCTGCAGAACGCGGTGCGCGATGTCGCTGCTGATCGCTGCTCGGCGTCGCGTCGCTCGCCATCACGCCGGCCGCCGTTCGCGACCACAACCAGTTCCACTGGGCGCCGATCGTCGAGGTGGCGAAGCTCTTCGCGGCGATCTTCGTCACGATCTTTCCGGTGCTCGCGATGCTGGAAGCCGGCCGCGACGGGCGCGCTGCCGGCGATCGTCGACGCTCGTGAGCGACGGCACGGCGCAGCCGCGACAATGTGATGGTCTTCTGGCTGACCGGCGTGCTGTCGGCGTTCCTCGACAACGCGCCGACCTACCTCGTGTTCTTCAATCTCGCGGGCGGCGACGCGGCGGACGCTGATGGGCGAGCACGCGCAATCGCTCGCGGCGATTGTCGATGGGCGCGGTCTACTTCGGCGCGCTCACCTACATCGGCAACGCGCCGAACTTCATGATCAAGGCGATCGCCGAGGATCGCGGCGTGGCGATGCCGAGCTTCTTCGCGTTCTTCGCGCTACGCCGCGATCGTCGCTGCTGCCGCTGCTCGCCGTGGTGGCCGCGCGTCTGGCTGTAGCCCAGGGGCCTAGCCGAGCACGAGGATGTGCACGCGGAACGGACCGTGCGCGCCGAGCACGATCGTCTGCTCGATGTCGCCGGTGCGCGACGGCCCGGAGATCAGGTTGACCGCGCGCGGCAGCGTGCCGCGCTCGCGCGCGGATCGAGCGCGAACGCCTCCTCCATGCCCGACACGATGCGATCGGCGCGCACGACGGCGACGTGCGTGTCGCGGCAGCAGCGTCGTCGCGGTCGGCGTGTCGGCGCCCGCCAGCACGACCAGCGTCCCGGTCTCGGCGATCGCGCAGAACGCGCCGGTGATGCCGAGCCGGTCGTCGCCTACCGTGGGCCGCGCTTCGATCGCGAGTCCCGCGCCGCCCAGTCGAGGTCGGCGAATTCGGGCCAGCAGACGCCGCGCGTGCGACTTCTGCGCCGGCGAGCGCCGGCGGCAGCTCGAGCGCGTCGACGTAGCGCGCGACCGCCGCCGGAATGCTCGCGGCGATCGGCGATGCGCTCGACGCGTGCTCTCCATGTCGGTCGCGCGCTGATGAAGCGCGTCGACGAGATCGGCCGGCATCGCCGGGCGCGGGCCCTGCGCGTGCGCGCGCGACGTAGGCCTCGGCGTCGGCGCGCGCCGCGCGTCGGTCGCCGTCGTGCCGAGCGCGCTTGCGCACGCGCGCGAGCACGGCGTCGCGCGCCGTGCCGGTTGTCGGCGAGCGACGTCGGCATCGCGGCTTCTACTATGTGCCGGCGGACGAAGCGCGTCGAGCCGCTCGCACGCCGTCGTCGATCGCCGCGTGCGACGCCGCGTACGAAAAGCGGATGTGCTGGCCGTCGCCGGGAACGCGGCGGCCGAAATGGATGTCGGCGAGCACCGCGACGCCCGCCTCGTGCAGCAGCCGCTTGCGAAACGCCTCGGAATCGGCGCAGCCGGTGATCCGGCACGCCTCGGTGACGTTCGGCCACGCGTAGAACGCGCCGCCCGGCGTCTTGCACGTGATGCCGGGCACCTCGTTCGAGCAGGCCGACGATCAGGTCGCGGCGCTCGAGGAAGCTCGCGCGCATCGCGTCGGCGGCGTCCTGCGGCCCGGTGATCGCCTCGACCGCCGCCCACTGCGAGATCTGCGACGCGCACGAGTCGGTGTTCGTGATCCAGCGCGTGAACACCGGCGCCAGCGCGCGGTTGGCGACGTAAGCCGATGCGCCAGCCGGTCATCGCCCAGGTCTTCGACGCGCCGTCGCGAGATGATCGTGCGCTCGAGCATGCCCGGGCGCGGCTCGCGAGCGAATCGAACGCGCCGGCGTAGGCGAGCCGCGAATAGATCTCGTCGGCGAACACCCAGACCTGCGGATGGCGCGCGAGGATCGTCGGCGATCGCGTCGAGGTCGGCGGCGCGCAGCATGCCGCCGGTCGGATTGTGCGGCGTGTTGAGGATGAGCAGCTGCGTCTGCGGCGTGATCTTCGCTTCGAGCTCGGCCGGGTCGAACGCGAAGTCGCGCGCCTCGCGCAGGTAGATCGGCACCGGCACCGCGCCGTTGGCGAGGATCTGCGATTCGTAGATCGGAAACCCGGGGACCGGATAGATCACCTCGTCGCCGGCGCCGTAGTCGGTGACCGACGCGATCGTGTAGGCGATGAACGGCTTCGCGCCCGCGCCGACGACGACGTCGTCGGGCAGGAATGTCGAGGCCGCGCCGCGCGCCGAGGTCCTTCGCCGCCGCCGCGCGCAGCTCGTCGATGCCGGCCGACGGCGTGTAGCCGTGCTTGCCCGCCCTGATCGCCGCGATCGCCGCCTCCTGGATGTTCTGCGGCGTCGGGAAGTCGGGCTGGCCGATGCAGAACGAGACGATGTCCTTCCCCTGCCGGACCAGCGCGTTGACTTCCGCCAGCACGACGAACGCGTTCTCGGTGCCGAGCGATTCGGCGCGGCGCGACAGCTTCGTCGCGCGAGCGTCGTGTCTCGTTGCGGCGCGTTCATCGGCGCGCACTCCGTTGCGCGTTCGCGCGATAGAGCTCGCGAAACGTCCGTCCCGCCGGCGCCGGCATGTCGCGGCCGTCGGTCCAGCCTGCCGCCGAACGGCAGCCGGTGAATCAGTCCGTCGCTGCCGCCCATCCACTTCAGCAGCGCGCACGCCGATCTGCGTCGCCAGCGCGTAGAGCGCCGGGCGCTGCGCGAGCCACGACCACACGCGCAGCGCCGAGCGCGCTCGTACCACGGGCGCAGCCCGCGCTCGAACGCCTGCTCGCGCAGCTTGCGCTGCAGGTCGGGCAGCGGAATCTTCACCGGGCAGACGACGCCGCACTGATTGCACAACGTCGATGCCGCGCGGCAGGTCCTGCGCCTTCTCGAGGCCGACGTACATCGGCGTCAGGATCGAGCCGATCGGCCCCGGATACACCCAGCCGTACGAATGGCCGCCGACGTTCTGGTAGACCGGGACAGTGATTCATGCACGCGCCGCAGCGGATGCAGCGCAGCGCCTCGCGCACGTCGCTGCCGAGCACGTCGGTGCGGCCGCAGTCGACGACGATGAAGTACATGTGCTCGGCGCCGTGGAACTCGCCCTCGCCCTTCGGTCCGGTCAGGACGTCGACGTAGTTCGAGATCGACTGCCCGGTCGCCGAGCGCGGCAGGAGGCGCATCAGCGTCGCGACGTCCTCGAGCGTCGGGCACGATCTTCTCGATGCCGGAGATCGCGACGTGGACCTTCGGCAGCGTCGTCGTCAGCGTCGCGTTGCCTTCGTTGGTGACGAGCACGACCGAGCCGGTCTCGGCGACGAAGAAATTGCCGCCGGAGATGCCCATGTCGGCGGTCAGATAGTGCTGGCGCAGCACGCCGCGCGCCTCGAGGCACAGCTCCTCGATGCCCGTCTTGACGCGGCGTGCCGTGCGTCTTGTGGAAGAGATCGGCGACCTCCTCCTTCGACTTGTGCAGCGCCGGGCCGATGATGTGCGACGGCGGCTCGTAGTCGTTGATCTGCAGGATGTACTCGCCGAGGTCGGTCTCGACGACCGTCAGCCCGGCCGCCTCGATCGCGTGGTCGAGCGCCGACTCCTCCGAGACCATCGACTTCGACTTGATGATCTTCGCCACGCCGTGCTTCGCCGCGATCTCCAGCACCAGCGCGTTGATGTCCGCCGGCGTCTCGGCGAACAGCACCGTCGCGCCGCGCGCGGTCGCGTTGCGCTCGAAGATCTCGAGCCAGACGTCGAGGTTGTCGAGCGCGCGGTTGCGGATCGCCTTGCCGGCGTCGCGCGTCGCCCTCGAAGTCGTCGAGCTCGATCGAGCGACGTCCGCCGCTTGCCGACGAACTTGGCCTGCATCTTCTTCGAGATTGCGCTGCAGCCGCGCGTCGTGCAGATTGACGTGCGCGCGCTCCTTGAAGTGCATCGATGCGACTTGCATGGCTGCCCCGGTCGTCCGCCTGCGCGCTCGCGCGTCAGGCCGGACGCTCTCCCGCGAGCACCTCGGCCACGTGCAGCACCTG
>ERZ1370068.7217-contig-6148_pt1 | contig 20571 bp, 31 predicted proteins | sample MGYA00561227_ERZ1370068 | MGnify/ENA primary metagenome ERZ1370068 (study PRJEB38410, sample SAMEA6850437) | metagenome | study: Metagenomic assessment of the ecological functions of the soil: analysis of the soil microbiota associated with the... | reverse complement strand
TTGTACTTCGTTCAGTTACGTATTGCGCCACTTCCGCTACGCGCCGATCTCTTGATTCAATCGGCCCCCTTCGACAACGCGCAATTCGCCGAATGAATCGACGCCCTCAATCCAGCCACGCAAGTCGCGATAGTGCATTCACGCCTCCTTCGATCCGGCTGATCTTAAGGATGGACCACCGCCGGGCACAACCGTATGACCAGCGATGCTTTGCGCGCCCAGCAACGTCGTTGTATAGTAATTGTCATCGTCGATCCCGGCACCGAGCCGGAATCAAAACTCATTGGAGAACGATAGCCATGTGGAAATCTTGTCTGAAGCGCTTTGCGCTCGCGGCTGGCGTCGCTGTGGTGTGTTCCTGCGCAGCCATGTCGAACAATTCGCGTCCCATCAGCTACGCCGTTGGCACCGGCCCGGCCGACCAACTTCAGTTGCCCGCGCCATTCGACACGCCGTCGGCACAGAAATCAATCGAAAGTGATCGGCTGGGCCCCAAGGCAGAACGCCTGAGCCAGCGCCGGGCTTCGAGGTCAGCCTATTCGCCGACAAGCTCGATCAATCCGCGTCAGAGTCTATGTGCTGCCGAACAAAGAACATCCTCGTGGTGGAAGTCCATTCGCGAGTGGCCCGAGCCGCGCCGATCGGCCGGAAAAGTCGGCCAATCGCATCACGCTGTTCCGCGACACCGACAACGACGGCAAGACCCGACTTGCGTGGAAACCTTTCTCACCGGACTGAACATGCCCGAGGGGATGCTGCTGCTTGGCAATTGGTTCTACGTCGGCAACACCGACGGCGTGGTGCGTCTATCCCTATCGCGCCGGACAGACGAAAATCGACGGCGAAGGCGAAAAGATTCTCGATCTGCCGGCCGGCGGCCATCACACGCGCACTCTGATCGCCGATCCGACCGGCAAGAAAATCTACGTCGCCATCGGCTCCGCGTCCAACGTCGACGAAGAAAATATTTGGGAGAAAGATCACAGCGGCGCGCCGGAATTGTCGAAATGAATCCCGATGGCACTGCGATGAGAATATTCGCCAACGGGCTGCGCAATCCGGTCGGCATGGACTGGGAACCGAAAACCAAAACTCTCTGGACCGTGGTGAATGAGCGCGACTTGCTCGGCGACGATCTCGTGCCGGACTATCTCACCAGTGTGAAAGACGGCGCCTTCTACGGCTGGCCCTATTCTTACTTCGGCCAGAACGAAGACCCGCGCAAAAAGGCCAACGGCCCGATCTGGTCGCCAAAGCGATCAAGCCCGACTACGCGCTGGGCTCGCACACCGCCTCCTCGGCTTGGCTTTCTACAACGGCAAAGCGTTTACCCGAACGCTATCAGGGCGGCGCTTTTATCGGCATGCACGGCTCATGGAACCGCTCGAAAATGGTTGGCTACAAAGTCGCGTTCGTGCCGTTCGCCGACGGCAAACCCGCCGGACCGATCGAAGACATCCTCACCGGCTTCATCGCCGACGAAAGCAAGTTCAGAAGCCTACGGCCGGCCGGTCGGCGTCACAGTCGCAGCCCGATGGCTGCGCTGCTCGTCGCCGGACGACAGCGGCGGCAAAGTTCGCGTGAGCGCTGAAAATCAACAGGCGACAAAGAAGTAGCGGCAGGATTTTAAATATCCCCTGCGAATCATCCGATCTCGTTTCGCGCTTCGCCCTCAGTTCGATTTCCAGCTTGGTGGTTGCCGCCCTTTTGCGTTCTTTGCGGCCATTCTTCTTTTCGGTTGCGGCTCCGCAGCGCTAGTTGCCACTTGAGCGGTTCTCTGATCCGCCCGACCAGCAGCGGCGGCTGATCGATAACTTCCTTTCGCCAGAGTTTGCAGCTCTTCGCCGCTGATATGTTCGGTGCTCCAATTGCGCCGCTTGGCTTCTTCGATCAAGTCGCCGATCCATGAGCGCACGGCTGTAAGCTTGGCGCAAAATTTTCACCCGATCGGCGGGCGTGCCCGGCGGCGCCACGGCCGGATATTGGCCGAAGTGATCGGCGCCGAGCAGGACTGCCACCAGGCGCTGCTGGGCTTGCGGCGTTTGATAGCGCGTCATGAGTTCGTAGATTGTCGGCACCTCGGCGAGTTTTGGATTACGCTTGCGCCCGGTTTGCGCCAGGATGCGGATGAAGCCCTTTTTCTGCCAGCTGATGAACGGCTCGCGGGCGAGGAATGATGCCGCCGACACCGCGCGGCACTGCACTTCGCCTCTTTCGATGGCGAGGTCTTGATCGCTGCCGCTCTTGTAGCCGGTGACAATGCGGAACTTCGCCCCGAGCGCTTCTTCCAAGATTTTGAGGGTGATATGACGTGCTCGATCCTGGCGCGGTGGCAGAACATTTGGCCGGCTCGCTCGCGGCGCGGAGATCTTCCATCGATTTGTACGGCGCATCGGCGCGCATCATCAGCAACGACTCCACCTGCCCGGCAGAGCCGATCCAACTGAATTTTTCCAATCGAACTGCACCTCGGGCCGGCCAATCAATTGTTGGAAATAGAGACTCGCGGAGGTTTGACCGATGGTGAGGCCGTCGGGTTTAACGACGCCGTAGAGATAATTCGCCGAAATCATCGAGCCGCCGCCGGCCATGTTCTGGGCGAGGATGTTCGGGTGCCCCGGAATGTGTTTCACCAGGTTGCGCGCCAACGCGCGCGCCCAGAGATCGTTGGCATCGCCGGCGGCCATGTTGACGATGAACGTCATGGTTTTACCGCGGTAGAAATCAGTTTGGGCAAACGCTGGAGCAAATAAACAGCAACCAGAGGATGAGAGAAGTATGAATTATGAAAGCGCGAAACGATGAAAGCGGAAACCGGAAATCGGAATGCGGCAAGAACAGCCGGAACTCTACTCCGATGAGGGTCTTTCCGCTTTTGCCGCTCCGCCTTCCGCTTTCATACTTCCGCTTTCATACTTCTCTCACCCAGCGCCGGCCACGAAGCTAGCAGCTTGCCGAATCCGGGCAGCGGGTGTTTTAGTGCCGAGCTTGGACAGCATGTACCAATTCATCGCCGGATTGCTCGCGACCACGGGCAAATTCAATTCGCGCTCCATCTGCTCCAGACAGTCCATCGGATCGAGCACCGCGCCTTGAAAATAAATCGCGTCGACTTGGTTTTGCTCGGCGATCGCCCGGCGCGCGTAGGCGATGACATCGCCAGGCGTCATTTTGAGCGCGTCGGTATAGTGCTGTAAGGTTTCGCCAGGCGAAGTGGCAACGAGGTCGAATTGGCCGAGAAGTCGCCGGATCAGTCGATTCAACGATGCGTCAAAGGGTGTGAGCAGAAGAATTCGCTTCGCCGAAAAGTTTTGAGCGCCGCCGCCGAGGCGCGCAACGCCGTCGCGACCGGAATCTTGAGCGCCGCGGAAAACGCTTCAAACAGCGTGGGATTCAAAACTTCGCGCGGGCGCGCCGGAAATATCAACCCGTCCAATTTTTGCTTGTCGGCGAACTGCGCGGCGCGGCTGACGATGAGCTCCAGCTTGCCCTGGACGTCGTTTAACACGCCATCGTGCAGCACCAGCTGCTCATAAAGAACTTCGACGTTAGCCGGCACCAGGTTCAGAAATTTTTGATATGCGAGCTCGATGGCAGGCTCGGCCCGAGCCAACCGATTCTCGCGTATTGATTGTCAGACATCGGCCCTCCATTGAACTAATGCCATTTCGCAGGCAACGATTTAAACCCGCCGATATTAGGGACCTTCCGTTTCGTTGCTGGTATTTACGCCTGCCCCCAAACTTTAACCGCCGTATCGACCACTAACTTGAGTTTTTGCCACTGCTCTGCTTCCGTGAGCAGGTTTCCTTCCATCGTTGAGGCGAAGCCGCATTGCGGACTGAGCGCGAGATTCTCCAGCGGCACGTACTTGCTGGCTTCGTCGATGCGCCTGGCGAGATGGTCGGCTGTCTCCATTTCCGCAAGCTTGCTGCTGACCAGGCCGAGCACCACCGTCTTGCCGCGCGGCACGAAGCGCAGCGGTTCGAAAGTGCCGGCGCGCGCTGACTCGTATTCGAGCAGAAACGCGTCGACCCGCAACTGGCCGAACAGTTTTTCGGCGATGGCGTCGTAGCCGCCCTCGGCGTACCACTGGCTGCGATTGTTGCCGCGGCACAGATGAATCGCCAGGATCACGCCGGCGCGCTGCGCTCCTTCCAGGCAAGCGTTGTCGACGCGAATCGCTTCGTCGAGGGCCTGGTCGGGATCGAGTCCCATTTCGTTTTTGATGTAGCTGCGCCACTTGGGATCGATGTAGTAGCTGTAGCGCGGCGCGTCGATCTGCACGTACTCGGCGCCTTCGTTTACCAACGCTGCCAATCTCCGACTTGATGACCGGCACGATGTCCCAGAGAAAAGCGGAATGGTCGGGATAGACCTTGTCGCTGATGCCTTTCTTATAATAAATCGCGGGAAACTGATTGGCGGTGGGCAGTGTGACTTTCACGTCGCCGGGACTATGCTGTTTGAGGAAAGCGAATTCATGCCCGGTCAAGCGCCGGGTTTGTTTGATCTTGCCGACAACGGTGCCGGGCACCATCGAAGGACGGGGCGACTGCGCCGGCTGCCGTTTGCCAAGTGCGGGGCACCGCCACGCCTTCGTCGATTCCTTCCACCGCTTCATTGAAGTCGCTCATGAAGTTGCCGCGGCGCAGCTCGCCATCGGTAAAGATCTTGAAGCCGAGACTCCTCTGGCGTTCGAGCACTCGCAGAATATGTTTGTCTTCGAGCGCACGCAGCGCCACGCCGCCGATATTCGCGTTGCGCGCTTGCAGCAGCTCGGCCGGTCGAAGAAAACTGCCGATATGATCCGCGCGATATTTGGCCGCCATGATTGACCTCCTTATTCATGCTCGTGCTCGGGTTTCGTGCTTCGTGGACTTTCATCGAACCACGATGCGCACGAGCACCCGATCAGCATCAGTTATTCCGCCAATAATTTCTTCAGCCGTTGCAATCAACTTCCGGCGGCTGGCCAACCACTTCTTTAGCCAGCGCGCTGAGCGCTTCGCCACCCACCGCTTCCACGGGCCAGCCGCGCTTCTTCGCCTCGCCCAGCAAATCGGCATCTTTCATGCGCGCCCATCCAACCCTCGCGCAATATCTTCAATCGGTCGGCGGCCATGCCCGGCGGCGCGGTCCAGGGCCGGCCAAATTCATTGGGCGCCATCACCAGGGTCGCCAGCCGCCGGTCCGCATCGCGAGGTCTTGTAACGCTCCATCAAGTCGTAAAGCGTTGGGTGTCTCCGGCAGCGCCGGATCGCGTTTTCGACCGGTCTGAACGAACGGACGGGTAAAACCTTTCTTGAACCAACTGATGTGCGGTTCGCGGCCAAAGAACGCCGCGATGGTGATCACTCGGCATTGCAGCTCGCCGCGTTCAAGGGCGAGATCGATGTCCGCCGCGCCTTGGTAGCCGGTGATGATATTGAATTTCACGCCGAAGACGTCTTCCATGAGCTTCGGCGTGTGATAGGTGATCGAGCCCGTGCCGGTGGAGCCGCATTTGGGCGGCTCGCTGGCCTTGCGCAGATCGTCGATGGTCTTGTAGGGACTATCGCCGCGAAACAGACAACAGCAATCTCGGTTTGCTCCGGCGTGCCGAGCCAGTTGAACTTCGCCCAATCGAACTGCACTCCTTCGCGGCCAATCAGTTGGTCGATATAAAGGCCCGGGTTGATCGAACCGAGGGTGAGGCCATCGGGCTTGGCCAGTTTATAAATGTGGTTGGCGGCGATCACCGAGCCGGCGCCAGGCATGTTTTGCACCATGATGCTGGGATTGCCGGGAATATGTTTGCCCAAGTAAGTCGCGATGTGGCGCGTCCACAGGTCGTAGAGGTCGCCGGGCTGGCCGCCGCGAACGACGCGGATGGTTTTGTTGTGGAAGAAGTTTGATTGCGCGCGGGCCACAGCCCCAGTCACCACCAGCACGAAAGTGATTACCGAAAGCCCGACAGGCCATTTTAGTCTGCTTGGCCGTTTGTCGATCCGCGGGGCCGCTTGTCGGACACGTGTAGGGACCGACCTGCGTGTCGGCCCTCCGAACGAGCGCACACCGTACGACGTTGCTCTGGCTGGCGACGGTCCGCACTCACCATTGCACGTTACCTTCTTCATCCGAATCACCTGGTCCGCTCGCGCCAACACTTCCGGCGGAATCGTCAGGCCGATCTGCTTCGCCGCCTTCAAGTTGATGATGAACTCGAACTTGCTCGGCTGCTCCACTGGCAGGTCGGCAGGCGTCCTACCCTTGAGGATCTTGTCAACGAACGTTGCCGCACGATGGTACTGGTGGATTACGTCGGGTCCGTAAGAGATGAGACAACCCGTTTCGATAAAATTCGACCCCTCGCACATTGAAGGCAACTTATTCTTGGCCGCTAGCTCCAGGAGCCGTTTACTATGAAAGTTAGTGAAGCTGTCCCGGAGGATGACAAGCGCATTGGCGTTTCCCCTCTTGAATGCGGCAAACGCTTCTTGAAACCGATCCGGCGCTTGGACTGACACAACTTGAAGCTTTATCGCCAGAGCCCGAGCGGCAATTTCTGTTTGTTTGATCCCGTCTACATTAGAAGAGCCCGCAACATCGTGCCAAAGTACCGCCACCCGCCGCGCCTTTGGAATGGCTTCTTTAAGTAGCTCTAACCGCTTGCCACTGAGGTCTGGAGAAATGTCGGTGGAGCCAGTGACATTTCCTCCCGGCCGCGCGAGACTGGCAACCAGCCCGGTCCCAACCAGATCGCCGGCACCGCCCACAACAATTGGAATCGTGCTGGTCGCTTGCTTCGCGGCAGCCGTGAAACCAACGCTTCCGACGACAATGACGTCAGGTTTTAGCCGCACCATCTCAGCGGCCAGATCAGCGTATCGATCCCGCTTGCCCTCCGCATACCGGTACTCAAGCGACAACGTTTTCCCCTCGATGTAGCCCAGCGCGCTGTAGACCTTGCCGGAAAGCATCGATCAGGCTCTTGTGGGTCGAGGCGGAACCGGAAACCAGCACGCCGATCCTGGAAAACTTTCACCACTTGCTGTGCCTCGATGGGGCAACTAAACGACAGAAGCATCTGGCAAAGAGCTAAAACAAATATTTTATTGCGCATGGAGTTCCCCCTTGCTGCGAGGCAAAAATCGAAAACCCATTTCGTCGCGTACATAATTCCCGCGTATGCAGGAATCAGGTGACGGCCTGTGTTCGTCATACCATTGAAAAACGGTATCCAGGTGGATGATGGGTCTGGATTCCCGTTTTCACGGGAATGACGGACAGTGCTGCTCGCTTCTCGATCCCCCGCGACGCGGGGAGGTGAGAAATCGGAGGTTCGAACGACTGAAACCTCCGAAACGGCTTGAACCTTCGGCTGCGCACAGGACAGAGCTCAGCGCAGCGGTTGACCGGTTTTGAACGATTTGAACCAAGCATGGCGATTTACCGCCATGCGTCGACCGATACGCGCGCGAATTACGATCCAGCTATCACAGCGGGCAAAAATTTCCCAGGGCCAACGCCTAGTCATCTCAGGGCATTCGTGGGCAATTGCACTCCGCGTCGAGCTCCTATAGCCTGTGACTGCCAAGGTCTTTACTTATGCGGGTTCTACTCGTTGCGGTTTATATCGTCGCCTTGATTGTCACAGGCCTGCCTCGCCTGACATTGAGCGGGGCAAAACTGGAGCTGTCGGCCGGCAGCGGCAGCTCACGACAGACCCTTTTGCTGGCGGGCCTGGCCGACGATAACGATGACGATCCTCTATGCGAAGCTCTCCTTGAGTGTTTTCGCAGATCGTTGCATCCCGCACTACGCTTCGGATCTGGTGGCGGCGACGCGGCAGCTCGCCGCAAAGCGCGTCCACGAATGCCATGAAGACCTTTACCATCTCAAACGCACATTGCTGATTTGATTCTCTCCCGCAGTTGATCGCGGCACCTCGTCTGCCGCCGGCACGCCGCCAACAGTGAAGGCCGGCGCCACCATTCACCGGCAACCCATAGTAGAGCCCGCTGCTCTTCGGGAGAGAACCATGGAAGATTTTCCGATTTGGCTAAAGCAGATCATCTGGGGAACGATTGGCTTGACTGTCGCTTACTCCGCCTGGGGCATGATTCATTCGTATCTCCAATCGTGATCCCGGCTCCTGCAACTTACGAAGACGCAAGGACACGAAGGTTAGAAGGTAAAGCCATTGCCTACTGATCTTCGTGCTCTTTGAGGTAATTTCCCAAGCGCAAGATAACGAACCGTTCGTGATTATGTTTGCGGGAACAGCTCGGCATATCTTTGCGCCGCTTCCGCGCTGCCGCAAATAAAAATCGCGTCGCTCGGCGCGCAAACGAAAGTCCTCGGGAAACTCCACCACGAGTTCGTCGTCCCGTTCCACCGCAACCACCGAGCAGCCGGTTTCTCGCGCAGGTTCATCTCCGCGGGTTGGCGGTTTTCCAAGCCTCGGGAGGAAACTTTCACCACCCGCAACTCCGGATCGACAGCCACCGACTCCTTGCCGAGCAACCGCCAAGCCAGGATCTGGCCGGATACCTGGCTGATCGACAGGGCAAAATCCCGCTCCCGCGGCGTAAATACCGCTCGACATTATCGGCGAGGTTTACCCGGCGCAATCACCGGCACGTCCGGCGCCAGGTCCTTGAGGATTACCGTGCAAAAAGCGTCGTCGTGTCGGCACTTAACGCGACGATGACCGCTTGCATGCCGGCGACCCCGACATCCTGCAAGACTTTGGTATCGAGCACGTTGCCGACCACGTTCACGCCTGGCCCAGGATGATCATCGACCAGAATCGTTTCTTCGCCCGCGTCGTTCAGCAGCTCGACAACTTTGCGCCCGACTTCGCCCGCGCCGCAGACGAGAAGCAGGCCATGGCGGCGCAGTTGCTTCGCGCCGGCGCAAACGTCCATGAAGGTTTGTAAGCACTCCGGCGCGCCGATTAGAATCAAAATGTTGCCCGACTGCAGACGAAAGCGCGGCGGCAATGGCGCAACTAGCTTGCCGCCTGCCCATAAACCAATTACCGTGACGCCGTCGTGTTGGCCGATGCCAGCCTCTGCAAGGAGTCTTGCCGGCAAGCACGCTGTCGCGCATGACGCGCGCCTCGGTCACCTGCAGTTTGTGGCCGAGCTGTTGGATCCCCGCCACCGTCGGACTGACTTTCTGGCTTGCGCGCGCCGCAAGCGCGGCGCCGAGAATGTGGCGCGGCGTGTAAGCGCCGCTCGCCCCGGCCAGAATCATCGGCTGGCGATGGTAAGGATCTTCCACCAGCGCTAAAATTTCACCTTTGTAGCCGAGCTGACGCGCCGCAAGTATAGTCGCGGCGTTGCGGTCATCGGTACTGTTGACGATCAACGCCCGCGCGTTGTGTAAACTGGTGCGCTCCAGCACGCCTTCGTCGAGATTGCCGAACACAACTCGGTGACCTTGTTCGAAGAGCCGGCGCGCTTCGTTTTCTTCCTCCTCGATCACCACCGTGGCAATTTCGGCCCGTTCCAGTTCATCCAGCAACGTCGCCACCGCCGGACCATGGTGAAAAATCACCACATGGTCTTTGGCGTCGAGCTTCGCCTTTGGCAAGCGGGTCTCAAAACGTTCCTCAAGAAAGGGAATCAGATAAATAGGGAAAATCAAAAAAAATAAAAAATACGCCGGCGAACTGAACCAGCACCACGTAAACCACCATGGCCGGATGTTGCCACGACGACTCGCCGCCATACCCCGTCGTCGGAAATCGTCCCCGCCGCCCATTGTAAGGCTTCCCAAAAGCCGCGCGACTTCGCCTTGAAAAAAATACATGCCGAGCATGTAGAGAAACGCCGCGGTCAGCAAGAGCAAGAAGAAAGCGCCGACCAGAAGAAAAAAACGTTTGCGCGAAGAGAATATGCGCTTAGGAAATCGCAGATCGAAGGGTAAGGAGCGCTTCATTAATTTGGGCATGGGCTAGCATGGGCTGGTTTCGATTTGATTATCACGGCGGCGCGCCGTCAATCAAGTTTGCCGCCTCGGCAGCAAACGGAAAGACTTTGCAATTTTCTGAGCGGACAGGTAAGACAGCTTGGCTCCGCGCTAAAAACAATGATTTGAGGTGTTTATGCTCAAACAAATCCGTGCCGTGCCGTTCCTTATTGTCATGTTACTCGCGCTGGCAAATAGTCCGAGCCTTGCCCAGGCTCCCGCTGCAGTCGCGCTACTCCAGGAAACTGCCAAAGCCATGGGCGGCCTTGCGGCGCTGCGCGCGCTCAACAACCAAGTCATCGAAAGCGATGGCAAACAGTTCGATTCGTCTTCGACTAACCAGCCGTTAGGGCCGACGCGGCAGATTTCCACGTTTCGCTACACCCTGACGCGCGACCTCAGGCAACCGAAATTGCGGCTCGACTGGGACGGGCGCAGTTCAGCGCGCAACGAAGCCATTCGCTTCGTCGAAGTTATCGACGGCCCGATCGGCATGCTTCAGGAAGGCGGCGCCAGCGACGCAAACAAATTCCGGCTGCATCCCGGCCGCCTGGTAACCCGCCTGCGCGAGGAAACGCGCAACCCGGCCAAAACTTGTCCTTGCCGCTCTAGGACAAAAGAGTTTGCAGGACCGAGGCGCTGCCGAACTGGACGGCAAGCCATATGGCATTGTTGTCCTTCGTCGAGAACGGCGACGAGTTTCGCATCTACATCGACAGGCAGAGCAAGCTGCCGGTGCAAAGCGAAATTCTCGAAGACGACCCTCTCGAAAGGCGACAGCAGCTATACGGTGCGCTACAGCGATTGGCGTAAAATCGATAGCGTGATGCTGCCGTTCAGTTTGCGCTACGAACTCAACGGCAGAGAACTCCAGGAGGAGCAAATCAAATCGATGCGTAACAACACCGCGCTGCCGAATGATGTCTTTGCCATCCGGAATCGGTTCGCAATCAGAAATCCGATGTCACGCCGATCGCCTCCCAATGGATTCTGCGCCGGCGTTGCGGGCAACGTCAGCTACCAAGACCTGGGCCGGGCGCCCGTCATCGAATGGATGCAGCTAGCGCCCGGCGTGCACAAAATCAAGGCAGCTCGCATGCGACGATTGTCGTTGAAATGCGCGATCATCTGGTCGCCATCGAAGGCCCCTTTACGAAGCTCGCACCGCGCCAGTGGTGCAGTCGATCAAAGAGCACTTTCCCGGCAAACCGATTCGCTACGTCATCCCGACGCACCATCACCTCGATCACGCCGGCGGCATCCGCGCGTTCATGGCCGAAGGCGCGACCCTCATCGTGCCGTTTAACGCCAAAGAGTTTTACGCCAAGGTCGCGCACGCGCCGCACACGCGCAAGCCGGATAGCCTGGAGCGCAACAAAAGCGCCTTTGTCCTGGAAAGTTTCGGTGGCGGCCGAGAATACTGACCGACGGCGCGCGCCGCGTCGAAGTCTATCCGCTGCCAACCGCCCACGCCGACGATCTCGTCGTGGTTTATCTGCCCGGCGAAAAGCTGCTCATTGAAGCCGATCACATCAGCCCGCGCAACGGCCAGTGTGCGGCCGGCGCCGGCGGTTAAGGAATTCGTCGACAAACTCGACAGGCTCAATCTCGATGTCGCGACTATCGTCGGCATCCACGGCGACCAGGCGAGCATGCAAGCAGGCGGGCCGCGGCGAAAGGCGCGGGAAGTAAGGAATGATTAGCCAAGAGTCAGAAAAGCAGGGGGCAACAGCAAATCGAGGTAGAGAAGATGGAAACACTCTATGTGGATAAAGCACACGGCAAGACTACTTTTCTTGCTTTCCGTCGTTTCCCGCTTGCGCCGTCAACAGTAGTTCCAGCGGCCCGCTCGTCATCGCCGAGCAGGGATTTTTCTTTGTCGGCGGTCGCTACGTTCCGGTGGCCAACAACGACCACATCATGGCCGACCAGATGTATGTGCACTATCAAATCCCGCAGGCAAAGAAACATCCCTATCCGATCATTCTGATTCACGGCGGCGGCCAGACCGCGAACAACTTCGGAAGCACGCCCGACGGCCGCGAAGGCTGGGCGACGAACTTTCTGCGTGAAGGGTTCGCCGTGTATCTCGTCGATCAACCGGGCCGCGCCCGCTCGCCCTATCAGCCTGAAGTCTACGGATCGCTGGCCAATGGCGCGCGCGCCAAGACCGGCGTTGAACAACGCTTTACCTCGCCCAAACCTTACAACCTCTATCCGCAAGCACGGCTGCACACTCAATGGCCGGGCACCGGCACCCAGGGCGACCCCGCGTTCGACCAGTCTTTTGCGTCGCAAGTTTCAGGAATCACCGACGGCGGTGTCAGCGAGAAACTCAATCAAGCAGCGGTCGCCGCCCTGCTCGACAAGATCGGGCCGGCGATTGTCGCTTACTCATTCGATGTCGGGCACTTCCGGATGGCTGATTGCCGATGCGCGACCGCAAGCTCGTCAAAGCCATTGTCGGCATCGAGCCGAGCAGCCCGCCGTTTCGCAACTTGGATGAAATCGGCCCGCCCGAGTGGTTTCGTTATTCACCAAATCTCAGACAAGCCCTGGGGCATCACTCGACTCCCCGTAGCCTATGCTCCCGCCGTGAAGACTCCAGAAGAATTGAAACCCGTGCTCGAAGAAAAAGCCGATAGAGCCGACCTCGTTCGCTGTTATCGCCAAAGCGAACCGGCGCGCCAACTCGCCAATCTCGTCAATATCCTGATTTTGATCGTCAGCAGCGAGGCATCCTTCCACGCCCCCTGGGACCACTGCACCTCGAAGTATCTCACCCAAGCCGGAGTCGCCAACCAGCATGTCCGCCTGAGGACCACGGCATCCACGGCACCGGGCACATGATGATGCTGGAAAAAACAGTTTAGAAATTGCCCAACTCATCGCCAGCTGGCTCGATCAGCATGTGGACAAGCGCGTGCCGATTGCCGCGAAGTGATGATCCGACGCGGCGGCTTGCTCGCGCTCAAAGCGCCGATTCAGCCAATTGCAGCGCTTGTAATAGCAGAACTCTCTGCCCGAATCTGACGGTTTGAACGGCTTTGAACTGTTGGAACGGCTTGAACGCGTCAGTGGCTGTCCAGCCATTGACGAATAATCCGGTTGGTCTCCTCCGGCTTCTGCCAGAAAAAGCCGTGGCCGCAGCCTTCGATGATTTCCATTTGCGCGCCTTTGATATGGTCGCGCAGATGCTCAGGTGGTGACCACGTGAGTTGCCGGTGTCGGCGTCAACTTTGTCTTCGCTGCCGACAAGGCACAGCGTCGGCGTGGTAATGCTTGACAGGTAGTCGCCGGTTTCGTGGCGGTTGCGGGCGATGACATGTTCCAGGTAAGGCTCGAGCTTGGGCGCGTTGTCCCAGAAAGTCTGAAAAAGTTCCTGCAAGATTTCCGGATGGGCTTTGACGAATGCTTCGGGGAAAAAGAACTTGCTCTGGAAATGGTGCCACATATGCTCTTTGTAGCCGCGCGTGATCAAACTCTCGGCGGCGTTGACGGTTAAGCCGCGCGGATAATCCGCCAAGCCCATCGAACCCGAGCCGGACGCGGCTGGATCATACTGCGCACGCGTGTCGGATGATCGATGGCCATCCACTGGCACACCCGCCCGCCCATGGAGTGGCCGATGACATGCGCCGGCTCTTTGACGCCGATGGCGTCGAGGAGATTGATGGCATCCTGGGCGAACTGCCGCGCTGGAGTACGGCCCCTTGGGCGCGTCGGATTTGCCGACGCCGCGATGATCGTAAACGATCACTTGATAGCGATCGACCAGGGGCCGGCACTTGCTTGCAACTTCCACGGCGCTCCCGGCCAACCCGTGCCGGAAACAAATAAAAACGCCACGCCGCTGCCAAAAGACTCATAGTGCAATTTGACATCGCCTGCTTGTGCGTAAGGCATGTTAGTCGCCTCGCTCCCGGTTCAAATCGTTCAAGCTGTTCAACCGCTTCGCTCCGTTCTAAAACCGTCGCCGGTTCGCGGTGGTTCAAAGTTCAAAGGTTCAACGGGCGTGATGCCGGCGAATTTATTGTGAACGCCACCCTGTGTCAATATAGAAAATGCCCGCACCCGTCCAGCACGGATTTCAGCGCCGCGCGGGCAAATCAGTTAAAGTCAGCGCTGGCGAAAAATTACTACCTGCAGCAATTGATCGATTTGAGCTTTCCGCATCGGCGGCAATTCGCAAGTTGACTCGAGAATTTGAAATAAGAAAGAATCGAATCAGCCGGAGCTGCCAGCGCCTCAACGAAGGAGTCCCTTTATGATTGTCGATGCCGATGCCCACGTGGTCGAGACCGAGCAAAACCTGGAGCTATATGGATGGCGCCGATAAGAAATTCCGCCCGCAGCTATTTAGCTCCGCCGACAATCCCAACATGCAATATTGGTTCTGCGAAGGTAAGTCGGTCGGCTTTCGGCCGCCGACGCTCACCTGAACAGGAGCTCATCGCCCTGTCGAAAGAAACCGGCCGCGAGCTTAACACCGCCGCCGGCGCGCGCGAACTGCGCGACATCGAGCTGCGGCTGCGCATTATGGACCGGCTCGGCATCGACGTGCAGATCCTGTTCAACACCATGTGGATCGCCCGCGTTGCCGACAAGCCTGACGCCGAAATTGCCCTGTGCGGCTCGTGGAATCGCTGGATGGCCGATCATGTGGAAGGCCGGCAAAAATCGCCTGCGCTATTCCTGCGTCGTGCCGGCGATGACGCTCAGCGAAGCGGTGCAACAAATGCGCGCCGCCAAGGAGAACGGCGCCGTGGCGGTCAGCCTGCGGCCCTTCGAGAATGACAGGCATCTGGTCGATCCGTATTTTTATCCGATCTATGAAGAAGCGATCGCGGCTCGATCTGGCCGTTGCCGTGCACATCTCCAACGGCAGCCCGGCAGCTGATGGATCAATTCAAACTCGCGCTATCGACAAGATGGGCGGCTTCGCGCAGTTCCGCATACCGACCGTCATCACTTGTTTATCGTTGATGATGAGCGAGCTACCGAAACAATTTCCCAAACTGCGTTGAGCATTCGTCGAAGCGTCGGCCCAATGGGTTCCTTGGGTGGTCAAAGAAGCAACCCGGCGCACCGGCAGCAAAGGCTTTCCCAAATTGCCGTTCAAAGAATTCAATATCTACGTCACCACGGAAACCAATGACGACTTCGACTACGTGCTGCGCTACGCCGGCGAAGATAACGTCGTCATCGGCACCGACTATGGCCACACCGACGCTCTCGAGCGAAGTCGACGCCATCGACATCTTCAGGGCAAACCAAGAAGTCACCGATCCGCGTGAAGAAGAAAATCCTCGACGACAATCCGCGCCGGCTCTACGGTTTATAAGCTGCTCCGGCCAATCACAAAGGCGGGTGCGGCGCAGCTTGTGAAATCGGCAGCGGCCCCAGTGCTTATTCCGGCTACACTAACCGTACGCTAGGTCGGCGCGAAGCAGCCACGGGCGGCTATGATTCGACAATGTCCGCTTTCAAACTCAAGACGAAAGCGACCACCTCATCACATTCTTGCTTGGGAACCTGTAATGCCCGCATCGTGGCGCCGGCGTGTCGCAAAAATATCGACCAATCGCTTTCAGCTGATTTTCATGCCTTTGTGCGAGGTCTTCATATTCTCGTGCCGGTATAAAAGCGGACCGCCAGCAACCGAGCAAAGGATAATCGATCAGCAGCCGCTTTTCTCTTGCGAGCCCATCATCACCGCGATTTTGCCAGAAGCGACCCAATTGCGAATCACCCCTGTAAACGCGGCAGCAAATCATTGGCAAATCCGGTAATGCCGTCGTACCCGCCAAGACGCTCATAAAGGATTTTTGACTCATTGAAGATCTCTCCTTTCGCTTGACGAAACAGATTCGTCTTAATCTGCAGCCGGAGGTTCCGGCCGCCCGTTCCGCGAGAATCGTTGCGAATCAAAGCTAAACCGGCTGCAATATCCAACCCCCGAGCGCCGCATGTCAACTACCGGACAGCCTCAGGAAGTCACAGCACTTTGGCGCCCCGATCGGTGAGCAAGCGACGAAGAATGGACCGATGGCAGCGCGACTCATCTGCGCAATAGCAGCCCACCGAAAAATTCGACCGATGCGAAAGCGCGGCCACATAAATCGAGGACTGGCTGTTCTCGGCACTTGCCATCTCGCGGCGATACCGCTTGACGAAAGCCGCCCATTGACTCTGATTTTCAGCAGTCAGCGCCATTTTGACCGTCTCCGGCGAGGGTGCCAAGTTTGGCAACCAGACATCGCACCACCACCACGGACGCGAACTTCGGACTTAGGAACGCCGCGTGGCGGCCGGCGCACCGTGCCGATGCGCAATCCTTCATTGGGAATTCGCTCAATGCCAAGACGGACGATTCGGATAGCCATCGGACTCAACTCCGATTGCTGAACATTGCCCGCATCTTCTTACGTTGACAACTTTAACCGCGTCAACGGCTTGACCCATCGGAATGAGCTGGCTATTTGCCGCTACTCGCCAAGGCTGCGAAGAATCCGCTGCAGCCCAACTCGCGCAACAGCGACGTATCGTGGATGAACCGATCGGGCTCGACGCCCCTTGGCCAGCGGCGTCCGTTGCGCAGGGTGAGTTCCAGGGCGATTTTAAACCCCCGGGCCGAGGGAATGGCCGCTCGTCTAAGTCGCGATTGTAATGATCGCGAGCGCATCGGCGTGATCTCTCCCGCGCCGCTCCCGGTAAATAACGCTCGGCGATTTTAATCGATGCCTTCGCGCTCCCGTTTGTAAAAGCGAATGCCCTCGGCGATGGCTCTGGAGCAAATTCTCAACACCAGCGGCCGCCGGTTGGCGATGATTCTGCTTGGTCGTCACCACCCCGGTGCCGATAAACGGAATGCGCAGATCGGCGAGATTCACCGCCATGCGGTGTAGCCGAGTTTGCGCGCGCGGCTGCTGTAGGGAGGCGTCAGTATCGCCGCTTGCAGCCATTGCCGGTCTGTAGCGCAGTGAAACGGGCCGGGCCGCCGCCGATTTGTTGAAACTTCGTAAATCGGACTCGCCGAGGCCGGCGATTCTTGGCCGCCCCGCGGGCAGCAATATGGGTCAAGTCGCCAAGCCGCTGGATGCAAACCCGCCGGCCCTTAAGCTGCTTCTTGGGGTCCGAGAACTCGGGCGCCACCGCCAACACTTGATTCATATGTAACTGCTGAGCGCCGCCACCATCACGAGATCCACGCCGCGCAGTGCCGCAGGCAACCATAACGCCCGCCGAACAGATCAAAGCGAAACCCGCACTTCGCCAGCCATTACCGCCACTGGCGCCAGACCGCCGGCAAGGAAAACCAATTTGACATCGAGCCTCGTATCTCTTGAAGGCGCCGCTGTCCTGCGCCATCCAGAGCGGCGCAGTTGCCACCGAACCCTGCGGCGCTGAAGCCGGAAGTTAACCTGTTCCAGCGCCGGCGATTCCAGCCGCTTGCGCACACTGGCGATCGGCAGTGCCAGCCAACTGGCGAGGAACATCCGGACCGAGCAATCTTGCCACCATGACGGTCTACAATCTTCCTGCATCTTCTGCGTCCGTCAAGTACCGCGGCTAGACGTGACTGCCGTCAAGCATGCAGACTATCCGCGAATCTGTCACAAGTCGCCATTTCTAAAACGTAGGCGTGTTTCCCGCCGTTGACATAAACTCGGCAGCCTTTCAATCGATATTCCAGCAAGTTAAATTTTGATGGCTTCATTTTCCCATGCCCAAGACCTGCGCAGTTTCATCGCCGCACTGGAAGCCAAATATCCCCGAGGAAGTCGCCCGCGTGTCAAAGCGGTGCTGTCGCCGCTATGAGATCACGGCGCTTTGCTAACCCAGTTGGAAAGAGCGCAAACGGTTTCCGCTGCTCTACTGCGAAAATGTCGAAGAGCGGCGATAGCGCCGGTGGTGATCAATGTCCAGGCAAGCCGCAAGCTGATGGCGCTGGCGCTTGGAATGCCACGCCGGAAGAATTAGCGGCGAAGTTCACCGAGCGCCAGGCGAAAACCGATTGCGCCCGTAGAAGTGAGCGGCGCGCCGGTGCAGGAAGTCGTCAAGCTGGCGACGACATCGATCTGGCCGAAGTGCCTTTGCTCACCCATTACGACGTCAACGCCGCGCCCTACGTCACCGCCGGCATCGTCGTCGCTGCCGGATCCCGACACTGGCGTTCGTAACACCAGCTACAACCGCTTGATGATGGCGGGCAAGCGCGAGCTGCGCATCTTCATGGCCATCGGCGCGCCATCTCTGGACGCTGCACAACAAGCTGGAGCAACGCGGCCAAGCGCTGCCGCATCGCCATTGTCGTCGGCGTCCATCCGCTGTTTTCTCTCGGCGCCCAGGCGTTCACGCCGCCTGCGCGACGACGAATATGCCGTCATCGGCGGCATGATGAAAGAACCGCTGCGCGTGGTGCAAGCCAAGACCGTCCCGATGCTCGTGCCCGCCGACGCGGAGCTGATTATCGAAGGCAAAATCCTGCCCCATGTGCGCCGCGAAGAAGGCCCGTTCGGCGAGTTCACCGGCCACGCGGTGTCGCAAAGACGAACGCCAGGTGATCGAAGTCACCGCCATCACGCATCGCAAGAATTATATTTTTCAAGACGTCCACGCCGGCTACACCGAGCACAAACTGATGGGCGCAGTGCCGCGCGAAGCGGCGCTGATCCGCGCCGTGCGCCAAACCGTGCCGACGGTAAAAAGCGTCTGCATGCCGGTGTCGGGCAATTGCCGCTTTCACGCCTATATTTCGATTGCCAAGCGCGGCCCTGGCCAGCCGAAGAACGCCATCTGCGCCGCCTTCGCCGCCGACATGCTGCTCAAGCATGTCGTCATCGTCGACGACGACATCGACGTGTCTTCGACGAAGAACAAGTGCTCTGGGCGGTGTCCAACCGCTTTCAAGCCGACAAAGATCTGGTTGTCATTGCCAACGCTCAAGGTAGCGAGCTCGACCCTTCGGCTGGCCCGGCGGCGTCAACGCCAAAATGGGCCTCGATGCAACTAAACCGCTGGAAGGTTTCGCGCCGGAGCTGCGCGTGCCGGATGAAGTGATGAAAAAGATTCGGCTGGAGGACTTTCTTGACTTTAAGACCGGTTGTAAATGAGTCGCTAGGGTAAGACCATGCGGATACGGTAAATTAGCCACACCGTAAAGAAAGCTAAGTTACTTACTTGAAACTGGTCCAGCGCGGCCAAGAAATCGTGGTCACCTCGCATCGCCACCAGGTTGCACTGATTGTCCCAGCCGCCGCGCCACTATCCGAGATCAGGGAGCCTTTTTACGGCCGGTTAAAGATCTTCTTATGCTAAGTGGTGGCCCCCGCCGGGGCGTTTGTGTCGATTCTCCTGATGACCGTCGCCGGTGAACGTTTATCTGATACCTCGGTGGTGCTGCGGGTCTTATTCCACGAACCCAATCCCATAAAGATATAAAGTAAAATGGGAAATAGCCTACGCCAGTAGCCTGTTGCGTGGAAGCGCTGCAGCGTAGACCGTCTTCGACTCGCGACAGCTATCCGATTTGACCTCGCCGGGCTCACCCGAGAACTTCAAGTTGTTTATGAGACTCTAGCCATTCACCCAATCACGGAGCGAATTCTTCAACGCGCGAGCGAAACCTTCCGACCATCGTCGGCACTCTTGATGCGATCCACATGGCGAGCGCTTCGGCGATGAGCGCGAATTCGCAGCGCTCGATTTGTTCCTAACCACGACGTCAACTGCGACCGTGGCCGGCGCCCTGGATTTACAGTCATGGCAGTGATCAGTTGCGCTTCACAGCATTCCTGGATCAGGGCCTTGTGGGATGGATCGCACACAGAAGTTTTCGCCGACATCGAACATACAAGAGTTCATTCCAGCGAAAACTCGGTTCCCACTCGATTGGCGATTGCCCAGCGATAAGCCCATGTTGCTGGCGTCACCGTGTCCCAGGCCGACATGCCGGCGGATTCGAAACCACGGTCTCGCCCTCTTTGTGCGCGCGCGGGAATTTTTCCTAGAATAACTCTTCACCTAACTTTGTAGCGATTTTATCCGCCGACCAGCTGCCATCGCCGATCATCACCATGGCTGGCGTGCGGCGCTTCGCCGCCGGTACTTCTTCTTTCCATGAAACAATAACGCGCGGCCGCCATGGTTCAGGCGGCAGCTGGCTACCGCTGGTGATCGACACCGTTCAGCGCGCTCCGGTTCGATCCATTGCGGGTTCATCGACCGTTGAGCGCGAGAGCTGGTCGCCAAACTGATGATCGGCATGTTCGCCACCGCAGCTCGCGGATGATCGACCGCTTTCGACATCAAACGCCCTCAGCCACGTGCTCATCTCTGGCGAAGGTTTCGCGATGCTCCCAGGGGTCGGACTGAACACTCTTATTTTTGAGGGCGGGCGCGGCGGTTAGCAACTGTCCATGCGCTTGCCGGCCGCTGCCGATGAGTCCCAGCGCACGGCCCGTTGGGAGCTGGGCATTTGCAGGCAACCCCGCGGGCGCGCCGGTACGCCGTGACGTTCAAGCTCGCGCCCGGCCACCAGCGCGCCAGCAGGTCACCGCTCTCGCCGTCGAAGAGCACAGCAATACGTAACTGAACGAAGTGGCCACC
>ERZ1370068.1520-contig-11418_pt1 | contig 20574 bp, 32 predicted proteins | sample MGYA00561227_ERZ1370068 | MGnify/ENA primary metagenome ERZ1370068 (study PRJEB38410, sample SAMEA6850437) | metagenome | study: Metagenomic assessment of the ecological functions of the soil: analysis of the soil microbiota associated with the... | reverse complement strand
CGCTGTCGGCGATCGAACAAGCCATGACCAAGCAGAATCGGCCGGCGCGTAACTTGGCCAGCGGTCCGGGCAAGCGCGCGATCAGCGACCGGATTTGCGGGACCGGCTCTACGAACTGCTCGAACACGATCATCCGCCTTATTCGGTCGGCTCGCGCTTCGTCCGGCTGATCGTCGCGCATCATCGTCATCGACGTGCTGGCGGCGATCCTGGCGTCGGTGCCGGAATTCGATGCCAGTTTCGGCCGCCTGTTCACCGTCAATCGAGGTCGCTGCCGCGGCTGGCGTTTGCGCTGGAATATGCGGCGCGGCTCTGGAGCGTGGCCGGGCACTCGCCGCGCGACATTGTCGCCGACGCGGGCGCGGCTCGAATATGCGCTGTCGCAGCCTCGGCATCATCGACCTGCTGGCATTCCTGCCGTCGGCGATCGCGCTGATCATCGGCGACACGACCGCGCTGGTGCTGTTCGGCATGCTGCCGTTCCTGAAACTGGTGCGCTATTCGCCGGCGATGCGCTCGCTGTTGTCGGCGCTTCACGCCGAGCGGCGCACGCTGTTCGGCTGCCTGGTGATCCTGAGCCGGCGCGGTGTTGTTGTTCGCCTCGCTGCTCTACGCCATCGAGCACAACGTCCAGCCGGACAAGTTCGGCACCATTCCGCAGGCGATGTGGTGGGCGATCGTCACCCTCGGCACCGTCGGCTATGGCGACGTGGTGCCGGCAACGCCGCTCGGCAAGATGGTCTCGGTGTTCGCCATCGTCGGTCGGCTTTGCGATGATCGCGCTGCCGGTCGCGATCATCTCGACCGCCTTTGCCGACGAGGTGCGGCGGCGCGACTTCGTCGTCACCTGGGGCATGCTGGCGCGGGTGCCGCTGTTCTCGCATCTTTCCGCGGCCGAGATCGCCGACATCATGCGGCTGTTGAAGGCCCGCACCATCGAGGCCGACGAGATCCTGGTGCGGCGGGGCGATGCCGCCTCGTCGATGTATTTCATCACCACCGGCGAGGTCGAGATCGAATTGCCGACCCAGCGCGTCCGGCTCGCCGACGGCACCTTCTTCGGCGAGATCGCGCTGCTGCACCGGACCAAGCGCAGCGGCACCGTGACGGCGACGCGCAAGACCCGCCTATTGGTGCTGGACGCCCAGGATTTTCACGCCCTGATCGAGCGCGTGCCGACGCTTGCGGCCCATGTGCAGAAGACCGCGCAGGCGCCGGCTCGCCGATGCCGGCGACCTTGCGGCCGCCGAACTCGCGCAGGCGGAAACCACCGACCGCTGACGCGACTTGCTCAGCCCTTGCGCAGGAAGACGTAATCGGCGGAATAGGGCGCGCTTTTGAAGCTGCCCGCGGCGTCGCAGGCCCCGTCGAGCTTGCCGCCATGCGTATTGATCCGCTGCACCGTGGTGACCGGGGTCAGCACGCCGCTGCCGCGGCGGGAGGCCACCTCGAGCTTCAGCCAGGGGATGTCGCCTGCCGCGTCGCGCCCGGGGCGTTGCCGACCACCTTGCCGACGACGGCGCTGCCATCGCTGTACTCCCAGCCCGGACCGGCATAGTGCCGGCCGACGGTCTTGCCATCGGCGATCAGGGTCGCGATCGGCTCGCGGAACGCCCAGGCGAGCTTGCCGTCGGCGCCCGCCTTGCATTCATAGACCTGCGCGCCCTCGGCATGCAGCGTGAGGACCGCGGTTTCGCCGGGGCGGCGATCGGATTCGGGGAGGGGCGTCTCGGCGGCGGAGGCGCTCAGAGCCGACAGCAGAACGAGGACAGGCCGCGGTACCTGAGCGACGGCATTGCTAGGCGCTCCGCGGCATGTTCGGGCTGTCTAACCGTCATTGCGAGGAGCGACAGCGACGAAGCAATCCATTAGTTGACCGCGTGGCGGTTAGATGGATTGCTTCGCGGAGTTATCATCGGGCGCGCGTTCGCGCGACCCGGTGGCTCGCAATGACGTGGAGGGCTTGGGCGATAAGCGGCTTACGCCGCCGTCGCCTTGGTCAGGTTCTCCGCGACCTTGTCGAGGAAGCCGGTGGTGGAGAGCCAGCGCTGGTCGGCGCCGACCAGGAGCGCGAGGTCCTTGGTCATGTAGCCGGCCTCGACGGTCTGGACGCAGACCTTTTCCAGCGTGTCGGCGAACTTCGCCAGCTCCGTCGTTGTTGTCGAGCTTGGCGCGGTGCGACAGGCCGCGCGTCCAGGCGAAGATCGAGGCGATCGAGTTGGTCGAGGTCTCCTTGCCCTTCTGGTGCTCGCGATAGTGCCGCGTCACCGTGCCGTGGGCGGCTTCGGCTTCCACCGTCTTGCCGTCCGGCGTCATCAGCACCGAGGTCATCAGGCCGAGCGAGCCGTAGCCCTGCGCCACCGTGTCCGGACTGCACGTCGCCGTCGTAGTTCTTGCAGGCCCAGACATAGCCGCCCGACCATTTCAGCGCGGCGGCGACCATGTCGTCGATCAGGCGATGCTCGTAGGTGATGCTTCTTGGCCTCGAACTCGCGTCTTGAACTCGCGTGTCGAAGACGTCCTGGAAGATGTCCTTGAAGCGGCCGTCATAGACCTTGAGGATGGTGTTCTTGGTCGAGAGATAGACCGGATAGCCCTTGGCGAGGCCCATAGTTGAGCGAGGCGCGGGCGAAGTCGCGTGATGGAATCGTCGAGATTGTACATCTCCATGGCGACGCCCGGACCGGGCGCCTTGAACACTTCCTTCTCGATCACGGTGCCGTCCTCGCCGACGAATTTCATCGACAGCGTGCCCTTGCCGGGGAATTTGATGTCGGTGGCGCGGTACTGGTCGCCGAAGGCATGACGGCCGATGATGATCGGCTTGGTCCAGCCCGGCACCAGGCGCGGCACGTTCCGGCAGATGATCGGCTCGCGGAACACGACGCCGCCGAGGATGTTGCGGATGGTGCCGTTCGGCGACTTCCACATCTCCTTCAGGCCGAATTCCTTCACCCGGGCCTCGTCCGGGGTGATGGTGGCGCATTTGACGCCGACGCCCGACCTTCTTGATCGCGTTCCGCGGCGTCGATCGTGACCTGGTCGTTGGTCTTGTCGCGGTATTCCATCCCCAGGTCGAAATACATCAGGTTGATATCAAGGAACGGGTGGATCAGCTTGTCCTTGATGTACTGCCAGATGATCCGGGTCATCTCGTCGCCATCGAGTTCGACGACGGGGTTGGTCACCTTGATTTTTGCCATGGGGTAAGGGCCTCTTGGGGGAACAGCGCGCTTTCGGGCGCGGTTGAGCGGAATATCCTCGGCGCTATAGCACCGCGAACGCGCGGGCGGAAGGTGAGCGGTTATGCAGTTTCGGCTCATCCTTTGGACTGAGAATGCCGCCGGCAGGTTGGCTCCGGGTGGAGCGCGGCGAGCGCGCCGGAGCCTCGTTTCGTGCTCTGCCTGAGAGGTTTCCGCGCAGGATCCAACAATGTCCGTAACGCCATTATTCTGCTTGAGAAATTTATGCTGGACAGGCAATCGGGGAGGCCGGGGATGAAGCTTCTGAATCAGGTTCTTCAGGACTTGATTCAAGTTCTTCAGAAGTTGAATCAGAAAGTGAAGTGAGATGTCCGGCACCGACAAGACCAAGACGGGGCACGACCTTGCCGGCCCCGTGGTCATCCTGGTCGAGCCGCAGCTCGGCGAGAATATCGGCATGGCTGCGCGCGCGATGGGCAACTTTGCGCTCACGCGGCTTCGGATCGTCAATCCCCGCGACGGCTGGCCGAACGTCGCCGCCCAGCGCGCCGCGGCCGGCGCCGACCATATTCTGGGCAGCGCCGAGCTGTTCGACACGCTGGAGCAGGCGGTCGCGGACCTCGACCTGGTGTTCGCCACCACCGCCCGTGCCCACGACCAGGCCAAGCCGGTGGTCGGGCCGGAGGCGGCCGCGCGCGAGATCGTGGCGCATGTCGGAAGTGGCGGCGGCGCCGGCATCCTGTTCGGCCGCGAGCGCGCCGGGCTGACCAATGAGGAGGTGGCGCTCGCCAACCGGATCGTCACCTTCCCGTCAATCCGGGCTTTGCCTCGCTCAACCTGGCGCAGGCGGTGCTGCTGATGGGCTACGAGTGGTTCAAGCTCTCGACCGAGGGCGCGCTGCCGTTTGCGATGCCCGAGCGCTCCGAGCGCGCCGTCCCAGCACCAGATGCAGGCCTTCTTCGACAACCTCGTGCGCCGAGCTCGACAAGGTCGAATTCCTGCGCCCGGCCGAGAAGCGCGACACCATGCTGGTGAACCTGCGCAACATCTTCACCCGGATGGACCCGACCAAGCAGGACATGCACACCCTGCACGGCGTGGTGATGGCGATCGCCGAGGGACGCAAGGGTCCGGCCAAGGGCGGCGTGCTCGACGGCGCGCAGGCGACACGCCTGCGCGCGCTATTGGCGGAGCAGGGGCAGGGCGGCGCGTCGGCCGACGCCAGCAGCACGGTGCGCGGCCTGGCGCGGCTGCTGCGGCGAAACCCGACCGACGCCGAGCGCATCCTGTGGCAGGCGCTGACCAAGCGACCGCCGCTTCGCCGGCCAGTTCAGCGGCAGACCCCGGTCGGCCGCCACATCCCCGACTTCGTCTCGTTCGTGCACCGGATCGCGATCGAGCTGGAAAATGCAGACGAGAGCGAGGCGATCGTGGCCGACCGCGCGCGCACGGAAGGCCTGGCTTGAGGCGCGGGACTATCGTGTCGTCAGCATGCGCGTGGCCGACGTGGAGGGCGATCTGGCGAGCGAGCTGGAGCGGTTGGAGGCAAGTCTCGGTGAGGCGCGATGACCCAATCGCGGATTTAAGATACCGTTCAGGGCGCGCCGATCACCAGCGAGGGAATGCCGCGCGCTTGTTCGGAAGGAACGGCCTGATGGCAGCCCATTCAAAGTCCGTGAGTTCATACCGCATCATTCGAGGCTCCGGCGGGCGCTGAGATCACGTCCAAACCGATGCCCCAAACCGGCAAAACCGGACGCGCGAATGGACCCCAAGCCGAGCATCAACACCCGCGGCAGTACGTCCATTGAGCACGGTTGGCGATGAATTTCGGTGAGCGTTTCAACGCGCGGCATGCCCGCATGACCGACGGCATGGTTCGGGTTCCAAGCGGGCCAGTGCTGTGGCGCCGAGTGCTAGCTGGGACCACGGCAGAGGCCGCCAAAGCCCGCTCAGATCCCACAGCATCCCACCGCTCGTTGGCAACTCGACAAATCGAGTTCACGTGAGTCCGGAACTGGGGCACGGAATGGGTGTGCCAGGGCAGACTTAGATGTCCGCCCCTGAGGGGGTGGTCTCAACTGAGTCGGCGCAACACTTTATCTTGAAGTAGGGAGCACTTCCGTTTTTGACCGATAGTGTTGAAAAAGTCGAAAATCGTACGGCGCCAAAAATCTCGTGAAAGTCGATTTTTCGACGTTTCTATTGTTGCAAGGCTCCATGGCGCCGCTACCACGGCCCGTGGTTGTTTTTGAGAGAAGCGATGTGGTCCCTCACATCGACGCGCGCGAAACGCATCGGTGGTCTGAAAATTTCGTCCGTCAGGCGAAAAAGACGTTTCAACACTATCGACCCAAAGCGGACTCAACGGCGTTGATTTAAGGCTCGCTCGTTTGTCGGGCCAGCGGATGCCACAACAGAGCGCGAACGATGAGCGGGATCCCGACGGCCAGAGGCAACAGCCAATAGGTGAAGTGGGGAAGGTCTTTCCAAACGGGCAACTGCTTTCCGTTGTCCACGTAAAAGGCGATCAGAAGCAAAACGTAAGATGTCCCCATGCCGGTGATGTGCAGTCTAGCCCAATTGCGCCAGCGTCGCCGTCTGGCTTGGCGGCCGAAATACGCTGCCGCAAACGACAGCGCGCCAAGAACGAACAAGTGATAATCCTCGGCCCAACGCCGCCGCAGCTGAGGCCAGTCGCAGTTAGGAAAATCCCGGCCAAACACCAAAAGTAGATCGTGCCGTACCGGGGATGGCGACCGGCACGTTTCTGACTCAGCATGGCGATAGCGCCTGTGACCGTGCAGGCGAGCCCCAGCAGGATATGAACGCCCACCACTGCCAGAAAGATTGGATCAGTGGACGGATATCTCAATTCCTGCGACGTTGGTTGATGCCTTCGGTCACGCTGATGCATCCCGCGGAGATCGGCCGCCGCGCCAGAGAGATCGATCCATCATTCTCCGTCGGCTTCGACGGAAGGATGGAGTCGGTTTTACTCGCACGGATGAAGGCGCTCATGAATTTGCCGTCGACCTCCTGGGCAACCGCGTCCACATCAATGCCTTTGCCAGCGAGGAACTCACGCGCGTCGGCAATTCCGGTAGACCCGAGTGGGTTCGATGCTGGCGTCGCTCAGAAGCCTGCTGCCTTCAGCTTAGATCGGTATTCGCCTTCCTCAAGGGCACCCGCGATACAGCCGACCCAAAGCAGCATGCCACGCCGGAGCTGCTCGGGCACGTGCCCACTCGCGTCACGACGTCGGAGACCGCAAACCGACCGCCGGGCTTCAGTACCCAGAAATGCTTCACGGAGAACTTGATCTTTGTCGGCGCGATAGGTTGATCACGCAATTCGAGATGATCACGTCGATGGAATTGTCGGACAGAGGGATGTGTTCGATTTCTCCCTCTCAGAAATTCGACGCATTTCGAGCTGCGGCCCGACTTTGGTTCTCGCGTGCCAGCGCGAGCATCTCATCGGTCATATCGAGGCCGTATGCTTTGCCGGATGGGCCGACCCGACGCGCGGACAGGAGAACGTCGATGCCGCCGCCCGATCCGAGGTCGAGAACCGTTTCGCCTTCACTTCAGTTCGGCCAGCGCCGTCGGATTGCCGCAGCCGAGCGAGGCGAGAACTGCTGCTTCGGGCAGCTCCCCGGTCTCGCGGTCGGAGTAAAGGTTGGAGGTGATTGGGCTCGTGCCCTCCAATGCCGGTGTGCCGCAACGGGAGCCCGCACGCAAGGCAGCCTGGCCGTATTTCTGGCGGACGGCTTCCTTGATCTCTGTCATTTCGGACCTCCTCGTCGAGAACAGATATCTCGCTATGCCTTTCAGGCCACCTCTTTGTGCGCTTCCGATTGGGCTTACCCAGTTGCCCGCGCCTTGCAACGCCACCGCAGCAGTTTTCGGTGGGATAGTGTGAGCGGTGAATTCATGATCATCGTATTGGGCTGCGTAGATCATCGAGCAGCCTTCGCGGCCGCACGCTGACAAGCCCCGCCATCCTTAGCCGATCAAAATGGAAGGTCAGGGCATTCGGCGCGATATCGAGAGCGGTTGACAGCGCGCCCGCTGACATACCTTCAGGCCCGGCCTGCACCAGCGGCCGGAATACATCAGCCGATTATCTTGCGCAGAGCGGCCAAGGCCCCGACGGCATCGTTCTTTCATATTTCAACTAATATTGAAATGAGATGGCAGCGTCAAGTGATATTTCAACTTTCGTTGAAATGTTCGCAAAGGTCGCTTCTTGGCAGATATTGTTGCAAAAGTCTTTTGGGGTGGCGAACGAAAATTCTTAGAGCCGCTGATGCCTTTTGCGCACGGCGACGTGAGGGACCATATCGTTTCATTCAGAATCGATCACGGACCTCCGTAGTGGCGCTGCAGAGCGACGCAGCAACAGAGAAGTCCAAAGATCGACTTTCGCGAGATTTTTAGGGTTGTTCGATTTTCGACTTTTGCAACAATATCGGCACGAAACGGACCATGCCGGGACGGTCGCTGGCGATGTCCGTTGCCAGGGGGCAAGACCGGAAGCAGTCCGCCGACAGGGCCAGAACGACTGCCGGTTGACCCACTTCGGACATTCGGTCGCAGCGTCGGAAGCCAATTGTTCGCCCTTTCTCACGCGGCGCCCTCGCAAAGTGCTAGGCTTTAGACATCGATGAGGCATTCCTCTGGGGGCTCAATGCGACGGCGCGAGTTCATCACGCTTTTTGGCGGCGCGGCGGCGACGTGGCCGCTTGCCGCGCGTGCGCAGAAATCGCTGCCCCGGATTGGGTGGCTAGTATTTGGCGACGCCAAATTGGGTCCGATCGATCAGTCGTTGAAGGACGCACTCGCACAAGCGGGACTCTTTGATGGCCGCAATATCGAAATCGTCTTCCGCTATGCCAACGGCAGATCGGATCGACTAGCGGAATTGTCCGCCGAACTTATCGCACAAAAGCCTAACCTGCTGCTCGCCGTTGGCAGTCCTGTTGTCATGCCGCTGTTCGAGGCAAGTAAAGGCGGCGTACCCATCGTTGGTGGCGTTAGCGAAAGTCCTATGCGGGCGGGAATCGCGGTGTCTCTTGCTCGGCCAGGTAAGAATTTCACCGGGGTTACGTTTCTCACGGATGAAATGGCAGCCAAGCGGATAGAACTTCTGAAGGAAGTGGCTCCCAACGCAAGACGGGTTGCGGTGATATTTAACCCCAGCATTTCGACGACGAGGTGACGTTTGCGCGCCGCGGTGCGGAATCGCTCGGCATCGAGCTAACCACCCACCCGATAAATGACGTCACCGATCTCGATGCAGCGCTGCACGCGGTAAGTGCGAGCGGGGCGGATAGCCTCCTCGTTATCTCGTCACGGCTGACCGGCATTGTTGCCGCCAATATTGCCCAATATGGCCAGGAGCATCGGCTCCCCGTGATTGCTTCGTGGCGCGAATTCGTAGCCAGCGGCGCTTTGTTGTCCTACGGACCGAGTCGGATTTTCGAGGCCAAACGCTTGGCGGGCTATGTGCAAAAGGTTTTAAACGGCGAAAAGCCGGCAGATTTGCCTATCGAGCAACCCGTTAAATTCGAACTTGTTATCAATCTCAAAACCGCCAAGGCCCTGGGGCTCACGGTACCGCCTTCATTACTCGGTCGCGCCGACGAGGTGATTGAATGAAGCAGCTGTGTGCTGCAACGCATGAGTCCGGAAGTGGCACTTTTCGGACCTCGCGCGATGTCCGACCTGAGTTCCGGAATGCGTATCAAAGCGGACGTCCGTAGACCCGCTCTCTGAATTCAGCGTGGGTTTCACGCCCTGGCAGATGAAGCAATCGATGTCTCCCGCAAGCGGCGCTATGGATTGCTTCGCTTCGCTCGCAATGACGATTTGCATGCAGTCACGTGCGACAAAACAGCTCGACGGGCAAATCAGCAAAACCTGTCCAGCCCTCTCGCCAAAAATATTCCGCTTAACCCGTCGGGCAAATCAGCGCTATGGCTCCGCGCGTCTCACCCGATGAGAGGGGCGTTGCGCAACGTCACGAACGCGCGGTGGGATGCGGTGGACGCGGATAGCTTGCGACTGACGAACGCGAGCTGATCGCGGACGGCGAAGTCGTGTGGTCCTGGCGCCCCGGTGCTGGCGCTAAGTTTCGCGAGAATCAAGCTTCTGCGGAGTGACGGTGGCAAGAAAGCCGGTCACCGGGGAGAGCTCGAAGTAAGCCGTAAACCACTGCGCAGGGAAGGCCGGATTGCCTCCGCTGAACCTGTATGCTCGTGTGCGTTTTCTTTGTGCACTTTGCACACGAGACCGCGGGTGCAGCGCGCACCCGGCTTTCCCTGCGCCCTCTTCTCTTAGCGAGGGCCGAAGGTGACGCAAGCCTCGGACGCATCACGCCCGCGAGAATGCGAACGCGTGTCCGCTTCCTCCGTCGTCCCGACAACGCCGGGACCCATAACCCGAGGAGAGTGGTTTTGCGGAAGATGTCTGCTACGGCGCTCTTATTGCAGGAGATCACGCGGTATGGGTCCCGGCCTTCGCCGGGCACGACGAGCTGGAGATGGCTTACGCTTCGCCAAGCCGGCCTGAAACTGCCCCTTGCGCTGCCGGGAACACCACCCGATCATCCGTCCGGCAATAGCGATCGGCGAACATGCGGCCGACCGGATGATAGCGCTCCATGTGCACGCGCATGGCATCGCGATCCCACAATTCGTCGCGGATGTGGAAGTTGATGCCTTCGCCCATGATCAGCTGCCGGTCGCCGTTGACGTCGATCGTCTTCCAGGTCCTGCACTCCATCGCCCATGGCGCGTCGGCCAGCCGCGGCACGGCGACTTTTGTCGAGGGCGCGAGCTTCAGGCCGAGATAGATCGGGCTCGCCGATCTCGGGCGGAAAGTCGCCGCTGGACTCATGCATCGCACGCGCCAGCGGTTCGTCGGTGAGATGGACCACGAATTCGCCGCTGCGCTGGATGTTGACCAGCGTGTCCTTGACGCGGCCGTCGGGCCGCCGGTTGACCGCGAACATGCAGAGCGGCGGATCCTCGCAGAACACGTTGAAGAAGCTGAACGGCGCGGCGTTGACCACGCCGGTCGGGCCGATCACTCGTCACCCAGGCGATCGGCCGCGGCAGCACGAAGCGAGGTCAGCACCTTGTAGCGCTCGCGCGGCGTGAGGTCGGCGGCGGACGTATTGCATGCAGGATCATTCCTCGTAGGGTGGGCAAAGCGAAGCGTGCCCACCATTCAGCTGCAGAGGCTCGCGGTAGAGCTGCGGCACGGCGCCACGGAGAGCCTCTCGCCTACCGCGTGCGAGTTTGCAAGTCTACGGCATGCTCAGCTCATGCCGGCCGACCACCATCCAGTGCACTTCGTCCGGACCGTCGGCGAAGCGCAGATGGCCGCACGTCCTGGTACATTTCGGCGAGCGGGGTCCATTGCGAGATGCCGGTGGCGCCGTGCATCTGGATCGCCTGGTCGATCACCTTGCAGGCGCGCTCGGGCACCATGGCTTTGACCATGCTGACCCAGACCCGCGCCTCCTTGTTGCCGAGCACGTCCATCGCCTTTGCCGCCTTCAGCACCATCAGCCGCATCGCCTCGATCTCGCAGCGCGCCTGCGCGATGATCTGCAGATTGCCGCCGAGATGGGCGATCTTCTTGCCGAAGGCTTCGCGCGTCAGGCCGCGCTGCACCATCATGTCGAGCGCCTTTTCGGCCTTGCCGATGGTGCGCATGCAGTGATGGATACGGCCCGGCCCGAGCCGGACCTGCGAGATCTCGAAGCCGCGGCCTTCGCCGAGCAGGATGTTGTCCTTCGGCACGCGGACATTGTTGAAGCGCAGATGCATGTGGCCGCGCGGCGCGTGGTCGTGCCCGAACACGTGCATCGGTCCGAGGATCTCGACGCCGGGCGTGTCCTTGGGCACCAGGATCTGCGACTGCTGCTTGCTCGGCGGCGCGTCCGGATTGGTCTTCACCATCACGATCATGATCTTGCAGCGGGGATCGCCGAGCGCCGGAGATGTAGTATTTCTCGCCGTTGATCACCCATTCGTCGCCGACCAGCTTTGCCGTGGTCGAGATGTTCTTGGCATCCGACGAGGCGACATTGGGTTCGGTCATGGCATAGGCGGAGCGGATCTCGCCGTTCGAGCAGCGGCTTCAGCCACTTCTCCTTCTGCGCGGGCGTGCCGACGCGCTCCAGCACCTCCATGTTGCCGGTGTCCGGCGCCGAGCAGTTCATGGTTTCCGAGGCCAGCGGGCTCTTGCCGAGTTCGGCCGCGATATAGGCGTAGTCGAGATTCTTCAGGCCTTCGCCGGTCTCGGCGTCGGGCAGGAAGAAATTCCACAGCCCGACTTCCTTGGCCTTGTCCTTGGCTTTCTGCAGCACCGCGAGCTGCGCCGGCGGTAAAGCTCCAGCGGTCGGTCTTCTTCTCGCCATGTCGATAGAACTCGACCGACATCGGCTCGACCGTTTCGCGGATGAACTGCTCTGACGTGATCGTACAGCGGCCGGACCTGGTCCGACATGCGGAGGTCGTTGAGATCATCGCCCGGATTGAGGCGTGTAGTTGGTCGTGCGGGGCACGTAGGCGTGTTTCATTCGTTATTCCTCCCGTTCGCATTTCCGTTGCAGCGCAGCATATCCGGACGCGTGTTGCCGACACTCTAGACGGCTGAGCGGGCATTTATGCGACACGACGCGCAGTCGCTCATCGCCCTGCGAAGACGCGCGATCCAGTATTCCGGTAAGCGCGAGCAATCCCGAAAAGCCGCGGCGTGCTGGATACCGCCGGCGAAGCCTGGCATCGGGCCGCCGAATGGCCAGGCACCCGGTGGCGAGAGTATGACAGTGATCACTTCAGAACGCCGTATAGCCGCCGTCGATCACGAAGCAATCGGCGGTGTGATAGGACGACGCCGTGGCTTCATCAGATAGACCGCGATGCCGCCGAAATCGCCGGGCTCGCCGAACCGCCGCACCGGGATCCGCGGCATCACGTTGGCGACGAACTTTTCGTTGGCCATGATGCCCGCGGTCATGTCGCTCTTGATCCAGCCGGGCAGGATCGCGTTCGCGGTGACGCCGTAACGCGCGAGTTCGACGCGCGAGCGCGCGGCACAGCGCGTTGAGCGCGGCTTTGGTGCCGGCGTAATGCTCGTTGCGCGCGGTGCCGAACAGCGAGCGCGAGGCTCGAGGTCGCGACCAGCCGGCCGAACTTGTCGCCGGCCTCGGCGCGCTCGGTCATGTGGCGCGCGGCGGCCTGGAACACGTGGAACACGCCGTCGAGATTGGTCGCGAACATCTTTCGCCATTCCTCCTCGGTGCGGTCGATGAAGGCGCGCCGTCCGCCGCCGCCGATGCCGGCATTGGCGAAGCAGCCGTCGACGCGGCCGAAGCGTATCCAGCGTCGCCTTCATCGCTGCCTTGACCGGAGGCGGGATCGGTGACGTCGCAGACGCGGGTATCGACCTTGCCGGGGCCGGCGGCCATGGTTGCCGCCGCGCTTCGTTCTTCTCGGCGTTGCGGCCCCAGATCGAGACGTTGCAGCCGTGCGGCGTTCAGCGCCTGCGCGATGCCGAGGCCGATGCCGCCATTGCCGCCGGTGATGACGGCGACGCGGCCGGTGAGGTCGAAGATGCTCATGGTGATGTTTCCTTTGGGTGTTTCCATTTGGTCTGGCGCACGTTAGATCGTGCGTCCAGTGGCGGGCAGATGTTCTGGTCCAACCATGGACAAGCCCGCCTCAGAAAATCAAATATGGCTCGAGACATCAATTCGACCTACCGCGCAGCCAAACAGCGCGGGACACAACTCGCGAGGAAACAATGCAGTTCAAGCACGTCACGCTCGATTTCGACGGACCGGTCGCCATCCTCAAGCTCGACCATCAGGAGGTCATGAACGCGGTCTCGATGGACATGCTGGGCGGTCTCGGCGAGGCGCTCGATGCGATCGACGACAAGCGGGACGAAGTGCGCTGCCTGGTGCTGACCGGCGCGGGACGCGCGTTCTGCACCGGCGCCAATCTGCAGGGCCGCAACAACCAGAAGCCGGGCAGGAGCAACGCCGGCGCAGCGCTGGAAACCGGCTTTCATCCGTTCCTGCGCCGGCTCGCGCAATCTGCATTGCCCGATCGTGACCGCCGTCAATGGACCTGCCGCCGGCGCCGGCATGAGTTTTGCGCTGATGGGCGACATGATCCTGTGCGCGCGCTCGTCCTATTTCCTGCAGGCGTTCCGCCGCATCGGCCTGGTGCCGGATTGCGGATCGACCTGGCTGTTGCCGCGGCTGATCGGCAAGGCGCGCTCGGTCGAACTGTCGCTGATGGGCGAACGGCTGCCGGCCGAGAAGGCGCTGGAATGGGGCCTCGTCAACCGCGTCCATGACGACGCCGCGCTGATGGAAGAGACCATGAAGCTCGCGCATGAGCTCGCCAACGGTCCGACCATCGCGCTGTCGCTGATCCGAAAACTGTACTGGGACAGCCCGGAAAACTCGTTCGAGGACCAGCTCAATCTCGAATTCAGATCGCAGCGCATCGCGGGCGCGGCGCGAAGATTTCAAGGAAGGCGTCACCGCGTTCCTCGAGAAGCGTCCGGCCAAGTTCAAGGGCAAATGATCGAGGACGAACTCGGACGCTGCGTCGCCGCCGTGGTATCCGGGCGCGACCGGCGTCACCGGCGCCGCAAAACTCTCCGGCGGCGCCAGCCAGGAGACCTGGACGTTCGATATCGTGCATCCCGAGCGGCAATGTCGGCGCGATCCTGCGCCGCGCGCCGCCGGGCTATGGCGCGTCGCCGTCGCGCGCGGCCGCGGCTCGATGCCGAGGCGATGCTGATGCAGCTCGCGCACGATGCCGGCCTGCCGTCGCCGCGGGTGATGCATGTGCTGACAGCCGCGAGGACGAGCTCGGCACCGGCTTCATCATGCAGCGGATCGAGGGCGAGACCATCGCGCGCAAGATCCTGCGCGACGAGCAGTTCGCAAGAGCGCGTCCGATCCTGGCGCGGCAGCTCGGCAGGGTCGCCGCCGGCATCCACGGATTGCCGGCGGCGAAAGCTGCCAAAGCTTGCGCGCAGATGACGGCGACCAAGGAGATCGCCGATCTCGAGCGCGAATACCGCAGTTTCGACTGGCCGCGGCCGGTGTTCGAACTGGCGCTGCGCTGGCTGCGCGACCGCGATCCCGGTCCGTCGAGCGAGGTGACGCTGGTGCATGGCGATTTCCGCCACGGCAATCTCATCATCGGCCCCGACGGCGTGCGCGCGGTGCTGGACTGGGAGCTCGCGCATTTCGGCGATCCCATGGAGGATCTGGGCTGGATCTGCGTCAACTCCTGGCGCTTTGGCGAGATCGACAAGCCGGTCGGCGGCTTTGGCTCGCGCGAGGAGTTGTTTGCCGGCTACGAAGAGGCCGGCCGCAAGGTCGATCCTGACGCGCGTGATGTTCTGGGAAGTGATGGGCACGCTGCGCTGGGGCATCATGTGCTGCGGCATGATGCAGCGGTTCCGCAACGGCCCCGATCATTCGATGGAGCGCGCGATGATCGGGCGGCGCTCGTCGGAGACGGAAATCGATTTGCTGCGGTTGCTCGGCGCCGACGAGGAGGCTGAGCATGCAGGACGAACCGACACCCACCGAACTGATCAAGGCGGTCGCGGATTTCCTGCGCAACGAGATCGCGCCCGCCATCAAGGGCCACAACGCCTTCAAGCTCCGCGTCGGCATCAACGCGCTCGACCTGGTGACGCGGCAGCTGGCGCTGGAGCAGGGCAGCGATGCCGCGGAAGCCGCGCGGCTGAAGCAGTTGCTGGGCATGGACGGCTCGCTGATCGAGCTCAATCGCGCGCTGTCGGACAAGATCGCGAAAGGCGAGGTCGACCTGCAGACGCCGGGGCTGTCGGAGCATCTCTGGCAGACCACGATGGACAAGCTCGCCGTCGATCAGCCGAATTACGCGTCGTACAAGAGGGAGCTGGGAACGTAGCGATAGCATGAGCCACGCGTCATGCTCCAGCGAGCTACTGTCGCACTCGGCTGGATCGCACGTGCGATAGCATCCATCGAGCTCGCGAAGGCGTGGATTGCCGGTGCGCTCGCACGCTGCGCCGCCGATGACGAGAGAAGCGCTCTACCGCCCCAGCCATTTCGGCGGACGCTTCTCCGCAAACGCCTTCGGCCCTCGATGTAATCCTGCGACGCCGCCATCGCCTTCACGGCCGGATACTCGCGCTGCTCGGCGATCGCCTGCTCCAGCGACACCGTCAAGCCCCGCTGGATCGCCTGCTTGGAGGCGCGGATCGACATCGGCGAGTTCTTGCAGATGGTCTCGGCCCAGCGCTCGGCCGCGGCCAGCGCTTCGCCCTGCGGCACCACCTCGTTGACGAAGCCGAGTTCGAGGCCCTCCTTGGCCGATGACGTGGCGCGCGGTGAGGATCATGCCCATGGCGCGCTTCAGCCCGATCTGGCGCGGCAGCCGGTGCACGCCGCCGGCCAGCGCGGCCAGGCCGACGCGCGGCTCGGGCAGCGCGAAGGTCGCATTCTCCGACGGCGATGATGAGGTCGCAGGCCAGCGCGATCTCGAAACCGCCGCCCATCGCGACGCCGTTGACGGCGGCGATGATCGGCTTGTCGCAGTCGAAGCGCGAGGTGAGGCCGGCAAAGCCGCCCTTGTCCCAGCCGCGCTTGCCGCCCGCCGCCTGCCATTTCAGATCGTTGCCGGCGCAGAACGCCTTGTCGCCGGCGCCGGTGACGATCGCGACCCATTGCTCGGGATCGGCGGAGAAATCGTCGAACACCTTGTTGAGCTCGAAATGCGCGTCGATATGCAGCGCGTTGTACACTTCCGGGCGCGACAGCGTGATGATCGTGATCGGGCCCTTGCGCGTCACCTTGGAGAATTTCAGGTCCATGTTTGCTCCCGCTTGATTTTCTGTGGCGAAGAATATTGGCCGCGATATAGCGCGCGCCGCCGTCCGGATACCATCCAATTACGCAAGCGCGCCTGCGCGTGCCAAGCGCTATTCGCGCTTGCTTGACTTGGGCGGCGTCTTCTCACCTTAATCGATCCGGCGCAGCGAGCGCTGCGCGTAGCGCCTAAACGCAAATCGACAACAAACGACATTTCCGGGAGAGACCGCCTTGGATTTCAACCTGCCGGCCGACCTCGTCAGCCTATCTCGACGAACTCGACCGCTTCATCGAGCGCGAGATCAAGCCGCTGGAAGAGGCCGACGACAACATCCGCTTCTTCGACCACCGCCGCGAATGGGCGCGCACCGATTTCGACAATGGCGGGCTGCCGCGGCACGAATGGGAAGCGCTGCTGCGCAAGGCCAAGAATCTCGCCGACGACGCCGGCCATCTGCGCTTCGCGATCCCGAAGCGCTACGGCGGCAAGGACGGCTCCAACCTCTGGATGGCCGTGATCCGCGAGCATTTCGCCTCCAAGGGTCTCGGCCTGCACAACGACCTGCAGAACGAGCATTCGATCGTCGGCAATCTGCCGATCGTGACCATGCTCGACCGCTACGGCACGCGACGAGCAGAAGGCGATGATCGACGGCTCGCATCACCGGCAAATACCGCATCACCTTCGGCCTGACCGAGCCCGAGCACGGCTCGGACGCGACGCCATATGGAAACCCGCGCGGTGCCGGCGACCCGCGACGGCGTCAAGGGCTGGCTCATCAACGGCGAGAAGATGTGGACCACCGGCATGCATGTCGCCACCCATTGCGCGCTGTTCGCCCGCACCTGCGGGCAATGACGGCGACGCCGCGCGGCATCACCTGCTTTCTGGTGCCGGCCAAGAACGCCGGGCGTGAAGGTCGAGGAGTATATGTGGACCTTCAACATGCCGACCGATCATCCGCGCGTCAGCTTCACCGACGTGTTCGTGCCCGACGATGCGCTGTTCGGCGAGATCGGCCGCGGCCTGTCGCTGGCGCAGTGCTTCGTGCACGAGAACCGGATCCGGCAGGCGGCGAGTTCGCTCGGCGCTGCGGTCTATTGCATCAACGAGAGCGTCAAATACGCGCGCGAGCGCAAACCGTTCGGCAAGGCGCTGGCCGAGAACCAGGCGATCCAGTGGCCGCTGGTCGAGCTCGCGACGCAGGCCGAGATGCTGCGGCTGCTGATCCGCAAGACCGCATGGGAAATGGACCAGCTGACGCAGGCGCAGGTCGAGCACACGCTCTCCGACAAGGTCTCGATGTGCAACTTCTGGGCGAACCGGCTGTGCTGCGAGGCCGCCGACCGCGCCATGCAGGTGCATGGCGGCATCGGCTATTCGCGCCACAAGCCGTTCGAGCACATCTACCGCCACCACCGCCGCTACCGCATCACCGAAGGCAGCGAGGAAATCCAGAAGCGCAAGGTCGCGGGGTTTCCTGTTCGGCTATATGGGGGCGGGAAGCGCTAGGGCATGGACGATACCCGCTGCGCATGGAACCGGGCTTGGACAGCTGTCAGCTGCGCGAGCATAGGTGGCCTGCTGACATCGGTATCGCCTGACCGGCAAGCCGCATGGTCGTGCAACGCCTGTCACGCTTGCACGCTGGTGCCAGCGCGCGAGACCGGCACGCGCGCACGCGCCTTCAACGCGCGTGCTACGAGGTTCGAGCCAGGTGTCGAGCATCTCAAGCCGCCGAGCCCGATCATCGTCGACACGCCCTCGGCCAGCGGCAAGGACCTCAGCATATCGCTGCGCTGCCCGCTCTGCGAGGTCTGCGATCTGGAGCAACTATGCCGGCGTCGGGCCCGGCCGATGCGCTTCGTGCAGCGTCGGCACCATTGGACGACCCGACGCCAGTGTCCGCCGGATGACCTCACATCTTCACGTCGACCAAGTAGCCCTGGGTGACGTACGTGCCGCCGGGCGCGATCGGGCGTTCGCCAGGCGATGGTGACGTCAGCGACGTCTGGCCGCGCTGACCGCGGCATAGACCAGGACGATCGCCGTCAGCGTCATAGATTACATGCGCCTTGGCGCCCGCAGACCCCGGTCGAGAAGCGCGCGCCCATCCGGCGCTGCATTCGTGACCAGCCTCATCGGCGGGCCAGCATCGGATCCGGTCGTCTCCGCCGCCAGCTTGCGCCGCAGTCCGCGGTGACGCCTGCCATCACCATCGCTCTCCGGAAGTCCAGGAGAAGACGGCGGAAGGCCGTTTGGCGTTCGCATCCGGGTCAACGCCCGGCGACGGACCGGCTTCATTTGAGTGACAAAGCCGCGGCGCATGGCTCGACAGCACCGGTAATCGTCGCGCAGGACCGCCCGCGCCGGAAGCAGGCCGTAACCGAGCAAGCGCCGATAAACTGGACTAACTTCCGTCGTCGGCTGGCGCACGCGAATGGATCACCGATGCCATCCTGACGCTTCGAACCGGTGCCAAGGAACATGCTTCAGAAGGGTGTGGAATACGCTATTGTGGTGCTGCATGGCTTTGCTTCTCTCGTCGTCGAAACCGTCGCCAAACGCTTGGTCCGCAGAATCAATGCCATGCTGCCCATACTGGAAGGTAAACCGGACGGCCGTGACGCAATAAGCCATCCGTCTTTGCGCAGACAAGAAAGTAGACGTGGATCCTGCGGGACAAGCCCGGTGATGACGTGGAAGAGCGGGTTGCCGTCGCTCTCAATTCACCTGCCGGTCCTTCCCCGCCCAAGACGGATCGCGCAGATGCCGGCGCAAAGATCTTGCCCGACGGATTGCGCGGCAGCGCCTCCGAGGAAGTCGCACCGATTTCGGCGTCTTGAAGCCGGCGATCCGCTCGCGGGTGAAGTTGATGATGTCGGACGGCGTCGCCTTCTTGCCTGCGCTTCATCACCACGATCGCCTTGACCGCTTCGCCCCATTTGTCGTCAGGGCACGCCGATCACGGCGGCCTCGGCGACGTGCGGGGTGATCGCAGATCGCGCTTCGACCTCGGCCGGGATAGATGTTCTCGCCGCCGGAGATGATCATGTCCTTGATGCGGTCGTGGATATAGAGATAGCCGTCCGCGTCCATGTAGCCGGCATCGCCGGTGCGCAGCCAGCCGTCGCCACCGAGCGTCCTGGCGGTCGCCTCCGGCAGGTTCCAGTAGCCGACCATGTTGGAGCCGGAGCGGGTCGCGATTTCGCCGACTTCGCCCGGCGGCAATGGCTTGCCGTCAGGCATCGAGGATCGCAAGTTCGACGCCGGCCAGCGCCTTGCCGGCCGAGCGCATGCGCTCCGAGCCCCTCGACATGGTCTTCCGGGCGGCAGCGCCACGATGGTGCCTGTAGTCTCGGTCATGCCGTACAGCTGCACGAAGCCGCATTTGAACACCTGATGCATTCCTTCAACAGGGCCGCGGGAATCGGCGAGGGCGCCGTAAAGCATGTATTTCCAGCCGCGAGAAATCCACCTCCGCGCGCGCGGCTGCCGCACCACGAACTGCATCGCGGCCGGCACCATGAACAATTTTGTGATGCCGGACTGCTCGAAGAAATCCAGCACTTCTGGTCGGATCGAAATTCCGCGCGATCACGCCCCTGGCGCCGTGATAGGAGCCCATCACGCCCCAGCCGGAACCGCCGATGTGGAAGATCGGCATCGCCACCAGCGACACGTCCTCGCGTCGACCATCGGTTCCATTCCGGCTGCTCGGCCTCGTTGCCGGTCTGAACCAGGTTGACGGAAGATTGGCGTGGCGACAGCATCGCGCCCTTCGGCTTGCCTGTGGTGCCCCGGGCGTATAGAGCTGGATCGCGATGTCGCTCGGGCTGATCCGGCACCTTGGGATCGTCACCGCTCTGCAGCGTCGCGCCACGCCGTAAAATCCCTGCCAGTCCGGCGCGCCGCCTTCGGTCGTGATGACGGTGCGGACGCTCGGCAGCTGCGGCTGATGTTGCGGACCTGTGTGATGAATTCCGGGCCGACCGAACAGCACCGGCGCCCGCGTGTCGGCGACGATGAATGCGACTTCCGGTCCGGCCAGCCGCCAGTTCACCGGCGCCATCACCACACAGCCTTCATCGCGCCGATCAGCAGCTCGAAATAGATGTCGCTGTTCTTGCCGAGATAGGCGATGCGCTGGCACCGGCTGACGCTAACCTGAGCGCGATCAGCGCGTTCGGCGACCAGGTGGTCCTGATATGCTCGAACTGCGACGAAGACGTCTGGCTGGCCCTCGAATTCGTAGGCGATGGCGTCGCCGCGGACGCGCGTCACGCGCGCACTCACCGTCGGCGAGGTTGGCCGGTTCAGCGAGTGTCGGACATGTTTCTCCCGGAAACTTCGTTCTTGTTGCCGGCAAGTGCTGGCGGCGTTGGGCGCCAAAGAGACAATAAAGGACTGCATTCCGGCGGTCAGTACCGGGTTCCGTGCCCATCCATAGCAATACGTAACTGA
>ERZ1370068.8088-contig-6969_pt1 | contig 20584 bp, 29 predicted proteins | sample MGYA00561227_ERZ1370068 | MGnify/ENA primary metagenome ERZ1370068 (study PRJEB38410, sample SAMEA6850437) | metagenome | study: Metagenomic assessment of the ecological functions of the soil: analysis of the soil microbiota associated with the... | reverse complement strand
TTATTTACTTCGTTCAGTTACGGTATTGCTATCTGGACAGGCATGGTGGCGGCATCGATCGAAGCGACGATGGGGTAACGCAAGCGACGCCCTGACGCGGCCGCGGCGCCAGGCGCAGCATGTTCGGCCCGGTGTGCGCGGACCGTGGCCCGGCGAGATCGTGGCCCGGGGTTGGGTGAGGGCGACAACCCCGACACGTGCCGGTGTTCGTGCTCACGCATCACACGCGGCGTTCGATCACGATGGCCGGGGGCACGGTCTTTCACTTCGTGACCGACGGCATGGCACGCCGCGCTCGAGCGAGCGCGGCAAGCCGCCGGTGGGCGCGACGTGCGGCTCGGCGGCGGCGTGGCGACGATCGGGCGGTACCTGCAGCCCGCGGTTGGTCGACGAGATGCGCCAGCCATCTCGCCAGTCGTGCTCAGGCCGCGGTGAGGCGCTGCTCCCCGGCGCATCGATCTGCTGCAGTCGGGTTTCAGGTCACGGAGCACGTGGCGACGCCGGCGCCACGCACGTGGTAGTGACCCGGCGCGCACGCCTGAGGTTCGACGCTCAAGCGGCGTCGTGGAAGATGATGCCCAGCGTGTAGCGGTGCCCGAGCGCACGCGGCTGCACGCCGTGCCGCATGGTTCACGCGGTAGACGCCGCGCGTGCCCTGCACCGGCCGCTGGTGCACCGCGATCACCGCCGCGTCGCCCTGGCGCGAGCGGCAGCACCATCGGCGCGCGACTGCATGCGCGGGCGCTGCTCGGTCAGCACGAACTCGCCGCCGGTCGAAGTCGCGCCCGGGCTGCGACAGCAGCATCGCCACCTGCAGCGGGAAGACATGCTCGCCGTAGAGATCCTGGTGCAGGCAGTTGTAGTCGCCCGCGCTCGTATTGCAGCAGCAGCGGCGTCGGCTGCGTCTGGCCGGCGTCGTGGCAGCGGGCGAGGAAGCCGTCGTGCCGAGTCGGGGAAGCGCACGGCGAGGCCCATCGCCTCGTGCCAGCGATTGGCGATCGGCGCGAGCGGCTGGGTAGAGCGCCGCGCGCAACGTCGGCGATCAGCGGCGGCAACGGATAGCGCAAATAGCGGTACTCGCCGTGGCCGAAGCCGTGGCGCGACATCACGACGCGGCTCCTGAAGAGATTCGTCGCGCGTGTACATCGAGGCCAGGCCTGGCACTGCTCCGGCGTCGAGCAAGCCGGGCGATCGTCGCCGGCACCCTGCGCGTCGAGCTCACGGCCCACGCGCCGCCAATTCGATGCGGCGCGACGCGTGTGGCTCATCGGCGACCGGCGCGTCCACATCAACAGCCGGTGCATCGTCCATGCCTGCAGCGTACACGTGCCCCTACCGATGCTGCTCGCCGCAATCGGACCTGCATTTCATCGCATCGCGGTCGGTGCAACGGCCGCGATCGGACAAACGCCGTGTTGCCGGTGGCGTCTGGCACAGCGTCGTGCAGGGTCAGGCGCGGTCGCACTTCAGCCCACGCCGCGCGTGTCGGCCAGCGCGCGCTCGGCGCGCTCGAGCATCGCATCGATCTCTGGCCTCGTTGATTGATCAGCGGCGGCGAGAACGCGATCACGTCGCCAGCCAGCACGCGGACGATCAGTCCGTGCGCCTGCGCGCGGCGCACGAAGCAGGCGCCGACGCCGCGCTTCGGGTCGAAGGGCTTGCGCTGCGGCGGGATCCTCGGCGAGCTCGATCGCACCGATCAGGCCGAGGCCGCGCACGTGGCCGACGATCGGCGTGGCCGGCGAACGCGACGCAGGCCCTGCTTGCAGGCGCGGCGCGACGCGCTGCACGTGGCCGATGACGTCGTCGCTCTTCGTAGATGCTGCAGCGTCTCCAGCGCCACCGCGCAGGCCAGCGGATGGCCGCTGTACGGTGTAGCCGTGGCCGAAGGTGCCGACCTCGGCGCTGGCGTCGGCGACCGCCTGGTAGATCGCGTCGCTGACGTACAGCGCCGACATCGGCACGTAGGCCGAGGTCAGCATCTTGGCGACCGTGATCATGTCGGGCTTCAGGCCGAACACGTGCGAGCCGAACGGCTGGCCGAGGCGGCCGAAGCCGGTGATGACCTCGTCGGCGATGAACAGGATGTCGTGCCGCTTCAGGATCGCCTGCACCCGCTCGAAGTAGCCCGCCGGCGGGATGACCACGCCGCCGGCGCCCTGCACCGGTTCGGCGATGAAGGCGGCGATGGTGTCGGCGCCCTCGCGCTGGATCAGTCTCTTCGAGCTCGCGCGCCAGGCGCTCGACGAACGCGCCGCTCGCTCTCGCCGGGCAGGCCGTCGGCGGTAGAGGTGCGGGCGCGCCGACGCGCACGCACGCCGGGCAGCGGCAGGTCGAAGTGCCGGTGCATCATCGGCCATGCCCCGACAGCGACGCGGCCGCCACGGTGACGCCGTGGTAGCCCACGGCCGGGCGATGATCTTCTTCTTCGTCGGCCGGCCGCGCGCGTTGTTGTAGTAGCGCACGAGCTTGAACGCGGTGTCGTTGGCTTCCGAGCCCGAGTTGGCGAACAGCACCCGTGCCCGTCGGGCACCGGCGCCCAGCGCATCAGCGCCGGCAGCGAGCTCGGTCACCGGCCCCGGCACCTTGCCCGAGAACGCGTGGTAGTACGGCAGCACCTGCATCTGCCGCTCGGCCGCGGCGGCCAGCCGCGCCTCGCTGAGAGCCCGAGCGACGCGCACCACAGGCCGGCCATGCCTTCGATGATAGCGCTTGCCGTGCTCGTCGAAGACGTGCACGCCTTCGCCGCGCACGATCACCGAGCGGGCCTTCGCGCTCGAGCTGGCGCAGCTGCGTGTACGGATGCAGGTGGTGCGCGATGTCGCGCCGCGCGGCAGGCGTGAGGGTCGGTCGTCATGCGAGACTTGTCGAGGTCGAGCTTGCATTATCCGGGTTGGCCCGCGCGCCACAATGGCGGCCTTTCGTCCGTGCGGCGCGAAGCCAGATGACAGCTGAAACCGGGCTGAGCTCAAGTCGCCGGCCCGGCAGGCTGCGCGCGTGCTGGTGATGTCGACGCTGGCGCTGCTTGCCGGATCGATAGCGCCGAGTCGCGCCGTCGCATGACGGCGGCCGGCCGACCACGCCGATCAAGCTGATCGTGCCGTTCACACCGGGCACCGGCATCGACCTGATCGCGCGGCGCAGGTCGGCCCCAAGCTGGCCGAGCGGCTGGGTCGGCCGGTGATAATCGACAACCGGGCCGGCGCCTCCGGCAACCTCGGCACCGAGGCGGTGGTGCGCGCGCGCACCCGACGGCACGACGCTGCTGGTGACCGTGAACACGCTGGTGATGAACCGCGCGCTGTACCCAGACCTGACCGTTCGATCCGGTGCGTGACCTCGATCCGGTGAGCACTCACGAGTTGGGGCCAGCTGCTGCTGGTGGCCAGCCCGAAGTCCGGCATCGCCAGCGCGAGCGATCTGATCGCGCGCGCCAAGGCGCGAGCCGGGTGCGCTGAACTACGGGTCACCCGGCAACGGCACGCCGCACCGCTGGCGATGGAGCTGGTGAAGAATCAGGCCGGCGTGTTCATCACCCACATCCCCTATCGCGGCACCGGCCCCGCGGTGACCGACCTTCTCGGCGGCCAGATCGACGTGATGTTCCTGCCGATCCACGTGGCGCTGCAGCACGTGAAGGCCGGCAACCTGCCAGCGCGCTGGCGATCAGCGGCGACAAGCCGCACCGCGCTGCTGCCCGACGTGCCGCACGCTGCGTAGCCTGCAACCTTGGGAACCTCGACGTCGACATGTGGTACGGCGTGCTGGCGCCCAAGGGCACGCCCAAGCCGCTGGTCGAGCGCCTGAACAGCGAGTTGAAGTCGATCCTCGAGCTCGCCCGAGGTGCGCCAGCGCGTTCGAGACGCAGGGCATGACGCCCGCGCACAGCGGCGCGCAGGAGTTCGGCGCGCTGATCGAGCGCGACGCCGCTCGCTGGGCCGACGTGATCAAGGCGCAGAAGATCTCGGCAGATTGACCGCGATGAGCGCGCCTGGACATCGTCGATCGTCGGCGCGGGTCTCGTGCGGCCTGGCCGCCGCGGCACCACTCTGCTGCGGCAGAGGGCACCGCGTTCGCATCGCTGAACAGGCGTCGTGCGCTGAGCGAAGTCGGCGCTGGCATCCAGATGAGTGCCAGCGCGATGAAGGTGCTCGATCGCCTCGGGTCTGCGCGCCACCTCGGAGCCGCACGCCGGTGCGGCCCAAGGCGTTCGAGTTCCAGCGGTTCAACGACGGCGAGCTGTTGCACGATTGCCGCTCGGCGAGCCGCACGAGCAGCGCCACGGTGCGCCCTACTTTCAGTTGCACCGCCACGATCTGCACGATGCGCTGCGCGCGACGGTGCAAGCGCTCGATGCGCAGGCACTGGTGCTCGACGCGCGTCGCGATCGCCTTGCGAGAGCGTCCGAGCGCGGTGACGCCGTGTCGTTCGAACGCGGCGATCCCTGGCGCGCCGACCTCGTGGTCGGCGCCGACGGCATCAAGTCGATCGGTGCGCCGGCACACCGTCGGCCTCGACGACCACGGTGTTCACCGGTCAGGTGGCGTGGCGCTGCACGGTGCCGATCGGGCGCGTCGCGCCCTCTGCTTGCGGACTGACCTCGTGTCGACCGTCTGGTGCGGGCCGCGCAACCACGCGGTCACCTACTACCTGCGCGGCGGTCCAGTTGCTGCAATTTCGTCGGCTGGCGTCGAGCGCGAGGCCCGACGAGGAGTCTTGGACCACGCGCGCCGCCCGTGGCACGGAAGCTCGACGACGACTACGCCGGCTGGCACCCGATGGTGCGCGCGGTGATCGACGCGGTCGACCAGCGACCAGTGCTTTCGCTGGGCGCTGAACCGCCGCACGCCAGTCGAGCGCTGGAGCAGCGCGCGCACCGTTGCTCGGCGACGCGGTGCATGCGACGCTGCCCTACGTGGCGCAGGGTGCGGCGATGGCAATCGAAGACGCCGCGGTGTCTGTCGCGTGCGTTCGAGCTCGACGTGCCCGCTGGACGAGACAGCTGGCAACCTCTACCGCGCATCGCGGTCCGCGCACCGCACGGTGATCCGCGAGTCCGACGAGATGGGCGAGCTCTACCGCATCGCCGACGCGGCCACGATGCGCCAGAGCTTTCGCTCGACCGCGACATCGCGCGCTCGCGCAACAGAGATGGCTCTATCCGGCTACGACCCGTGGTCGGTGCCGTTGACCTGAGTCGGCAGCCGCGGGCTGCGCGGCGAGACCACCAGTCGGATGAACGGCTTGTCGTCGTCGACGATTTGCTGGGTGGCGTCGAGCTCCGCTGACCAGCGCTGCGCGATCTCGCGCTCGGGCTCACGCTCGGCGTCGTCCAGCAGGATCACGCAGCCCGGCGCGAGATGCTCGCGCATGATGGGTGCCCAGACCGTAGCGGCCACCGGGCGTGTCGGCGGGCGGCCCATCGCACACCACCAGCGGAAAGTTGCGCGGCCAGCGCGACAGCGGCGGGTCGTACCAGCTGTAGCGCCGCGGCTCTTCAGCGGCGCGGTGTGCATGTTCACGCTGTGCGAAGGCGGTGCCGTTCGGCGCGGCGACCGACTCGCGTGCTCCACTCGGGCAGGTGCTCCAGCGCCCAGTGTTGTTGCCGCGTTGCTGGGACCGCGCCCAACAGCAAGGTCGACAGGCCGCTGCCGCACTCAGGGTCGGCCCGGTCGATGCCAGAGCGCCGGCGATGCAGGCGCGCAGATATCCCTTCCTGTGCGATCCGGCCCGAGGTTGCCCCACGCCGAGATCAAGCTCGCCCAGCATCGGGCTGGCTGGGGCCGTTGCAGCGCTGGGGTTGGCGCGATGGCGCTCTCAGCGCAACATCACGCCACGATCCATCGTAGGCTCGCCACGCAACCACTGGCGCGTCTGTTTCGGCAGCACGAAGTGGGTAACGTTCAAGACCGCTTCGTTTCATTGCTCACACCAGTGCCTTCATGTCCGACACCGCACAAGGTTGCCACGCCAACTGTGACAGTATCAGGACAGGACCGCCAAGTGGGGACTGTCACATTTGTTGTGGTCGATGCGCCTGCAAGGGCTGTTCTCAGCGCACGCAGCAGGCCATAACCTGCTCTGCGCTTTCAATAGCGCCCCGTGATGCCGGCCATGCGCAGGAACCAGTTGGCACACCAAGGCGACGAAGCCGCGCGCAGCACCGCAGCCGCCAGCCGACGCCGCAGGGTGGAGTCGGTGACGCCTGCAGCGACGCCGCGACGGCAATGTCGAAGCGCCTCGACGATCTCAGTGCGTGAACGCTCTCGTCGCGCACGATCGACGTTGGCCTCGAGGTTGAGCAGCAGCGACAGCGGATCGATGTTCGAGCTGCCGACGGTAGCCCACTGTCGATCGCTCAGCTGCCAACCTCGGCGTGCAGGAACGCCGGCGTGTATTCCGAAGATACGGATCGCCGTGGCCGCGCAGCTCGTCGTACAGCACCTGCGCCGCCAGCGCGGCGAAGCGGTAGATCGATCTTGCCTTGCAGCAAGCAAGGCGCACGCGCAGACACCTGCGCTGGGCGGCGGGATCAAGGCGCGTCGGAAGCAGCCGTCCCGGATAGAAGTACGGGGTCACCAGGTCGACGCGTTCGCGCGCGCGCAACACCGCCTCGATGTAGCAGCGCGCTCGATCGAACGCGCGGCGGCGCCAGTTGTCGCGCACGAGGAAGGCCACGCTGACCGGTGCCGCTGCGCGCAGTCGTGGCCGCTGCGCCGCGGCGCCACCAGGCGCAGGCGTTGCAAGACGCCGGCGTGCGCGCGCCAGCGGTTGCGGCGCTGCGAGCCAGCGCCATCACCTCCTCGCGCCAATCGGCGCCCAGCGCGCGCGCGGCTCCACACCGCGCGCACGGCCTGCGTCGACGCTGGCGGCCACCGGACCGCGCAACTCGACCGCAAAGTCCAGGCGCGGCGATATCGCGACAGGCCGTGACGCAGGTCGAGGCGGTCGTCGATGATGTTGATGCCGCCGACGAACGCCACCTCGCGGTCCACCGCGCACAGCTTCTGGTGCAGACGGCGCAACTGGCCGGGCTGCAGCAAGCTCCACCAGCGATCGACCGGGCGGAACACAGCAAGCTCGACGTTCAGGCTGCGGCATCATTCAGCGCAAGCGCCCGAGCGTGGCGCTTGGAGCCGAAGCCGTCGACGCACCACGCACACGCGCACGCCGCGCCGCGCGCCGGCTCAGCCAGGCGCCGCGCGCCATCTGACGTCGCCGCATCGTCGTCGTGGAAGATGTAGGTCGACAGCCAGACCTCGTGACGCGCGACAGCGATCGCCTCGCGCATCGGCCGGGAAGAGCTCATCGCCGCCCTGCAGCAGCAGCGCACGCGGTTGCCGCGCCGAGAATTGCCGGCGCGCCACGACGCGACCACTCGGTCGTCGGTCAGCCGAGTCGTCGTTGCGGCGGGTGGGACGTCGCCGTTCATGTGCTCAGTCGAGCTCGAGTTCGACCACCGGTGGCGCAGGTGGTCTGACATGCGTGCCCGCGCCACGCCGCGCGGCGGCATCGACGACAGGCAACGAAAGCCGCGCATGTAGACGCGGTCGAGGGCGAACACCGGCACCCGCGACGGGAACGTGGGCCGCACGCCGCCGCCGTGCAGCGTGGCGCGCTGCAGCCCGATGCTCGCGCATCGGGGCGATCGAGGCGCTCGCTCCAGTCGTTGAAGTCGCCGGCCACCAGCAACGGTGCCCCGCGCGGCACGAACTGGGCCGACGAAGCGCGCCAGATACTGCACCTGCTGCGGTCGGCCACCGTGCGTGAGCCCGAGATGCGCGACCACTGCATGCACGGTGTGGCCTTGCCACCACCAGGCACGTGCAGCAGGCCACGCTGCTCGAAGCGGTGTGCGCGGACATCGTGGTGGTCGACGTCGCCGATCGGCCAGCGCGACAGCAGCGCATTGCCGTGCTCGCCGTGGCGCGTGATCGCGCTCGTGCGGTAGGCCACGTCGTAGCCCTCGGGTGCCAGATACTCGGCCTGCGACCCTGCTCGGGCCAGCCGAACCAGGTGCGGTCGAAGCGGCCGCGACTCGCGGCGGTGGGAACAGCGCGCACCTCCTGCAGGAACACCAGGTCGGCGTCGAGCGCCTCGACGCCGAGCCCGAGGTTGTGGATCTCCAGCCGCTTGCGCGGACCGAGGCCACGCACCCTTGTGGATGTTGTAGGTGGCCACGCGCAGCCGCGTGCCATCGCGCGTCGGCAGCGACCGAAGCGCGAACCGGTGACAGTCAAGCGCCCGGGTCGAGTGGTCGGGCGTTCATCGCGCAGTACCCGTCGCGACCGTCAGACGCGCGCAAATGCAGGATCGCCTCGGCGTTGCTGGGCGAGAAGCAGCGGTCGGCCGCCTCGCGCTACGGCAGCCACTGATGGCGCAGGTGCTCGCGCGGCGTCGAGCGCCACGCGACGTCCCGCCGGCACGGTGAGGCCGAACACGTGCTCGGTGTTGTGCGATCACGCCCGGGCGCGTAACGGTGGCGCCAGACCGGGTAGATCTCGTAGACGTTGGCGCAAGCTGCCAGTCGCGCAATGCCGCATGGCGGCACCGCCGGGCGGCCGATCACGATGCCGGTCTCTTCGGCCACCTCCGCGAACGCAGGTGTCAGCGAGCGGCTCGTCGACGCTGATCCCTTCGAGCCGGTGACGCTCTGCCAGTACCCGGGCTTGTCAGCACGCTCGATCAGCAGCACGTCGCAGCGCCGGCGTGTGGATCACGACCAGCACCGACTCGGGGATCTTGTGGCGCCGCCTGTCACGCCTGCCACCGACCGGCCGATGCGCAAGCCGTACGCCCGCTGCCGCGTGTCACGCCGCAGGCTGCGACGTTGCGCAGCCGGATGTGCAGCTCGCGCAGCTGCTTCTCGTCGACCGTGCTCGGCGCGCCGGTGAGCAGGTCACTGCGCGCGCTGCGTCTTCGGGAACGCGATCACGTCGCGGATCGACTCGGCCTCGGTCATCATCATGACGATGCGGTCGAGGCCGAACGCGATGCCGCCGTGCGGCGGCGCGCCGTACTGCAGCGCGTCGAGCAGGAAGCCGAACTTGGCCTTGCGCCTCCTCGGGCGCCGATCTTCAGCGCGCGGAACACCTTGCTCTGCACCTCCTCGCGGTGGATGCGCACCGAGCCGCCGCCGAGCTCCCAGCCGTTGAGCACCATGTCGTAGGCCTTGGCGATGCAGCGCGCCGGGGTCGGTGTCCATCAGGTCCTCGTGGCCGTCCTTCGGCGCGGTGAACGGGTGGTGCACCGCGTTCCAGCGCTGCGCCTCGCTCGTCGTACTCGAACATCGGGAAGTCGACCACCCACAGCGGCGCCCACTTGTCCTCGAACAGGCTGTGCGTGCGTGCCGAACTCGCTGTGGCCGATCTTGACGCGCAGCGCGCCGAGCGCGTCGTTGACGACCTTGGCCTTGTCGGCGCCGAAGAACAGCAGGTCGCCGTTGCGCGCGCCGGTGCGCGCGATGATCTCGGCGATCGCGGCGTCGTTGCAGGTTCTTGACGATCGGCGACTGCAGGCCCTCGCGGCCCTTGGCGACGTCGTTGACCTTGACCCAGGCCAGGCCCTTGGCGCCGTAGATCTTGACGAACTCGGTGTAGCCGTCGATCTCGCCGCGGCTCATCTCGCCGCCGCCCGGGCACGCGCAGCGCCGACGACGCGGCCGCCCTGCGGCCGTCGCGCGGCGCCGGAGAACACCTTGAAGTCGACCGTCGCGCATCACGTCGGTGAGCTCGGTGAACTCCAGCTTGACGCGCAGGTCGGGCTTGTCGGAGCCGAAGCGGCGCATCGCCTCCGCGTACGGTCATCACCGGGAAAACCGGCAGCTCGACGCTGATCGCGTTGCGGAACACGCGTGCGGATCATGCCCTCGAACATGCCGCGGATCTCTTCCTCGTTGAGGAACGAGGTCTCGATGTCGATCTGCGTGAACTCGGGCTGGCGGTCGGCGCGCAGGTCCTCGTCGCGGAAGCACTTGGCGATCTGGTAGTAGCGGTCGAAGCCGGCGACCATCAGCAGCTGCTTGAACAGCTGCGGCGACTGCGGCAGCGCGAAGAACATGCCGTCGTGGACGCGGCTGGGCACCAGGTAGTCGCGCGCGCCTTCCGGCGTGCTCTTGGTCAGCATCGGCGTCTCGATGTCGATGAAGCCGTTGCTGTCGAGGAACTTGCGCACCTCCATCGCGCACGCGGTAGCGCAGCATCATGTTCTTCTGCATCGTCGGGCGGCGCAGGTCGAGCACGCGATGCGTCAGGCGCGTCGTCTCCGACAGGTTCTCGTCGTCGAGCTGGAACGGCGGCGTCACGCTCGGGTTCGAGCACCTCGAGCTCGTGGCACAGCACCTCGATCTTGCCGCTGGTGAGGTTGGCTGTTCTCGGTGCCGGCCGGGCGCGGCCGCACCTTGCCCGACGACCTTCAGGCAGAACTCGTTGCGCACGTCCTCGGCGGTCTTGAACATCTCGGCGCGGTCGGGGTCGCAGACGATCTGCACCAGGCCTTCGCGGTCGCGCAGGTCGATGAAGATCACGCCGCCGTGGTCGCGCGCGCCGGTGGGCCCAACCCATCAGCGTGACGGTCTGGCCCATCAGCGCTTCGCTGACGAGGCCGCAATAGGTGGTTCGCGTCATGCTCGCACTCCTGAGCTTCTTGTCCGGTATCGGCTCGGCGCCGGCGGCGCGCGCATGCTCGGTGTGTTGGCGCTTGACGGATGCCGGCAGCGTGACGTGCCTGAGGCCGGTCGCCGCGCGGCGCGCGGCGCGTTCAGTTTCGCGCGGTGCCGCCGGCAGCGCGGTCGGCGCCGCGGCGGCGGCGCACCACGCCCATCGAGATGACGTACTTCAGCGCCTCGTCGACGCTCATCGCCAGCGGCGATGACGTCGGCGCGCGGCATCATCAGGAAGAAGCCCGAGGTCGGGTTCGGGCGTGGTCGGCACGTACAGCGCTGACGTGGTCGCCGCGCAGGTGGCTGCGCCACCTCGCCGCCGGCGCTGCCGGTGACGAAGGCGATCGTCCACGAGCCGGCGCGCGGGTACTGCACCAGCACGGCCTCGCGGAAGGCGTTGCCGCTGCTCGAGAACAGCGTGTCGGAGACCTGCTTGACCGAGCTGTAGATCGACTTTGACGATCGGGATCTTGTGCAAGCAGCCGGTTCCACTGGCGCAGCGCACCACTGGCCGAACATGTTGGCCACGAACACGCCGGTCAGCCACAGGCACGACCAGCAGCACCATCACGCCGAGACCCGGCACGCCGCGCAGGGTCTCAGCAGCGCTCGCGCATGCGCCTCGGGCAGCACCGCCTGCGTCACAGCTGAGCATCCACGAGAACATGCCGTCCATCAGGCCGAGCACCCACAGCAGCACCCAGATCGTGACTGGCCAGCGGCATCCACGACCAGCAGGCCGGTGATCAGCGTGCTTTCTCACGCGAGCGATTCCGATGCGCGGCACGCGCTCAGGCCGGCGCGCCGGCAGCCGGTCGCCGCCGACGCGCTGCGAGTCGCGTCGAGTCGCTCGGCAGCGCGTGCGTCGACTCGCCGGATTTGGCCGCTGCTGTCGCTTTGGGCGACCTCGGTCTTGGCGCCGTCCGTCTTGGCACCGTCGGTCTTGCATCGCCGGTCTTCGCGCCGTCGTCTTCGCATCGTCGGTCTTGGCGCCGTCACCCGTGTCGGGCTTCTTGGCGCCGTTGCCCTTGAAGTCGGTGGCGTACCAGCCCAGAGCCCTTGAGCTGAAAGCCCGGCCGCGGTGACCTGCTTGGCGAACGCCGCCGCGCCGCACGACGGGCACACGCCGGCAGCGGGTCAGAGCTTCTGCAGCACGTCTTTGGCGTGGCCGCACGACGCGCACCGATAGGCGTAGATCAGCGCGATGGCCAGGCCTCGATGCAAAGCTGGAAATTATAGCGGCGGCACCCCAGTACAGCCGGCTCGCGGCAGGGGTGGCGACCGCCCGCCTGGGCGCCACTGCCGGCGGCCCGCTCAGCCGTGGCACGCCGACGATGTGGTGGTGCGTGCCGTGCCGGTTGCGCAGCGCCTGCGGCCCGAGCGAGCCGACCACCATGCCGACCACGGCCATCAGCGAAGCCGGCCAGTTGGGCGCGGGAACGTGCTCCTTCGGCCGGCGTTGTACAGGAACAGTCAACCAGGTCAGCGATGCCGAGCACGATCGAGAAGATCGCGCCCTGCGTGCGTGGCGCGCTTCCAGTACAGGCCCGGCTGCCAACGGCACGAATCGCGCCGACCAGCGTGACCTGGTAGGCGCCCGAGACCATGCTCGTAGATCGGCGTGCCCTGCAGTGCGATCGCGTACGCGCAGCACGCAGCACGCTGAACACCAGCACCGCGATGCGCATCGTGAACAGGTCCTTCTTGTCGCTCTCGCGCGGGAAGAACTGGCGCCAGATGTTCTCGACGAACGTCACCGACGGCGCCAGCAGCGTCGCCGAGGCGGTCGACTTGAGCGCCGACAGCAGCGCGCCGAAGAACAGCACCTGCATCACGAACGGCATCTTGCTCGAGCACCAGCGTCGGCAGCACCTTCTGCGGATCTTCCTTGATCAGCGTCGCCGCCTGCTCCGGCATGATGATCAGCGCGCTGGTGACGAGGAACATCGGCACGAACGCGAACAGGATGTAGCAGGCGCCGCCGATCACCGGGCCGCGCGTGGCCGCCTTGACGTCGCTGTTGGCCGACATCACGCGCTGGAACACGTCCTGCTGCGGAATCGAGCCGAGCATCATCGTGATGCCCGCCGCAATGAAGAACACCACGTCCGGTGAAGCTCGGCTCGGGCCAGAAGCTGGAACAGGTCCTTGCTGGTCGCGAGCGCGATCACCTTGTCGGCGCCGCCGCGCCATGGTCGGCCGGCGAACATCGCGATGATCGCCAGGCCGCACGACGAGGATGATCATCTGGATGAAGTCGGTCACCGCCACCGACCACATGCCGCCGAACAGCGTGTAGGCCAGGATCGAACGCGGTGCCGATGCACCATGCCCACCGGTGACGCTGATCGCGCCGTCGGACAGCAGGTTGAACACCAGCCCGAGCGCGGTGACCTGCGCCGACACCCAGCCGAGGTAGCTCAGGATGATGATCAGCGAGCACACCACCTCGATCGTGCGGCCGAAGCGCTCGCGGTAGTAGTCGCTGATCGTCAGCAGCGTCATCTTGTAGAGCTTGCCGGCGAAGAACAGGCCCACCAGGATCAGACAGGTGCCGGCGCCGAACGGGTCCTCGACCACGCTGTTCAAGCCGCCCTCGCACGAACTTGGCCGGGATGCCGAGCACGGTTTCGGAGCCGAACCAGGTCGCGAACGTGGTCGTCACGATCATGATCAGCGGCAGGTGCCGGCCGGCGATCGCGAAGTCGGCGGTGTTCTTGACCCGCTTGGCCGCCCACAGGCCGATGCGCGATGGTGATCAGCAGGTAGAGGATGACCAGGGTCAGCAGCATGGCGTCAGCGCTCCTCGACTTTCGCGCCGAGGATTATCCATACGCGGCAGCAAAGCGGGCCATCAGCGGTGCCAGGCCATGACGAGTTGCATGGCCAGCACGCCGAGCACGAAGCCCAGGCCGCCGTAGATCGATGGCCCGCAGCATGCGGTTGGTGCGGCGTCTGCTCGGCCAGCAGCGCCTCGAGCAGTCCGCAGGATCGGCGTCGGCCGCGCCGCTGCAGGGCGCTGTGCACCAGGCGCGGCAGCTCGGGCAGCAGTTGCGCGTAGCGCGGCGCCTCGTTCTTGCAAGCGCTCGAGCAGCCCGCGCCAGCCGATCTGCTCGATGCATCCAGCGTCTCGAGGAAGGGCTTGGCGGTGTTCCACAGGTCGAGGTCGGGATCGAGCTGGCGGCCCAGGCCCTCGACGTTGAGCAGCGTCTTCTGCAGCAGCACCAGCTGCGGCTGGATCTCGACGTTGAAGCGGCGCGAGGTCTGGAACAGCCGCATCAGCACCATGCCGAGCGAGATGTCCTTCGAGCGGCCGGTCGAAGTGAGGCTCGCAGACGGCGCGGATCGCGCCTTCCAGCTCGTCGACGCGGGTGTCCGGCGGCACCCAGCCGCTCTCCACGTGCAGCTCGGCCACGCGCTTGTAGTCGCGCCGGAAGAAGGCGCAGGAAGTTCTGCGCCAGGTATTCCTTGTCCGAACTCGGTCAGCGTGCCGATGATGCCGAAGTCCAGCGCGATGTAGCGCCCGAAGCGTGGCCGGCATCGACGCTGACCTGGATGTTGCCCGGGTGCATGTCGGCATGGAAGAAGCCGTCGCGGAACACCTGCGTGAAGAAGATCGTGACGCCGTCGCGCGCCAGCTTCGGGATGTCGACGCCGGCCTGCGCGCAGACGCTCGAGCTGGCTGATCGGCACGCCGCTTCATGCGCTCCATCACGATCACGTCGGGTGCGCAGAAGTCCCAGATCATCTCGGGAATCAGCATCAGGCTCAGGCTCGGCCATGTTGCGGCGCAGCTGCGCGGCGTTGGCCGCCTCGCGCACCAGGTCGAGCTCGTCGTGCAGGTAGGTGTCGAACTCGGCCACCACCTCGCGCGGCTTCAGCCGCTTGGCATCGACCCGACAGCCGCTCGACCCAGACGCGCCAGCGTGTGCAGCAGACGCACAGGTCGCTCTCGATCGACGCCAGCACGCCCGGGGCGCAGCACCTTCACCGCCACCTCGCGGCCGCCGCGCAGCACCGCGAAAGTGCACCTGCGCGATCGAGGCGCTGGCCACCGGCGTCGGTGTCGAAGCTGGCAAGACAGCACGTCGATCTTGGCGCCGAACGCGCGCTCGACCATCGCCACCGCCTGCTCGCCCGGGAACGGCGGCACGCGGTCCTGCAGCTTAGCCAGCTCTTCGGCCACGTCGAGCGGCAGCATGTCGCGGCGGGTCGACAGCACCTGGCCGAACTTGACGAAGATCGGGCCCGAGCACGCTCGAACGCCTGGCGCAGGCGCGCGCCACGCGGCTCGTCGAAGCGGCGGCCGACGGTGACCACGCGCGCCAGACGCGCACCAACGCTGGCGGAACCCCGACGAGCGCGACCTCGTCGACGCCGAAAACGCAGCAGCGTGAAGGCGATGAAGTCACAGCAGGCGCCTCAGACGCCTCATGCACCGCAACCCTTCAGCGCAGCGCGCGGCGCAGGAGTCATGCCCCGTGGGCTGGGGCCGGGCGACTGCGGTCTCGCCGCGGGGCCGCAGCCACGGCGTGCGGGCCAGGCCACGCGGACCCGCGGCCAGCGACGAGCCCAGACGCGCGCCAGCTGGTGCGCGACCACCGGGCCGAACACGCGCTCGAGGTCGGCTTCGGCGTCCCAGCGCAGGTTGTCGACGAGCCACTGGATGTCGCTGGCCAGCGCCGCGCATGGCCGGCCATCTGCAGCGGCGGCGCGCTCGCCGGTGAGCGCGCGCGCGAACAGCGCCGCCGGGTTGGCGGCGTTCAGTTCGCACCGAGAGATCGGGGGCCTGCGCATCGTCGAGGCCGCACCATTCCGAGCAAGCCCGCAGGCGTGACGCGGAACTTCAACGTCGGGGGCGCGGGCAGCAACGCCGGCCACTGCTGCAGCTCCAGCGCGATCAGCCGGCCCTGGTGCGGCACGAGTCTCGCCATCGCCACCAGGCTCGGTCGCCAACACATGATTGACCACCAGCACCGAGGCAGCTCGACTGACGGCAGAACGAGCAATGCCTGCAGGCTGCGCAGCATGGCCCGCCGATTCGTAGGAGGTGGGCGCTGCTAGCGCGACCCCGATAAGATCGCACCCGTGCCCCGCATCCTCCTCACCGGCGCCACCGGCTACATCCGGCTCTCATACGTGGCTTGCGCTGCAGGAGGTCGGCCTCGACGTGGTGGGCGTCGACAACTTCGCCAACAGCTCGCCCGCGCGTGCTCGAGCGGCTGGCCGAGCTGTCGGGGCGAGCCCCCGTGTTCCGAAAACGTCGACGTGTGCGACGCCAGCGCACTGCGCGCAGGTGTTCGAGCGCCACGCCGTCGATGCCGTGGTGCACTTCGCAGCGCACAAGGCGGTGGGCGAGTCGGTGCAAAAGCCGCTCGAGTACTACCGCAACAACCTGGGCGGCCTGATCACCGTGGCCGACAGTGATGCAGAGCTCACGAGGTGATTCGCTCTGGTGTTCAGCTCGTCGGCCACCGGTGTACGGCAATCCGCGGCGCCTGCCGATCACCGAGGACGCGCCGTTGTCGGCGACCAACCCGTACGGCACCACCAAACTGATGGGCGAGCAGTTGCTGCACGAACTCGAACGCTGCGATCCGCAGCTGGCGAATCGCCTGCCTGCGTTATTTCAATCCGGTGGGCGCGCACCCAGCGGGCGCATCGGCGAGCACCGCAGCGGCGTGCCCAACAACCTGATGCCCTACGTGTCGCAAGTGGCGGTCGGCGCCGCTGAGTACCTGCGCGGGTGTTCGGCGACGACTACGGGACGCCCGACGGCACCGGCGTGCGCGACTACATCCATGTGATCGACCTGGCCGAGGGTCACGTGGCGGCGCTGCGTCATCTGCTGGCGGGCGGCGGATGCGCACACCGTGAACCTCGGCACCGGCCACGGCAGCAGCGTGCTCGAGGTGGTTCGTGCATTCGAGGCGGCCAGCGGCCGCAGCGTACCCTACCGCGTGCTAGCGCGTCGCCCGGGTGACGTGGCCGCCTGCTATGCCGACCGCCGTCGCTGGCGCAGCGTCTGCTCGGTTGGCGGGCGCGCTTGAATCTGCACGACATGTGTGCTCACGCGTGGGCCTGGCAGCGCGACAATCCGCGCGGGTGCCCACCTGAATTTCGAGCTGCCATGACGCACAGGTTCTGGGCGAACAGCACTTCCTGGTCCATTGAAGGTGCGGAAAGTCGGCTGGCGCGCGAGCGCGCCAAGCCGACCACCTGACCCTAATACGGTGGTCGTGTCAGATGAGACTCCTGAGGGCTGTCCTTGCCGTCCGCGTTCCCCTATATTGGGATCAGCACGCATGACCAAGGATTCCCTCCCCGGTGAATCGGGAAGCTGTTGCGTCGCCCGCCGAGCGGCGACCTTCGGTTTCACGGACACAGAGGCATCTCCACGTGTGCGGAATAGTGGCCGTCGTCGGCCGCAAGGGGGCTAACAGGTACCACCCGAAACATCACGTTGACGCTGCATCGACCACCCTGCTGCACCGCGGACCGGACGACAAGGAGCCTGTATTTCAACCACGAAGTGGCCTTCGGCTTTCGGCGTCTGTCGATCATTGACACGAGCAAGGCTGGCCACCAACCGATGAGCTTGAGCGACGACGGCCGTTTCACGGTTGGCGTCTTCAACGGAGAAATCTACAGCTACATCAGAATTGAGAGCCGAGTTGGCTGCGCTTCCGGTCGCCGCTTTCAATCAGCTTGCGATACGGAGGTCTTGTTGGCGTCCTATCGCCAGTGGGGGCGCACAGACTGCGTGCACCGCTTCAGTGGCATGTGGGCCTTTCTCGTTCATGACACCAAGACAAAGATCGTCTTCGGTTGGTTCGCGCGACCGGCTAGGGGTCAAACCCCTTTACGTGTGGCAAGACGCTGACCTGGCTTGTTTGGCTTCAGAAGCCGCGGGCGATCAGTGCCCCACTGGGTTGGCCTGTCTGCGGCCAGATTGGGCGCGCTTCGCGGAGTCGGTCGTCTGGGAACCCTGATGGACCATGACAACGGCACCTGTTTCTCAGGACATCCGGCGGGTAGCAGCTGGATCCCGGTTTCGTCATTTCGGCCGACGGTCACTTTAAAGCGGAAACCTTCTGGGCGCCTCCCCGCGCACATCAGCGAGGTCCAGTCAGAGCAGCGATTCCGGATCGACGTTGCGCGCCGTGGTGTCCGATGCCGGTTCGCCTGCGCCAACGCAGTGACGTTCCAATCCGGGTTCACGCTTTCCGGAGGCATCGATTCGACGCTGCTGATATGCGAGGCTCTCACGCCTGAACCAGGGTCAGGCTGGGCTGCTGGCCTTCGCCTACCAGGACAGCGCCTATGACGAGAGGGCAGCAGGTCAACGACACCGTACAAACACACGGGCGCGACACTGATCAGCATCGACGAGCGCGACCTCAATATGCGCAGCATCCTGCCGCGTACCTGATAGAAGCCAATGGTGAGCCCGTTCACTCGATGTCAGCGATCGCGAACTACGCGTTGTTCAACTAGCCCGCAAGCACGGCGTCAAGGTCGTGATCGGCGGGCAGGGCTCCGACGAATCGTTTGCTGGGTATTCGAGCTACGAGGAAAACTACTGGCAGTCGCTGCTGAGCGATCTTCAGGTGCGCGCCTTGGTCAGCGACATCGCTGCCTCCAGTCAACTCAGCCGCAAATCCGCCGCGGCGACTTTGCTCCGCGTGTTGTTGCCGCCGGTCGGATCGCGCTGGCCGACGCGCATCTACGGCTGGATGTGTGCCCGGGCGGCCCGCTCGGTGCCGCGCGATCCGTCGCTGATGATCTGTTCAGCGCCGACTTATTGGCCAAGGCCGGCGCGCTCGTCACTCAACAAGGAAGACCACATCCTCGAGAACGCGCAGCGCCAATCGCTGCAGAGATGGCCGTTGCCCATGTACCTTCGGAGTGAGGACAGGTGTTCAATGGCCCATTCGGTGGAGGCCCGATTGCCCTTCACCGACTATCGCTTGGTCCGAGCTGGCAATGCGCATGCCCCGTGCGTTGAAGTTCGCACGCGGCCTGAACAAGGTTGGATTGCGTCGAGCCGCGACGGGTCGCGTTCCCGGCAGCGTCATATCCAGAACATCGAAACTCGGCTTTCCGGTCAGCGCCGGTGCAACATCGCTGTCGGACCTGCGGACCGTTTGGCTGCCGACCTCGTCGAATCGCGCGCCTTCGCCGAGCGCGGCATCTACAACTTGCCTCGCAGCGCGTCAGTCTGCTCGCCGCGAGCAGCGCGCGGTGACGCCGGCACAAGCCGACGCCATGTTCAAACTGGCTCAGACAGAGCTCTGGCTTCGTGCCACGGCACAAGGACCTCACCGGCCCGGCTCGCTGACAGTCTTGAACCTCAAGCAAGCCGCTTTGAGCGGCGCGCGCTGAACGATAACCGCCAAACTCGGCATGCAGTTGGTCACCTGGCCGATCACGATCCTCGTCATCAGGCTGCTGGAACCGGGCGACTATGGACTGCTGGCGATGGCCATGGTGACCATCGGATTTGTCGCGCTGTTCAGCGAAATGGGACTGGGCAGCGACTGGTCCAAGCCAACGCTCTGGGCGAGGCGACGGCACGGGCCGCATGCACCGCGATCCTGTTGTGCAACGTCGCGATGGCCGTCGCGCTGGCACTGCTGGCGCCGATGGTCGCCGACTGGTTCGACGAGCGGGGCTTGATCAACGTGATGCGAGTGCTGACGTTCGAACTCCTCGTTTCGTCTCTGGCGGCCGTACCGCAAGCTCAGTTGGAGCGGCAGTTGCGATTCAGGGAATTGTCCATCGCGTCCATGACGGCGGGTGTCAGCGGCGCAGTAACGACACTGGTCTTCGCCTTCCTCGGGTTGGGCGTCTGGTCGTTGGTCTTCGGGAATCTGGCTGCCACCGGCGTTCGGACTGGCCTGATCATTTTTTCAACGGCCGCATGGTGTGGCCATCGTTCAATCTGTCACCGGTGCGGGGCCTGGTTCGATTCAGCAGCCAGGTGTTGGCAGCTCGCGCCCTTTGGTATTGGTATGGCCAGTCAGACCAAGTCGTCCTGGCCAGATTGCTCCCACGTCGGTGTTCGGGTACTACAACGTGGCCGCCCAACTGGCGATGCTGCCGGCCACCAAGGCGATGGAGGTCATCAATCGCGTCACGTTCCCCATTCTGTCGAGGGTGCATGCCGAGCAAGGCAGTCTGCAGACGATCTACACGCGCCTCCTCGGTCTTGTGGCGGCCTATGCGTTCGGGACCTGCTGGGGTCTTGCCGCGGTTGCTCCAGAACTCGTTGTCACCGTGCTCGGCGACAAGTGGCTGGCGGCCTCGGTGCCGATGACGTTTCTTGCGGCCGTGGCGCCATTGCGCATGTTGAGCGCACTGAGCACAACACGGTGACGTCCGCGGCGGGCGCGCCACGGGCGTCGACCATCGAACTCGCCTTTGCGGGATTGCTCTTGCCAGGCGCCGTGTTTATCGGTGCGCAGCTAACGGGCTGCAGGGGGCTTGGCTTGGCTTGGCCGCTGGCCTACCCCATTGTCTACCTAGCGTCCAACGCGTTGACCTGCAACGCCATTGGTCATCCCAAGCTGCACGGGTTGCTGCCCCTTGCCGCGCCGGTCATGGCGGCATCGACCATGTGGTTCTGCATTTGGGTAATCAGCTGGCAGTTGTCGGGTAGCGCGCCTGTGGGCTTGTCGCTCGTCATACAAATCATTGTCGGTGCGATCAGCTATCTCGCTGCCTTCCACTTGCTCGCGCCCGCCTTGGCGCGTGACGCGATCGCTGACCATGGACCTCCTGCGTCCGGGACGAATGGCTCCTCCCTCAGCATGATGGCCATCCAAGCGAAGTTCGATGCCAACGCGCGCAGGTGACTGCGCGACAATGCAGTCGGACATCTCGCGCCCAGCGCTCGCACCCAACTCAAAGATCCTTTAACAC